>Ga0196964_10000027_pt1 | contig 159227 bp, 167 predicted proteins | sample S1_10metaG_FD_148615 | JGI IMG/M metagenome (GOLD analysis project Ga0196964, IMG submission 148615) | Soil microbial communities from Anza Borrego desert, Southern California, United States - S1_10 | ecosystem: Environmental > Terrestrial > Soil > Desert | place: USA: California | collected...
TAGGCCAGGGTGACGTGCAGCTGCTCGCGCGTGCGCCAGTTGGCGCCGGGCAAGCCGCTCTGGCGGCGTCCCAGCGCGTCCGCCACGTCTTCAGGCACGGAAAGCGCGGTGAACAGGCGGATCATGCGACCGTTGGTAGCGCCCCCGCACGGAACCGGCCAGTCCGGTTTCACTTGCTAAGGTGACGGCCGGACCCCCATATTTCCCACCAGAGCCGTGGGGTATTCCCCCGGTCATAGGGAGACGAGAGATCGCGATGAGCGACTTCAACAACTATTCCCGGCCCATGCCGACGACGGCCGACATGTCGGTCGACGCCGGTCTGCGGGCCTTCATGCTCGGCGTCTACAACAAGCTGGCGCTCGGGCTGGTCGTCGCGGGCGCCCTGGCCTACGTCACCGGCAATGTGCCGGCGGTGACCCAGCTGCTGTGGGTGCAGACGCCGCAAGGCTACGCCATCACCCTGCTGGGCATGGTCGTGCAGTTCCTGCCGCTGGTGCTGCTGTTCGGCTCCATGTTCTTCATGAAGAACCCGACGGCCGGCGGCGTGAACCTGCTCTACTGGGCGGTGGTCGCCTCCATCGGCGCCTCGCTCGGCTTCGTGTTCCTGCGCTACACCGGCGCCAGCGTCGCCTCGACCTTCTTCGTCACGGCCGCCGCCTTCGGCGCGCTCAGCCTGTTCGGCTATACGACGAAGAAGGACCTGTCGGGGCTCGGCACCTTCCTGATCATGGGGGTGATCGGCCTGGTGATCGCCTCGCTGGTGAACATGTTCCTCCAGTCCGGCCCGCTGCACCTGATCATTTCGGGCCTGGGCGTGCTGATCTTCTCCGGCCTGATCGCCTACGACACCCAGCGGCTGAAGATGACCTACTACGCGCTGGGCGGAAACCAGGCCGCGCTGGGCGTGGCCACCGGCTTCGGCGCGCTCAGCCTGTTCATCAACTTCGTCAACCTCTTCCAATTCCTGCTGTCCTTCATGGGCAGCCGCGAATAGGGGCGGACGACAGCCTGATGTTTCGGAGGGCCTCGGCGGCGACGCCGGGGCCCTTTCACTATTCGATCACGGTGAAGCGGCGGCTGTCGAAGACCCGCAGCACCTGGGCCAGTTCGCGGCCGCGCCTGAGCACCTGACCGCCTTCGCCGATCACCGCCCACTGTCCCTGTCGACGTTGCAGGGCGGGCCGCTTCTCGATGCGATAGGCCGGCGCGTCGCCGGTGCGGCGAAAGACGGCGAACTCCGCCACGTCCTTGCCGGGCGCCATGGCGTAATCGCGCCACTCGCCCTGGGCCACCATGCGGCCGTAGACCTTGAGGATCAGGTCCAGCTCTCGACGATCGAAGAAGACGGGACCGGCGAGCGGCTCGGGACTGATCGGATCAAGGCTCATCGCACCTCAACCTAGGGGTTCCAGGGGCAAACGCCAGCGCAGCCGTCGGGTGTCCGCAAACTCACCATCGGACACGAAATGGCCCCCGTTCGGTCCTTCGCGCGCCTGATGCGGCAATCATCTTCCAATCATCGGCTCGTCGGAGCCCGGAGCGATCCCGGATCCTGAACAGCCCCCCCAGCCCCCCTGGATTGTTCCAGTCAGGGTTTCGGCGGGCCGATGCTTCCTCCAAGCGAGCGCCCGCCTTGCCCCTCCTCCCCCTCCCGGCAAGGCGGGCGTTTTCGCGTCCGGGCCGCCGCTAGGCCGGCAGGGCGACCGAAACCGCCGCGCCGCCCCGCTGAACCGTCAGGGCTCGCACTCCCCCCGTGAGGGCCGCGCCCAGGGCCGCGAGGTCTGCGACCGCCTGGTCTCCCACGCGCGACACCAGGTCTCCCGCCCTCAGCCCGGCCTGGGCCGCCGCGGAGCCGCCCTCCACCGACATCACCTGCACGCCGTCGCCGTGGGGGCGGAAGGTCGCGCCATAGGCCGTCAGCAGCCCCTGCCCCTGCGCCACGCGCGGCGGCTGGCGCTCGGCCAGGACGAAGCTCGCCGCCCGCTCCTCTCCGGCGCGCAGGAACCGTACGTCCAGCTGCGCTCCCGGCTGGGCCAGGCCGATGGAAGCCAGCACGGAGCCGGCGTTGGCGACGGGCCGGTTCTGGATGCGGGTGATCACGTCGTCGCGGCGCAGGCCCGCCTGTTCGGCGGGAGAGCCGGGGGCCACGTCCACCACCACCGCGCCGCGCGTCAGCCGCAGGCCCAGCTCACGGGCCCGCTCGGCGGTCAGCGAGCCGAAGACCGCGCCGCTGCGTCCGCGCCGCACCTCGCCGTTGGCGCGCAGCTGGTCAACCACATAGGTCATGATGCGCGTCGGCACGGCGAAGGCCACGCCGTCGTTACCGCCGCCCGTCGCCGACAGGATGGAGGTGTTGATGCCGATCAGCCGCCCGCGGCTGTCCAGCAGCGGGCCGCCGGAATTGCCCGAGTTCACCGCCGCGTCGGTCTGGATGTAGTCCTCCACCGCGTCGCCCAGGCCCGATCGGCCGAGCCCGGAGATCACCCCCATGGTCAGAGTCTGGTCCAGACCCAGCGGATAGCCGACGGCGAAGGCCAGGTCCCCGGTGCGCAGGGTCTCGGAATCCCACACCGCCACGGCCGTCAGCCCGGCGGCGTCGACCCTAAGCACGGCGATGTCCGTCGCCGGGTCGGTGCCGATCAGCACCGCGTCGAGCAGCCGCCCGTCGCTGAGCTCGACCGAATATTTGCTGCCGTTCTCCACCACATGGTTGTTGGTGACCACGATGCCGTTGGCCGCGTCGATGATGACGCCGGAGCCGCCCTGGAGCGCCGGCGGCTCGCCTTCCTCGGAGCGGGGCCCTTCCGAAGAGCCCAGGGTCGTCACCTGCACCACAGCCGGCAGGCTGCGCTCCAACCCGTCGGCGAAGGTGAAGACGCCGCGCCGGGCGTCGTACGGCAGAGGGGGCCGGGCTTGCGCCTGCGCCAGGGCCGGAGCGGCCGAGAGAGCGGCCAGGAGGGCGGCGAGAGCGGCGCGGCGGACGGCGGTCGGCATCGGATATCCCCTGTGTCGGCACACCCTAACCGGTGATGCGCCGCCCCGCGAGAGGCGACGCGTGGGAGCGACTTGGCGACTTTCGGCGTTTGGCGTCGGTCGGGGGGCTGATCAGGAACCGACGCATGTTCAAAGCCCCCCTCGCGCTCGCAGCCGCCGCCGCGCTTCTCGCCGCCTGCCAGACCTCGCCGCAGCCGACGGGCCGGTTCCTGTCCAACTATCAGGGCTTCGAGGAGCGCTCCTCCCTGCGCGCCTCGGTGCGCGAACGACGCGACGAGGCCCTGCTGCGCCAAGTGGAGCGCATCCATATCGAGCCGGCGGTGCTGGCGCCCGGCGCCGCCCCGGACATCTCGGAGGGCGACAAGGCGCTGGTGCTCGGCGAGGTCGACCGTCAGCTCTGCTACGCCCTGTCCGGCGTCTACATCCTGATGCCCGAGCCGGGCGTGGGCGTGGCGCGCGTCCGGCCCGCCGTGACCAAGGTCACCCCCACCAACCCGGTGGGGTCGGGCGTCTCCGCCGTGGCCAATGTGCTGATCCCGGGTCCGCTGGGGGTGCGGGCGCCGGGAACGACGGGCATGCTGGCGGCCGAGACCGAGCTGGTGATCAACGGTCGCCAGGCGTCGGGTCTCATCTGGGCTCGCCAGGCCAATGTGGTGGGCGTCGACAGCCCCTCCACCTCGCGGGTCGGCGACGCCCTCCAATTCGCGGGCGAGTTCGCCGGCGCCGCCGCGCGCGCCTTCGCGCCGAGGGAGGCCAACCGCCAGCGCCCCGACAACGCCGGGGCCTGCGCCAAATACGGTCCGCCCGCCAACGCCGCCGGCCTGGTCACGCAGTTCGTCACCGGCGTCTATGTGCCGGGCCTGGAAGGCGTGAAGCCCCAGGAGCGCCAGCCTAGAACGCGCTCTCCCCGGTGATCGCCCGGCCGAGGATGAGGGCGTGCACGTCGTGGGCGCCCTCATAGGTGTTGACGGTCTCCAGGTTCATGGCGTGGCGCATGACGTGCAGCTCGCCGGTGATGCCCGCGCCGCCGTGCATGTCCCTGGCTTCTCGAGCGATGGCCAGGGCCTTGCCGCAGTTGTTGCGCTTCATCATGGAGATCGCCTCGGGAACCCAGGCCCCCGTGTCCAGCAGCCGACCCAAGGCGTAGGCCCCTTCCAGCCCGAGGAAGATCTCGGTCTGCATGTCGGCCAGCTTCTTCTGCACCAGCTGGCGTGACGACAAGGGCCGGCCGAACAGGGTGCGCTCGGCCACATAGTCGCGCGAGGCGTGGAAGCAGAACTCCGCCGCGCCCATGGCGCCCCAGGCGATGCCGTAGCGCGCCTTGTTCAGGCAGCTGAACGGCCCGCGCAGCCCTTTCACGCCCGGCAGCAGGTTCGCTTCCGGCACCAGCACGTCCTGCAGACCGATGTCGCCGGTGATCGAGGCTCGCAGGGACAGCTTGTCGCCGATCTTGCCGGTGGTGAAGCCCTCCATGCCGCGCTCGACGATGAAGCCGCGGATCACGTCGTCCAGCTTGGCCCATACCACCGCCAGGTCGGCGATGGGGCTGTTGGTGATCCAGTATTTGCCGCCGTTCAGGCGATAGCCGCCGTCCACCTTCTCTGCGCGCGTCTTCATGGACGCCGGGTCCGACCCGCCGTCGGCCTCCGTCAGCCCGAAGCAGCCGATCAGCTCGCCCGCCGCCATGCGGGGCAGGAAGCGCATCTTCTGCTCTTCGGAGCCGAAGGCGTAGATCGGATACATGGCCAGCGACGACTGCACGCTCATGGCGGAGCGATAGCCGCTGTCCACCGCCTCGATCTCACGCGCGATGAGGCCATAAGCGACGTGGCTGGCGCCCGAGCCGCCGTACTGCTCCGGCAGCATGGCCCCCAGGAACCCCATCTCGCCCATCTCGGTCATGATGGCGCGGTCGAAGGTCTCGTCGCGAAAGGCGGCGACCACGCGCGGCAGCAGCTGTTCGCGGGCGTAGGCGCGCGCCGCCTCCTGGATCATCCGCTCGTCGTCCGTCAGCCGCCCCGACAGGTCGAGCGGGTCGTCCCAGCGGAAGGTCTTGTGAACAGTGGCGGCGGAACCGTCGGCCATGGGCGGGCGTCCTTGCAGGCGGGGCCGCGCGGCCCCTGTCGTTTCGCGGCGTTTAGGCCATAATGGCGAAGGCGGGTAGGCCCGCGCCCGTCGCATGGAGGCGAGCCCCGGTGCTCAGAAGGCTGTTTCTGGATCACCCCCGCGAGGTGGGCGAAAGCTACGGCGAGCACTTCGGCGCAGCCGCGCGTTACGGATTCCGCCTGATGGGCGCGGCGGGCGCGGCCTTCGTCCACGCGCTCGTGCCGGGTCTGTGCAAGACCGCCGCCTCCTCCACCGTGCGCCAGATGGCCGCCGAGCTGGACGGCCGCGCCGAAGAGGCCAAGACTACCCGCATGCGCCAGGCGGGGGTCTGGGACCCGGGGCTGTAAGTCACCCGCCGCCTGTGAAACGAAACGCGCCTACCGCGTCGCGCCCGGCTTCCACAGCACGTCGCGGGCGCCGTTCTCGTTGGCGCGGCGCGAGGCGACGAACAGATGGTCGGACAGGCGGTTGAGGTAGCGCAGCGCGGCCGGGTTCACCGCCACGCCGCCCTCCGCCAGCCGCACCGCCTCCCGCTCCGCGCGGCGGCACACGGTGCGCGCCAGGTGAAGCCAGGCCGACAAGGCCGATCCCCCCGGCAGGACGAAGCTGTTCAGGGGCTCGAGCGCCGCATTCATGGCGTCGATCTCCCGCTCCAGCCGCTCCACCTGGCTGTCGATCATGCGCAACGCTTCCCAGGCGGGCGGCGGCTCCAGCGGGGTGGACAGGTCGGCGCCCAGGTCGAACAGCTCGTTCTGGATGCGGCCCAGCATGGCCTCCAGTCCGTCGTCCTGGCCGGTGTGCTGGCGCGAGAGGCCGAGCACCGCGTTCAGCTCGTCCACCGCGCCATAGGCCTCGACCCGGGCGTCCGCCTTGGACACCGGCGCGCCGGACGCCAGCCGCGTGGAGCCGTCGTCCCCCGTGCGGGTGTAGATCTTGTTCAGCACCACCATCAGTGGGTGCTTCTCCACCACATGCCCAGGCACAGCAGCACGATGGCCGCGGCCTGGAGCACGACCCGCAGCCGCATCAGCTTGTTGGAATACGACCGTCCGAAGTCGCCGCCGCGATAGAGCGAATAGATGCCCATTCCCAGGGTGGCCGCCACCGCGAGGATGGCGACCAGGATGGCGATGTCGAACGGATTGCTGCTCATGACGCCAGACTTACGCCCGCGACCCCCGCCGCGCCAGCGCGGCGAAGCATCGCGCGGGCCTAGTCCCCCTTGTAGACGCGCCCGTCGCGCATCACGAAGTCGACGTCCTTCAGCACGGTGACGTCGGCCAGCGGGTCGCCGTCGACCGCGATCAGATCGGCGCGCTTGCCGGGCTCCAGCGTCCCGATCTCCGCCGACAGGCCCAGCAGGTCCGCCGCGTTCACCGTCGCCGCCTGGATCGCCGACATGGGCGTCATGCCGTGCTGGACCATCAGCTCGAACTCGTCCGCGTTGCGGCCGTGCTTGGACACGCCGGCGTCGGTCCCGAAGGCGATCTTCACCCCGGCGGGAACGGCTCGCTCCAGGCTCTGGCCGGTGATGGAGATGCGCCACTGGATCTTGGGCAGGACCTCGGGCGGATAGGCGTTGGGATTGGCCGCCAGCCGCTCGCGATATCCATTCACCGTCGACAGGGTCGGCACATAGTAGGCGCCGGAGCGGCGGAAGAGGGCGATCGTCTGATCGTCGAAGATGGTTCCGTGCTCGATGGAGTGGGCGCCCAGCCGCAGCGCCAGGTTGATTCCGTCCGCTCCATGGGCGTGCACCGCGACCTTCTTGCCGTAGAGCCTGGCCGTCTCGATCAGCGCGCGGGCCTCATCCTCGAACATCTGGGCGCCCAGGCCGGCGCCGATGCGGCTGTTCACCCCGCCGGTGGTGGCGATCTTGATGACGTCCGCACCCCGGCTGATCTGCAGCCGCACGGCCTCGCGGCAGGAGGCGACGTCGTCGCAGACATTGTCGTGGTCGGCGTGGTCGCGCAGCTCGTCGTTCAGGCCGTTGCGCTCGTCCATGTGCCCGGCGGTGGTGGAGATGGAGCGGCCGGCGTCCACGATGCGCGGTCCGGGCAGGGCGTGGCGCGCGGTCGCGTCCCGCAGCGCCAGGGTCACCCCTTCCGCGTCGCCCAGGTTCCGCACGGTGGTGAAGCCGGCCATCAGCGTCTTGCGCGCATTGTCCGCCGCCTCATAGGCGCGGGCCGGGACGCTGTCCGTGAACTGCGCCAGCAGCCCCTCCTGCCCCGCCCGGTCGGAGACCAGGTGCACATGGCTGTCGATCAGCCCCGGCAGGACGAAGCGCGTCCTGTGGTCGATCACCGTCGCGCCGGGAAAGGCGGAGGCGTCGACGAAGCCGTCCCGCACCTCGACGATGCGGTCGCCGCGAAGGATCAGGGTCGACGGCCCGCGCGCCGCCTGGCCCGGGCGGTCCAGCAGGCGCCCGGCGTGCACCAGGGTGACCGGCCCCTCGGCCTGGGATTGAGCCTCGGCCGAGGCGGCGAGGCCGGACAGCAGGACGGCCGCGGCGGCGGCGGCGAGAGCGGTGCGCATGAAAACTCCTCCTGCCGCCGTTAGAGCGCGGCCGTTCGCGCTTCGCCAGCCCTCGAAATCATATAAGGATATCCTTATATGCCGTTTGCCCCAGCGGCGGCGCCGGGCTATAGGCGCGCCGCGATCCGCTCCCGAAAGGCCGTCCTTCATGCCCGACCATATTGTCCGCGACCTGTCCCTGGCCGACTGGGGCGACAAGGAGATCGCGATCGCTGAAACGGAAATGCCGGGCCTGATGGCGCTGCGCGCCGAATACGGTGCGGCCCAGCCGCTGAAGGGCGCCCGCATCGCCGGCTCCCTGCACATGACCATCCAGACCGCCGTGCTGATCCAGACGCTGGAGGCGCTGGGGGCCGAGGTGCGCTGGGCGTCCTGCAACATCTTCTCGACCCAGGACCACGCCGCCGCCGCCGTGGCGCGGAACGGGACGCCCGTCTTCGCGGTGAAGGGCGAGACGCTGGAAGAATACTGGGACTATGCCCACCGCATCTTTGAATGGGCGGATGGCGGCTATCCCAACCTGATCCTGGATGACGGTGGCGACGCCACCCTGCTGACCGTGCTCGGACCCAAGGCCGAAAAGGACATCTCCGTCCTCGCGAATCCGCAGAACGAGGAGGAGGAAGCCCTCTTCGCCGTGATGAAGCGGTATCTGAAGGGGAAGCCCGGCTTCTATTCGGCCATTCGCGACGCCATCGGCGGCGTGTCCGAAGAGACCACCACGGGCGTGCATCGCCTGTACCAGATGGCCGAGCGCGGCGAGCTCCCCTTCCCCGCCATCAACGTCAACGACAGCGTCACCAAGTCCAAGTTCGACAACCTCTACGGCTGCCGCGAGAGCCTGGTCGACGCCATCCGCCGCGGCACCGACGTCATGCTGTCGGGCAAGGTGGCGGTGGTCTGCGGCTATGGCGACGTGGGCAAGGGCTCGGCCGCCTCCCTGCGTCAGGGCGGCGCCCGCGTGGTGGTGACGGAGATCGACCCCATCTGCGCGCTCCAGGCCGCCATGGAAGGCTATGAGGTCCAGACGCTCGAGGACGTGGCCGGCAAGGCGGACATCTTCGTCACCGCGACGGGGAACAAGGACGTCATCACCGTCGACCACATGCGGGCGATGAAGAACAACGCCATCGTCTGCAACATCGGCCACTTCGACTCGGAGATTCAGGTCGCCGGCCTGAAGAACTTCAAGTGGGACGAGATCAAGCCCCAGGTCCACCACGTGGAGTTTCCGGACGGCAAGAAGATCATCCTGCTGTCGGAAGGGCGTCTGGTGAACCTCGGCAACGCCACGGGCCACCCGTCCTTCGTGATGTCGGCGTCCTTCACCAATCAGACCCTGGCGCAGATCGAGCTCTGGACGAATGGGACCAAGTACGAGAACAAGGTCTACACCCTGCCCAAGCACCTGGATGAGAAGGTCGCCCTCCTCCACCTGGAGAAGCTTGGCGCCAAGCTGACCCAGCTGAAGCCGGAGCAGGCGGCCTATATCAACGTGCCGGCGCAAGGCCCCTTCAAGCCCGAGCACTACCGCTACTGATTGCGCAACCCGCGCGGGTGAAGCAGAGACGGCGCATGATCGCCGCCGTCTCTGCTGATCCCCGCCATGACTGGACCTTGCCTGAGGTGGAGGCGCTGTTCGCGCTTCCCTTCATGGAGCTGGTCTACCAGGCCGCCACCGTCCACCGCGCCAACTTCGACCCGTCGGAGATCCAGAAGGCGCGGCTGTTGTCGGTGAAGACCGGCGGCTGTGCCGAGAACTGCGGCTATTGCAGCCAGTCGGCCCATTTCGACACCGGGCTGAAGGCCGAGAAGCTGATGGACATCCAGGCGGTGCTGGCCGAAGCCATGGCGGCCAAGGCGGGCGGCGCCGACCGCTTCTGCATGGGCGCGGCCTGGCGCGAGCTGAAGGACCGCGACACGCCCAGGCTGGCGGCCATGATCTCGGGCGTGAAGGCGCTCGGCCTCCAGACCTGCGCCACGCTCGGCATGCTGACGGCGGATCAGGCGAGGCAGCTGAAGGCCGCTGGGCTCGACTTCTACAACCACAACCTGGACACCGGGCCCGAGTTCTATGGCGAGGTGGTCACCACCCGCACCTATCAGGAGCGGCTGGACACGCTGGAGCATGTTCGCGCCGCCGGCATGAGCACCTGCTGCGGCGGCATCGTCGGCATGGGCGAGAGCCGCCGCGACCGCGCAAGCCTTCTGCACCAGCTGGCCACCCTGCCCGCCCACCCCGACAGCCTGCCGGTCAACGCCCTGGTTCCCGTCGCGGGCACGCCGCTCGGCGATCGCGTGCCGGCCGAGAACACGCGCGTCGACCCGGTCGAGTTCGTCCGCACCGTCGCCGTGGCCCGCATCGTCTGCCCCCGCTCGGTCGTCAGACTGTCCGCCGGCCGCGAGAGCATGTCGGACGAGATGCAGGCGCTGTGCTTCCTCGCCGGCGCCAACTCCATCTTCGTGGGCGGTCGCCTGCTGACAGCGCCCAACACCGAGGAGGACGCCGACGCCGCCCTCTTCGCCAAGCTCGACCTCAAGCCGATGGTGCTGAGCGAGAGCGCCGCCGCCGCCTGAACCGGCCGTTAAGTCGGACGCGCTACCGTGGGCGCATGGACCGGCGACAGCTCATTGGCCTCAAGGCGACCAAGATCGGCGGCGGCGGGGGCGGCGCGCCTCAGAACCCCTACATCCGCTTTCCGGTGGTCACCGCCACCATCGTGCGCACGGACGGCCGCAGAGGCGTGATGACGGTGGAGACCGGCGTCGACGTCCAGGACGGGGGCCTGCGCGCCCGCGCCGCCCAGTCCCAGCCCCGCCTGCAAGCCGCCTATAACGCCGTGGTCCAGCGCACGGCCCAGAGCCTGCTGCCGGGCGCTCCGCCGGACGTGGATCGGCTGTCGCGCGAACTCCAGGCTGCCACTGACGCCACCCTGGGCCGCGCGGGCGCCAAGCTGCTGATCGGCACGGTGATGGTGGTCTAGCGACGCCGCTGGACGGCCGCTCTCCAGGCGCTAGGCTCGTCGCTCGGGAGGCGCAGCCATGATCACCGTCCACCACCTGAACGACAGCCGCTCGCAGCGGGTGCTGTGGCTCCTGGAGGAGCTGGAGGTCCCCTATGAGGTGAAGCGCTACCAGCGCGACCTGCGGACCATGCTCGCTCCCGCCGAGCTCAAGGCGGTCCATCCGCTGGGCAAGTCTCCTTTGATCGAGGACGGCGCCGTTCGGGTCGCGGAGACCGGCGCCATTGTCGAACATCTTCTCGAGGCCCACGGCCAGGGCCGCCTCCGGCCCCAGCCCGGCACGGAAGACCGCCGGCGCTTCACCTATTGGCTGCACTACGCCGAGGGCTCGGCCATGCCGCCGCTGCTGCTCAAGCTGGTGTTCAACCAACTGCCCCGGCGCAGCCCGGCAGTGGTGCGGCCGCTGATCAGCGCCGTGGCCAAGAAGGCGCAGGCCGGCTTCATCGACCCCCAGATCGGCAGCCACCTCGCCTTCTGGGAGGCTGAGCTCGGGCGCTCGGAATGGTTCGCCGGCGACCGCTTCACCGCCGCCGACATCATGATGAGCTTTCCCGTGGAAGCGGCGGCGTCCCGCATCGGGGTCAAGGACCGCCCGCGCCTGGCCGCCTTCCTGGAGCGCATCCACGCCCGCCCCGCCTATCAGCGGGCGCTGGAACGGGGCGGCCCCTACGCCTACGCCTGACCCGCGCGGCTTGCCACCGGCCCGGGATTGATCCAGCCTCCCGCCCGGGATTTGGGAGGGCGAGACATGCTGAACTGGATGGCGAAGACGGCGGCGGTGATCGCCCTGTCCCTGGCTGCGACGCCGGCGCTGGCGCAGGGGGTCGCGATCCCGTTCGGCCCGGGCCAGATCGCCCTCGACGCAGAGACCCGCGCCGGTCTCGACGAGCTTATTCCGGAGATCCGGCGAAGCGGGGGAATCCAGATCACCGGCCACGCCGACGCTGGCGAAGCCGCCGCCGCCGCCGAGGCGGTCGCCGTCTATCGGGCGCGGGCCATCGGCGTCCTTCTGCTGGAGGACGAGCGGAACTCCGGGGTCGGCCTCCACGACGACTATTTCTCGCCCGACGGGGACCAGATCAGCGCGAACGGCGCCGCGCTTCTCGACGACGCCATCGCGCGGCAGCGGCAGAAGGGCGGCTTCCTGGTCTTCATCCATCCGCGCTACGGGGCGGACGCGCTGGAACAGCGCCGGGCGCACACGCTGGCCCGGGCGCTCTACGACCGGGGCGGGACCGGGATCATGGCCGACGGCGACGACTTCCCTGCGGGGGACATGGTCGCCAACGAGGCCTTGAGGGCCGAGATCGAGGCCTATCGCCGAGGCGTGACGCAGCCGGTGGTCGTGGTCCAGGCCTTCGAGACCAATCCGGCGGAGGGCGCCGCGGCCTTGACCGCGCTGGCGGAACTGCGGGCGCGCAACGTGCGCGACTATCTGACCGCGGGCGGCGTGGCGGCGGGGCTGATGACCGTCAGGAGCGCGGGCGCGACGGTCCCGGCGGGCGCGCCCGACGACAACCGCCGTGTCGAACTGATCGCCGCCCCCCCTTCTGGCTGGTGAGCCGCCCCGGCCCCGGCTACGCCGCTCCGGCCTCGGCCGTCAGAACAGATACTCGTGCGGCGGGAGGGGAAGCAGCCGTTCCGCCTCCAGCGGGCTTCGCGCCACAAGGTGGCGGCGGCCGTTGAACTTGCGCTGCATGAGCGCGCAACGCTGGTAGGTGACCGGGTCGTGGCTGACGAAGATGGTGTGCCCTTTGTCGCCGCCGACCGCGTTGAAGGCCGCCGCGATGGCCTCGACCTCTTCCAGCGTCGCCTTGGTGTGCGGGTTTCGGGTGTCGATCACCCAGTCCCAGGCGCCCAGGGCCGGCCGGTCCCGGGTCAGGCTCAGCGCCGTGTCCGCCACCGTGGTGGTTTCCGGCCCGGGCAGCACGGTGACCAGCACCCGGCGACGCGCCTCATCAAGCTTTACTTCGGTCGACATGCCCCGAAACTAAGCCTCAGGGCCGCAAAATAAGGATTAACGGGCGCTATCGGCCGCTCTTCGGGATCAGCTCGCCGGCCGGCCCTGCGAGGCGTTGGCGCGCAGGTTGGCGCGCAGGCGGCGGGTGAAGTCCGAGGCCGAGGCGAAGTCCGGCCCCATCGGCCGGCTCCTGCCGCACACCGCCGCCGCCAGATCGGCGTCGGCTATGCTCCCCCGCTCCACCGTGGGATTGTAGTCGGCGGGGGTCTGAACCGTCTGCCCGTCCTCCGTGAAGAAATAGGCCGCGAGCGAAACGAGGCCGAACTGATCGCAGCCCACCCTCATGCGCTCGATGCGATAGTCGTACCGAGGCAGGTCGGACGAGGTCCCGTTCTGCGTCCGGGTGTAGATCGTCAGCACCTCGGCGATGCGGTGGCCTGGGCCGTCCGGATCGATCGTGCCCGTCCGCACGGCGAAGACCATGCCGCTGCGAGAGCCGATCATGCGCCAGTCCGGCAATGGCTCCGCCTGGACGGCCAACACCGAAAGCCCCACCGCCAGACCGATCATCGACATCACGCCTCCTGTACGAGGACGACTATTCTAGAGACCTTCCCAGAGCCATGAAATCGGGGAAGCGGCGGCCTTCAACGACATTTGAGTTCCGGGAGACCCTCAGGCCTTGTCGCGGATCCGCATCGAGCCGCCGGACCCGGTCTGGACATCGAATCGGCCGGTGGCGCGGATCAGGTCCGACAGCTTCGCGAACCCGTAGGTCCGCTGATCGAAGTCGGGATAGGCGTTGCGCAGCCTGTCCCCCAGGCCGCCCACCGAAACCCAGCCGTCCTCATCCTCGTCCATGTCGGCGATCACGCTGGCGATCAGGCGCGACGCCTCGATCGGCCTCAACTTGGCTCCAGCGGAGCTCCGCTCTCGGCTCCGGCCGGCTCCGCCGTCGGCCGCCGCCGGGAGGCTCAGGTTCTCGGTGTAGATGAAGCGGGTGCAGGCCTGCCGGAAGCTCTCGGGCGTCTTCTGTTCGCCGAACCCATAGACGTCCACGCCCTCCTCGCGGATGCGGGAGGCGAGGCGCGTGAAATCCGCGTCTGACGAGACCAGGCAGAAGCCGTCGAAGCGGCCTGAGTGCAACAGGTCCATCGCGTCGATGACCAGGGCGATGTCGCCCGAGTTCTTCCCCTTGGTGTTGGCGAAGTTCTGCTGGGGCTGAATGGCGTACCGGGCCAGCACCTTGGTCCAGCCCGCGATCTGCTGGCTGGCGAAGTCGCCGTAGATCCGTCGGGCGGACGCCTCGCCCAGAGTCGCGATCTCGGTGAACAGCGCCTCGGCGATGCGGGCCGAAGCGTTCTCCGCGTCAATGAGCACCGCCAGGCGCGGAGCCTTGCCCTCGACAGACATGGCTGACCTCTCTCAGGCTTCCACCTGGATCGGGAGGGTCCGCCGCGCGGTCCTCCGTGTCAAACCGCTCATGGCGGGTTGAACCGATCCCTCGGCTGAAAGACCCTTGGCTGGACGCGACAAGCTGTCGGCCACCCCATCCAGGAACTGGCGATGGCGCCGGGCGGCCGCTTCCGGGTCGGTCCCCTTCAACATCATCCGCCCGCTGAAGTGCGCCGCTTCGTCCCTGAGACGCGAGACCAGGGACGCCAGATGGTCCGCGCCCTTTCGGGCGTCCATCAGGACCGCGTGCGAGCGCGCCTCGGACATGCGGCGGGCGACGCCAGGCTCGACGTCCTGGCCCAGCTCCGCGCGCCCGGCGAACTGGACGAAATCGTGGGCGTACATGCGGACAAAGGCTTCTTCGATCATGCGCGCCTATTCCTTTTGTGCGGAAGCTGTTGGGAGCGCCGTCTGGTGCCCGCTGACCGGCGGCGGCTTCTTCGGCGCAGGCTTGCGCGGCGGCCTCGGCGGGCGGGGCAGGGCCGCCCGGCGCCCCAGTTCGGCATCGATCAGGCAAAGGAGGTCGCCGGCCGCGACCGCCTGGCTGGATGACCCTCGATCCGCCATCAGGACCGCGTTGACGCGCAGCGAGGCCAGGTCGCCGTCGCTCATGGTGGGGACCTTGTCCGCAAGCGGCCTCAAAACGCCCACTCCGTCGCCGGCGCGCCCGGCGCGAGTCGCCACTTCCCCCCTGGCCCCCAACCGAGCTCGACCGTCACCGCATCGCCGACAAGCACGGTGTCACGCCGGGGCTGAAGGCTGGCCAGTACGGCGAGGATGTGGCCGTTCGCGAGCCTCACGGCACGGCTGCCTCTCGGCAGCAGGCTGACCACCTCGGCCTGGAAGGAGATCGCGTTGTCGTTGGCCCCTGAGGCCGCGTCCTCTGGCGCGCTCCAGGGCTCCGGCGTCCGGCGCCTCGCCTCCATGGGCGTCCCGCCAGGGGACATCGACTGTCTTCCGATTTCAGCGCTGAGCAGCCGATCAAGGGCTCGAAGCGCGACCGATTCATGATGGGAAGTGGGCGGCACGGTCTGACCTCCTGGAGCGAGCCGCCAGGATGGGCCTGATCGGCTGTCGAGTCCGGGCGATCAGCGGTCGCGATCACGCGGCCGGGACTAATCTGTTCTAGAGGCGACCAGCTTGAAGTGGGTGATCCCGTCAATATTTCAAGAGGTCGAGAGAAAGACTTCGCGCCGGCTCGTCTGAATATCGAGGGGACAACAGACCGCCGGAAGTCCTGGCGACACTCACCCGCTGGCGCGGGAGGGGCCGAAACCTGGAAAGGTTTCCCGGATGAGCATGCCCCCCGGGCGGGAACAAGGGAATGGCCTCGCAGGCGAGTAGACGATGGGTCGGGAGCGAGCCTCCGTTTCGCTCAATCCTTCGTCGGATCGCCTCGGCTGGCGTCTCCGTAGGTCATGGCGACGAAGACGTCCTCCAGGTCCGGGTCCTCGGTGGCGATGTCCTTGATGGTGACCCCAGCGGCCCGGACGGCGGCCAGCACCTGTTCCACGCTGGACTGGCCGGTGCGGTAGGTGACGGCGAAGGCGCCGTTCGGGCGCAGGGCGGTTTCGAAGCCTGCCAGCCTCGGCGCGCTGGTCAGCGGCGCCTCGGGCGTCACCACCACATTCCGCGTGTCCAGCCGGCGCAGCAGCTGGGCGGTGGGCTCGCAGGCCACCACCTCGCCCCGATTGACGATGGCGATGGTGTCGCAGAGCTCCTGCGCCTCCTCGAGGTAATGAGTGGTCAGGACCACCGTCACGCCCTCGGCGTTGATGCGGCGGACGTAGGCCCAGAGCTGGCGGCGCAGCTCCACGTCCACGCCCGCGGTCGGCTCGTCCAGGATCAGGATGGGCGGATTGTGCACCAGAGCCTTGGCCACCATCAGCCGCCGCTTCATCCCGCCCGACAGCGCCCGCACATAGGCGTTGGCCTTGTCCGACAGGCCGAGCGCCGCCAGCAGCTCGTCCGAGCGTCGTTCGCTCGCCGGCACGCCATAGAAGCCGGCCTGCACCTCCAGCGCCTCCCGAGGCGTGAAGAAGACGTCGGCCACGATCTCCTGCGGCACCACGCCCAGCGCCGCGCGCGCGTCGCGCGGCTCCTTGTCGATGTCGCGGCCCCAGATGTGGACCTGACCCTCGGTCTTGTTCACCACCCCGGCCAGGATGTTGATCAGGGTCGACTTGCCGGCGCCGTTTGGGCCCAGCAGGCCGAACATGGAGCCGCGCGGGATCACCAGGTCCACCCCCTTCAGCGCCTCCTTGGGCGGCGTCTTCTTCGACGCGGCATAGGTCTTCCGCAGCCCCCGCACCTCGATGGCGTTTTCGGGCAGCACAGGCGGGGACGACGGGGACATTCTGGCGGCGGCCTTGGTTTGACGCGTTCGGGCGGTGGGCCTAGGTAAGCGCCGCCCGTCCGATCGCCAAGGTTTCGCCCATGCCGCCGCGCCACCCCGACACGCCCGTGCCGCCGCCGGAGGTGATCCTGGTCACATCCAAGCGGGTGGCGTGCGACGGCGGCGGCGGCGCGCTCGGCCACCCGCTGGTCTACATGGACATGGGGGATGAGACGGCGGTGGAGTGCGGCTATTGCGACCGCCGCTTCGAGCTGTCGCCCCAGCATCAGCCTGAGAGTGAGTACACCAGCCCCGCGGCGCGAGGCCCGGAGGCGCACTGATGCGCTATCTGCACACCATGGTCCGAGTGAAGGATCTGGACGCCTCGCTGCGCTTCTACCGCGACCTGCTGGGGCTGGAGGAGGTGCGCCGCACGGAGAACCAGGCCGGCCGCTTCACCCTCGTCTTCCTGGCCGCGCCCAGGGACCTGGACCGCTCCGCCGCCGAACGGTCGCCGGAGCTGGAGCTGACCTACAACTGGGACCCCGAGGACTACGCCGGCGGCCGCAACTTCGGCCACCTGGCCTACAAGGTGGACGACATCTACGCCGCCTGCCGGCGGCTGATGGACGGCGGCGTCGTCGTCAACCGCCCGCCCCGCGACGGCCGCATGGCGTTCGTCCGCTCGCCGGACGGGATCTCGATCGAGCTGCTCCAGGAAGGCGACGCCCTGGCCCCGGCCGAGCCCTGGACCTCCATGCCGAACACCGGAAGCTGGTAGGCCGCTTGCCAGCGGCCATGTGAGCGGGAATGGTGCCGCCCTCGCTGTTCCGGAGGGTTTCCATGCGCCGCCTGCTCGCCACCACCGCTCTCAGCCTGGGCGCACTGACGCTCGTCGCCTGCGCCGGCGCGCCCGTGGCGGAGGCGCCCATGCCCGTGGTGACGGCGACGGCCCCCGCACAGTCCGACGACCAGCGTCTGGCCGCCTTCTTCGAACAGGCCTTCCAGGAGTCGATCGCCCTCAGCCCCCAGACCCTGACGCAGCTCGGCATCAAGCGCGACTACGACAAGCTGGACAGCGCCACCGACGAAGCGGCGGAACGGTCGCTCGCCCTGTCGGAAGCGCAGCTGACGCGCATGCAGGCGGAGTTCGACCGGAACCGCCTGTCGCCCCAGGCCCAGGTCTCCTACGACCTCTTCGCCTCCAACGTCGCCCGGGCGCGCGAGAACGCCCGCTGGCGCGACTGGGGCTATCAGTTCGCCGCCAACGGCAATCCGACCACGGGCCTGCCCGTCTTTCTGATCAACAGCCATCGCGTCGACAGCGTCTCGGACGCCGAAGCCTATGTCTCGCGCATCCGCGAGGCCGAGCGGGTCATGGGCGAGATCGCCGCCGAGCTGCGCCAGCGCGCCGACGCCGGCGTCATCTCGCCGGCCTTCGTGTTCGGCCCCTCCATCGACAACACCCGCGCCGTGATCCGGGGCGCGCCCTTCGACGGCGGCGCCGACGCGCCCGTCTGGGCCGACTTCCAGAAGAAGGTGAATGCGCTCCAGGCCGACCAGGCCACCAAGGACCGGCTGCTGGCGGACGGCCGCGCCGCTCTGACCGGCCCGTGGAAGCGCGGCTATGAAGGCGTGCTGACGGCGCTGACCGATCTGCGCGCGCGCGCAGAGGCCATGCCGAACAAGGACGCGGGCGTGTGGCGGCTACCGAACGGCGCGGCCTACTATGAGAACCGTCTGCGCAACTCCACCACCACCGACCTGACCGCCGACCAGATCCACCAGATCGGCTTGTCGGAGGTCGCCCGCATCCAGGCCGAGATGGAGACCATCAAGGCCCAGGTCGGCTTCACCGGCTCGCTCCAGGACTTCTTCCGCTACATCAAGACCGACGCGCGCTTCCAATACCCCAACACGCCGGCCGGCAAGGAGCAGTATCTGGCCGACGCCCGGGGCTTCATCGCCCAGGTCATGGCCGTGGCCGTGGCCCCGCAGTGGTTCTCCCAGCTGCCGAAGGCGGCGCTGGAGGTCCGCTCGGTGGAGCCCTGGCGCGAGGCGACCGCCTCCATCGCCTTCTACAACCAGCCGGCGCCGGACGGCTCGCGCCCCGGCATCTACTACGTCAACCTGTCCGACATGACCCAGGTGCTGAAGCCCCAGATCGAGGGCATCAGCTATCACGAGGGCGCGCCGGGCCACCATTTCCAGATCGCCTACGCCCAGGAGATGCAGGGTCTGCCGTCCTTCCGCCGCTTCGGCGGCTACGGCGCCTATGCGGAGGGCTGGGGCCTCTACGCCGAGAAGCTGGGCCGGGAGATGGGCTTCTACCAGGATCCCTATTCCAACTTCGGTCGGCTCTCGACCGAACTGTGGCGGGCGGTGCGGCTGGTCACCGATACGGGCCTGCACGCCAAGCGCTGGAGCCGCGAACAGGCCATCGACTACTTCCGCCAGAACTCGCTGCTGTCCGAGCGCGACATCGTCAAGGAAGTCGAGCGCTACATCACCAACCCCGGGCAGGCGACCAGCTACAAGATCGGCGAGCTGAAGATCCTGGAGCTGCGCGAGCGCGCCCGCCAGCGGCTGGGCCAGCGCTTCGACATCAAGGACTTCCACTCCGTGGTGCTGGGCTCCGGCTCCCTGCCCCTGGACGTGCTAGAAGCCCAGGTCGATGCCTGGATCGCCGCCGGCGGCGGCCAGCCCCCCCGCATGTGATCGCGCGCATCGGGCGGGTGACGCTAGGAGCGCGCCCGCCTATGTTCGCCCCATGACCGAGACGCTCGAGCCCCCCGCGCCCGTGGACCGCCCGCTGACCCAGGACGGCCCCGCCGTCCGGCTGTGGATGATCGACGCCTCGGCCTACATCTTCCGCGCCTATCACGCGCTGCCGCCGCTGACCCGCAAGTCCGACGGCCTGCCCGTCGGGGCGGTGCAGGGCTACTCGAACATGCTCTGGAAGCTGTTGCGGGACATGAAGGGCGAGGACGGCCCGACGCACCTGGTCGCCATCTTCGACCACTCGGAGAAGACCTACCGCAACGACCTCTACGACCAGTACAAGGCCAACCGACCGCCGCCGCCGGACGACCTGATCCCGCAGTTCGGCCTGGTGCGGAAGGCGACGGCCGCCTTCGGCGTGCACTGCCTGGAGCTGCCGGGCTACGAGGCCGACGACCTGATCGCCACCTATGCCTGCAAGGTCAGGGACCAGGGCGGAGAGGCGGTGATCGTCTCCTCCGACAAGGACCTGATGCAGCTGATCGGGCCGCGTGTGGTCATGTGGGACCCGATGAAGGAGCGGCGTCTGGCCGAGGACGCCGTGATGGAGAAGTTCGGCGTCACGCCGGACAAGATGGTCGATCTCCAGGCTCTAATCGGCGACAGCGTCGACAATGTGCCCGGCGCGCCGGGCATCGGCCCCAAGACCGCCGCCCAACTGCTGGACGAATACGGCGACCTCGACACGCTTCTGGCCCGGGCCGGGGAGATCAAGCAGCCCAAGCGCCGCGAGACGCTGATCCAGTTCGCCGACCAGATCCGGCTCAGCCGAGAGCTTGTGCGCCTGACCTGCGACGCGCCGGCGACGGAGGCGCTGGACGACTTCGCCGTCCGCGATCCGGACCCGGAGCAGCTGGCGGCCTTCCTCGAGGAGATGGAGTTCCGCTCGCTCGCCCGCCGCGTCGGCGACGGCAAGGCGCCGGTCAAGGAGGGCTCCGCCTTCACCCGCCAGCCCGCGGCGCCGGTGCTCACCCCCCGCTACGGCGACAAGCCCGCCCCCGCCGCGCCCTCCGAGCCCCACGTCTTCAACCTGGACGCCTACGTCTGCGTGCAGACCCTGGAGGAGCTGGATGCCTGGATAGAAAAATCAACTAGAGCGGGAATTATAGGCTTCGACACCGAGACTGACAGCCTGTCCGCGACCCACGCGGGGCTCTGCGGCGTCTCCATCGCGGTCGGGCCGAACGAGGCCTGCTACATCCCCCTGACGCACGAGCACGAGCCGTCGCCGGACGGGGGGCTCGACTTCGGCTCCGGCGACTGCCCGGCCGAGCCCATCACCCAGGTGGACAAGCGGGAAGCGCTCGCCCGCCTCAAGCCGCTCCTGGAAAACCCTAGCGTTTTGAAGGTGATGCAGAATGGGAAATACGACGCCGCGGTGATGAAGCGGCGCGGCATAGAGATGGCGCCGATCGACGACACCCTGCTGATCTCATACGTGCTGGACGGGGGGCTGCACGGGCATGGCATGGACGAGCTGGCGAAGCGCTGGCTGGGCCACGAGCCGATCGCCTTCAAGACCGTGGCGGGAGCCGGCAAGAGCCAGAAGAGCTTCAAGCACGTCGAGCTGAAGTCGGCCACCTGCTACGCCGCCGAGGACGCGGACGTGACGCTGCGGCTGTGGCGCATCCTCAAGCCCCGGCTGGCGACGGAACAGCTGACCGCCGTCTACGAGACGCTGGAGCGCGGCATGCCCGCGGTGCTCGCCGACATGGAGCTCCAGGGCGTGCGCGTCGACCCCGACCGCCTGCGCGCCCTCTCCTCCGAGTTCGGCCTGCGGATGGCCGAACTGGAGCAGGAAGCCTACCGCCTCGCCGGCCGCCCCTTCACGCTGGGCTCCCCCAAGCAGATCGGCGAGATCCTGTTCGGCGAGATGGGCCTGCCCGGCGGCAAGAAGACCGCGTCCGGCCAATGGGGCACGGACGCCTCGGTCCTCGAGGAGCTGGCCCTCACCCACCCCCTGCCCCGCGCCATCTTGGACTGGCGCCAGCTGTCCAAGCTCAAGGGCACCTATACCGACGCCCTGATCGCGGCCATGGACCCGGAGACCCACCGCGTCCACACCAGCTATCAGCTGGCCGCCGCCACCACCGGGCGCCTCTCCTCCTCCGACCCCAACCTCCAGAACATCCCGATCCGCACCGAGATCGGCCGCCAGATCCGCCAGGCCTTCATCGCCCGCCCCGGCCACCGCCTGATCAGCGCCGACTATTCCCAGATCGAGCTGCGCCTGCTCGCCCACATCGGCGACATTCCCGAGCTGAAGCGCGCCTTCAAGGCCGGGCTGGACATCCACGCCGCCACGGCGTCCGAGATGTTCAACGTGCCGCTCGACCGGATGGACGCCGAGACGCGCCGCCGGGCCAAGGCCATCAACTTCGGCATCGTCTACGGCATCTCGGCCTTTGGCCTGGCCAATCAGCTGGGCATCGATCAGGGCGAGGCCGGGGCCTATATCAAGACCTATTTCGAGCGCTTCCCCGGCATCCGCGCCTATATGGACCGCACGAAGGCCGAGGTGAAACAGGCCGGCTTCGTCTCCACCCTGTTCGGCCGGCGCATCCACATCCCGGCCATCCGCTCCAAGTCCCAGGCCGAGCGCGCATTCGGCGAACGCGCCGCCATCAACGCCCCCATCCAGGGCGCCGCCGCCGACATCATCCGCCGCGCCATGATGCGCATGCCCGCGGCGCTGAAGGCCGCGGGCCTTGAGACCCGCATGCTGCTGCAGGTTCACGACGAACTGGTCTTCGAAGCCCCCGAAGCCGAATGCGAGGCGGCGATCCCCGTGATCCGCCGCGTGATGGAAACGGCGGCCGAGCCGGTGGTGGCGCTAGAGGTGCCGCTGGTGGTGGATGCGCGCGCGGCGGCGAACTGGGATGAGGCGCATTAGGGGAGGCGCGCGATAGCTGCTAGCCCCTATTGTTACTCGCCGACGTCGCCCGCCTATTCCGTCCTCTGTCATCCATATTCATTCTGTCCCGGGCTGACGAGCTTGTCGGGCACGAGTGGCACCTAGAAACTGATGAGGACAAAGTTCGAATCAAGGTGAGCGGGGACCTCAAAGAGAAGATTGATTCCGCTCGTAACGATAAATCAAAACGTGCGGTTTTGATTAACTCCATATACTTCGCGGCGGTTATGCAGTGCATAGTTCACATCAAACGAGAGGGCACAGACTCATTTGGCCGATGGGCTCAGGTTATAGAGCAAAAGTGCCACAACATGAATCTGTCGATTGATACGCATGATGAATACCTCCTCACCGAGAAGCTTATGCAACAACCCTTCAAGTTGATTGATGCCTACGTTTTCAGCGGTGGCGAAGAATGACGATCAGGATTGTTCGTGATGACGTCCTTCGGACCCTTCGTGCCTCCGTTGAGGAAAACCTTGACCGCTACCGCTCGGGTGACTTCTCATATCTCTCGCTGGACGCCAGCCAAATACACGAAATCGCCGTCACGCCTATCCAGCCTCTTCCCTCCGATCTGAAGATACCGGATGGGAGCTCTGACTACGAAGTGGAGAACTGCGAGGCGGTATACAAGTATCTGGCCGGTCTCACACCATATGATGCTCGAGATGAACGCCTATGGGTTTATCTGAGCCACACGACCTTCTTGGACTACGCGAGAGCGCGGTGGCCCATACCTGCTGATGACACGAAAGCAGCCGCCCACATTCGGCTACACTTCTTTGCATCGGCAAACAGGCAGATCGAACGCGACCACGCTGTCTCTCGCCTGTGGTGGATGTCTCACCTCTGCCGACGAGTGCCGGATTTCTCGCCGGAGGAGACGCTGGCCGCCCTCCTCCACAAGAGCGACGTCAGGGCCAATATCCTGGAGCGGCCTACCGTTGCGCAGTCTGTGAATGTGTTCACCGCCATCATTCGAAAGCTGAAGCTCTCCATGGATGGTGGGAAGAGCCTATTTGAGCGCCAACCCTTTAGACGGTTGATGGTCGAACTGAACTCCATCGGGGGCTTTAAGTTGCTCGACTGCATGGAGCAAGTGGAGCTCGACAGCCTCTTGAATGAGATCATCCAAGAAAAGCTTGAACTCGCCACGCTTTAAGCTCGCCGCCTGTGTTCCGCATTGTCCGGGCGGGGCGGCCATGAACATCATCCGCCCCGTGCAGCCGAAGCGGCGGCGGCGGGTGGTCTTGTTCCAGAGGCTGAAGGTGGGACCGTTCAGGCGGATGGCGGTCTCGAGGCAGACCCACCTTTATGAGATTTTGGGCTCGATCTCGCACGTCGTGCAGCGGTCTTCACGGCCCAGCCGTCGCGCTGCATCTGACGCAGGTTGGGCTCACCCCGAACGAGGTCGGTCCAGGAGCGGCGCTCCGGTTTCTTAGAGCCCAAGGTCGGCCCCTGCTGCCGACGCTGACTTGACGACCGATCCGGGGGGCTGGGGACCGCCGGGGCGGCGGCGGGGGAAGGGGCGGCGGGTTCCGGGTGTGTTCCCGGCTGTGGACGCCCTCCTTCGCCGAGGCTTCGGAGGGTTTCCTCCCGGAGGTTTGTGCTGAGCCGCGGTCGACGGCCGTCATTGGTGTGGGGCGGAGTCCCTCCCACCCGGCTGTGGTGGGCTGCGCTCTCGACAGCCGCCCTCCCCTGAAGGGGAGGGAGACCTGAGCGCCGCAATCCCTGGCGGGGCGAGGGATCGCGGGGGCGGCAGGGGCCTTGAGCGCGCCGGGGGTGCGGGGGCGGGTAGGCTTTCGTGCATGGGGCGGCGCAAGGTCGATGAGGATCAGCTGGCGGCGGCGGTCGCGCGCTATCACGCGGGGGAGACGGCCGGGGTGGTGGCGGCGACCCTGGACCTATCGGTCGGCCACTTTCGGCGGTTGCTGAAGCGGCGCGATGTGCGGCTGAGGGACTTGCCGCCCGAGGAAGGTCGCCACTGGACAGCGCGCAAGGGCAAGGCCGGGCGCGCGGACGCGGAGACGCGCGTCAGCAACAGCCTGTTGTCCGAGGCGCAATGGGAGGCGGTGCTGGCGCTGAGGGACCAGGGCCTGAGCAACGCCGTGCTGGGGCGACGGTTCGGGGTCTCGCCAGCGACCGTCCAGTATCAGGCCAAGGCGCGGGGGCGGCTTAGACGCGACAATCCGCAGAGCCGAGGCGCGCCGCGCGGGGACTCGGCCATCGGGGCGGCGGTGGACGATCCGGCCGAGCGGGACTGGATGCGGTTCGACTATGTCTCCGGCGATCCGGAGGCGACACAGATGAATATCGACGCCGCGATCGCCCGGGCGACGGCGGCGGGGCGGCTGGATGCGGCCATGGCTCTGGGACGGACGGCGAAGGGGCTGCGGGGAGTGGGCGCTCCCGCGCCTTCTGCTTCAGACGGCGGCGCCGCCCCCTCCACCCTCCTTCGCCAAGGCTTCGGAGGGTCCCCCTCCCCATCGCCTGATGTGGGCCGCGATCGTCGGCCCCCCGGACAAGCCGGGGGGACCTCCCGACCTGACGCGGCCTGCGATGGGGAGGAGACGAGTGCGAGACCGCCGCTGGTGCTGCGGCCGTCGCAGAGGCCGCCGGAGGGGGAGTGGGCGACGTGGCTGTTCCTGGGCGGGCGCGGGGCGGGGAAGACGCTGGCGGGGGCCAGCTGGCTGGCGGATCAGGCGGAGGCGCTGGGGCCGGGCGGGCGGCTCGCCTTGATCGGGCCGACGCTGCACGACGTGCGGGAGGTGATGATCGAGGGGCCGTCGGGGCTGAAAAGCCTGCCGCGCTGGGTGGGGGCGGACGGCGCGTGGGACGGGCCGAGGTTCGAGCCGTCGCGGCGGCGGGTGCGGTTTCCGGGGGGCGCGACAGCGTTCGCGTTTTCGGCGGAGGATCCGGACAGTCTGAGGGGGCCGCAGTTCTCGGCCGCCTGGGCCGACGAGTTCTGCGCCTGGCCGCGCGGGGAGGAGACGCTGGCGCTGTTGCGGATGGGCTTGCGGCTGCCTCTGAAATCCTCCCCCTCTGGGGGAGGGGGACCGGCGGAGCCGGTGGAGGGGGTTTGCCGCGAGTTGGAGGCGGATGAGGGCTTGCATGGGCGGTTGAGCGATCCTCTTGGCGGTTCAGAGCCGCATCGCTCCCCCTCCACCACTTCGTGGTCCCCCTCCTCCTATGGGGGAGGAGTGTGCGTGCCCCGACTCGTCGTGACGACCACGCCGCGGCCGACGCGGGCTTTGAAGGGGCTGCGGGCGGAGGCGTCCTGCGCCGAGACCCATGCGGGGACGCGCGACAACGCCGAGCACCTGGCGCCCGGCTTTCTGGAGGAGCTGGAGGCGCTGTACGGGGGAACACGCCGGGCGGCGCAGGAGCTGGACGGGCGGGTGGTGGAGCCGGACGGGGCGCTGTGGCGGTGGGACGTGCTGGAGGGCTGTCGCGGGACGGCGCCGGGGAGCCTGACGCGGACGGTGGTGGCGATCGACCCCTCCGTGACGCGGGGCGGCAACGCCTGCGGCATCGTCGTGGCGGGCAAGGACGCAGGCGGCGCGTGCTGGGTGCTGGCGGACTGTTCGGCCGTGGGGCTGACGCCCATGGGCTGGGCGCGGGCGGCGGTGGCGGCGGCCGAGCGCTGGAAGGCCGGGGCCGTGGTGGTGGAGGTGAACCAGGGCGGGGAGATGGTGACGGAAACGCTGCGGGCCGCCGGCTGCGGGCTGAGGCTGAAGGCGGTGCGGGCGTCAAAGGGCAAGCGGGCGCGGGCCGAGCCGGTGGCGGCGCTGTACGAACAGGGGAAGGTGCGCCACGCGGGCGTGTTCGGGGCGCTGGAGGAGGAGCTGCTGGCCTTCGGCGGGGAGGAGGAAGGGCGGCTGGACCTGGACCGGGCCGACGCCCTGGTCTGGGCGGTGACGGAGCTGATGCTGGGCGATCAGCGCGAGCGGGGGCCGCGCATCCGGGTCCTGTCCATGGGGCCGGAGCCGGCGGCGCGGTCGCCCTGGACGGGGAACGGCTGGGGCGCGAGGCCGTGAGCCGCCCTCCCCCGTAGCGCTCGCGGCGGTCCGGCGCTACAAGCCCGCCATCCTCCTCCCAATCCGGATTCCAGACGTCCCATGAACATCCACGAACATCAGGCCAAGGCGGTTCTGCGCGAGTTCGGCGCTCCGGTGCCGCAGGGCTTCCCCGCCGTCACCGTGGAGGAGGCCGTCAAGGCCGCCGAGCAGCTGGCGGCGAGCTCCAAGGTGTTCGTGGTCAAGAGCCAGATCCACGCCGGCGGGCGCGGCAAGGGCCGCTTCGAGGGCCTTTCCGCCGACGCCAAGGGCGGCGTCCGCGTGGTCAAGTCGGTGGACGAGGTCCGCACCAACGCCGAGGAGATGCTCGGCCGCGTGCTGGTGACCCATCAGACCGGCCCCAAGGGCCGCCAGGTGAACCGCCTCTACATCGAGGAAGGCGCCGACATCGCCAAGGAGTTCTACCTGTCGCTGCTGGTCGACCGGGAAACGTCCAAGATTTCGGTGGTCGCCTCCACGGAGGGCGGCATGAACATCGAGGACGTGGCCCACGACACGCCGGAGAAGATCGCGACCTTCTCCATCGACCCGGCGACGGGCGTCATGCCCCACCACGGCCGGGCGCTGGCCGCGGCGCTGAGCCTGTCGGGCGATCAGGCCAAGCAGGCGGCCAAGCTGCTGGGACAGCTCTATACGGCCTTCCAGGCCAAGGACATGAGCCTGCTGGAGATCAACCCGCTCTTGTTGACCGGCGCGGGCCAGCTGGTGGTGCTGGACGCCAAGGTCTCCTTCGACGGCAACGCCCTGTTCCGCCACCCGGACATCGTGGCTCTGCGCGACACCTCGGAAGAGGACCCCAAGGAGATCGAGGCCTCCAAGTACGACCTGGCCTATATCGCGCTGGACGGCGACATCGGCTGCATGGTGAACGGCGCGGGTCTCGCCATGGCCACGTTGGACATCATCAAGCTGTACGGCGCCGAGCCGGCCAACTTCCTCGACGTCGGCGGCGGCGCCTCCAAGGAGAAGGTGACGGCGGCCTTCCGCATCATCACCGCCGATCCCAACGTGAAGGGCATCCTGATCAACATCTTCGGCGGCATCATGCGCTGCGACATCATCGCCGAGGGCGTGAGCGCGGCGGTCGCGGAGGTCGGGCTGAAGGTGCCGCTGGTCGTGCGCCTGGAAGGCACCAACAAGGAGAAGGGTCAGGCCATCCTGAACGACTTCACCGCCAAGAACCCGCAGTACACCGTCATCCCGGCCGACGACCTGTCCGACGCCGCCGAGAAGATCGTCAAGGTGGTGCGGGGCTGAGGTTAGCGAGCAGTGCTAGTGAGCAAGAGGTGAGCGGGATCGTGCGGCCGTCCGCGCCGGCGGCTCACCACTTAGCTCACTAGCACTACTCACCCTTCCAACGCGCTAGCAACTCGGCCTCGGCCTGCGCGTCCAGCGGATCGGACGCGGCCGAGGCGTCGACGGCGGCCAGCACGGCCGCAGGGATGTCGGCCGAGGCGGTCCGCAGCTCGGTCCCGGCGGTCTCGAAGGGGGCGACCACCTCGGCCTTCCAGCCCTCGCCCTCGCGGCAGGCCAGCCCGGCCAGTCCCGCCTCTCCGGCGGCGAAGGTGCGGCACCAGCGGCCCTCCGCGTCCTGGAAGGTCAGACCGACCGCGCGGCCCCGCGCGTCCGCCCCGTCCACAGCGCGGCGGCTGTCCAGCACCCGCACGAGGGCCGCGTCGGCCAAGGCCCCGCCCTGCCCGATCAGCGGCGGGGTCTCCGGCTTCAGCAGACCGATCGACAGACCCACGCCGAAGCAGGCCGCCGCCGCCGCGCCGGCCAGCGCCAGCTGCGGCCAGCGCAGGCCTTCCGGCAGGCTGAACATCGGCCGCCGCGCCGGGCCGTCCAGGATCAGACGCGCCAGCGCCTGATCGCGCGGGTCCGCCACGACCGGAAAACCCTCGGCCAGCAGCGACCGGGCGCGCCGCGCCTGCTCCGCGCGCGTCGCCAGCGCCGGGTCGGCCGCCACGGCCCGCTCCGTATCGCCGGCGCGCGCCGGCGGCAGTTCGCCGTCCAGCCAGGCGTAGAGCTCCTGATCCGAGACCGTCATGCCGCGACTCCTGCTTCGCCCAGCCGCGCCACCAGCGCCTGACGGCCGCGCACCAGACGGCTGGTCAGCGTTCCCGCCGGCACCCCCGCCACCTCGGCGGCTTCCGCATAGGACAGACCGTCGATCAGCACGAGCGCCACGGCCAGCCGCTGGTCGTCCGGCAGCTCCTTCAGCGCCCGCTGCACCGCCAGCGCATCCGCGCGCAGCGCCTCACCCGCCTGGCTGGCGTCCGGCTGCTGGGACGTGAAGGCGTCCTCGGGCGTGACCACCTTGTTCCAGCGGGTGCGCGAGCGGCCCTGATCGATCCACAGCCGTCTCATGATGGTGAAGACCCAGCTGTCCAGCCGCGTGCCCGCCTGGAACCCGCGCCGCTTGGCCAGCGCGCGCTCGACCGCCTCCTGCACGAGGTCCTGGGCGTCGGCCTCGTTTCGGGCGAGCGCCCGCGCCAGCCGCCGGAGGCGGGGAAGCAGGGCGACGAGCTCGCTTTGAAAGGCGTCCAATGGCGGGAAGCGTCCATGAGGGATAGAACGGCGGGCTCTGATCGTTTCATCCCAGGGGCCGGTTCGGAAAGCCCTTTTTCGCATGGAGCGTCGATGCGTGGTCCTCTTCTGGCGTTGACGGTCGGCGTGCTGGCCCTGGCCGGCGCGGCCGAGGCGCAGATCCTGCCCCTCCCCGGAGGCGCCGGCGGAGGTCTGCCGTCAGCCCTGCCCAACGGCGGCGTGCGCGGCTTTCCGTCCGAACTGCCGGGACGCGTGGGCGATCTGGGCGACCGGCTGGAGCGGCGGCTGGAGCGGCTGGACCCCGTCACCCGCTCCCTGCTCGACGAGCTGACCCTGGCCCCGGAGCGGCTGACGGAGCTGGCCCGACGCTCCGGCGGCGCGCTGGAGCTCGACCCCCTCGGCTGGCCGGTGGTCAGCGGCGAACTGGTGGCCACCGACCTTTCCGACGCCGCCCGCGCCCAGGCCCTGGCGGAGGGCTTCACCCTGCTGCGGGAGGAGCGGCTCCAGGGGCTGGACATGCGGCTGACGGTCCTGGCTCCGCCCCGCAGGCTGTCGCTGGCGCGAGGCCTGGCGCGGCTGAAGCAGCTGGATCCCGGCGGCGCCTATGTCTTCAACCACGTGCATGCGCCCGCCGGCGAGACGTCGGGCGCCGTGGAGCCGCCGCCCGCCCCTCTTCGTCCCCAGGCCGGGGGGACGCGGCGGGTCGGCTTGATCGACACCGGTGTGACGACGGCCCATCCCGCGCTGGCGGGCGTGCGCGTGACCCAGCAGGGGTTCGCGGGCCAGCCCACGCCAGCCGCTCACGGCACGGCCGTGGCCTCCCTCCTGGTCGGCGAGGCCGGCGGCTTTCGCGGCGCCGCGCCCGGCGCGAACCTCTATGTGGCCGACGTCTATGGCGGGTCGCGCGCGGGAGGGTCCTCGGAAGCGCTCGCCCGGGCGCTGGCCTGGATGGCTCAGAACCAGGTGACGGTCGTGAACGTCAGCCTGGTCGGTCCCAGGAACGCCGTGGTCGAGGCCGCCATCCGTCGGGTGTCCGCGCGCGGGATCACCGTTGTGGCCGCCGTCGGCAACGACGGCCCGGCCGCGCCGCCCCTCTATCCGTCGGCCTATCCCGGCGTCGTGGGCGTGACGGCGGTGAATGCGCAGGATCGCGTTCTGCCGGAGGCCGCGCGAGGCCCGCACGTCAGCTTCGCGGCTCCGGGCGCGGACATCGCCGCCGCGGGGCCGGGTGGAGGGTATGTGCGGGTGCGGGGCGCCTCCTTCGCCGCGCCGCTCGTCGCCGGACTGATCGCCCGCGAGGGACTGTCGGCCCTGAGTCGCCAGGCGCGGGACCTGGGCGCCCCCGGCCGCGACCCCGTGTATGGCGCGGGCCTCGTCGGCGGCGGCCTGCGTGTTTCGCCTCAAACGGTGGGCGCGCGGGGCCAGCTGTCGCGCTGAAGAAAAAACATCGGTTCCTCGGGATGAACCCCGAAGGGCCGCTCGTTGGTTTCTCTCGTGGGCGCCCCGTCGGGCGCTCGGACAGATACGGGAGAAACCCCATGCGCAAGATGTCACTTCTGGCGGCCGCGGCCGCTCTGACCCTCTTCGGCGCCGGCGCGGCCCAGGCCCAGGTGCTCGGCGGCGGAGGCGGCCTCGGCGGTTCCCTCGGCGGCGGCCTGGGCGGCGGACTCGGCGGCCAGTCGGTCGGCGGCGCCCTGAACGGATCGGTGGGCGGCGACCTCTCGGGCTCGGTGGACGGCTCAGGCCTGCGCCGCAACGTCGATGGGACGCTCAGCCGCGTGGACGGCGCCCGCGACCGGGCTGAACGCCGCGCGGCCCAGGCCCGCGCTCGCGCGGAGGCCGCCGCCGATCGCACCCGCAGCCGCGGCGAGGCCGTCGCCCGCTACGCCCAGGGCCAGGCCTATGGGACCGTTGACGGCGCGGCGCGCGTCGGCGGCCAGGTGTACGGCGAAACCTCCGGCTATGCGGCCGGCGCGGTCGACGGCGGAGCGGCCGTGTCGGGGTCGGCCTACGGCTCTGGCGAGGCTCGCCGCGACCGTCGCGACGACCGCCGTCGCAGCCGCAACACCCAGGCGGATGCGTCGGTGAACGCCAATGCGGGCGCTTCGGCGAACCGCAACGGCGCCTCCGCAAACGCCGGCGTCGGCGCCTCGGTCGGCGTGCGTCGCGATTAGAGTTCGCCGGTCGGGCTCACCCGCCCCCCAGCCCAGCCCGGCCAGCGATCGCCCCGCCGTCCCAGCCCGGACGGCGGGGCCTTTCGCATGGGCGCCGGTTCAACGGCGAAGACGGCACTTGACGCAGGTCATGCGGCCCGGATCGGAGCGGCTTTGGGTGAAGGCGTGGCGGCAGAACAGCTGCTTGAGAAGTCGAAACATCGCGTCGCGGTCCAGTGCGCCCTCGGGCGGTCACGCGACCGGCGACGTCCGGACCCTCGCTCGGAACCCGACGCCGCCGGCCCGAGGCGGCGTCGCGTCGATCCCCCACGACGCGACCCCGGCCCCCGCCTCGCCCCCAGGCGCGGCCCGCCCTGATAGCGGCGAAGGAAGGCGATGCGCTTGAACGGGCGTTCGCAAGACTGGGATCAACGTTCAGCCGGTTGGGGCTCGCCGAGTTCAGGCGGCTCCATCTGGACGAGACGCCGGTAATCACGGGGCGACAGGCCATATCGCTGTCGGAACACCCGGCTGAGGTGCGACGCGTCGCTGAAGCCCAGGCGGTGGGCGATAGCGCCGATGGGTTCGGCCCGGTCCTGATCGGCCAGGGCCGCGCGCGCCCGCTTCAGCCGCTCGCCCATGACGAAAGCCCCGATCCCGCCGTCGGCGCGGAAGGCGGCGAACAGGCGCCCCCGCGACACCTTCAGGACCTGGCAGAGCTCGGCCGCGGTCACCTCGCCATCGCCCATGCGCTGCTCGATGATTTCCTCGGCGCGGCGGCGGAGCGCCTGTTCCGGGGTGAGGCGGTCCCCCGCCGACGGCCGGCATTCCGACAGGCAGACGGTCAGCAACTCCAGGAACACGCCGCCCAGCCGCTCAGCCTGGGCCAGATCCAGCCGGGGCAGGACGCGGCGCACCTCGGCGGAGTAGCTGAACAGGAGGCTCGCCGGCTCCGGCGGCACGACGAGGCCGGCCAGATCCGCCAGCGATCCCAGGGCGGTCTCCGCGACCGGCCTCGGGATCACCCAGTTGTAGGTCACGCTGGCCGTGGAGACGTGGAGCGACGGCTGGGCGAGGTCGTGGAGATGGAACATCCCCGCCGTTTCCCGAAAGGCCCGTCCGCCGATCTCGCCCTGGGCGGCGCCTTCAACCATCATGGAGACGACAATGGGGTCGAAGTCCGAGGCCCGGATGTCGGACAGCCGCCGCTCCCAGCGCATGGCCGTGATTTCCGTATAGACGAAGCCGACCGGGCCGAGCTGCGACGTCTCCCAGCGGGTGCCGAAGGCTTCGGTCGGCTCGGTGTGGTAGATCAGCCGGGAGCGGGGCCAGTCGCGCAGCCGCCAGGCCTCGTAGCGATCTTCCGGCGGCAGGGCGTCCGTCGACCAGCGGAGGATGGGAATCGGCGTGCGAGCCGGGCCGGCCGTCGCCGGGGCTGATGAGCCGTTGTGGTCACTCAAGCTCATCCGCTCCGTTGACGCCACGCGCTCGCGGACGACCGCCGACGAACGGCCTGTGTTTGACAGATCGAACGGAGGAAGGCGAACTCAACCTCCATGAACCTCGCGCTGATCGTCGCCCTCGCCTCCGCTCTGCAACCGACGACGCATCCGCAGGTGGAGGCGTTCAAGGCGGGCTGCCTGACCCATCATCGCGATCACACCCTGGCCGCGCCGGCGCTCGCCGCCGCCGGCTGGGCGCGAGTCGATGAGACGGACCACGCCGAACTCGCCGCCAGCCTGGCGCTGACCCGCAAATCGGCGACGGAGAATCTGGAGCCGGACGAAAGGATGGACGTCAGCTTCAGCGTCTGGCGCAAGACCTGGGGCGGGCGGCCCATGCATCTGGTGCTGAACCGGACCCATCTGATCTCCGGCGAGACCAAGGATGAGGACGGCGACGGCGAAATCCAGTCGTGGGAGAAGGCCTTCGAGATCACGCTGCTGGGCTGCGGCGTCTGGGACTTCGACGCCACCGAGCCCCTGCCGGTCGACGCGCTGAACGTCTGGATCGGGGCCGAACCCGTCCAGGTGATCGACGAGCCCGGCATGGTCAGCGGCGGGACCTGGAACATCCAGCACATGAACCTGGGCGGCACGGGCGAAATCCAGGCGGGCTTCATGCCCGAGGGCAGCACCCATCCGCTCGCCGTCCTGTCGGGGACCTCCATCACCTTCACCGTCGCGCCGGAGGGCGACTGATCGGCTGGATCAGGCCAGCGCCACGCCCTCCGCCTCTGCTGCGCGGCGCAGGCCCCTGTCGAAGGTGGCGAGCGGCAAATCGCGGGCGATGGCGAGGTCGAGATAGAGCCCGTCGTAGAGCGTGAGCCCCCGATCGTGAGCCCTCGTCATGGCCCTCGTCCAAATCACATCGCGGTCCAAATCCACGGTCACCCACTGAAGGCGGCGCAAGGCGCGCCGAGCCTCTTCCAGATCTTCAATCAGGATGCGCCCGCGCTTGTGGGACTGCAGCAGTACGTTGCCGACTTCCGCGTAGAAGTGAGCCGGGACGTGGAGGCGAGACATGACGGCCCGCTCGAACAGGCGCTCCGCGGCGCTCTCGAACTCGTCCGGCAGGACCCACGACAGAGCCACGGAAGCGTCGACAACCAGATCCGTCAACGCCGACCTTCTTCTTTCCAGGCCTTGATCTCGGCCTGTGTGATGGGGCCGCCGCGCGCCCGGATTTCCTCCCGGAGTCGGCGTGTTCGCTCCATCAGCTCCGCCCACGCCTCGGGGGTGCGCGCGGGCGCCGCCTCCGATGGCGGGGCGATCTTGGCCACGACCCGCCCGTGACGCGTGACGATGGTCTCCTCCCCACGTTCCGCGCGGTCGATCAGTTCGGAGAAGCGCGCCTTGGCGTCATACACGCCCAAGGTTTCGGCCATGGGAGTCTCCCACGATCTGTTCAGAAGTCTGGCCAGATCATAGGGGACGGGGGGACAAACAGAAAGGGCGGAGCCTTGCGGCTCCGCCCTTCCGTGTCGTCAGCCTGAGGCGACGGGACGCCGGGTCAAGCCCGGGGCAGGCTTTAGAAGTCCATGTCGCCCATGCCGCCCATGCCGCCCGGAGCGCCGCCGGCGCCGCCGGAGGACTTCTTCGGAGCGTCGGCCACGGCGGCCTCGGTGGTGATCAGGATGCCGGCCACGGAGGCGGCGTCCTGAAGCGCGGTGCGCACGACCTTGGCCGGGTCGATCACGCCCATGGCGACGAGATCGCCGTACTCTTCCGTCTGGGCGTTGAAGCCGAAGGTGGCGGAGTCGTTCTCCAGCACCTTGCCGACCACGATGGAGCCTTCCACGCCCGCGTTCTCGGCGATCTGCCGGATCGGAGCCTGGATGGCGCGGCGGATGATGGCGATCCCCGCGGTCTGGTCGGCGTTGTCGCCGGTCAGGCCTTCGAGCGCCTTGGACGCCTTGAGCAGGGCGATGCCGCCGCCCGGGACGATGCCTTCCTCCACCGCGGCGCGGGTGGCGTTCAGGGCGTCGTCGACGCGGTCCTTCTTCTCCTTGACCTCGACCTCGGTCGAGCCGCCGACGCGGATCACCGCGACGCCGCCCGCGAGCTTGGCCAGGCGCTCCTGGAGCTTCTCGCGGTCGTAGTCCGAGGTGGTGTCCTCGATCTGACGCTTGATCTGGGCGACGCGGCCTTCGATGCCTTCCTTCTCACCCGAGCCGTCCACGATGGTGGTGTCGTCCTTGGTGATGGTGACCTTCTTGGCGCGGCCCAGCATGTCGAGGGTGACGTTCTCGAGCTTGATGCCGAGGTCCTCGGAGATGACCTGACCGCCGGTCAGGACGGCGATGTCCTCCAGCATGGCCTTGCGGCGGTCGCCGAAGCCCGGAGCCTTGACGGCCGCGACCCGCAGGCCGCCGCGCAGCTTGTTGACCACCAGGGTGGCCAGAGCCTCGCCTTCGATGTCCTCGGCCACGATCAGCAGCGGACGGCCCGACTGAACCACGGCTTCCAGCACCGGCAGCATGGTCTGCAGCGAGGAGAGCTTCTTCTCGTGGAGCAGGATCAGCGGCTCCTCGAGGACGGTCTCCATCTTGTCGGCGTTGGTGATGAAGTAGGGCGACAGGTAGCCGCGGTCGAACTGCATGCCCTCGACGACGTCCAGCTCGGTCTCGGCGGTCTTGGCCTCCTCGACGGTGATGACGCCCTCGTTGCCGACCTTCTCCATGGCGCGGGCGATCATCTCGCCCACTTCCTTGTCGCCGTTGGCCGAGATGGTGCCGACCTGGGCGATCTCGGAGTTGGCGGAGACCTTCTTGGAGGTGGTCTTGACGTTCTCGATGACCACGCCGACGGCCTTGTCGATGCCGCGCTTCAGGTCCATCGGGTTCATGCCCGCGGCCACGGCCTTGAGGCCTTCCTGGACGATGGACTGAGCCAGGACGGTGGCGGTGGTGGTGCCGTCGCCGGCCTTGTCATTGGTCTTGGACGCCACTTCCCGGATCATCTGGGCGCCCATGTTCTCGAAGGCGTCCTCCAGTTCGATCTCCTTGGCGACGGAGACGCCGTCCTTGGTCGAGCGCGGGGCGCCGAAGGACTTCTGGATGACGACGTTGCGGCCCTTGGGCCCCAGCGTCACCTTCACGGCGTTGGCGAGCACGTTGACGCCGCGCAGCATCTTGTCGCGGGCGTCGGTGTTGAAGTTCACAACCTTGGCGGCCATGGATCTTACCTCAGTCTGATGGTGTCAGGGTTGAAAGGGTTCAGGCGCCGGCGCCGCGATCGATCACGCCGAGCACGTCCGATTCCTTCATGATGATCAGGTCTTCGCCGTCGATCTTGACCTCGGAGCCCGACCACTTGCCGAACAGGATGCGATCGCCGGCCTTCAGCTCCAGCGGGTTGACGCGGCCGGAGTCGTCGCGGGCGCCGGGGCCGACGGCGACGACCTCGCCCTCCTGGGGCTTTTCCTTGGCCGTGTCGGGGATGATGATCCCGCCCTTGGTCTTGGCTTCCTCTTCCACGCGCTTGACGAGCACGCGGTCTCCGAGCGGACGAAACGCCATCGCTTGTTCCTCCAATGAAACAGGTTTTCGCACCCGGGCGGGCGGCTTTGGCAGCCGAGACCCGAGAGTGCTAACGGCGGCGCAGATAGGCAGGGGCCGGCGCCTCGTCAAGCGGGGCGGGTCCGCGAAAATGAACCCAATATGAACCGCAGGCTCCGGGGCGGTTCAGGGCGGGAGGCGTAAACGCCTTCCTACCTTGCCATAGGAGCGCGAGATGAAGACCCGCACCACCCTCATCGCCGGCGCCTTGGGCGCGCTGACGCTCGGCGCCGCCCTGCCGGCCTCGGCCCAGAGCTATTACGACAACCGCTATGACGACCGGCGCAGCGACGACCGTACGCGCAACGCCGTGGTCGGGGCCGCCATCGGCGCCGCGGCCGGCGCGGCCATCGGCGACGGCGACGGCGCCTATGTGCTGGGCGGCGCCCTGCTCGGCGCGGCCGTGGGCGCTTCCGCCGGGGACGACCAGCGCCGCTGCCAGGGCTACTGGATCGACGGCCGCTGCTATCGCGACCGCTACGGCCGCGAGCCCTATTACGCCGACAACCGCTACGGCCACTACGGCAGCGGCTACTACGGCAGCGGCTACAACAACGGTTACGGCTACAACAACGGCTACGGCTACAACAACGGCTACGGCGCCCAGGTCTATGTCGAGGGCCGCACCTATCGCCAGGGCTACTACCGCGACGGCCGCTTCTGGCGGAACCACGGCGAGTGGCGCTCCTACCAGAACCGCTATCGCCAGAACCGCGACTACCGCTACGACCGCCGCTGGTAGTCGGCTGACCTGACCGGGCGCGGGGTCGTTTCCACGGCCCCGCGCCTTTGCGTGCGCGAGACTCCGAGATGGCCGCGAGGCGCCGTCTGCGGCAAGAAGGCGGGAGCCGCAGGAGCCGCCGCATGCCCCCCGCCCGCTATCTGGCGATCTTCACCATGGACAAGGCCGGGCCGAAGTACCGCGCTTGGTACGCTATGACCCAAGCGGAGCAGGCCGCGCGGGCGGAAGAAGGCGTGGCGGCGGTGAAGGCCTGGGAAGAGGCGCACCGCGACGCCATTCTGTACGTCGGCGGGCCGCTGGGGCCGACCAAGCGCATTGGCGACGACGGCGCGGTGACTGATGTGGTCAACCTGCTGACCGTGTTCATGGTGATCCGGGCCGACAGCCACGAGGCCGCCGCCCGCCTGTTCGAGGGCCATCCGCACATGAGCCTCTTCCCCTGCGACGGGGTGGAGGTGATGCCGGTGCTGGGGGACTGAAGGGATCGCTTAGCGCCAACCCTTGTCATCCCGGCCGAGCGCAGCGCGAGCCCTTGTCATCCCTGGCCGCAGCGAAGCGTAGAGCCGGGACGGACAACCCACGCCATCTCCACACGCCCGGACGGCCGCCAGGTCGAGCCGGGCCAGGGGTTGACGCTGGAGCCTCTGCCTCCCCGCGCCCCGGGCAAGCTGGCGCTTCCCGGAGCGGACTTGTTTGCGAACTGAGCGTCCCCGCTCTCCGCTGCGCTGCGGCCGGGATGACAAGAGTAGCGGCGGGATTGGGTTCTCGCTCTCGCGCGCCGCTGGGTCCCCCGGTCGCTCCTGCGGAGCGCCGGAGGATGACGAGAGCGGCGGGTAAACCGCCTATGGTCTACACCCCATCGGGCACGAAAGTCTCCACGGCGAAATGGCCGGTCTCCGGGTCGAAGAAGGTGATCCGCCAGCGAAACCCTTGCCGCTTGGCCGGAGCCCATGGATCAGCGCTGCCGTAACTCTTTCCCGGCTCGCCGCTCACCACCACCACATCCACGAAGCCATCGAACTCGGCGACGGCGCGGGCGAGGTGGGGCCGCTGCCGCTTGGCGCCTTGTTTGTGGTTCCAGGTTTCGATCGGCTGAGCGTCGATGCGCGTGTCGAAGGCGGAGCCTGGCCGTTTCGGGTGCATCTCTTTCGCCCAGAGGGACAGGCACACCCCGTCCGCCGTCTCCGCGCCCCAGTCGGTGCGAGGCGACGCCAGGCGGTAGCCGAGCTGAGCGAATGCGTCCGTGAATGTAATGAGGCCCTCCCGCGAGGAGGAGACTCGGGAGGGGTCGGCGCGTCAATTGCGAGCCCCTTCCGCTACCGTCATCCTCCGGCCGCGAAGCGGACCGGGGGACCCAGCGGCGCGCGAGAGCGCGACCCTGTCAGGAGCGCAGGTGGTGGACGTCTGCGCCTTCTAGCAGTGAGCCTTGGATGATGCCTCCACCATTGCGGTCATCAAGATCGCCGGTCACCCACTGGCGGTATGGCAAGCCGTTAACCATCTGGTCTGGCCAAGCTTAGGAGGAACCATGGCTGACGAGAACGATATCGCAGCAGGTGTTGTTGCAATTGCTGCTGCGAACGGCGGTTTCTGCTCATTCCAGCGAGCTTATCGCGAGATTCCGAACTACGTGAACCTCGACGCTGCGAACTTGGCGAACTCGACTACTCGCCCGGGTGAGAAGATGTGGCACCAACTGGTGAGGAACATCCGCTGTCATCAGAACGTGCCGGGCAACTACATCAACAGCGGCCGCCTGGTGCACGTGCCTAGGCGGGGCTATCGGCTGCCCTAGCGGCGCGAGAGCCCGTCTTAAAGCCAGGTTTGATCCACCTGAGCTCACTCGGGCCATGGTGCGCCTTGTCCCATACGAACCAAGCGTAAGCCGTGGTTCCACTCCCAGCCTGAACAGCACCCGCTGGATAGAACGTGATCCTCTCGCTGAACACCCAGACACGGCTCGGCGGTGTCTCGGCGAATATCGTGCTCGCTCGATTGGCACCTTCGAGGAAAGCCAACCTTAGAAGTAGAGCCAGTTTTCGCCTAACCAAACGAATTCCAGTGCGAGCAAACCCCTCTGCGGCATTGAACGGCGGATTGGTGATGACGTTGTCGGCGCACCAATCCGCCTCAAGGAAGTCGATGCCTGGCTCTCCAAAGCCTCGATCGTAGAGGTCGCTACTATGAACCGTGTGACCCGCTTCCTCAATCACACGGGCCATTGCCCCATCGCCACAAGCGCACTCCCAAACGTCACCTTCAAAGCTTTCGCTCGCGAGCAGTGCGCGAGTTGCCCAAGCTGGCGTGGGGTAGAAGTCGGGACCATCCAGATCAGCAAAGCGCTTCAGCGTGGGCGGGTAAGCGCCTTTCAAGTTGTAGGTCGCGTCCACGAACTTCCCCATCTATTGGGGTCAGATACATCATCCATTCCCTAGGATAGGGTTAACGGAATCTTTCGGGCCGCTGCACAGCGACAACCTGTGGAGGCGATCACAGCCACTTATGGTCAGAGTTGAGGAAGGCAACGGCATCGATCAATGCACCCGCGCCTTCCCGATCTCCAACCCGTCACCGCCGGCTGACACGCTGATCACGCCGCCGTCCTTCACCTCGCCGGCGAGCAGTTTGCGGGCGATGGGGTCCACCAGCTCCTTCTGGATCACGCGCTTCAACGGCCTTGCCCCGTACACCGGGTCGTAGCCCTTGTCGGCGAGCCAGGTGAGGGCGCTGTCGTCGAGGTCGAGCGTGAGGCGCCGGTCGGCCATGAGCTGTTCCAGCCGGCCGAGCTGGATGCGGACGACGCCGGCCATCTGTTCGCGGCCGAGGCGACGGAACAGGATGATCTCGTCGATGCGGTTCAGGAACTCGGGGCGGAAGTGGGCGCGGACGGCGTCCATGACGACGGGGCGGGCGGTCTCCACGTCCGCGCCGCCGGCCAGAATGTCGGAGCCCAGGTTGGAGGTCATGATGATCAGGGTGTTCCTGAAGTCGACCGTGCGCCCCTGGCCGTCCGTCAGGCGGCCGTCGTCCAGCACCTGGAGCAGGGTGTTGAAGACGTCGGGGTGGGCCTTTTCCACCTCGTCGAACAGCACGACCTGATAGGGGCGGCGACGCACCGCCTCGGTGAGCGCCCCGCCCTCGTCGTAGCCGACATAGCCGGGAGGGGCGCCGATGAGGCGGGAGACGCTGTGCTTCTCCATGTATTCGCTCATGTCGAGCCGGGTGACGGCGTCGTCGGCGTCGAACAGGAAGCCCGCCAACGCCTTGGTCAGCTCGGTCTTGCCAACGCCCGTGGGGCCGAGGAAGAGGAAGGAGCCGAGCGGACGGTGGGGGTCGTTCAGCCCCGCGCGGGCGCGGCGGACGGCGTCGGACACCGCCTGGAGCGCCTCGTCCTGACCGACCACGCGGGCGGCCAGCGCCTCCTCCATGCGCAGCAGTTTGGCGCGCTCGCCCTCCAGCATCTTGTCCACCGGCACGCCGGTCCAGCGGGAGACGACGGCGGCGATCTGTTCGGCGTCCACCACTTCGGGCGTCAGGGGGCCGGACTTGTCGGCCTCGTTCTTTTCGGCCTCGGCGAGCTGTTTCTCGATGGAGGGAATCTGGCCATAGGCGATCTCGGACGCGCGGCCGAGGTCGCCGTTCCGCTGGGCTGAGGCGAGTTCGACGCGCAGACGGTCCAGCGTCTCGCGCAGCTGGGCCCCCTCCCCCACCTTTTCCTTTTCCGCCTTCCAGCGGGCGGTGAGGTCGTCGGACTGAGCCTGAAGCTCGTCGATCTCGTCCTCCAGCTTGTCGAGGCGGGCGCGGGAGGCGGCGTCCGTCTCCTTCTTCAGCGCCTCGCGCTCGATCTTCAGCTGAACCAGGCGGCGGTCGATCTCGTCGAGCGCTTCCGGTTTGGAGTCCACGGCCATGCGCACGCGGCTAGCGGCCTCGTCGACCAGGTCGATCGCCTTGTCGGGCAGGAAGCGGTCGGTGATGTAGCGGTTCGACAGCGTCGCGGCGGCCACGATGGCCGAGTCCGAGATGCGCACGCCGTGGTGGACCTCGTACTTCTCCTTGAGGCCGCGCAGGATGGAGACGGTGTCCTCCACCGACGGCTCCTCCACCATCACGGGCTGGAAGCGGCGGGCGAGCGCCGCGTCCTTCTCGACGTGCTTCCTGTACTCGTCGAGCGTGGTGGCGCCGACGCAGTGGAGCTCGCCGCGCGCCAGGGCCGGCTTCAGCAGGTTGGACGCGTCCATGGCGCCGTCGGTCTTTCCGGCGCCGACCAGGGTGTGCATCTCGTCGATGAAGAGGACGATCTGGCCCTCGGCGGCCCCGACCTCGTTCAGCACGGCCTTCAGCCGCTCCTCGAACTCGCCCCGATATTTCGCCCCGGCGATCAGGGCGCCCATGTCCAGCGCCAGCACCTTCTTGTCGCGTAGGCTCTCCGGCACGTCGCCGTTGACGATGCGGAGCGCCAGGCCCTCGACGATGGCGGTCTTGCCGACGCCGGGCTCGCCGATCAGGACGGGGTTGTTCTTGGTGCGCCGGGCCAGCACCTGGATAGTGCGGCGGATCTCCTCGTCGCGGCCGATGACGGGGTCGACCTTGCCGTCCCGGGCGGCCGCGGTCAGGTCGCGGGCGTAGCGTTTCAGCGCGTCATAGGCGTCCTCCGCCCCGGCCGAGTCGGCGGTCTTGCCCTTGCGGAGCTCGGCGATGGCGCCGTCCAGCGTGTCTGCGGTGACGCCGCAGGCCGCGAGAACCGTCTTGGCCACACCGCCCTCGCGGGCCAGGGCCGAGAGGAGGCGCTCGGTGGTGACGAACTGGTCGCCGGCCTTCCTGGCGCTGGCTTCGGCGGCGGCGAAGACGCGGGCGGTGTCGCCGTCCAGATAGAGCTGGCCCGAGCCGCCGGAGACCTGGGCGCGCTTGGACAGCGCCGTCTCGACGTCGGCCTCGGCGCGGCGGGCGTCGCCGCCGCCGGCCGTGATCAGGTTGCGGGCGAGGCCGTCGCGCTCTTCCAGCAGCACCTTCAAGAGGTGTTCGGGCGCGAACTGCTGGTGGCGGCGCGCGAGCGCCAGGGATTGGGCGGACTGGACCGCCTGTTTGGCGCGGTCGGAATAGAGGTCGAGGTTCACTTCGGCTTTCCCCTGAGGAGGCGGAATGCGGCCCGGCCTGTCCTCTGAAGCAAGCAACAGGCCGCGCCGACGCCGATCAGGTGGGTGTGTCGAAGGAGACACACAAGAGGCGCGGAACGGCGCGCGTGGAGACGGGTTGCGAAGGGATCATCCGGAGCCCGACCATGCGCCTGCCCCTCCTCTGCCTCGCCGCCGCCTCGCTCGCCCTGCCGGCCCTGGCCCAGCAGACGCCGCCGCGAACCAATCCGCCGTCCCAGGCGTCGGGCCAGCAGCCCGGGGGCCTGGGCACCACCGGCGAGGGCGGGGTGACGCGCGGCAGCCAGGGGCCGGGCTCGGGCGCCGGCATGAACAGCTCGGGCGGGACCATGGGCTCGCCCGGCCAGACCACCGGCGGGGCCACGGCCTGGACCAGCGAGCCGACCCGGCCGCAGCGCACCACCCCGGATGTGCCGGACGAGGGCGCGGGCGTGGGCGTGGCGGTCAAGCCGCCCGCCGGCTACGCCAATCCGGGCGACTGGTCGCGGCACGTGCGGGCCTGCCAGGCGCGCTACCGGTCCTACAACGCCGCGACGGACAGCTACCGCACCTATTCCGGACGCACGGTGCGCTGCCGGCTCTAGCGCGCCGTGGGATGTCCCTCGTAAGGCGGGACGTGATGGAGCTCGGCGTGGGCGTCCTGGCGCAGGTGCTTCTGGTCGATCTCCGCCAGCAGTTCGCGACCGCGCTCCTGACCGACCAACTCGAGCAGGGCGTCGATCTTGGCCTCCATCCGGTCGTCGTTTTCCTTGGAGGCGGGCGAGCCGACATAGAGGAAGTAGGCCAGGCCCACGACCTGCCAGATGAGCTGCAGGAACTCCGACTGCCAGTTCTCGAAGGTGTCGCGGCCCATCTCCATGAGGTAGGGCGTCAGCTCCGCCGCCTCGCCGTGGGACCTGGCCTCCTCCACGAAGGAGAACCAGCCGAACAGCCAGTGCAGGCCGATGGACACGGCGAAGAAGGCCAGGGTGATCCAGCCGTAGGCGTATTTCTTCATCGTCTCAGCTCCTTCCGAAGCGGCAACGCTTGGAAGGCGCGGCCGTTGCCGCTTGGCGCCTTCTCGACGCCGGGCTAGCGTCCGGCCGCCGCAAGTCCCGGGGAGCGTTCTTTCCATGTCCATCCAGCTGTCGCGCCGCTCGGCGCTCGGCGTGTCCGCAGCCTCCGTGGCGGGGGCCGCCCTTCCCCGGGTCGGGTGGGCGCAGACGGCGACGCCTGCGGCCGCCACGGGCGACGAGGCGCTGGCGGAGGCGGTCGACGCCTTCGTGAAGCGAGCCATGGCCGGCTTTCCGGATCAGCCGGCGGTCTCCATCGCCCTGGTGAAGGACGGCAAGCCGCTGCTGACGCGCGGCTATGGCTTGAGGAAGCAGGGCGAGCGGCGGCAGGTGGACCAGAACACCCTGTTCGCCATCGCCTCCAACACCAAGGCGGTGACCTGCGCGGGCCTCGCCATGCTGGTGGACCAGAACCGCCTGAGCTGGGACGCGCCGGTGAAGCACTACCTGCCGGGCTTCACCCTGTCGGACCCGTGGATCGGCGAGAAGATCACCGTGCGCGACCTCGTCTCGCACCGCGCCGGCTTCGGCCTGGGCGCCGGCGACCTGCTGTTCTGGCCGAACAGCGACCGCACGCGCGAGGAGATCATGGCGGCGGTTCCGTTCGTGCCGATCCAGCACGGCTTCCGCAGCCGCTATGACTACTGCAACCTCATGTTCGTGGTGGCGGGCGAGGTGCTGGCGACCGTGTCGGGCATGCCGTGGGAGCGGTTCGTCCAGACGCGCATCCTCAACCCGCTCGGCATGGCCGACACCCTGCCGATCATGCAGGAGGCGGACCCCAGCCGCTCGGCCCTGCCGCACGGCCGGATCGGGCCGCCGCTGCGCTACCAGGGACCGATGCAGCCGATCGGCAAGTCCATCCAGGAGGTCTGGAACTGGAGCTCGGCCGCGGCGGCCGGCGGCTTCGTCACCACGCCGGTGGACTGGGCCAAGTGGATCGGCGTTCAGCTGTCCGGCGGCGTGCTGCCGAACGGCCAGCGCCTCTGGTCCGAGGCCCAGAGCCGCGAGATGTGGAAGCCGAACATCATCATCGGCTCCTCGCCCGGGCCGACGGCCCAGCTGCCCGGCCGCGCCATCGCCTCAACCTATGCGCTGGGCTGGCAGGTCCAGGACTATCGCGGCGAGCGGATGATCAGCCACGGCGGCGGGGCGCCGGGCTATATCTCGGGCACGGTGCTGTTCCCCGGGCGCAACGTCGGCTTCTCCTACTTCACCAATGCCGAGGAGGCGATCACTCGGGCGCTGCGGGGGGGGATCGCCGACATCGTGCTGGGCAAGGCCGACTTCGACTGGGTGGCCGACAGCGCCCGCATCCAGGCGGAAGGGGTGGAGTCCGCCGCCAAGGCCGCGGCGGAGATCGACGCCAGACAGGCTGCGGGCGCGCCGCCGTCCCTGCCGCTGGACGCCTATGTCGGAACCTGGCGCGACCCCTGGTACGGCGACATCGTCATCGACCGGCGGGGCCGCGGGCTGTGGCTGACCTTCAGCCGCACGCCCTCGCTGAAGGGGCCGCTGGAGCCCTACGACGGGAACACCTTCCGCACTCGCTTCCCCGACAAGCGCGAGGAGGACGCCTTCATCACCTTCGCCCTGGAGGAGGGAAAGCCCGTTTCGGCCACCATGAAGGCGGTCTCGCCCGACGCGGACTTCAGCTACGACTATCACGACCTGCGGCTGAGCCGGGTCTAGCGGCGCGGATCGAGCAGCAGGCCGGAAACCGTCGCCGCCAGCAGGCGGTCGGCGAAGGGCAGGCGCGCCAGCCGGCTCAGCAGGTGGTCGTGGATCCATGGCCGCACCGCGTCGTCGGACTGGTAGAAGGGCGTGAAGACGAGGCTGATCGCCTGATACAGCCGCAGATGCCAGCGTCGGGCGCGGCAGTATCGAGCCAGGCCGTCATCCAGCGCCGGCTCGGCCTCGAGCGCGTCGGCCAGGGCCTGGGCGTCCAGAAGCGCCATGTTGACCCCCTGCCCCAGCTGCGGGCTGGTGGAGTGGGCGGCGTCGCCGATGACCGCCAGTCGATCTCCGCAGGGGCGCGCCAATGTGTGGTGGCCGTAGCGGGCGAAGGTCAGCTGCTCGACCTCGGCGATCTGGTTCAGCACGGGTTCGAGCGCCGGCCAGAGCGTCAGCACCTCCCCCTTCCAGGCGTCCAGACCATCGGCCAGCCAGCGGGGATGATCCACGTGCCGCAGGCTCCAGAACAGGGTGGCCAGCCGCTGCGTCTCGCCCGGGCGGGAGCCGACGGGCAGCACGCCCGCCATCTTGGCCGCGCCGCGATAGACCTGCTCCAGCGACCTCTCCTGAAAGGGCGCGCCGGGGAAGGGGATCGTGGCCCACAGGGCGCCATAGGCGAGCGGGCGTGGCCCCTGGCCCCGCCCCGCGACGATGCGGGAGCGGCCGCCCGAGGCGTCGACCACCAGATCAAAGGCCGCGCTCGACCGACCGGCGTCGTCCAGCAGGCGACCTCCGTCGACGCCCGCAATCTCACGCCCCGTCTCGATGGTCACGCCCGCCGCGAGGCAGGCTCGATGCAGGATATCGAAGAGGCCGGCGCGATGCACGCCAAGAGCCTCCAGCCCCTCGCCCAAGGCCCGGTAGCGAACGTCCAGCACCACGCGGCGCCGCCGAGCCTCGCAGCCGAACAGGCGGTCGATCGGTTGAGCGAGGGCCTCCACCTCGGCGGTCAGACCGAGCCGCTCCATCACGTGACGGCCGGTCGGCTGCAGCATGAAACCCGCGCCCACCGGCCGTGCGGCCTCGAACCGTTCATGAACGACGACGCGGCGGCCGTGGCGCGCCAGCATCAGGGCGACAGCGAGCCCGGCGGGGCCTGCGCCGACGACCGCGATGTCTTGCGGACCGCTCAGGCCGGGACGAGCTCGATCAGGTCGAGGTTGGACTCCGTCTGGGGCCAGGGGATGGCCAGGCGCCAGCGCGCCTCGCCGATCCGCTCCAGCACGCCGATCAGGTCGCGCTCGGCGTTCTGGCCGTAGGAGCTGGCCGGCGGCTCGTCGCCCAGCGACAGGGAGCCCAGCAGCACCATCCGACGACCGCTTTCCGGGAACAGCAGGCCCGCCTGCCGTTGGGAGCCGGTCAGCTTGGAGAACTTCAGCCCGCGCGGCGTTTGTTCGATGCGGCAGCGGAACCAGTCGTAGACGACATAGCCCAGGCCGCTGTCCGATTGGCTGCCCAGCTTCACCGTCCGGCAGCGGTAGTCGCCGGCGGGCGGCGCGACCTGGGGCCAGGCCGCAGTCGGCTGGGTCAGAGCGCCGACCGAGGACAGGTCGCCGGAGCCCGGCAGGCGGCGGCTCTGATTCAGGGCCGTGGACCAGGCCGCCTCCAGCCGGTCGTAGCGGCTGCGGTCGAAGGCGGTGGCGACGGCGCGCCAATCCTGGCGCACCTCGCCGCCGGGACCCGGAGGCGGCGGGGGCGGCGGCGGGGCCGAGGCGCAGGCCGAGACGAGGGCCAGCGCGAGCAGGCTCGGGATCAGGCGGCGCATGGACGGCTCCAACCAGGCTTCAGCGTCGGCCTCAGTCCAAGCGGGGAAGCCGGGGGCCGTCAAGCGCCGGCCCGCCGGGGGGTGTGGCCTCAGCCTTCGGAGTCGGCGGGCGCCTCGGCCTTGGGACGACGGGGCGCGCGCTTGCGCGGCGCGGGGGCGGCCTCGGCCGCGGCTTCATCCGCCACCGCGGGAGCGGCAGGCGCGGCGGAACGGGTCAGGAAACCCGGCAGGGCGGCTGGAGCCTCGTCGGCCGGTTCGGGCTCGAAGGCGCGCGGCTGAGGCTCGGGCCGGGCGGTCGGCTCGGCGACCGCATAGTCGCCCTCCGAAGCCTCGCCCTCGCCGCCTTCGGCCAGGGGCCGCTCGCCGTCCTGGCGGCGGTTGCGCTCTTCGCGGCGACGTTCCCAGCGCTCGCGACGGGTTTCGCGACGGCCGCCCTCACGACGCTCGCCGTCGCCCTCGGCGCGGGGTTCGCGATCCTCACGCGGGCCGTCGCGATCCTCGCGCGGCTCTCTGGGCTCTCTGGGCTCCCTCGGCTCGCGCGCTTCACGGTCGTTGCGGTCGTTGCGGTCGCGCCACTCGCGGCGTTCGCCGCCGCCGTTCTGTTCGCGCTGCTCGCGTTCGCGGCGGCGCTCCTCCTCGCGGGCCAGCCGCTCCTGCTCGGCCTGGTGGGCGGCGAGAATGGCGGCGGCCTGGGCGCCGGATTCGTCTTCGAAGTCGATGTCGAAGCCCTGGCTGGTCGCCTCGCGCTGGGCGATCTCGGCGGCGGGGCGGTGCGGCTGCAGCGCGCGCACCACGCGGAAATAATGCTCGGCGTGCTGGAGATAGTTCTCGGCCAGCACCCGGTCGCCCGAGCTCTGGGCGTCGCGGGCCAGCGACATGTAGCGCTCATAGACGGTCTGGGCGTTGCCCCGGACCTTGATGTTCTCAGGGCCCTGAGAGTCCCACGAGCGGTTTGGATTGGTGTTGTTGGCGTTGTTGTTGCCGCCGGGCTTCCTGTTGCGTCCGCGCTGACGCTTCATGCCCTTGAAATCTCTCATCAGACGCTACCGTGCTGAGGGCCGGTCGCGGAGAGCCGCGCCTTGGCCGTCGTCCTGGTCGTTTCCGTTCGGTCGGGGCCGATCCCCGGTTTCGATTGTGTCGGAAAAGCCGTTCGTCGCCCCGTGGTCCGCCTGGAGCCGGGCTCCAGGCCGTCACGCGTCCCGCGCGCGAAACATCGGACAAGATGTCCAGATCGATCGGTTTGGGTGGGAGACGGAGAAGACTTAGCGCGTGCCGGACCGCATTCCAAGCGGTTTGTTGATGAGGTCCCGGGCAGCCGGAGTTCAAGGAACGCTGCGAGACCTCCATGACAGCCAGGCCGCTCCGGAGAGAACAAGCGCGCCGAGGAGGCCCAAACCGCTGCCGATCGTCTGCCTCTGCTCCGGGCTCGTGGTTGCGACCCACGACCTGGAGGTGAGATCAGGTATCAGCAGGGCGTAGAACACGAGGTGAAGGCCGACCAGGTACAGCGCCACCCGGGCCGCGCGTGGCATGCCTTGGAATGCCCAGGCTCCACACAGCAGGAGGAGTGTCGGGACGCCGATGATGCCCGCGCTCAACGCGCCGTCAGTCGGGTTGGAAGTGTTCGATCCGAAGGCGCGAATCCACTCGCAGAATAACCACTGAGTGAACAGCGACCCCGCCAGCAAGATCACGGAGGTGGTTATCAGGCAGCCTGTCCTGCCTGATCGCTCCGCGTCCTTCTCAGCCATCACGAGGATTCGGGCCGTTGGTGATCACCCGGTCGCGGTCGCCCAGATCCTTGAACACGTTGACGCCTTCAAAGCCCGCCGCCTCGAACAGAGCCTTGACCGCCTCGCCCTGATCCCAGCCGATCTCGACGGCGAAGACGCCCCCGGGTCGTAGGATGCGGCGGATCTCCGGGGCGAGCTGGCGATAGGCCTCGAGCCCGTCCGGCCCGCCGTCCAGCGCAAGGTGGGGGTCGTGGTCGCGCACCTCGGGGTCCAGGTGCGGGATGTCGCCGGAGGGAATGTAGGGCGGATTGGAGACCACCAGATCGAAGCTGGCGTCCTTCAGCCCCGCCGCCCATTCAGTGCGGAGGAAGGTGGCCCGGCCATTCAGATCGAGGTTGGCCGCGTTCTCCCGCGCCACGGCCAGCGCCTCCGGCGAAATGTCCGTGCCCACGCCGCGCGCGCCGAAGCGCTCGGCCAGGATCGCCAGCAGGATGGCGCCCGACCCTGTTCCCAGGTCGATCATCTCGAAGGCCTGGTGCGGCTGGAACGCCTTCAGCGCCACGTCCAGCAGGGTCTCGGTGTCGGGTCGGGGGCTCAGCACGTCCGGCGTGACGCTGAGCATGATCTTCCAGAAGCCCTTGCGGCCGAGGATGCGCGACACCGGCTCGCGCCGCAGCCGGCGCTCGATCATGGCATCCAGCGCCTGGAGCTGGTCGGGCGAGAGCGCGCGATAGGGGTCCGTGAGAATGTCGGTGCGGCTGGCGCCCGTCGCAGCCTCCAGCAGCAGGCGGGCGTCGATGGAGGGGCTGTCGATCCGCCCGGCCTTCAGCCGCGCCTGGGCGGCTTTCCAGCAGGTCAGCAGGGTCTGGGACGTGTCCGGCATGGGCGCGATGTGGCGGGTGACGTTCAACGGGTCAATGATCGGTTGTGGGGCGCCGGCCGCTTGTCATCCCGGAAGTCGCGCGAGCGACGATCCCGGACGGTCAGCAGCTATTCTGTCGCGCCCGGACAGCCGGAGGCTGTGCTGGGCGAAGGGTTGCTCCAGCCTGACCCGCGCTCCGGGTTAGCTGGCGGTCCCCGGAGCCGCCTACATTGCCGGCTACCGTCCCGGGCCTCCGCTGCGCTTCGCCCGGGATGACAAGGAGTCTCCGCTGCGCTTCGCCCGGGATGACAAAGCTCCCTGGCGGCCGCTTGCGCCGGGCGCCCGTGCGGTCCACATGGCCGCCCATGTCGCCTTTCGCCTGGAACCCCTGGATCGCGCTCGCGGTGGCTGGAGCCCTGGAAGTGGCTTGGGCCTCGGGCTTCAAGTTCGTCGGGGTGCAGCGGCCGGTGACCTCGCTGTTCGTCGCGGTCGGCATGGTGCTGAGCTTCTTCTTCCTGTGGGTGGCGACGCAGAAGCTGCCGATCGGCACGGCCTATGCGGTCTGGACCGGCATTGGGGCCGTGGGCGCGGCCCTGGTCGGCGTCCTGGCCTATGGCGAGCCGGCCACGGCGGTCCGGCTGCTGTGCATCGTGCTGATCGTCGCCGGGATCGTTGGTCTGAAGCTGTTTTCCGGGGTCGCCGCTTGAGGGCCCGCGTCCTGATCATCGCCGGCTCGGACTCGGGCGGCGGCGCGGGGCTGCAGGCCGACATCAAGGCGGTGACGATGCTGGGCGGGTTCGCCGCCACCGCCGTGACGGCGATAACGGTGCAGAACACCCTCGGCGTGCACGGGGTGCACCCGCTGCCGCTCGATCTCATCGACCAGCAGGCGGAGGCGGTGCTGTCGGACATCGGCGCCGATGCGGTCAAGACAGGCATGCTGGGCTCGGCCGAGGTGGTGGAGCGGGTTGCGGGGATCCTCGAGCGAGCGGGCGTCCCCGCCGTGGTCGATCCGGTGATGGTGGCCAAGGGCGGCCAGCCTCTGCTGGCGGACGACGCCGTGGGCGCCGTGCGGGCGCGGATGATCCCCTTGGCGACGCTGCTGACGCCCAACGCGCCCGAGGCCGAGGCCCTGACGGGTCTGGAGGTGCGCGATCTGGACGGCCAACGGCGCGCCGGCGAGCGGCTGCTGGAGTTGGGCGCGCGCGCCGTGCTGATGAAGGGCGGACACCTCCCGGGCGAGACGGTGCTCGACCTGTTGCTGACGCGGGACAGCGAGACGGTGCTGGAGGGGCCTCGGGTCGACACCCGCCACACCCACGGCACGGGCTGCACGCTCGCCAGCGCCTGCGCCGCCGGGCTGGCGCTGGGCAAGCCGCTGGAGATCGCCGTCGCGGAGGCCTGGGCCTATGTCGCCGAAGCCATCCGCCGCGCGCCGGGCCTGGGCGCCGGACACGGGCCGCTGGATCATGGCTGGCCGATGAGGGATCGCCGGTGAGGGCGCTGGAAAACCAGCTGGTCGAGATCGTCCGGGCCGATCCGGACCTGATGCACGTGCTGACAACCGTGCGCGGCCTGGGCCTTCACGACTGGCGGGTGTTCTCGGGCGCGGTCTATCAGGCGGTTTGGAACGCGCGCACCGGCCGCGAGCCCGGATACGGGCGCAAGGACTACGACCTCGGCTATTGGGACGCGGACACCTCCTGGGAGGCGGAGGACGCGGTGATCCGGCGCGTGGCGGCGGCTTTCGAGGAGCCGTTCCGCAGCCAGGTGGAGGTGCGCAATCAGGCGCGGGTGCCGATCTGGTTCGAGAGCCGCTTCCAGGAGCCCTATGAGCCGCTGACGTCCACGGACGAGGCGATCGGCCGGTTCGTGGCGCCGGCCTTTTCCGTCGGCGTGCGGCTGGAGGCGGACGACGGCATCAGCATCGCCGCGCCGTTCGGTCTGGAGGACACGTTCGGCATGATCCTGCGGCCCAACCCGACGCGGGGTCCCGCCAAGGGCTGGCGGCGCGTGGTGGAGAGCGCCCGGAGCCGCTGGCCCGAGCTGACCGTGATCGAACCGGAGGAGACGGCATGAGGCAGTGGATCGTGGACGCCTTCGCGGAGCGGGCGTTCGAGGGCAACCCCGCCGGCGTGGTGGAGCCTCTCGACCAGTGGCCGGATGAACGCTGGATGCAGGCTGTGGCCATGGAGAACAACCAGGCCGAAACCGCCTTTCTGCGCCGCACGGCCGAGCCAGGGCGCTTCGACCTGCGCTGGTTCACGCCGGCGCAGGAGGTGGACCTGTGCGGCCACGCCACCCTCGCCTCGGCCCATGTCCTGTTCACCGAGTTGAGCGTCGGCACGGAGGACCTGGCCTTCGAGACCCGCTCCGGCCCCCTTTATGTGCGGCGCCTGGGCGACCAGCTGGAGATGGACTTTCCCGCCGACAGGCCCCGCCGGACGGAGGCGCCGAATGGGCTGGCCGAGGCGCTGGGCGCGGAGCCGACGGAGGTCTGGGCCGGTCGATATCTGGTGGCGGTTCTGGGCTCCGCCGAGGCCGTGCGGCGCCTGAAGCCCGACATCGCCGCGCTGAAGGCGATGAAGGGGGAGGCATCGGAGGCCGGCCACGTCATCATCTGCGCGCCCGCTGACGCCGGAGAGCCGGTCGAGGTGGTGGACCGCTTCTTCGCGCCGGGCTGCGGCGTGGACGAGGACCCGGCGACCGGCTCGGCCCACTGCATCCTGGGGCCCCTGTATGCGGAGAAGCTGGGACAGCCGACGGTGCGCTTCCTGCAAGCCTATCCGGGGCGCGGCGGCCGCATCGAAACGGAAGACCGCGGAGGGCGCGTGCTCCTCCGCGGCCGAGCCGTCACGGTGGTGGAGGGGCGGCTGCGCGCCGCCCCTTGAGATCGGCCTAGTAGCGGTAGCCGCCGTTGCCGCGGCCATAGCCGTAGCGGTCGTCGTCGCGGCGCTCCCAGCGGATCTGGGCCTGCAGCTGGTCGTAGCGGCGGTCGAGGTCGTAGGCTTCGCGCTGATTGACGCCGTTGTAGGCGTACTGGCGCTCCAGCCGGACGATATGGTTCAGCCGGCTCTGGAGCTGGGCGGCCTCGGAGCGGGTGATGACGCCGCGGCGCTGGCCCTGGTCGATCCGCTGGCTCAGCTGGGCGGCGCGATTGCCGCCGTGGTTGTAGCCCTGATTGCCGCGGCCGTAGTTCTGGCCATAGCCATAGTTCTGACCATTGCCGTAGCCATAGGACTGGGCGGCGGCGGGAACGGCGATCGAAGCGGCGGCGAGCGCGACGGCCGAGAGAACGAGGGACTTCTTCATGGTGGGTCTCCGGGATGTGCGGCAGTCGACATCGGCTGCTGTGTCGCCATCAAGCCACCCCGCGCCTGAGCCTGATCTGAACACGGCGTTTCAGTGTTCGTTCACCTTGCTGAACCTTGGCCGTGGACGCGGCCCGCGCGATCTGGTGAAATGATCCCTAGACCGATGTTCAGCCGACGTTCAGGGCGAGAGGACTAGACGACGTCCCATGACCCGGACACCCTTCCTGATCATGACGGCGGCGCTGGTCGCTCTTCAAGCCTCGGCGGCGGCCGCCCAGGAGCGCAATCCCCTGATGTCCTTCCGACAGCAGGAGGCGCGCCAGGAGACCCGCCAAGGCCGCCGGCTGGAGGTGGGCGATATCGTGCGCCGCGTCTCGTCCGGCCGCCCCGGACGGATGCTGGGCGTGCAGCCTCGCGGCGACTATTACGTGGTGCGTTGGGAATACCCCGGCGGCCGCGTCGCGGACATCAGCGTGGACGCCCGCACGGGCGACATCGTCGGAGGGGGCTGAACCATGCGCGTGCTTCTGGTCGAGGACGACAAGGACCTGTCGCGCCAACTTCGCACCGCCCTGGCCGACGCCGGCTATGCGGTGGACCACGCCGCCGATGGCGAGGAGGCGCATTATCTGGGCGACACCGAGCCGTATGACGTGATCGTGCTGGATCTCGGCCTGCCCAAGATCGACGGGGTGTCGGTGCTTGAGCGCTGGCGCCGGGAGGGCAAGGCCACGCCGGTGCTGATCCTGACCGCGCGCGGCGCCTGGTCGGACAAGGTTTCGGGTTTCGACGCGGGCGCGGACGACTACCTGACCAAGCCCTTCCATACCGAGGAGCTGCTGGCGCGCCTGCGGGCCCTGCTGCGGCGCTCGGCGGGGCATGCCTCGGCGACACTGTCCTGCGGCGGCCTCAGGCTCGACCCCCGCGCGGCGCGGGCCAGCGTGAACGGCGAGCCGCTCCGTCTGACCTCGCTGGAATACCGGCTGCTGCACTATCTGATGATGCACCAGGGCCGGGTGATCAGCCGCACCGAACTGGTCGAACACCTGTACGATCAGGATTTCGATCGCGACTCCAACACCATCGAGGTGTTCGTCGGGCGGCTGCGCAAGAAGATCGGGTCGGACCGCATCGAGACGGTGCGTGGCCTGGGCTATCGGCTGACGCCGCTCTCCGGCGAGGCCGAAGCCGCTTGAGCGTCGCGGGATCCTACCGCCGCCACCTGAAGGATACGCTGAGCGCCGTCGGCCGCCCCGGCCGCTCGCTGACGCGCCGGCTGATCTGGCTGGCGGCGGGCTGGATCGCCCTGGCGCTGCTGCTGACCGGCTCGGTGCTGACGACCCAGTTCCGGGAGTCGGGCTACCGCCGCCTCAACGCGGTGATCGGCGACACCGTCGACGAGCTGGTGGTGGCCACCCGGCCCACCGCCGACGGCGTGGAAACGCCCGTCATTCAGGACAGCCGAACCAACCGCATCGCCGGCGGCAAATACTGGGTGCTCGCCGAGCGCGCGCCGGGCGGCGGACTGCGCGTCCTGGCGCGCTCCATCTCGCTGTGGGACGCGGAGATGCCCCTGCCCGGCGAACTGCCCCGCCTGCTGACCGAGGCCGGGGGCCAGACCGTCACCTACAACGCCATGGGCGGGCCCACCGACCAGCCGCTGCGGGTGGGCGCGGCGGAGAAGCAGCTGCCGGGACGGGCCACGCCGGTGGTGTTCGTCGCCGCCGTGGATCGGGCCGAGATCGAGGCGGACGCGCGCGCCTTTTCCCGCACCACCTGGATCGCCCTGGCGCTGCTGGGCGCCGGGTTGGTGACCGCCGTGCTGCTGCAGGTCCAGGTCGGGCTTCGGCCGCTGTTCCACCTGCGCAACGCCATCGCCGACGTGCGCAAGGGCAAGGCGTCCCGCGTCGAAGGCGCCTATCCGGTCGAGATCCAGCCCTTGGCCGAGCAGGTCAACCGCCTGCTGGCGCACAATCAGGAGGTGGTGGAGCGCCAGCGCACCCACGTCGGCAACCTGGCCCACGCGCTGAAGACGCCGCTGTCGGTGATGCTGGCCGAAGCCGGGACCGAGCCGGGCCAACTGCCGGACGTCGTGCGGCGCCAGAGCGTGATCATGCAGGCTCAGGTCGACCATCACCTGCGCCGCGCCCGCGCCGCCGCCCGCGCCCAGGGTCTGGGCGAACGCACGCCGGTCGACGAGGTGGTGGACGAGCTGGCGGTGATGCTGGAGCGGGTGTTCGAGCCCAAGGGGGTCGAGATCGACTGGCGCGCGCCCGAGGGGCTCTGTTTTCTCGGCGAGCGGCAGGACCTGCAGGAGATCCTCGGCAATCTGATCGAGAACGCCTGCAAATACGGCAAGCGCCGGGTGCGAGTCTCGGCCGGCCCCACGGGTCTGGGCATGATGGTGGTGGTCGTGGAGGACGACGGCCCCGGCCTACCCCCCGAACGCTACGAGGCGGTGCTGAAGCGAGGCGCGCGGCTGGACGAGGCGCAGCCGGGGGCCGGGCTCGGCCTGTCCATCGTCGACGACCTGACCAAGGCCTACGGCGGACGCCTGACGCTGGGGGCCAGCGACTTCGGCGGGCTGAAGGCCACGCTGGAGCTGCCGGCCGCCGAGGCCTGATCGCGGATCAGCAATCCTTAACCTTCCGTGTTCACCCTATTCTGACCGGGGATGTATCCGGCGGGAGTGGCATGGCCGAGCTGTCGCAAGCGCAAAGGGCCGTCGTGACGCAGCTGGCGGAGCGGTGCCCCGACGCCATGCTCGAGCGCCTGGCGCGGATGACCACGGGCATGCCGGGCGAGAAGGCGCAGGCCCTCGCCGGACTGCTGCGAACCTCTTGCCGGGATCGAACCCGCCGCGCCTTCGCTCTGGGGCCCCTGCTGCCCCTGTTCGCGCCCCGGATCGATGGCGTCGAGGGGCTGAGCTTCCCCGCGTCCGTCCTGCCGCGCCTCTGGTCGGCCGCGTCCACGCGCGAGGCCGCCCTGCTCGATCGGCTGGATCGAGATGACGACGAGGCCCGCGTTCTCGTGGCCGAACGCGTCTGTCGCGCCGCCGCCGCCGTCGTGCGGGACGATCCCGATCTGGTCTGGCCGCGAACCCTGTCTCCAGCCGAACGGGACAGCGGCCTTGTCGAACTCGCCGCCTGCCTGGACCTCGCGACGCTGGCGCGAAAGGGCGTGGCGCTCCTTCCGGCCCTCATTCTGCGTCCGACCGGCGACCAGATCGCGGAGTTCCGGCTGCTGATCAAGGACAGCGACGCCCTGACGCCCGAAGGGGCGCGGCGGTTGCTGGACATCCTGTTCGCGCACCTGGGCGAGGCCTTCCTCATCCTGAGGGTCATCACCCAGAGTTCCGGCGCGGCCGGACGCGAGAGCTTCCTGTCGGAATGCGAGCTGGCCGGGTTCGTGGAGCGCCTGCTGACCGGGGTGGAACAGAGGGTCGCGCGGGTCGCCGGCCTGGCGCCTACGGGCCAGATCACGGCGCTGGTCGATGACACCGCATGGGCGTCAGCGGCCCTGCAGGAACTGGACATCACCCTTCGGCTACAGCCGGAGAGTCCCTGGGGCCGCCGCGCCAAAGCCGCCCGGGGCAAGGTTTCGGAGCAGCTGACCACCTGGATGAAACAGGCGGAGAAGGCGGTGGATCAAGCCCTGCCGCTGACCCGACAGCAGATCGCGGGCCGGATGACGCGCAACGCTCCCAAGCTCGACCTCGACCCGGGCGGCCCCGAACTGGAGCGGGCCGACGCCCTCCTGACCCTCGTGTCGGCGATCCGGCCGGCGGCGGGGGTGTTCGGCTGCGAGAGCGTGCGGAAGGCGCTGGTCGACCGGGTGACCGATCGCCTGTCGTCCTGGGCCGAAGAGGCTCTGGAGTTGATCAACGGCGGCGAAGCGCCGGACGAGGATCGGGCGATCGCGCTGGTCGAAAAGGCCGCCGACATGCTCGAGCGGCTGGACGCGGCCGACCTGGCCCGCAGCGTGCGGCGTCGCGCCGCCGTGGCCGGCAGCCTGATCACCGGAGGCTCGCCCGCCGCGGCCTGATCGGCTAAGCGGCGGCCATGACGCTCTTCTGGATCAGCGCGGCGCTCGCCGCGGCCCTGGCCGCCTGGCTGGTGCTCGAAGGCGCCCGGCGCGGCGCCGTCGTTCGCGGCGACGGCGCAGAGAGCGCGGAGCTTGAGGCGCTGGACCGGCTGAAGGGCGAGGGGCAGATCGACGAGGACGCCTACGCCGCCGCCCGGGCCGAGGCCGCCCGCCGCCTGCTGAAAACCGCCCCGACCACTCTTCCGCTCGCAACCCGGCCGCAGGACCGCCTTTGGGCGGCAGGCGGGGCCGTGGGAGCGGCGGCGCTCGCGCTCGGCCTTTACGCCCTGGTCGGCGCCCCCGGGGCGGCGGATCAGCCCTATGCGCGGCGCGTGGCGGAGTGGGCCACGCGGCCCGAAACCCTGGAGGCGCCGCAGCTGGCCGCCGTGATGGAAGGCGTCACGCGCGAACGGCCGGCCGACAGCGAGGCGCTGAGGCTGCTGGGCGCCGCGCGCTTCCAGGCCGGCGACCCGATCGGCGCGGCGTCGGCCTTCCGCAAGGCCTTGGCCTTGAACCCCGACGACGCCCAGAGCTGGGCGCGCCTTGGCGAGAGCCTGGTTCGCGCCAATGGCGGCGAGATAGGGGGCGACGCCGAGGCCGCCTTCGCCGAAGCCGTGCGGCGCGACCCCAACCAGCTGGGGGCCCTCTACTTCCTGGGCGAGGCGGCCCTGGCGCGCGGCGAGGGCGCGCGCGTGCGACAGCTGTGGGGGTCGCTGGTCCAGGCCCTGCCGCCGTCCGATCCGCGGCGCGCGGACCTTCTGGCGCGCATGCCGGCCGCTGGGGCCGCGTGACGCGTTGGTGCCGGGCGTGCGGGGCGCTATAGGGCGCATCCTCATGTCCTGGCTTCCGAAATCGCCGAAGGCTCGCCGCCGCCTGTGGGTGGTCGCCGCCGCTGCGCCCGTGCTGGCGCTCGCGGTCGGCCTGTCGCTGTGGGCCATGCAGTCGGAAGTGACCTTCTTCTTCTCGCCGTCGGAGGCGACGCCGGACAAGGCGCCGGCGGGCCGCGTCGTCCGCCTGGGCGGTCTGGTCGAGGCCGGCAGCGTCAGCCGGCAAGGTGCGGCGGTGGCCTTCGCCGTCACGGACAATGTGGCCACCACGCGGGTGGTCTATGACGGCGACCTGCCGGACCTCTTCCGCGAGGGGCAGGGCATCGTCGCCCAAGGCGCCTTCCTGCCGGACCGCACCTTCCGGGCCTCCGAGGTGCTGGCCAAGCACGACGAGACCTACATGCCGCGCCAGGTGGCCGACCGGCTGAAGGCCAAGGGCGAGTGGCGGCCCTCAACCGGCGCCCCGACGACGTGACGGCGGAGCTCGGCGCCTTCGGCCTGGTGCTCGCGCTCGCGCTGGCGGCCCTGTCCACCGGCCTTGCCGCGGCCGGCCGCGCGAGGCGAAGCCCGGTGCTGGCCGGCGCGGGCGAGGGCGCGGCCCTGGCCTCGGCCCTGGCGGTGGCCCTGGCCTTCGCCATGCTGATCCTGGCCTTCACGACCAGCGACTTCTCCGTCGAGAACGTGGCCGAGAACAGCCACACCGCCAAGCCGCTGCTCTACAAAATCGCCGGCGCCTGGGGCAGCCACGAGGGCTCGCTCGTGCTCTGGTGCCTGGTGCTGACGGCTTTCGGCGCCGTGCTCGCGCGCGGTCGCCTGCCGTTCGGACTGAAGAGCTCGGCTGTGGCGGTGCAGGGCGGGCTGTCGACCCTGTTCCTCGCCTTCGCCGTCTTCACCTCCCACCCCTTCACGCGACTGGACCCCGCTCCGTTCCAGGGCGCCTCGCTGAACCCGCTGCTACAGGATCCGGCGCTGGCGCTGCACCCTCCCCTGCTCTACGCCGGCTATGTCGGCTTCTCCGTCTGCTTCTCCCTCGCCGTGGCCGCTCTGATCGAGGGGCGGGTGGACGCCGCCTGGGGGCGCTGGGTCCGCCCCTGGGCCCTGGCCAGCTGGGCGCTGCTGACAGTCGGCATCGGCCTGGGCGCCTTCTGGGCCTACTACGAGCTGGGCTGGGGCGGCTGGTGGTTCTGGGACCCGGTGGAGAACGCCTCCTTCATGCCGTGGCTGGCGGGCGCGGCCCTGCTGCACTCGGCCATCGTCACCGAGCGACGCGGCGCGCTCCAGGGCTGGAGCGTCTTTCTGGCCATCCTGGCCTTCACCTTCTCCATGCTGGGCGCCTTCCTGGTGCGCTCGGGCGTGCTGACCAGCGTCCACGCCTTCGCGGTCGATCCGCAGCGGGGATTGATGCTGCTGGGCATACTGGGCGCCGCGGCCGGGCTCGCCTTCGCCCTCTTCGCCTGGCGCGCGCCCAGGCTCGCCGGCGGCGGCCTGTTCGCTCCCGTCAGCCGCGAAGGCGCGCTGGTGCTGAACAACCTGTTCCTGGCGGCGGCGGCGGCGACCGTTCTGCTCGGCACCCTTTATCCGCTGATCCTGGAGGCCGCGTCGGGTCAGACCATCTCGGTCGGGCCGCCCTATTTCAACCTGACCTTCACGCCCCTGATGGCGGCCGCGGCCCTGATCCTGCCGGCCGGGCCGCTGCTGGCGTGGAAGCGGGGGGATTTGCCGGGAGCGTTGCAGCGACTCGCCTGGGCGGCGGGGCTGGCTGTCGTGCTGGCGCTGGCGGGCTACCTCCTCTGGGCGCCGCGACAGGCCGTCGCCGCGGTGGGGCTGGCGATGGGGGCTTGGCTGATCCTGGGGTCGTTGGCCGAGTTGCTGGACCGGGTGCGGCTGTTTCGCGCGCCTCTCGCCGAGACGGGCCGACGGCTGAGGAGCCTGCCGCTGGGCGCCTGGGGCATGACCCTGGCGCACGCGGGGCTCGGCGTGTTCGTCCTGGGGGCGGTCGTGGAGACCAGCTTCAAGACCGAGACGGCTCAGGCCCTGGCCCCGGGCTCCAGCCTGGTCTCCGGACCCTGGCGCGTGACGCTGAACGCGGTGCGTGTGGTGGAAGGATCCAACTATCTGGCCGAACAGGGCCGGCTGACGGTGGAGCGCGCCTCCGGCGGCGCGGCCCGGGAGATCACCGCCGAGCGCCGCTTCTTCCCCGCCGGCGGCCAGACGACCACGGAGGTGGGGCTGGATTTCCGGGGGCTGGACGACGTCTATGTGGTGCTGGGCGAACGGCGTCGCGACGCTGCCGGGACCGGGGCCTGGACCGTGCGCGCCTATTGGAATCCATGGGCGCGGCTGATCTTCCTGGGCCCGGCGCTGATGGCGCTGGGAGGACTGCTGTCCCTGCTGGATCGGCGGCTGAGGCTCGGCGTGCCCAAGGGGCGGAGGACGGCATGAGGCTCCGCTGGCTGATCGCTCTGCTCGCCGTGCTGTGCATGGCCGCCGCCGAGCCGCCGCCCGCGCCGGACAGGCCCCTGCCCAATGCGGCGCAGGAGGCGCGCGCCGAGCGTCTGTTCCAGGAAATCCGCTGCGTCGTCTGCCAGCATGAGTCCATCGCCGACTCGCCGGCCGGCATCGCCGCCGACATGCGACGGCTGGTGCGCGAGCAGATCGGGGCGGGACGTTCTGACGATCAGGTGCGGGCCGACCTGGTGCGCCGCTACGGCGACTTCGTGCTGTTCCGGCCGCCGCTGAAGGGGGGAACCTGGCTGCTGTGGTTCGGCCCCTTGCTGGTCGTGCTGGCCGCGGGGCTGGCGCTGTGGCGCTTCAGCCGCCGCAGCCGCGTGGACCCGGAGCCCCTGACGCCGGAGGAGGAAGCCCGGCTGGCGAATCTTCTCAGCGCTGAAACCCAGCGCCACAGTGCCGACGCAACCTCGTCAAACCTCGAACGCTCAAAGGGGGATAGCTGACAGGCGAAGGCGTTTGGCGGCTCTCGCCGCGCCCCTATATTCGACCCGAGACATGCCGGCCTCCCGCCGGCGGGAACCCAGACGAGCGACAATGCTGAAGCGTAAAGAGTTCATCCTGGGCGCGGCCGCGGGCCTGAGCGTCGCCGCGGTCGCCACGGCCGGCGGCGTGATCGACTGGCCGCAGGCCCACGCCGGGCCGATCGCCGGCAAGTCCGGCCAGATCATCCCCTCGGCGGGCGCCGCCGGCGCCGCCTTCGCCCCGCCGCAGGGCGCGCCCCGCTCCTTCGCCGACATCTTCCAGCAGGTCGCCCCCGCAGTGGTGCAGATCGACGTGGAGGCTCGCGTGCCCCGCGCCCAGGGCCGCCAGCTGATCCCCGGCCTGCCCTTCATCATCCCCAACCCCGAGGGCGAGAACGGCGCGGAGGGTGAAGGCGAGGGCGCGACGACGCTCGGCGCCGGCTCCGGCTTCTTCATCTCGCGCGACGGCTACATCGTCACCAACAACCACGTGGTCGAGAACGCTACCGAGATCACCGTGCGGCTGGCCGACGAGCGCGAGCTGAAGGCCCGCCTGATCGGTCGGGACGAGGCCACCGACCTGGCCGTGATCAAGGTGGAAGGCGCCGACTTCCCCTTCGTCCAGTTCGAGGAGCGCGCCGAGCCCCGCGTCGGCGACTGGGTCATCGCGGTCGGCAACCCCTTCGGCCTGGGCGGCACCGCCACGGCGGGCATCGTCTCGGGCAAGGGGCGGCGTGACCTCGACAGCGCCTATGTCGACTATCTGCAGATCGACGCCGCCATCAACCGGGGCAACTCAGGCGGTCCGACCTTCGACATCTATGGCCGGGTGATCGGCGTGAACTCCGCCATCCTGTCCCCCACGGGCGGGTCGGTCGGCATCGGCTTCGCCATCCCGTCCAGCGTCGCGCGGCCCGTGGTCGAGCAGCTGATGCGCGGGCAATCGGTGCAGCGCGGCTATGTCGGCCTGGGGCTTTATTCGCTGACGCCCTCCATGTGGGAAGGGCTGGGCCAGCCGCGCGACTTCAAGGGCGCCTATGTCGGCAGCGTCACGCCCGGCGGGCCGGCGGATCGCGCGGGCGCCCAGGTCGGCGACGTCATCCTCTCGGTGAACGGCCGCGCGGTGGCCACCAGCACCGAGGCCACCCGCGCCGTGGCCGCCGCTCAGCCTGGCGAAACCGTCCGCCTGGAGGTGCTGCGCGACGGGCGACGCCTGACCCTCAACGTCCGCGCCGGCGCGCGACCCTCGGAGAGCGAGCTGCGGAGCCAGGACGACGGCGCTTCCGAGCCCAGCCAGCCGGACGCGGCCCAACCCGGAGCGGTGGCGGTGGAAGGGGCCACGGTGTCGGCCATCACCCCGGCTCTGCGCGCCCGGTATCGTCTGCCGGAGGACCAGGGCGGCGTGGTCGTCACCGCCGTCCAGGCGGGTTCGGCGGCGGCCGATCTTGGCCTGCAGCCCGGCTTCGTGGTCGTGCGGGCGGGCCAGCAGGCGATCTCCAGCCCCGACGAGCTGCGGGCCGCCGTGGCCGCGGCGCGCGCCGCCAACCGGCCGAGCATCCTGCTGTTCGTGCGCACCCCGACTTCCCAGGGGACGGTGCCGGCCCTGCTGCGGTTCCGCTCGGAGTAGCGGGCGATATCAAGGAGACACGAGACGCCGCCGGTCCCTCCGGCGGCGTTTTCGTTCGGGAGGCGCTACTGCCGCTCGGCCACTTCGCGGACGATGCGCTGGGAGGACGGCCGTCCCGCATAGCCGGCGCGCGCGTCGATGACGATCCGCAGCGTGCCGCCGTCGAAGTTGACCGAGGATTGGCCCTGGTCAGTGACGAGCACGCGCCGGACGCCGGAGGAGGCCTGGCTCAGCTGCGCCGAACGCGCCATGCGGATCAGGGCGTCCACGGCCGTCGTCAGGGCGTCGGCCGCGACGGCCTCCGATCCCGGCTCGATCAGCACGTCCACCACCACCAGCCGCCCAAGCGCCCGGCTGGCGCGTCCCGACTGGGCCACGATGAAATTCATCATCTGAACCGGCGTGATGCGCGGCGGCTGGAGCGGCGCGGCCTCTCCGGCGCGGGACACGGGCGCGCCGCCGGGCGAGCGGGCGGTGAAGACCGTCATGCCGCCGTCGGGCGTCACGCGCAGCACCTGATCGCCCGCGTCGTTGCGATAGATGACGTCGCCGCGCGGCGCCGGCGTCGGGCGCAGCGACCAGACCTCGCCGTTCTGCTCGAAGCGGAGCAGCGGACGCGGACCGGACACGTCCAGAACGAAGGCCTGACCGGCGGCGGAGACATAGCGGCCGCCGGACAGCACCGGCCGGGACTGGCGCGCGAGATTGGAGGCGGGCGGCTGGAACTGGGCGTTGGCGCTGCGCTGAGCCAGAGCCTCGGACGGCAGGCCGGCGAGGAACAGCGCCGTCAGGGCGCCGAGCGCTCCCGCGGTCAGACGCGGCGCGGTCGCCGGACTGATCCCTGCCATTCCTCTCATGGGCTCCGTCACTGCGCGCGCACCCCGGCGGATTTTAGGCGCAAGACGGGCGACCTGAACAAGGCTTAACTGAACGTCCGCCGCCTTCTAGGCTAGGTTCGGGCCGATTCTGTCGAAAGGGGCGAGAGCCATGCGGATTCTGGTGGTCGAGGACGACGCCGAGGCGGCCACCGCCATGCTGCGGGGTTTGGCCGAGGCGGGGCACGACGTGGTGCACGCCGTGGACGGAGCCTTTGGCCTGCTGGAGGCGCAGAAGGGCGGCTACGACGTCTATGTGGTCGATCGCATGATGCCCCGGCTGGACGGCATCGGCATGGTCGAAACCCTGAGGAAGGACGGCGACCAGACGCCGGTGCTCTTCCTGTCCGCGCTCGGCGAGGTCGAGGACCGGGTGACGGGGCTGAAGGCCGGCGCCGACGACTATCTGGTCAAGCCCTACGCCTTTTCCGAACTGATCGCGCGGGTCGAGGCGCTGTCTCGCCGCCGCGAGACCGGATCGGTCGCCACCGTGCTGAAGGTGGGCGAGCTGGAGATGAACCTGATCGCCCGCACCGTTCACCGCGCCGGTCAGGAGATCGACCTCCAGCCCCGGGAGTTCCAGCTGCTGGAGTTCCTGATGCGCCACGCCGGCCAGTCGGTGACGCGCACCATGCTGCTGGAAAAGGTCTGGGAATATCATTTCGACCCCCAGACCAACGTCATCGACGTCCACATCAGCCGCCTCCGCGCCAAAATCGACAAGGGCTTCGACCGGCCGATGCTCCAGACGGTCCGCGGCGCGGGGTACAGGCTGGAGGCTTAGGCGGCACACGGCTTCTCCCTCCCCGTCAGGGGAGGGCAGGTCGGCGCAGCCGACCGGGTGGGAGGGACGCGGCGACATGGGCGCTATCGCCAAGAGCAGAGCGCTCCGTAAGCGCCTCACTCCGGCTGAGGCTCGCCTATGGGTTCGCCTGCGTGAGCTCAGGCGTGAAGGCTTGCACTTCAGGCGGCAGCACCCCGAGAGGGGCTACTTCCTGGATTTCGTGTGCCTCGATCGCGGCTTGATCGTAGAAGTCGACGGAGACTCGCACCTCGATGAAGATCGGGCTCGTAAAGACCGGGTGCGTGACGCGGTGCTGGGGCGAGAGGGGTTTGTCACCATGCGCTTCTCGAACCTAGCGGTGAGAGACGATGTGGAAGGTTTGATCGAGCAGGTCAGGATGCGTTGCCGCGCCCTCCCCACCCGGTTGGCGCTGCGCGCCAACCACCCTCCCCCGGAGGGGGAGGGAGAACGAGGATGAAGCTCCCCTCCCTCTTCCGCCGCACGCCGTTTCGGCTGACGCTGCTGTTCCTGGCGCTGTTCGCGGCGGCGGCGAGCGCGGTGCTGGCGTGGGTCTATGTGGTGTCGGCGTCCGAGGCGCGGGCGCGGGCGGAGGCGGACGTGGGCGCCGAGCTCGGCGTGCTGCGCGCGGTCTACGACACCCGGGGCCGGGACGCGCTCAACCAGGCGCTGGTGGAGCGGATCGTCAAGGGCGGGGACTATCTCTACGTCCTGACCGGGCCACGCGGCGAGTTCATCAGCCGCAATCTCGACGACAACCCGTTCGACCTACCCGACGGCGCCGAGGAGCGCTGGGATCAGTTCCGTTTCACGGCCGTCGGCGAGGACGACAGGGTCCAGCGGCGGCCGGGCTTCGGCGTGAAGACGCGGCTGTCGGGCGGCGAGCTGCTGTTCGTGGGTGCCGACACGGGCGGCACGGAGGAATATCTGGGCCGTCTGACCCAGGCGCTCTGGGCCGCCATGGCCATGGTGGTGGCGCTGGGCCTGGCCGGCGGGCTCTTCATCAGCCGCAATGTCGAGCGGGCCATGGGCCGGCTGAACCGCGTCGTCACGGCCGTGCAGGAGGGTGACCTGAAGGCGCGCGCGCCGGTCCGCCAGTCGGGCGACGAGCTGGACGAGCTGGGGCAGGGGTTGAACGCGATGCTGGACCGGCTGGAGGGCTCCATGGCCGCCATCCGCCATGCGGGGGACGCCATCGCCCACGACCTGCGCTCTCCCCTCACCCGCATGCGCGCGCGGCTGGAGGTGGCCCTGATCGACGCCGAAGCCGGGCGAACGGACGGCGTGGACGCCCTGCACACCGCCCTGTCGGAGGCCGACGATCTCCTGAAGACCTTCAACACGGTTCTGGCCATCGCCCGGCTGAACGCCGCGGCGGGATCCGGTCGGACGCCGGACGCGCGGGTGTTCGACGCCGCCGACCTGGCCGCCGACATGGCCGAGCTCTACGAGCCGGCGGCCGAGGACAAGGGGCTGGAGTTCTCCGCCGAGATCGAGAAGGGGCTGGACGTGGAGGCCAACCAGCCCTTCCTGGCCCAGGCGCTGGCCAACATCATCGACAACGCCATCAAATACACGCCCGAGGGCGGCGCGGTGAAGCTGCGCGCCCGGAGGCGCTCCAACGGCGAGATCGAGTTCTCGGTGACGGACACGGGCCCGGGCGTCCCCGAAAGCGACCGCGAGCGGGTGACCCAGCGCTTCGTCCGGCTGGACAACAGCCGGACCGAGCCGGGCTCGGGGCTCGGCCTGTCGCTGGTCCAGGCCGTGATGGAGGCTCACAACGGCCGCATCACCCTGGACGAAGGCCCCGGCGTCTATGACGGCTATGGCCCCGGCCTGAGGGTGGCGCTGGTGCTGCCCCCGGCGAGCGGCGGATCGGCCCAGGCGCCGCTTCCCGCGTGACCGCCCTCGGCAACAGTCTCGGTCCTCCGGGCCCGGTGGTGGACGCTGAAGCGGCCGCCAGAGCCTTCGAACCGTTGGAGATCGCCGCAGCGGAAAATGGCTGGCCAGATCGGCTGGCAGAGGTCAAACCGGTCCTGTCTCCTGTCTTCGCCGCGTCGCCCTACCTGGCCGGCCTCGCGCGGCGCTGGCCAGACATGCTGCGGCGGGTGCTGGAGGATGACGCCGACGCGCGGCTGACCGCCCTGCTGGCGGAGACCGGCTCGCTGACAGGGGGCGCCGACGCCGTGCGCGCGCCGCTTCGGTGGCTGAAGGCGGAGCTGCACCTGCTGACGGCCCTGGCGGACCTCGGGGGCGTTTGGGACCTGGACGGCGTGACCGGCGCCCTGTCCCGCTTCGCCGACGCGGCGGCCGGCGTGGCGCTCGCGGCTGTCGCTCAGGACCTGCGCGACCGAGGCAAGCTGACCAGCGCGCCCGACGATCCGCGAGGCCCCCTGCCGGGCTTGTTCGGCCTGGCCATGGGCAAGCACGGCGCGTTCGAGCTGAACTATTCGTCGGACATCGACATCTCCCTGTTTCACGAGCCGGAGGTGGTGGAGAGCGTGCTGGACGGGGGGGAGGCCCAGCGGACGGTCGACCGGGTTTCCCACGCCTTCGCCAAGCTGCTGTCGGAGCGGACGGCCGACGGCTACGTCTTCCGCGTCGACCTGCGGCTGCGGCCCGACCCCTCCTCGACGCCGCCGGTGGTCGCCGCGCCCATGGCCCTGGCCTATTACGAAAGCGTCGGCCAGAACTGGGAGCGCGCGGCCTTCATCAAGGCGCGCCCGGTGGTGGGCGACCGCGCCGCCGCGGAGGCCTTTCTCAAGGCTTTGGTCCCCTTCGTCTGGCGGCGTAGCCTCGACTATCCCGCCATCCTCGACATCCACTCGATCAAGCGCCAGATCCACGTCCACAAGACGGGCGAAGGGCTGGAGGCCGCCGGGGCCAATCTGAAGCTCGGCCGGGGCGGCATTCGCGAGATCGAGTTCTTCGCCCAGACCCAGCAGCTGATCCTGGGGGGGCGCGACCCCGGGCTGCGGTCGCCCCGCACCGTCGGCGCGCTGGCCGCCCTTGCCGCCGCCGGTCATGTGAAGGTCGAGACGGCGGTCGAACTGACCGAGGCCTATCGCGAGCTCCGCGCGCTGGAGCATCGGGTGCAGATGTTGGAGGACGAGCAGACCCATACCCTGCCGTCCGAGCCCGACCGTCGGCGCGCCGTGGCGGCTCTGTCCGGAGAGGGCGACCTGGCCGTGTTCGACGCCGGAGTGGAGGGGCTGCTGGCGGGGGTGAACGCGCGCTACGGCGAGCTGTTCGAAGGCGAGGAGGCGCTCTCCTCCTCCTACGGCAGCCTGGTGTTCACGGGGGTCGAGAACGACCCGGAGACGCTGAAGACCCTGTCGCGCATGGGCTTTTCGGAGCCGGCCGGCGTCGCGGACACCATCCGCAGCTGGCACCACGGCCGCATCCCGGCGACCCGCACGGCGCGAGGGCGCGAGCTGTTCACCCGCCTGGCGCCGCGGCTGCTGACGGCGGTGGCCGACACCGGCGCGCCGGACGCCGCCTTCCGGCGCTTCGCCGTCTTCTTTTCGGGCCTGTCGGCGGGAGTGCAGGTCCAGGCCCTGTTCCTCAGCCAGCCCAAGTTGTTCGAGATGGTGGTGGGGGTGATGGCCTTCGCGCCCCGGCTGGCCCGGACCCTGGGCCGGTACCCGGCGGCTCTGGACAGCGTCATGGACGCGCGCCTGCTGCGGGACCTGGACGAGGATTCCGGGGTGCTGGCCCAACTGCGGCAGGAAGCGGAGGCCGCCGGCGACTTCGAGAGCGCCATGAACGTGGCCCGCCGCATCCACCGCGAACAGATGTTCCGCCTGGGGCTGCAGGCGCTGACGGGGCGCGCCGCCTTCGGCGCCTTGGGCCGGGGCTACGCCGCCCTGGCCGACGGGATCGTCCAGGCCATGGCCGAAGCGGCCATGCGCGAGGCCGAGCGCCAGGGCGGCGCCATGGCCGGGGCCGTGGCCGTGGTCGCGCTCGGCAAGGCCGGCTCGCGCGAGATGACGGCCGGCTCGGACCTGGACCTGATGACCGTCTACGCCGCGCCGCCCGAAGCCGCGTCGGCAGGCAAGGGCTGGTCGGCCGACGTCTTCTACGGGCGCTTCACCCAGCGGCTGATCGCGGCCCTGTCGGCGCACACCGCCGAGGGTGGTCTCTACGAGGTCGACATGCGGCTGCGGCCGACCGGCTCCAAGGGGCCGGTCTCGGTCAGCCTCCAGACCTTCGCCGACTACTACGAGCGCGAGGCGGAGACCTGGGAGTTCATGGTCCTGACGCGGGCGCGGGTCGTCTGGGCCAGCAACCTCGCGTTCGCCGAGACGGTGTCGAGCGCCATCGAAGCGGCGCTGCGGCGACCCAGGCCCGACGCGGATTTGGCCGGGGACGTGCGGCGCATGCGCGACCTGATGGACCGGGAGCGGCGGCCGTCCGGCTTCTGGGACTTGAAGCTGTCCCCGGGAGGCCTGGTCGACGCCGAGTTCCTGGCCCAGTACCGGCAACTGACGGCGGCGCAGGCCGGGCGGCCGCTGACAGTCTCCACGGCCGACGCCCTGTCGGAGGATTCGGCCGCGCGGGAGGCCTGGACCCGGCAGCAGCGCCTGAGCCAGATCCTGTCCTGCGCCTTCGAGGAGCGCGCCGATCCCGAGACGGAGCCGGACGGTTTCCGCCGGCGCCTGGCCGAGGCGGTGGAGACGCCCGACTATCCGGCCCTGCTGGCCTTGCTGACGCAGCTTCGCCGCGACTGCCGCGCGGCCTTCGAGGCCGCGCTGCCGCACCCCGCGACGGAATAGGCGGCGCGCGTCGTTCAACCCTCGGGTTTGGGACAACAAGGCCGCTCAAGGCGGCCAGGAGAACCATCGAGATGAAGACTTCCATCGCCACCGTCGCCGCCGTCGCCCTGTTGCTGACCGCCGGCGTCGCCAGCGCCCAGGCGCAGCGCGGCCCGCGCGCCGACGCGAACAACGACGGCCGCATCAGCCGCGCCGAGTTCGTCGACGGCCGCATTCAGCGCCTGCAACAGCTGGACGCCAACCGGGACGGCCAGATCGCCGTCGAGGAGCGTCAGGCCGCCCGCCAGGCTCGCCGAGCCCAGGCCGCCGACCGCCGCTTCGAGCGGCTGGACGCCGACAAGAACGGTCAGATCAGCCGCGCCGAGTTCGACGCCGCCCGCGCCCAGCGGGGCGAGCGCCGGGCCGAACGCGCCGGAGAACGCGGACCCGGCATGGGCCGCCACCGCGGCCGTCGCCACGGCGGCCACATGGGCGCGCAGGGCCAGGCTCGCGGTCCCCTGAGCATCGCGGACGCGCAGACGCGTCTGGGGCAGCGCTTCGACCAGCTGGACGCGAACAAGGACGGCTTCCTGACCCAGGACGAGCGTCGCGCGGGCCGTGCCGGCCGTGAAGGTCGCCGCGCGGCGTCGCCTCAGGCGCCCGCTTCGCGTTAAGACCATGACGGGCGAGGCGGTCACCACCGGGCGCGCCCTTTCGCGAACGAGCGGGACGGGAGCGTTTGGCCGGGATCGCCGACCCCGACGAGGATCTGGTCCGCCGCGTGGGTCGAGGCGACCCCGCGGCGGTCCAGGCCATGGTGGCGCGCAAGCTGCCGCGCCTGCTGTCGCTCGCCTCGCGGATGCTGGGGGACGCGGCGGAGGCCGAGGACGTGGCCCAGGAGGCCATGTTGAAGGCGTGGAGACAGGCCCCGCGCTGGACCTTCGGCAAGGCGCGGTTCGACACCTGGCTGCACCGGGTGGCGCTGAACCTCTGCTACGACCGGCTGAGGCGTCGGCGCGAGGTCGTGACGGACGCCGTCCCCGACCGGGCGGACGAGGGCGCCGCGCCGGACCGCGGCCTGCTGGCGGCGGATGTCGGCGCCCGGGTGGACCGGGCGCTTCAGGCCCTGCCGGAGCGGCAGCGGGAGGCGGTGGTGCTGTGCCACTATCAGGAGCTCGGCAACATAGAGGCGGCCGGGCTGATGGGGATCAGCGTCGAGGCGCTGGAGAGTTTGTTGTCCCGGGGACGCCGGGCCTTGCGTCAAGCGCTCGCGGACATTCGGCCGGGCGCGGAAGGAGCGGGTTGAGATGACGCCGGAGCGGTTCGCCGCCATTCTGGACGCCTATGGAGCCGATCCGCGCCGCTGGCCGGACGCGGAGCGCGAGGCCGCCCGCGCCATGGCGAGCGCGCGCGCCGACGCACTGGCGGAGGCCGACGCGCTGGACGCCTGGCTGGACCACGCCCCGCGCCCGGTTCCGTCGGAGGCGCTGCGCCAGCGGGTGATCGCCGCCGTCGGCGCCGTGGGCAGACGGGGTCGCCTCTGGTGGGACCGCCTGACCGTGACGGTGGGCGTCGGCTGGGCCGCGGCCGCCTGTGCGGGCGTGGTGGCCGGTGTCGGACTGACCCGGCAGCTGGCCGCCGAGGCCACGGCCGACGCGGTGCTCTACCAGGCGTCGCTGGGTCTGGACGAAGGGCTGATCGGATGAGCCGTCGCGCCCTGATCGTCGCCCTGGCCGTCTCGGTCGGGCTGAACCTGTTCGCGGCGGGCGCGGGCCTGACGCTGCTGCTGAACAAGCCGAAGATCGAGCGGCGGCTGGATCAGGCGGCGGGCGCTCAGCGCCGGCCGCAACTCCGCGAGCTGGCGCAACAGCTGCCCGAGGCCGAGCGGGAGCGCGTGCTTCAGGCCATGCGCGCCTCCGGGCTGGCGGCCCGCCCCGACTTCGACGAGGCGCGCCGCCTGCGCCTGGAGGCCGTCGAGCGCGCCCGCGGCGGCTCCTATGACGCTTCGGCCGTGCTGGCCCTGCTGGACCGATCCCGCGCCGCGGAGCGCCGCGGCCGGGAGCGGGTGGAAGGCGATCTCGCGCGCCTGATGAGCGACCTGTCCCCCGAGGCGCGCGCCGCCCTGGCTCCCGCGCTCGCGCGAAGCGGCGGAAGCGGGCGCAGGGGCCGTCCCGCTCCCTCGGCGGAAAACCGGCCCGGCTAGGCCGCCCTTCGCTCTTCCGCCTCGGCGGGGGGCCGCTTCAGCGGCAGGGTGAAGCTGACGGTGGTGCCGCGACCCGGCTCGCTCTCCATCCGCCACTCGCCGCCGTGCAGTTCGATCAGCGACTTGGTGAGCGCGAGGCCGAGGCCCGTTCCCTGGGTGGTCTTGGAGTGCTGGCCCTCCACCTGTTCGAACGGCTTGGCCAGCCGCTCCAGGTCCTCCGGCGAGATGCCGATGCCGTCGTCGGTGACCGCCACCCGCAGCAGATCGTCCTCCGGCCGCGACAGCGCCACCACGATGGAGCCGCCCTCCGGCGTGAACTTCACCGCATTGGAGATCAGGTTCAGCATCACCTGTTTCAGCCCCCGCTGGTCCGCGTCGATCTCCGGCAGCTCAGGCGCGTCCAGCGTCAGGGTCAGCCCCGCCTCCGCCACCTTGCCGCGCATCAGGCGGATGGCGTCCTCGCAGACCTCCTTCACCGACACCCGGTCGTAGTGCAGGCTCATCTTGCCCGCCTCGATCTTGGCCATGTCCAGGATGTCGTTGATCAGGGACAGCAGGTGCTGCCCGGACTTGAGGATGTCGGCGGCGTAGCCCTTGTAGCGCTGGTCGCCCAGCGGGCCGAACATCTCCCCGGCCATGATCTCCGAAAAGCCGTTGATGGCGTTCAGCGGCGTGCGCAGCTCGTGGGACATGTTGGCCAGGAACTCGCTCTTGGCCTGATTGGCGGCCTCGGCGCGGGTCATGGCGACCTCGTATTTGCGCGCCAGGGTCGCGAGCTTCTCCTGGCTGCGCTCCAGCTGGGTGACCATGAGCTGCAGGCTCTCGGCGGCCTGCCGGCGCTCGGCCTCCTGGCGCTTGATGGCGGTGACGTCGGCGGCGGTCACGACCGTCCCGTGGTCGGACGTGTAGCGCTCCGACAGCTGCAGCCAGCGGCCGTCGTGCAGCTCCACCTCTCGCGCGCCCGCTCGGCCGCCCGTGGCGGGGTGCTCGGCCTTGATGGCCAGGGCGGCGATGCGGTTCAGTTCCTGTTTGAGCGCCCCCTTGCGCACCACGCCGTCCGGAAAGGCGAAGGCGTCCTCGAACCCCTTGTTCCAGAGCACCAGCCGGTCGGCGCGGTCGAACAGCACGAAGGCGTCGGTCACGCTCTCGATGGCGTCGCGCAGCCGCCCCTCGGCGGCCTGAGCCTGAGCCTTGGCGCGACGGGCCTCTGTCACGTCGAGGGCGACGCCCAGCACGACGGCGTACCCTTCCGGCCCCTTCGCGCCGTGCGCCTGGCCGCGCGCGTCGATCCAGCGCGGCCCGCCCTTGCCGTCGGGCACGGGGAAGGCCGCCTCGAAGTCGCCGAAGGCGGCGGCCTGACGCAGGGCGTGGATCAAGGCCTCCCGGTATTTGGGGTGGACGCGACCGAGCACCGCCTCGGCGGGAGTCACCCCGCCCTGGGGCAGGCCCAGCAACTCGGCCATGAAGTCCGAAAGGGTGACCTCCTCGGCCTCCAGGTCCCATTCCCAGACGCCGCAACGGGCGCCCTCGACCGCGACGCCGAAGCGGCGCTCGGTTTCAGCCCAGGCGCGCCGCCGGCGCGCGTCCGCCCGCGCCTGGATGAGCAGCAGGAGCATGACGGTCAGGCCGATCAGGACAGGCACGGCCAGCACCCAGGCGTCGTCCAGCATGGTCGCGGTCGGGGCGTCGAACGGCCGTTCGGCGGCCACCGCCAGGCCGGTCTCCCCGATCGGCGCGAGCGCCCGACGCCGTCCTCCCGCCTCCCCGCTCGAGGTTCGGAGGCGTGCGGAGCCTGAGCCCGCGACCACGCGCGATCCGTCGCCCACTTCCAGCCGCGCGACGATGCTTCGATCGCCGGCCGAACGGCTCAGCAACAGCGCGCGACCGTCGGCGGAGGCCCTGACCGCGCCCGGGGACCCGCCCTGGAACGCCGCCGCGTCGGCGCCCGCCGCCGCCAGCGCCCGCCCTTCGCCGTCGAAAGCGGCGAGGCTCAGGGCGGGATGGGCCCGTCGACCGGCCTCGAGAGCGTCCAAGGCCTGACCGGGGCGACGCGCGAGGGCCTCGGCCGCCAGTCCCAGGGCGGCTTCAGCCTGCGTCCGGCGCGCCTCCAGCACCGCGGCGGTCAGCTCGGCCTCGCGCATCAGCGTGCGGTCGAGCAGGGCCTCGGAATCGCGGATCGGGCGCGCCACGTCGCGGGCGAACAGCAGGACATAGGAGCCGACCGCCAGCGCCACGGACAGAACGAGGATGCGCAGCCACGCCGGCGGCCCCCGCCGGTTGTCCACCGACCGGCGCCCCGGGCCGCCCATGCGACGCTCCCTCGGCGGCAAGCCAGCCCCTCCCCGAACGCGATTGAAGATCGCCGGAGTCTAGGGTGCTTCGCGGAATCCTGTCGAGATCGAACGGGCGGGCTTACGCCGCCTGTCTCGGCCGCGGCTCGGTCATCTCCGGGGCCGGCGCCAAAACCTCGGTCACGGCCCGTAGGGACGCGCGAGCTTCGCGGGCGAGGGCGATCATCTCGGGCGGCGCGTCGCCAGGCGCCTCGTCCACAGCGGCGACGATCCGCTCGGCCAGGGCCATGAGCCTGGGCGCGGTGGCGATCAGGCGGGCCTGGAACTCGATAGTCTCGGGAGAGCGGTCGTATTCGGCCCCCGGCACGCGCCAACCGCCCCAATCCTGAGGGTCCGTGACCACCACCGGATAGGTGCCGGGGAAGGGGTGGTGCGGACAGTCCTCCGCCGTCTGCCACTTGTTCCGGGCCCTGAGCAGCCGCCAGTTCTGCGCGCCGTCGGCGGCGGGGTCCTCCGCCGGCAGCATCAGCTCCTGCGCCAGGAATTCGCGGCCCAGGCCCACATCGTAGGTGACGCGCACCGGCTCCTCGAAGCCCTTGGCCCAGACCGGCTGGACCTTCTCGATCACCGCCCAGGCGCCGACACACTCGACCCAGACCTTCTGACCCTTCTGGAACTGCGCGCGCGCCATCCGGACTCTCCTTGCTGAGGCCAGGATGGCGCGGAGGCGTTGAAAGCCGGTTTGGAGGCAGGGTTAACGCCCCGCCGCCATTCGCGTCAGTTGGCGCCGTTGGGGCGGGAGATGTCCTCCAGCGTCTCGCCGGCGTGCTTTTCCTTCACCGTGTCGGCCAGATCGCCCAGCGAGACGACGCCGCAGATCTTGCCGTCGCGATCGGTCACCACCAGGCGGCGGATCTGCTGGGAGCCCATCCGGTCCAGCACCTCGCGCAGCTCCTCGTCCTCCCGGACGGTCACCACGTCGCGCGTGGCGTATTCCACGACGGGAGCGGTGGAGGCCGCGCCCTGGGCGACCGCCCGCACCACGATGTCGCGGTCGGTCACGGCGCCGATCAGCTGGTCGCCATCCGCGACCGGGCAGAAGCCGAAGTCGCCGGAGGCCATCTTCTGCGCCACCTCCTGGATGGTGTCGCCGGGGCGGGCGATGTGGATGTCTTTGCTCATCACGTCACGAACGCGCATGGGAAGTCTCCTGACAGAGGGTTGAGGCTCTGGGCTTCAACCCGGCGTCCCGGCGGGGGTTCCGCCACGCTCATTACGCCTGCGTCCGCGCGCCGCAGCCGCAAAGCCCCTAAACTTCTTGCGGTCTTTCGGGGGCGGGCGTACCCCCTCGCTCGCGGGTCGACGGGGCGTCGGCTCGGAGGTCTGAAAGGAGACCGAAATGACCAGCTATATCCCGCCGCTCGTGGACCTGTCGGTGCACCACAAGCCGAAGGGGGCGTCGGATCGGATCGCCTTCGGCTTCGTCAAGCTGCTGCGCTTCTTCGCCGACACCTTCTTCGCCAAGCGCTACGGACACCGGGCGGTGGTGCTGGAGACCGTGGCCGCGGTGCCGGGCATGGTCGGCGCCACGCTGAACCACCTCAAGGCCCTGCGCCGCATGAAGGACGATCGCGGCTGGATCCGCACCCTCATGGACGAGGCCGAGAACGAGCGCATGCACCTGATGACCTTCATCGAGGTGTGCCAGCCGACGCTGTTCGAGCGCTTCGTGGTGATCGCCGCCCAGTGGGTCTTCTACCTCTTCTTCTTCGGCCTCTATGTCGTCAGCCCCAAGATCGCGCACCGGGTGGTCGGCTATTTCGAGGAGGAGGCGGTGATCAGCTACACCCACTACCTCGCCGAGATCGACGAGGGCCGGTCGGAGAACGTGCCCGCGCCGGCCATCGCGCGGCGCTACTGGAACCTGCCGGCGGATGCGACCCTGCGCGACGTGGTGCTGGTGGTCCGGGCCGACGAGGCGCACCACCGCGACGTCAACCACGGCTTCGCCAATGAGCTGGTGGGCCTGCCCCAGACGCCGGTGGCCGCCTGTCCGCCGCACGTGGAGCTGCAGCCGAACTGGAAACAGGCGGCCTGAGACTGACCGGCTGAGATCGAGGGGCGGTCGGGGCGACCCGGCCGCCCTTTCTCATGCCCGGCGGCTCGGATAAGCAGCCGGCCGAACGAGAGGGCGAAGGCATGACGGCGGCGGACGAGGCGAAGGCGATCCTGGACGAGCTGGGCGTGCCGGACGCGGTCTGGGGCGAGGGGCTGTTCACGCGCTCTCCGGTCGATGGATCGGAGGGCCGAGCGCTGCGCATGGTCCGCGTGGACGATGTCGACGAGGCGGGGACGAGGGCGCAGGCCGCCTTCCACGCATGGCGTCAGATCCCCGCGCCGCGCCGGGGCGAGCTGGTGCGGCTGTTGGGCGAGGAGCTGCGCGCGGCCAAGGACCCGCTGGCCCGGCTGGTGACGCTGGAGGCCGGGAAGATCGTCTCGGAGGGGCTGGGCGAGGTCCAGGAGATGATCGACATCTGCGACTTCGCCGTCGGCCTGTCGCGCCAGCTGTATGGCCTGACCCTGCCGAGCGAGCGGCCCGGCCACCACATGCGCGAGACCTGGCAGCCGCTGGGACCCGTGGCGGTGATCACCGCCTTCAACTTCCCCGTGGCGGTCTGGGCCTGGAACGCCGCCCTGGCGCTGGTCTGCGGCGACCCGGTGATCTGGAAAACCTCGGAAAAGACGCCGATGACCGCGCTGGCGGTGCAGGCGGTGTTCCAGCGGGCGGTCGCCCGCTTCGGCGACGCGCCTGAGGGTCTTTCCCAGGTGCTGATCGGCGGGCGCGAGGTCGGCGAGGCCCTGGCCGCCGATCCGCGCGTGCCGCTGGTGTCCGCGACCGGCTCCACCCGCATGGGCAAGGCGGTCGCCCAGACCGTCGCAGCCCGCCTCGGGCGTTCGCTTCTGGAGCTCGGCGGCAACAACGCCATGATCGTCACCGAGACGGCGGATCTGGAGATGGCGGTGCGCGCCATCGCCTTTTCCGCGGTCGGCACCTGCGGCCAGCGCTGCACCTCGCTGCGGCGCCTGATCGTGCACGAGAGCGTGGCCGACCGCCTGCTGGAGCGGCTCACTGCCGCCTATAGCTCGCTGCCGATCGGCGACCCGCGCGAGGACGGCGTGCTGGTCGGCCCGCTGATCGACCAGGCGGCGGCGCAGGAGTTCGCGGCGGCGCTTGAGCGAGCCCTCGCAGAGGGCGGCCAGGTGCTGGTGGGCGGCGAGCGGCTGGAACGGCCGGGGGCCTATGTCGCGCCCGCCATTGTTCGCATGCCGACCCAGACGGGGGTGATGAGGCACGAGACCTTCGCCCCCATCCTCTACGCGCTCACCTACACCGATCTGGACGAGGCGATCCGCCTCCAGAACGACGTGCCGCAAGGGCTGTCGTCCTGCATCTTCACCGACCGGGTGCGCGAGGCGGAGACCTTCCTGTCGGCCTGGGGCTCGGACTGCGGCATCGCCAACGTCAACATCGGCCCGTCCGGCGCGGAGATCGGCGGGGCCTTCGGCGGCGAGAAGGACACGGGCGGCGGCCGCGAGTCCGGCTCCGACAGCTGGAAGGCCTATATGCGCCGCCAGACCCAGACGGTGAACTTCTCCGCCGCCCTCCCCCTGGCGCAGGGGGTCAGGTTTGAGGTGTGACGTCCCTTCTCCCCTTGGGGGAGAAGGTGGGCCGCGCCAGCGGCTCGGATGAGGGGGACGGTTCAGCCGCTGCTCCCTCAGCCGACTACCAGCCGACAGCGTCCCCTCATCCGTCTTGCTGCGCAAGCCACCTTCTCCCCCGAGGGGAGAAGGACAGTGACTAAGGCTCCCGCCGGGCCGGCAGGCCCTGCGCCGCACGCACCAGCTGCACGAACTCGGCCCGGTCGCCAAAGGGGTCGGCGCCGCGCGCGCCCTGCGCCTGTTCCAGCACCTGGTCCCAGCCGTAGCCGGGCGCCATCCACGGGTCGCCCCTCAGCTTCTGGCCGAAGGCGGCGACAGCGAGCGCCCAGCGGGTGCTTTCCGGCGGCTGGGCGCCGACCCGGCCGGCCGCGGCGTTGCGCACCGGCTGACTGATCTCGCGCGAACGGTCCTGGCCGGGCAGCTTGTAGCGCACCTTGACGAAGGCCCACTCGCCGGACGGGTCGCCGCCGGCCGGGTCCGGGCGATTGGCCTCATAGCGCCGCTCGGGCAGCTGGCTCGGCCCGCCCACGGGCGTGATTTCGTAAAGCGCGGTCACGGAGGCGCCGGAGCCGACCTCGCCCGCGTCCACCTGATCGTTGGTGAAGTCCTCTTCGTTCAACGCGCGCGTCTCATAGCCGATCAGCCGCCATTCGGAGACGCGGGCGGGGTTGAACTCGACCTGGATCTTCACGTCGTCGGCGATGGGAAAGGCGCCCCGGTCGAACATGGGGCCGAACAGGCGGCGCGCCTCGTTCAGGTCGTCGACATAGGCGGCCGTGCCGTTGCCGGCCTGGCTGATCGCCTGCATCCGCGCGTCCTGATAGTTGCCGCGCCCGAAGCCGTAGACCGACAGATAGACCCCCGTGCCGCGCTTGTCGGCGACATAGTCCTCCAGCCGCTTGTTGTCGGTGACGCCGACGTTGAAGTCGCCGTCGGTGAACATGAGGATGCGGTTGACCTTGTCGCGGCCGAAGGCGGCCTCGGCCTGCTCATAGGCGTTGACCATGCCGCGCGCCCCGGCGGTGGAGCCTTGAGCGCGGAGGCTGGCGACGGCGCAGCGCAGCTTCAGCTTCTGGTCCCCCGGCGTGGGTGGCAGGGCGGTGCCCTCCGTGGAGGCGTACCAGGTGACCGCCACGCGGTCCTGCGGTCGCAGCCGGTCGATGATCAGGTTCATCGACTTCTTGGCCAGCTCCAGCTTGTCCTCGCTGGCCATGGAGCCGGAGGCGTCCACCAGGAAGGTCAGGTTCAGCGGGCGACGCTCGCCCTCCGGCAGTTCGTACCCTTGCAGGCCGACATGGACGATCTGGCGCCCGGGCGACCAGGGCGAGGCGGCGATGGCGGTGGTCACCGCGAAGGGCTCGGCGGCCGATGTCGGACGGGAGTAGCCGTAGTCGAAATAGTTGATCAGCTCCTCCACCCGCACGGCGTCGCGCGGCGGAGCCCGGCCGTCGTCGATGAAGCGACGGACGTTGGCGTAGGCGGCCGTGTCCACGTCGATGGAGAAGGTCGAGACCGGCTCCTCCGCCGCGCGCTTCACGGGATTGGGAGTGGCGTCCGGATAGCGCTCGGTGTCGAACGCCTGAACACCCGGCGGCGGGACCACGGGCGCGGAGCCCATCACGGCGACCGGGGCGGCCATCACCCGCGCCTGCGCCATGGGCGGAGGGGGCGGCGGAGGCGGCGGCGGAGGCGGCGGGGGCGGCGCGGGCTGAGGCATGGGCGGCGCCATGCCGGAGGGCGCGCTGCGCACCCGGGCTCCCGCCACGGCGATCGGAGACGGCGTTTCCGGCAGCGTGACGCCCAGGGCGGCGCAGGCGGCGCGGGTCGGCACGCCGTCCGACGGCTTGTCTGCGGAACCCGCGCGGTTCTGGGCCAGGGCTGCGGGCGCGACGGGCGAGCCGATCGCGGCGGTCAGAACCGCGGCGACCCCGCGCTTGATGAACAGATGCATCGTCTTCCCTCCTCTGTTCGCCCGCCCAGGGCCGATCAGCGAGCCGCCGTTCGGCGAAACTGTGGCGCTGGTCCCCGCCGCCGGGTCGGAGGCGTCGGGTGTGGCCATTCCGACACTCGGCCGCTGGCGCTCGGCCCCCCGCGACCCCACTATGGTCGAGCTGGACCAGCAGGGAGGCGGCGATGGCGGAACCGACGGGCGGCATGGGCCTGGGACATGCGGTGGCGCTGCTGGCCACCGCCGTGGTGGCCGTGCCGCTGTTCCGCCGCCTCGGCCTCGGCAGCGTGCTGGGCTACCTGGCCGCCGGCCTGCTGATCGGGCCATCCGGCCTGGCCCTGATCCGGGAGCCGGAGGCGGTGCTGCACGTCGCCGAACTCGGCGTGGTCATGTTCCTCTTCATCATCGGCCTGGAGATGCGGCCGGCGCGGCTTTGGAGCCTGAGGAAGGACATCTTCGGTCTCGGCGCGCTCCAGGTCGTCGCCTGCTGGGCGCTTCTGGCCGGAGCCGCGCTATTGGCCGGTCTGCCCTGGTACGCCGCCCTGATCGCGGGCGCCGGCTTCGCCCTGTCGTCCACCGCCATCGTCATGCAGATGCTCGAGGAGCGGAACGAGAACGCCGACCCGCCCGGTCAGCGCGTCATCTCCATACTGCTGTTCGAGGACCTGGCCATCGTGCCGCTGCTGGCCATGGTGGCCGCGCTGGGCGCGGCCTATGGCGCGGACACGGGCGCCGGGCGGCCGGTCTGGATGACGGTGGGGCTGGCCATCGCCGCCGTCGCCGCCGTCTTCCTGATCGGGCGCTATGCGCTGAACCCCGTCTTCCGGCTGCTGGCGCGGTTCGGCGGGCGCGAGGTGATGACGGCGGGCGCGCTGCTGGTGGTCCTGGGCGCCGCCTTCGCCATGAGCCAGGGCGGCCTGTCGATGGCCATGGGAGCCTTCCTGGCCGGGGTGCTGCTGTCCGAGAGTTCCTTCCGGCATCAGCTGGAGGCTGACGTGGAGCCCTTCCGCGGCATCCTGCTGGGCCTGTTCTTCCTGTCCGTCGGCATGTCGCTGGACTTGGCGGTGGTGGCCGACAACTGGCGGCTGGTGCTGCTGGGGGTGCTGGTCTTCTCGGGGCTGAAAGTGGGCGCCGTCTATCTGATCGCGCGCGCCCGCAAGGGACACGACGAGGGTCTGCTACGGGCCGCGCTGATGGGCGAGGGCGGGGAGTTCGCCTTCGTGCTCTACGCCGCCGCCCTGGCCGCCGGCCTGTTCGATCCGCGCACGGCCGCGATCCTGGTCGCCATTGTCGTGCTGTCCATGGCCCTGACGCCGCTCCGGGTCATGCTGGCGGATCGCCTGAGGCCGAAAGAGGCGCTGTCCACCGACGGGGTCGATCATGCGCGAGACCTGCGCGAGCGGGTGCTGGTCATCGGCTTCGGCCGCTTCGCCCAGGTGGTCAGCCAGCCGCTTCTGGCGCGGGACGTGGACGTCTCCATCATCGACACGGACGTGGAGATGATCCAGGCGGCCGAAAACTTCGGCTTCAAGGTCTATTACGGCGACGGCTCGCGGCTGGACGTGCTGAGGGCCTCGGGCGCCGGCGAGGCCGAGATGATCCTGGTCTGCGTCGACAAGCCGGACACGGCCGACCGGATCGTGGAGCTGGTGAAGGCCGAGTTTCCGCTCGCCCGGCTGCTGGTGCGGGCCTACGACCGGGGCCATTCGATCCGCCTGGTAAAGGCCGGGGTCGACTTCCACATCCGCGAGACCTTCGAGAGCGCCCTGGCCTTCGGGCAAGAGGCCCTGCTTCAGCTGGACTTCACCCCGGAACAGGCGGCCGAGACCATCGAGGACGTGCGCCGTCGCGACGAGGAGCGGCTGACGCTCCAGGTCGCGGGCGGCTTGCAGGCGGGCCGGGCCCTGATGCGCGGCAACATGCCGACGCCGCAGCCGGAGCCTTACGTCAAACCCCGCCGCGAAGGCGTGGTCCTCAACGAAGGGGAGCTGGAGCGGGCCGAGGAGCGGGCCTAGGCCGCCGGCGCCAGCCCGATCCGGGCGAAGACGTCGCCGGCCTCCGGGTCCTTGGCGAGCGCGGCGGCGATATCGGCGCGACCGGCCTGAACGTCGCCCATGCGCAGCTTGACCACGCCCAGGCCATAGAGGCTGCTGGCGTCTCCGATCTCGGACGCCTTCTGATAGTCCGCGCGGGCGCCCGGGAGATCGCCGAGCCTGAGCTTGATCAGCGCCCGGCTGTCGATGATGTGCCATGCTCCGGGCGAGGCGACGAGGGCCTTCTCGCAGTCCGCCAGACCGGCCTGAAGGTCGCGATTGGCGAGGCCGCGTTGCCAGCAGCGGCCGTTCAGATATTCCGCGTTGTCCGGCTCCAGCGCGATGGCGGCGGTCAGGTCCGGGATGCCGAGGTCGTAGTCGCCCGTGTCCTCGTACAGGCTGGCGCGCTTGTGGAGCAGTTCGCCCCGGGCGGGGTGTTCGACGATGGCGGCGCGCAGGGTCGCCAAGGCGCCGGAGCGGTCGTCCAGCAGCATCTGGATGTCGGCCTTGCTCGCCTTGGCCTCCACAAGGCTGGGATCCGCGGAGATCGCCCTCTCGATGGTCGCCAGCGCGTCCGTCGGCGCGAATGCCGAGATGAGTTGGGCCGTCAGCATCAGGCCGAAGGCGCTGTTGGGGTTGAGCTGCATGCCCAGGGACAGGGCTTCGAGGGTCCCGAGGCCGGCGCTGCCCAGCACCGCCTGCTGCACCAGCAGGGTGTCGCCCAACTGCTGGCTCGGCTGCACCCCGCCCCAGCGGATCAACTGGGTGCAGGCCGCGACCTGTTTCAGGCCGCTGGTCGAGCCGCGAACGCATTCGCCATAGACCTGATTGGCCGTCGCCGCCGTCACGGCCGGATAGTCCGCCACGGCGGATTGGAAGGCGATGAAGTTGGGGTGCTCCTTGTATTCGCCGGGCAGGCCTGCGCGGCCGAAGCGCCGCCGCACCGTCTCCCGCAACTGCACCGGAGTCTTGCCCACCATAGCGACCTCCGACGCCCGGTCGCCTTCCTGCCGCGCGATCAAGGCGCCCGCGAAGGCGGCGAAGGGGGAGTTAGGCTCGGATCGGGTCAGCATGGCCCAGTCGCGCCTCGCGCCCGCCCAATCCCCCCGACGCATGAGCACCAGCATCCGGAGCTCGCGGGTGTCCAGGTCCTGAGGGACCATCTGAACCGCGGCGTCGCAGTCCTGCTGCGCCAGCTCCAGGTTCTGCCCGGCGTGGAGGCGGACCTCGCAGCGGAGGCCGAGACTCTCATAGTCGCGGCCCCGCGCCACCAGCTGATCGGCGTCGCGCAAGGCCGCCGCGTGCTGGCCCAGCGCCGATGCGGCGCGCGCGCGGCCGGCCAACGCCTCGTCATAGTTGGGGACGAGCATCAGGGCGCGCTCGTAGTCGCGGGACGCCTCCAGCGGCAGGCCGGCGTCGAGCCAGCCGTCGCCGCGCCGACGGTGAGCTTCGGCCTCGCTCGTACCGGTGAAGGCGCGGTTGGCGATCACCTGGTTGCAGGCGCCGATGACCACGTCCGCGACATGCCGCATGCTGCCGTCGCGGCTCGTTCCGCTGCGGCAGATTTCCGCGGGTGTGAGGCCTGCGATCTGCGCTTCCGCCGCCCAAGGAGCGGAGGCCGCCGCCAGAACCGCTCCAGCCAACCACAGTCGCTTCATCACGGCCCCCTACGCTCGACAAGCGTCACCTTGCGACGGCGAACGCCGTCCGGCAAGCGGTCAGGCGAGGGCCAGCTCGGCCTCCGCCCCAGCGATCAGGGCGCGGTCGTCCACCTGCCAGGGATGAAAGCGGGGCCGGTAGAAGGCGAGGTAGTCGCCCATCACCCTGCGATAGAGGCCGGGGCTGGCCCACAGCCATCGCTGCACGCCCCACCAGGCGCGGAGGCCCGTGACGCCGTCCTGCCGGAGCAGCATCAGGGACACGTCCCTCACGGTCTTGGTGAACCGCACCGTCGTCAGGAACATCACCCAGCGGCGGAGCTTCCTCCGCCTGGCCTCCGGCAGGTGGCGGGTGGCGTGCAGGAAGACATCGTAGGCCACGCCCTTGTGCTCGATCTCCTCGATGGCGTGCCAGCGCCAGAGCTTGGCGAGATGCGGCGGGGCCTGATCGAGGAGTTCCCGCTCCTTCAACAGCAGATGGGCGAAGGCGGCCGTGAAATGCTCGAGCGCCACGGTGGAGGCCAGTTGCACCAGCTCAGGCCGGGAGCGGGCGAAGGCCATGCGGCCGTCGATGTAGCGGTTGATGTCCACCAGATCGTAGCCGGCCTCCTCGGCCATGGCGTTGAAGGCGATGTGCTCGCGGGTGTGCAGCCCCTCCTGCTGGACGAAGGCGCGAACCTGGGCGCGCAACTCCGCCGGGCAATCCTTCTCGAAGCGCCGCACCGACTGGATGAAGAAGCGCTCCCCGTCCGGGAAGGTCAGGCTCAGCGCATTCATCACCGCCGTGCCGAACGGGTCGCCGCCCAACCACCAGCGGGGCGCGGGCGCCGAGCTGTCGATCCGGAGCTCGCGAGGCCTTATGACGAGGTCTGAGGGAGAGGATTGAACCGTCACGGCGAAACTCCTTGGCTCCCTCGGAGGGTGGGCTTAACTTACATCCATGTCAACTGTTCAGCGCCAGACCCGCCGCCGGGGCGACGACGCCCGCTCCGAGGCGCTTCAGGCCGCCCACGCCCTGCTGGTCGAAGGCGGACCCTCGGCCGTGACCCTGAAGGCGGTGGGCGAGCGCATGGGCGTCAGTCACGCCAACCTGATCCACCATTTCGGCTCGGCGGCGGGCTTGCAGGCGGCCCTGATGGAACGGGTCGTGGCCGATCTGGCCGAGCGCATCGCCGAGGGGCTGCGGACGCTGCCTCCCGGCGAGCTGGGCCGCGCGACCTTGTTCGAGACCGTGCTGGACGCCTTCAACGCCGGCGGCGCGGCCGAACTGGCCGCCGGTCTGGTGCTGGCGCGGGAGACCGACCGGGCGGCGGGTCTGGCGGCCTTGGTCACCGACCTGGCCGAGCGCATGGCGGCCATACTGGGCGGAGGCCCCGAGCACCAGGCGACCGGCCGCGCCCTGGTGCTGGCCGCCACCTATCTCGCCTTCGCCGACGCCCTGATCGGTCCGGTGTTGGGGCCGATGCTGGAGGTGTCCGAGGCGGAGCGCCGCGATCTGGCGCGCGCCGCCGTGATCGGCGCCGCCCGAGGCTCTCGCACGCCGGAGGTGGGGTAGGCGCGGCAGGTGTGCTAAGGCGCGCGCCCCATGGACCCAAGGCGCGACATCGAACAGGCGCGGCGCTTCAGCGTCGCCCCCATGATGGACTGGACGGACCGGCATTGCCGCGCCTTCCATCGCGCCCTCACGTCCCGCGCCCTGCTGTACACGGAGATGGTCACCGCGCCGGCCGTGATCCACGGGGATCGCGAGCGGCTGCTGGGCTTCGACGCCGTGGAGCACCCCCTGGCGTTGCAATTGGGCGGGTCCGAGCCGGAGCAGCTGGCCGAGGCCGCCCGGATCGGGGAGGCGTTCGGTTACGACGAGATCAACCTGAACGTCGGCTGCCCGTCGGACCGGGTCCAGTCCGGCCGCTTCGGCGCGTGTCTGATGCGGGAGCCGGAGCTGGTCGCCGACTGCATGGCGGCGATTCGCGAGGCCGTGTCCGTGCCGGCCACCGTCAAGTGCCGCATCGGCGTCGACGACCAGGAGCCGGAACAGAGCCTGTTCGCCCTGGTGGACGCCTGCGAGCGGGCCGGCGTGACCGTCTTTATCGTCCACGCGCGAAAAGCCTGGCTGAAGGGGCTGTCGCCCAAGGAGAACCGCGACGTGCCGCCGCTGGACTATGGTCTCGTGCGACGTCTGAAGGCGGAGCGGCCGCACCTGCACGTCAGCGTCAACGGCGGGATCGGGTCGCTGGATGAGGCCGAGGCGCACCTGGAGACGCTGGACGGCGTCATGCTGGGTCGCGCGGCCTATCATGAGCCGGCGCTGCTGGGGCAGGTCGATCGCCGGGTGTTCGGCCATGCGTCGGAGGACGTGGACGCCTTCGAAGCCCTTGATCGGTATCGCTCCTACATGGGCGCGCGGCTGGCCGAGGGCGTGTCGCTCCCCGCCATGACGCGCCACATGCTGGGCCTGATGCATGGCCGCCCGGGCGCGCGCGCCTTCCGCCGCGTCCTGACGGTCGAGGCGATCCGCCCAGGCGCCGGGCTGGAGGTGGTTGATCGCGCCGCCGACGCGGTCAGGGAAGCCGAAGCGCGGCGCGCCGCGTGATCGCGCTTCCGGAGCTTCTGTCGCTGCTGGCCGCGCTGATGGCGGCGGGCGCCGTGGCGGGCGTGGTGGCGGGTCTGTTCGGCGTGGGCGGGGGCACGGTGATCGTGCCGGCCCTGTTCTACGCCTTCGAGGTGCTGGGGATCGGCGGCGAAAGCAATCTGCACGTGGCGGTGGGCTCCTCGCTGCTCACCATCGTCGCCACCTCCTGGCGGTCTTTGAACGCGCACCGGAAGCACGGAGCCGTGGACGAACAGGTGCTGAGAACCTGGGCGCCCTGGGTCGGCCTGGGCGCGCTGCTCGGCGCCTTCGTCGCGGGTCTGACCTCCATGGAGGGGCTGGCCCTGATCTATGGCGGCTGCATCCTGCTGGTGTCGGCCCAGATGGGCCTGATGCCCGAGGGTCGCTCTGTCTGGCGCGCGCTGCCGACCGGCTGGACGCGGCGCGGGATCGGCTCGCTGATCGGCGGGCTGTCGGCCATGATGGGGGTCGGGGGCGGCGGCTTCGGCGGCATGCTGATGACGCTCTGCGGCCGCCCCATCCACCAGGCGGTGGCCACGGCGTCCGGGTTCGGCATGGCCATCGGCGCGGCGGCGACGCTCGGCTTCGTCGCCTTCGGCTGGGGCGCCGAGGGGCGCCCGCCCTTTTCGCTCGGCTATGTCAACCTGCCGGCCAGCGTCGTGATGGGCGTGCTGACCGGGCTGACGGCGCCGTTCGGGGCGCGCATGGCGCACCGGCTGGATCGCAAGGTCCTGCGGCGGGCCTTCGCCGTCTATCTGCTGCTGACCGCGCTGTCGGTGGTCGTGAAAGCGCTCTAGGCCTTGAGCGTCAGGCCTTCGGGCGTGGCGTGGAAGCCCGACAGCCGGCCCAGGAAGCTCATCCCCAGCAGGGGGTGCGGCAGGCCGCGCTCGACCACCAGCGCGTCGACGGCCGGAAGACGGGCGCCCGCGACCTCCACCCGATCCAGCCGCACGCGAGCGGCGCGAACGGGACCGGCGGCGGTCTGAAGCGTCTGGGTGAAGGCCCCCGGCGCGGGCGTGAGGTCCAGGCGCGCGGCCTCGGCCAGGGTCAAGACGACCGCGCTGGAGCCCGTGTCCACCATCATGCGCACCGCCCGGCCGTTCACCTGGACATCGGCCCAGTAGTGGCCGTCGGCGCCCCGCAGCACGCGGTCCGACGCGGCGCGCGTCGCCACCGCCGGCGAGGCTTCCGTCGAGCCGTCGCCATCCAGCTTGGCCACCCAGAAGGCGGCGCTGAGCGACGAGGCGACCGCCAGGGTCATGATGCCGAGGGTGGACGGATCGAAACGAACCATGAGGCGCACTCGAGAAGCAGCCGCTTCTGCGGCCGTCAGCGACCCTAGAGGCCCAGCTGTTTGAACGCGGTGAAGCGATATGGCTGACGCCGCCTTAACCCTCTGGCGCGAGCAGGCGCGGGTCGATGCGGCTGCGTCGCGAGGGGAGCTCGGCCATGATCCGGCTCCGCTCCTCGTCCGAATAGCCGCTCCAGCCGCCGATCTCAGCCAGGGTGCGGTAGCAGCCCAGGCAGAGGCCGGAGCCGCCGTCCACCGCGCAGACCTTCACGCAGGGCGTTGCGATCGCGCGCGGAGCCGAGTGACGAGACGACGACAAATGATCCGGCACCGGAACAAAATCCTTGCAATTGTCGCCAAGCTCCGCATTCTGAAGCGGACGCGACACGACTAGAAGGGTGCAATTCCCCCACAGCACGCCGCGTCTCTTTTCATCGTTCAGCGAAAGGAGACGCCAAGAATGAACGACAAGGACCGCAACCTCCAGCACGCGCTGATGTCCTTCGCCCTGATGGGCGGCCTGCTGGTGGACACGCGCCGGCACAACGACGGCGGGCGGGTGGTCAGCCACCCCTCCAACTTCGTGCCGATCAAGCTGAACAAGCCGCGCTGACAGCCGGCTTATCGCTTGCCAGAACAGGCCCCGGTTCCGATGAGGACCGGGGCCTTTCTCTTGGAGCGCACATGGCGGAGTTGATCAGGATCGAGCGCCGCGGCGCGGTGGAGGTCTGGACGCTGGACCGGGCCGACCGGCTGAACGCCCTGCCGGACCCGGAGGACGGCGAGGCCTTCGCTAGCCTCTGCGAGGCCGCCAATGCGGACCAGAGGGTGCGCTGTGTGGTGATCACCGGAGCGGGACGCGCCTTCTCCGCCGGCGGCGACCTGAAGGCGATGAAGGAGAAGCGGGACCTGTTCGAGGGCTCCGGCGCGGCGATCCGCGAGCGCTACAGGCGAGTCGTTCACCGCATCATCCGCTCGTTGTACGCCTTGGAGATTCCGCTGGTGGCGGCGGTGAACGGGCCGGCCATGGGGCTGGGCTGCGACATCGCCGGGCTGGCCGACATCAGCATCGCGTCGGACAGAGCCCGCTTCGGCGTTCCCTTCCTGAAGCTGGGCCTCATCCCCGGCGACGGCGGCTCATGGCTGCTGCCGCGCAACATCGGCCACGCGCGGGCGGCCGAGCTGCTGTTCACGGGGTCGAGCATCGATGCGGCCACGGCCGAACGTTGGGGCCTGGTCAATCGCGTCGTCGCTCACGACCGACTCCTGGACGAAGCGCTGGCGATGGCTGAGGCGATCGCCGCCCAGCCGCCTCAAGCACTCCGGATGGCCAAGAGCCTGCTGCGCCAGGGCCGCGACATGAGCCTGGACCAGATGCTGGAGTTGTCAGCCGCCGCGCAGGCGGTGCTTCACATGACAGAGGATCACCTGGAGGGCGTCGGCGCGGTGCTGGGGAAGCGGCCGGGCGTATTCACCGGCCGATAGACTCAGTTCGCGGTCGACGCCGGTTTCCAGGCCTTCATCTCGGCGATCTCGCGGGTCTGGGCGTCGATCACCAGCTGGGCCATGCGGCGGACCTCGGGGTCCCTCGACTCCTTCAGCGCAACCTCGGCCATGGCGATGGCGCCCTCGTGGTGCGCGATCATCTTGGCGATATAGGCCTGGTCGACCGTCGCGCCGGACGCCTTGGCCATGGCCTCATGCATCGTCCGCTCGGAGTCGGCGAAGACCTGGTCGCCGGCGGCGGCCGGGGCCGAGTGTCCGTCGTGAGCGGAGGTCGCGCCCTCCTTCACCGTCTTGGCGTGGTTGGCGGCGGCGGTGTCGCGCAGCGCCGCGTCAACGGGGTCCTCCCCGGAACAGGCGGCGAGCGCGAGAGCGGCGAACAGAGCGAAGCGGCGCATGGTCATCCTTCCATCCAGCGGGGCATCCAGCCCTCGTGAGCGTCACGGAGCCGATCGAGCGAGATACGGAACAGATCGCCGTCCGGACCGCCGGACGAGAAGTCTCGGCCCCTGGCGCGGCCGACGACGGAGGCGTGGATGCCCGCGCCCTGCGCGGCGGCGATGATCTCCGACGGATCCTGCACCGCAACGAGGTACCGCCCCTGATCCTCGCCGAAGAGCAGCACATGGGCGTGGGTGGGGCTGGTGGCGTCCAGCTCGACCCCGCAGTCCGAGGCCAGCGCCACCTCGGCCGCAGCCACCAGCAGCCCGCCGTCCGACAGGTCGTGCACCACCGTCAGCGCACCCGCCTCGATCTGGGCGCGAACGAAGTCGCCAGTCTTCTTCTCCAGCTGCAGATCGACGGGCGGCGGCGCGCCGTCCTCGCGGCCCAGCACCTCGCGCAGATAGATGGAGGCGCCGAGCTCCCCCACCGTCTCGCCGATCAGCACCAGGGTGTCGCCCTCCACCATGCCGCCGAAGCCGGCCACGATGTCGTAGTTGGGCAGCAGACCGACGCCGCCCACGGTCGGCGTCGGCGGAATGGCCTGGCCGTTGGTCTCGTTGTAGAGCGAGACATTGCCGCTCACGACCGGGAACTCCAGGGCGCGGCAGGCCTCTGCCATGCCGTCGATGGCGCGCACGATCTGGCCCATGATCTCGGGCCGCTGCGGATTGCCGAAGTTCAGATTGTCGGTGATGGCGATGGGGCGGGCGCCGACGGCGGTCAGGTTGCGCCAGGCCTCGGCCACCGCCTGCTTGCCGCCCTCATAGGGGTCGTTCAGCACATAGCGCGGGGTGACGTCGGAGGTGACGGCCAGCCCCTTGTCCGTGCCGTGCACCCGCACCACGCCGGCGTCCGCGCCCGTGGCGGAGTCGTGGAGCGTATCGGCCATGACGTGGCGGTCGTACTGTTCCCAGATCCAGCGCTTGGAGGCGATGTCCGGGCAGCCCATGACCTTCAGCACCGCCGCGTTCCAGTCGCCGGGTCCGGGGACCTCCTGCGGCGCCAGGCGCGGCTGAGGCTCCGGCTGAACCCAGGGCCGGTCGTACAGCGGCGCGTCGTCGAACAGGGGCGCCAGCGGCACGTCGCAGACGGTCTCGCCGCCGTGGCGCAGCACCAGCCGGCCAGTGTCGGTGGTCACCCCTATGACGGCGGCGTCCAGGCCCCACTTGGCGAAGATGCGGCGGCCGTCGGCCTCGCGGCCGGGCTTCAGGACGGCGAGCATCCGCTCCTGGCTCTCCGACAGCATCATCTCGTACGCCGTCATCCCCTCTTCGCGCTGGGGCACCTGATCGAGGTCCAGTTCGATGCCCACGCCGCCCTTGCCCGCCATCTCGACCGAGGAGCTGGTCAGGCCCGCGGCGCCCATGTCCTGGATGGCGGCGACGGCGCCGGACGCCATCAGCTCCAGCGTCGCCTCGATCAGCAGCTTCTCGGCGAAGGGGTCGCCCACCTGCACCGTCGGCCGCTTCTGTTCGGACTCGTCGTCGAACTCGGCCGAGGACATGGTGGCGCCGTGGATGCCGTCGCGCCCCGTCTTGGAGCCGAAATAGACCACCGAGAGCCCCGGCGCCGGCGCGGCCGAGTAGAAGATGCTGTCCGCCCGGGCAACCCCCACGCACATGGCGTTGACCAGGATGTTGCCGTTGTAACCCGGGTGGAAGTTGGTCTCGCCGGCGACGGTCGGCACGCCCACGCAGTTGCCGTAGCCGCCGATGCCCGAGACCACGCCCGACACCAGCCGCTTCGTCTTCTCGTGCGACGGGTCGCCGAAGCGGAGCGCGTTCAGCAGGGCCACCGGGCGGGCGCCCATGGTGAACACGTCGCGCATGATGCCCCCCACGCCCGTGGCCGCGCCCTGATAGGGCTCGATGAAGGAGGGGTGGTTGTGGCTCTCCATCTTGAAGACCACCGCGTCGCCGTCGTCGATATCGACCACGCCCGCGTTCTCGCCAGGTCCGCAGATCACCCGCGCGCCCTTGGTCGGGAACTTGGTCAGGTGAACCTTGGACGACTTGTAGGAGCAGTGCTCGGACCACATCACCGAGAAGACGCCCAGCTCCACCTGGTTGGGCTCGCGGCCCAGTCGGTCGAGGACCACCTGATACTCGCTGGGAGCCAGGCCGTACTCGGCGGCGAGTTCGGCGATCGTCTTCTGCGGCGCGCTCATGGCGGCGGCTTCTAGCGGGTGAGCGCTCCGCTGTCAGCCGCAGCGTTGAGACGGCTCAGAAGGCTTTCCAAAGCCTCAACTTTACCGGGCTTCGAAATCGCGTAGGCTCGCATACCATCGGGAGGTAGGGTCATGAGAGCTGAACCTTGGCGGTTGGCATGCGGGGCTGCGGTCGCGACCAGTCTGCTGTGTTCCCCCCTGGCGGCATCTCAGACGCCGGCGCCCAACTGGCGCGCCTCCAGCGTGACCCAGATGGGGCGGACCTTCATCGACACGAACTCCATCTCGCGGGAGGGTGAGCGGGTGATGTTCGTCCGCGAGGTCCGTTTCACGGCGCCGAGACCGCTCACCGACACCCAGCAGTTCAACCGCATCATGGAACGTTACGAGGCGGACTGCGCTGCGTCGACGCTCAGGAGGCTCTGGGTGCAGGGGTTCATGGACGAGGCTGTCGTAGCGCCCGGCCGGGACCGCGCCGAAGCACCGCAACCCGCCGGCCCAGGCACCGCAGCAGCGGTCGATCTTCGTGCGGTCTGCCTCGGCCAGTGGCCGAACAGATCCTGACCCGGGCCGAGATCGCGGAACGGGAGCGCGGGCAGGGCTTTGTCCTGAGGAGGAGTTCGCCATGACCGACCAGCCCATCGACCCCGCAGCCACGCCCGAAGACGACACCGCCCCCGAAATCGCCGCTGACGATGCGGGAGCCTCCGCCGCGGCCGAGCAGGCGCAGAGGAAGCAGGATCAGGAAGGCGAGGACGGGGAAAGGGCGGACTGATGGCGCGCACACCCAATCTGACGCAGGCCGCGCCGGAACGGCAGCAGATGGACCGCTCAAACGATCCGCAGGCGGCGCGACGGATGGACGAGGCCGCGCCGGCGGAAGCCATGCGCACCCAGCGCCAGCACCTGACGGGCGAGGCGACAGGCGTGGGCAGCGTCGCCTATGACGATCCCGGCGCCTTCGACGTCGGCGCGGGCGCACGGCCGCTGGAAGGACGGGTGATCGGCCCGCCGGTGGACGAGGGGCACGACCCCGACACCTCGGTGGAGGAGAGCCGGCTGCGCGACGGAGGCGTGGGACCAGGCGCCTCCACAGGCGGCCCCGATCCGAGGACGCAGCGGCTGCAGGACGACTCGGGCTTCGATCGCGAGAACCGGGATGCGGACCAGGACGAGCCGCTGAGCGGCGAGGCGCGATAGATCAAGCCTCAGCCGGCTGCCGGTCCGGGCGGCGGCTGAGGCGGAAGGCCAGGATCACGCCGCCCACCAGCACGGCGACCGCCGCGCCCAGCGCCACGGCCGAGAGGAAGCCGTTGCGTTCCTGCTCTCCGACGAACAGGGCCAGGAGGCCCCAGGCGACCGGCAGCGGATAGGCCAGGGTGCGGGTGGCGAAGGTGACGAGCAGAGCCGCCACCGTCACCACGCCGATCGCCAGCACGGCCCAGGAGGTGGGCGACAGGGCGGCGGGAAGGTCGCCGTTGCCCGTGGCCACCGTCACCAGGTTCAGCGGCGCCGCCACCGTCAGCCAGCCCGCCAGCAGGGCGAGCGGCCAGACCACGGTCCAGCGATCCCGATCCATGCGAGGCAGCCTCCGAATGGCGGGCGCGTGCGTCAGGAGCGGGATCAGCAGCACGATCAGGGAGGCGAAGATCAGCACGACCGTCGCCGCTTCGGCGTCCGCGCCCGCCGCGATGGTCCAGACCCCGATGCCGATGAAGGCGATCACGGAGGGCCAGCCGAAGGCGCTGAGGATGTCGCTCTCTCCGGTCTGGGGAAGGGCCTGGCGCACGCCGTAGACCAGCATCCAGAGGAAGATGACCCCCCAGATGGAGAAGGCGTAGGAGGCCGCGCGCAGGGTGGCGTCGCTGTCTGCGGCGAACTCGGCCGGGCTCTGGCCCAGCCCCAGCGCCGACTGTCCCGCGTTGACCAGAACGGCGAAGACGGCGGCCACGAGGACGATTATCCGGCGCGTCATCTGAGCGCCGGAAGGACGAACGACGGAGGACATGAGGGCTCCTGATCTGTCGAGGCTGGCCGCAGCTACGGACCTGAGCGCACGCGGGTTGCCTTCGGAACCGCCAGCCCCCGTCGAGGTTGCCTCAGCGGACAAGAGGAGCGCCCGATGGCCCAGGAAGACCGCAGCTTCGAAACCGACGAGTTGAGCGCCACGCGCGGCCGCGAGCAGGGCCTGGGCGTCGGCCAGCGCGAGCGGGACGCTCAGAGGGACCCCGGCGGCGTCCGCACGGCCGACGAGGAGGAGCACCTCGCCGCCGGTCGCGCCCAGACCTCCGCCACACCCGACGACCTGGACGCCAGCCTGGCGGTGCAGGGGCCGACCGACGACGACGACACGGGGGATCGCGGCGGCACGACCGCGCCGCGAGTCTAGGCGGCCGTCGGCACGCTCTGGCTCAACCGGCCGCCGATGCGGATCGGCTCGATCCGGGTGGCGAGCCCCGTGCGGTCGTCGGTCTCGACATAGACGCCGCAGACCGTGGCGGGACCGCTCGCCGGCTGATAACGGCCGCCGCTGATGCGGGTTGTGAAGCGCCGCAGCGGCTCTTCCTTCTCGTTGCCGATCACCGAGTCGTAGTCGCAGCAGCCGCCCGCGTCGGTCTGATAGGCCGTGCCGCCCGGCAGGATCTGGGCGTCGGCGGTCGGCACATGGGTGTGGGTGCCGACCACCAGGCTGGCGCGGCCGTCGCAGAAGTGTCCCATGGCCATCTTCTCGGAGGTCACCTCGGCGTGGACATCGACGATGATGGCGTCCGCCGCCATGCCGAGCGGACAGGCGGCGAGCTCCTTCTCCACCGCGCTGAACGGATCATCCATCGGATCCATGTGCACCCGGCCGAGCACGTTCATGACCAGGATGGTGCGCCCGCTCTGGGTCTCGAACAGATTGGCCCCGGCGCCCGGCGCATCCATCAGGCGCGGGTAGTTCAGCGGCCGGATCAGGCGCGGCTCGCGAACGATATAGGTCAGCGCCTCGCGCTGATCCCAGGAGTGGTTGCCGAGCGTCAGGCAGTCCGCTCCCGCCATGAACAGCTCGCGCGCCGTGTTCTCCGTGATGCCGAAGCCGCCCGCCGCGTTCTCGGCGTTGACCACCACGAAGTCGAGCTTCAGGTCGCGCTTCAGCCCCGGCAGGTGGTCGGAGATCCCGTCCCGGCCCGACTTGCCCACCACATCGCCGAAGAAGGCCAGACGCATTCAGGAGTCCTTTCGGGACGGGCTATAGCCCACCTCCGTCAGAACGCCATCCAGGGGTTGATCGTGCCCTTCACGGGGAAGGCGCTCCACCTCCTGCCCGGCGTAGGCGAGGCCGACGAACCAGGGTCGCGGCTGGCGGCTGCGAAGCGCTTCCAGCGTGCGGTCGTAGAAGCCCCCGCCCTGCCCCAGCCGCCCGCCCAAGCGGTCGAAGGCCAGCAGAGGCAAGAGGATCAGGTCGGAGGTGACTTCCCGGGCATCCGAAAGCGGCGCGGGCACTCCGGCGAAGTCTGGCGCCAGAGCCTGACCGGGCGTCCAGCGGCGGAAGACGAGGGGCGCGTCGGCGGCGACAGTGACTGGCAGCGCGAGCTGGACGCCCGCCGAGCGCCAGGCGTGGCCGAGTTGCAGAGGGTCGAGCTCGGCGCCCTGGGCGCGGTAGAGGGCGGCTGTCAGGCTCGACGGCGCGCGATCCGGGAAGAGCGCGGCGAGCACCGCATCGGCGTGATCAGCCAGGCGGCTGGCGGCCTGCGGCGAGGCGGCGGCGAAAGCCTTGCGTCGCCGCCGCATCTCGGCCCTGAGCCCTGCCTTGTCCATGCCGGACCTAAGCCACGCTGAGAGGCATGGGTCCAGAGTCTCCACATCACCGTCGATGAAGCGAATTGCGGGTGTGAGCGCTCTGATCGCCCGCAGTTTGGGGGTCGTGATCGCCCTGCCTGTTCCGGCGGCGGGGCGGGTGAAAAGCCTGCTGTCAAAGACCTGGGGCGACGGAGCCGGGGAGGTGTCGACGCCCGAGGATGATCATACCTCCGCCTCCAGGTCCGGCGAGCTGGCGAGCGCCCGCCGGTCTCCACTGTCCCCAGAGTCTCGCTCCTGGGGGTCAGAAGATATGTCTCGGGAATACACTATTGTGGCGCGCGGACCCGAGGCTGCGCACAGTCTGATTACGCGTGGAGGGGAAGGGTGGCGGCGCCGCGAGAGCCGTGAAGGGCGGTTCAATCCCCTCGACCTGGATAGACCAGGTGGGCGCCGTGTGCCCAGGCCCACGAGCCCGGACAGGGACAGCTCCCTTAGAGACGATTAAGGTCGCTGGGATGTGGTTGCCTTCGACGTGAACCGCAGCAAGTCCCGCCGAGAGGCAAGATAGGCGTGACAGCCTCTGACCGCAATCTCAGCCATTGTCATCCCGGGGAAGCGAAGCGAAGACCCGGGACGGGGAGAAGATCTCCTTCCCCGCCCGGACAGCCGCAAGGCTGAGCCGGGCGAAGAGTTGATGCAGCGCGCGGTCCTCACCGGCGCTCCGGGTAAGCTCGCGCTCCCCGGAGCTGACCCTCATGACCGTCCGCCGTCCCGGCTCTTCGCTACGCTCCGGCCGGGATGACAAGGTCGCATTGAGATGCCTGAAGATGCGCTAAGGTGTGCAACAGGCGCCCGCAACCGCACCTCCGAAGGAGACACGCATGAGCATCCTGAACGCCCTGATGGGCAACGCCAACACCGTGGACGCCGGGAGCGTCGCCGGAGAGCTGGCCGACTATCTGGTTCCGGGCGAGCGGGTGGAGCACGCCTACAAGCTGGTGCGCGACATGATCGTCTTCACCGACAAGCGGCTGCTGCTGGTCGACAAACAGGGGGTGACCGGACGCAAGACGGAGTTCCACTCCCTGCCCTACGCCAAGATCAGCCATTTCAGCGTGGAGACAGCGGGCTCACTCGACCTGGAGTCGGAGCTGAAGGTGTTCGTTTCCGGCGGCGCCGTGTTCCAGCGCACCTTCGGCCGCGGCGTGAACATCGCCGACGTGCAGCGGGTGCTGGCGAGCTATGTGCTCTGACGCACTCGGCATCCGATCCGCTCACCCCGGCGGAAGCGTCGCTCCCCGAAGAGCTTCAGTCGAGCGCCCGCAGGCCGACGCATTGAATGTCAGCCTTCGGTGGAAGGCGGATCGCTGAACATCAGCGGATCACCGCCTCGGCCGTCATCTGGACTCGCCATTGACGCGAACCATAACTAGCTTCGACCTGGCGGAACGGAGTTCCTCGCCTCAACAGTCCCGCTCCGTCCAAGCCTTCATGCGAGTTCCAAATGATCGTTCTGGCCCTGACCGCCGCCCTGTTGATCCTGCCAGGAGGTCAACCTGCGCAGCCGACCGCCTTCGATGCGTTCGCCTGCAAAGGTCTGGGCAATCGGCTGGCTGACCGTCTGGCAGAGGCAGCCAAAGCCGCCGGCGATCCGACGATGGAGAGGGACTCCCTAGCAGCCCGCGTCGTCGCCGAAGCGGCTGACGAATGGATCAAGACCAAGACCCGGGAAGGGAGGCTCGACGCCCAGACGCTGGCTGACGTGAACGCCAGAATGGGCCCGCACCTCCAGGCGGTGATCGCGCGCGGAAACGACGGCGTCTACGCCGAGATAGAGCGTTGCGCGGTGCTGTTCATCTCCTGAGGGGCGTCGATAGCGGGCGGTCAAACCGCCGCCACGGGATGAAGCGGACATTGCCGGCGAGGGGCAGCGGACCTTCGTCTCCTCGCTCCGCAGCGCTCCCGACCCGCTTCATAGCCCCTGGCAGATTTTCTCGATCCTCGCCGCCACGGCGTTGAGCGCCTCGGCGACGCCGTCGCCGGGCGGCGGCGGGGTGTAGCCAGGGGCGGGAGGGGCTTCGCGGCCGGTTTCGGCGGCCAGGCGCGCTTCGTGCAGTTCGTCGGCGAGCAACAGGCCGGCCATGAGGAAGAGGCGGATATCGCCGACCTGGCCGACGTCGCCGGCGACCTGGCGGACATGGCTGTCGAACTGGCGCGCCAGGATGCGCACTCGCTCCTCCTGGCCATCGGCGCAGCCCACGGCGTAGGGCCGGCCGTTGATCTCGACCGTGACGGTCGCCATCAGTCGGCCTCCCGCAGGAGCTCGCGCAGCTGTTCGGACGCGCGCATCAGGGCTTCGGAGGCTTCCTGGCCGGCGGCCTCCAGCTCGGCGATGCGCGCCTGATCGGCCTCGGTGGACGGCAGGGCGGCGAACAGGTCGTCGTCGCCGCGCACAGGGCCGGCGGCGCGGGCCTTGAGGTCCATCACCTTGCGCTCCAGCCGCGCCAGCGCCTGGTCGATCCGCGTCTTGGCGGCGGTTGTGGCGTCCATGGAAGTCCGGCTCTCCAGAATCCGTATAGAACGCGTCCCGGCCCTGCGGTAAAGCGGCGCCCTCCCCTTTTCGTCCGCGTCTGAAAGGTCCCCGCGTGGCCGAGGCTTCCGTTCATTCCGCCAGACCCACTCTGAAGCAGATGGCCGACGCCATCCGGGTGCTCTCCATGGACGGGGTGGAGCAGGCCGCTTCGGGCCACCCGGGCATGCCCATGGGCATGGCGGACGTGGCGACCGTGCTGTTCAGCCGCTTCATGAAGTTCGACGCCGCGCGCCCCGACTGGGCCGACCGCGACCGCTTCATCCTGTCCGCCGGCCACGGCTCCATGCTGATCTACAGCCTGCTGCACCTGACCGGGTACAAGGCCGCGACCAAGGCCGAGCTGTCGCGCTTCCGCCAGTGGGGATCCCGGACCGCCGGCCACCCGGAATACGGCCACATGCCCGGCGTGGAGACCACCACCGGGCCGCTTGGCCAGGGGCTGGCCAACTCCGTCGGTTTCGCCATGGCGGAGCGGCATCTGGCGGCGCGGTTCGGCGAGGATCTGGTCGACCACCGCACCTGGGTGATCGCGGGCGACGGCTGCCTCATGGAGGGGATAAGCCAGGAGGCGATCACGCTGGCCGGGCGCTATCGGCTGAACAAGCTGACGGTGCTGTGGGACGACAACGCCATCACCATCGACGGGGCGGTTTCGCTCTCCGACGCCACGGACCAGCTGAAGCGGTTCAAGGCGGCCGGCTGGGCGGTCAAGGCCATCGACGGCCACGACGAGGGGCAGATCAAGGCGGCGTTGAAGTGGGCGACGCGTCAGGATCGGCCGACGCTGATCGCCTGCCGGACCAAGATCGGGCGAGGCGCCGCGACCATGGAGGGCAGCCACAAGACGCACGGCGCGGCGCTGGGCGCTGCGGAGATCGCCGCGACCCGCATCGGCCTGTCATGGACCCACGCGCCGTTCGAATTGCCGGAGGCCATCGAGAAGGCGTGGCGCAAGGTCGGCAAGCGCGGCCAGAAGGCGCGCAAGGCCTGGGAGGAGCGGCTGAAGGCCTCGCCCCAGGCCGCCGAGTTCACCCGCGCGGTGGCCGGCGACCTGCCCCACTGCGCCTTCGCGGCTCTTGACGCCAAGCTGGCCGAGGTTGTCGCGGCCAAGCCCGCCCAGGCCACGCGCCAGTCGTCCGGCGCCGCGCTCGATGAATTGTTCGGGGCGGTCCCGGAGATGATCGGCGGCTCGGCCGACCTCACGGGCTCGAACAACACCTTCGTGAAGGGCACGCCGCTGTTCGACCAGCCGACCTATGAAGGCCGCTACGTGAACTGGGGCATCCGCGAGCACGGCATGGCGGCGGCCATGAACGGCATGGCCTTGCACGGCGGGGTGATCCCCTACGGCGGCACCTTCCTGGTCTTCTCGGACTACAGCCGCCCGTCCATCCGGCTGGCGGCGCTGATGGGCATCCGGGTGGTGCACGTGCTGACCCACGACTCCATCGGCCTGGGCGAGGACGGGCCGACCCACCAGCCGGTGGAGCACCTGGCCGCGCTCAGGGCCATTCCGAACCTGCTGCTCTTCCGCCCGGCGGATACGGTGGAAACCTTCGAGTGTTGGAAGCTGGCGCTGGAAAGCAGGACAGCGCCGTCTGTCCTGGCCCTGTCGCGGCAGAAGACGCCGGCCGTGCGCACGGAGGGGGCGAAGGGGAACCTGTCGGCGCGCGGCGCCTATGAGCTGAAGGCGGCCGGCGGGGAGGCGAAGGTCACCCTGTTCGCCTCGGGCACGGAGGTTCCGCTCGCGCTGAAGGCCGCCGAGCAGCTGGAAGGCGAAGGCACGCCGACGCGCGTGATCTCCGTCCCCTGTTTCGAACTGTTCGAGCGCCAGGACGCCGCCTACCAGGCGTCCGTGCTGGGGCGCGGAACGGCGCGGGTGGCCGTCGAGGCGGCCATCAAGCAGGGGTGGGAGCGGTTCATCGGCGAGGACGGCGGCTTCGTCGGCATGACCGGCTTCGGCGCCTCGGCGCCCGCCGAGACCCTCTACCGCGAGTTCGGCATCACCGTCGAGGCGGTGGTCAGGGAAGCGAAGGCGCGGCTCTAGGAGGCGGTCGCGACCATCACGGCCTGCGCGGGCGTCGGCTTGGCGAGAGCGGCGATGGCGGCGTCCAGAGCGGGGTCGCGCCCGGCGCGGCGGTCGTCGGGCGTGGACACGGCGAGTACGTCCGGATCGACGCCGCGCTTCTCCAGCCGCACCCCCGCCCGAGTGACGAAATCGGCGCGGCTGAGCGTCAGCCGCCCGCCGTCGGGCAGGACCGTGTCCTGGCTGATCAGCACGGCGCCTGCGGTGCGCTCGCCCACCACCACGGCGCGGCCGGCTTCCTGAAGCGCGGCGGGCGTCAGTTCGGCGGCGCTGCGACTGGTGGCGCTGACCAGGACGGCGACCTCATTGGCCGCCGGCGCTTCCAGTTCGCCGCAGCGGTTCCAGGTCTTCAGCACCACCCGGCGGCCGTTGCGTCCGGTGCGCGTGGCCCAGGCCTGATCGTGCGGCAGGAAGCAGCTGAGCACGGCGTCCGCCTCCATCAGCCGCCCGCCGGGATTGCCGCGAAGGTCGATGATCACGTCCGTCTCGGGCGGAAGGTCCGCCAGCTGCTCGCCCATCCACTCGCCCAGGCCCGGCTCGAAGCCCTCGACCCGCAGAACCACCACGCCCTGGCGCGAGCGGTCTGCGCTGAACACCGGGGTCGGCTCCATCAGCCGCGCGGTCAGGGTGAGGTCGTGCGTCCCACCGGCCTCGTCCAGCAGGCGCAGCCGCATCGACGCGCCCTTCTCCACCTGCGCCTCGGGCGTCCAGCCTCCCGGCATGGGCAGCAGCCGCCAGCCGACGCGCACCCCCGCCTCGTCGGCCGGGGAGCCGGCGCGCACGTTTTCGATGGCGTAGGAACCGTCGTCCCGACGGTTGAGGGTGACGCCCAGAACGGCGCGACGCGTGCGCGCCGTCTCCTGCCGACGCACGGCGACCGGCGAGGCGGCGGCCGCGTGCTCGTCGTTCAGCAGACCGAGCATGTCATTGAGGACGGAATAGAGCTCCGCGTCGTTCCAGGCCGCCAGGGCCTTGGGCCTGAAGGCCGCGCGGGCGGCGCTCCAGTCGGCGCCGTTGAACTGGGGATCGTAGTACTCGCGCCGAACCTCGTTCCAGACCCTGTCGAAGACCCGGGCGTTGACTGCGGCGCGTTCGCGATTGGGCGCGGCCACCGCCGTCGGCGAGTTGTCGCCCGCCAGCGACGGCGCCGGCGACACGCCAAGCGACAGGAGGGCGGCCGCCAGACCGCCGAGCAGGAGGCGACGTCCCCGACACGACATGACGACGATCATATGTCGCGGTCATGCCAATGCAACAAATCACAAGAACGTCGGCGAGACGGCCGGGGGAACAGCCGCCTCGCCGGCGCGTGCGGCTCAGCCGCCGCGGGACGACTCCTCGCGTCGCGTGATGACCCGCACCTCTCGGTCGGTGCCGCGCTCGTCGGCGTCCAGCTCGCCGTTGTTGTTCTTGTCCATCCGCTTGAACGCCTCGCGCAGCGGAGCGACGAACTCGTCCTCCGTCACCCGACCGTCCTTGTTGGCGTCCATCTCCGTGCGGCCCTCGGGACCCATGCGGCTGATGAAGACATGGTCCCCGGGGCCGCCGTGCACGACTCCGTGGCCCATCGGCCCGTGGCGACCGCCCGGGCCGTCGAGAATGATCACCCTCTCCTCGTGGCGCTCGCCCGGCGCGCCGTCGCCGCGAGGCCGCCGGATCTCGAAGCGATGCGGTCCGGGACCGCCGTGGCGCATCATCATCACGTCGTGGTCGGGCCGGTGGGCGGCGAATTCCTCGGAGGAGATGCGGCCGTCCGAGTTGGCGTCCAGCCGGCCGAAGGCGTCGGCCATGGGCGCGGTGAACTCCTCGCGCGTGACGAAGCCGTCGCCGTCCTTGTCCATGTGGCGACCGCCGTCGGGGCCGCCGAACATGAACCGGACCTCGCGACGGGTCTCCGGCTGAGCGGCGGGCGGCGCGTCCTGAACGGCGCCGGCGAGGGCGAGCATGATGGGCAGAGCGGTGGTCAGCATGGGCGTGGCGTCCTTCCCCTGTGGTTCGGTCCCGCCTTAGACCACGGCTCGCTCTCGTCAGGATTTCAGATCGTGGCCTCAATGTTTCAGCCATGACATGACGCGGCGAAACGGGCGCCCCAGAATGGCCCGATGCTCCCCGACGTCGCAGAACAGAGCCTCGGCCGCATCCTCGTGGTCGACGACGACCCCGGCATCCGCGAGGTGCTGGCCGACTACCTGGTCCAGCACGGCTATTCAGTGGATCAGGCGGGCACCGCCGCCGAGATGGACCGCGCCATCGCCGGTCGCGCGCCGGACCTGATCGTGCTGGACCTGATGATGCCCGGCGAGGACGGTCTCTCGGTGTGCCGCCGCATGGCCGGCAAGGGCCCGCCGATCATCATGCTGTCGGCCATGGGCGAGGACACCGACCGGATCATCGGCCTGGAGCTGGGCGCCGATGACTATCTGGCCAAGCCCTGCAATCCGCGCGAGCTGTTGGCGCGGGTGCGCGCGGTGTTGCGCCGGCCCCGGGAGGAGGCCGCGCCGGGCGGCTGCCTTCACTTCGCGGGCTGGAGGCTGGACCTGATGCGGCGCGAGCTCACGCGGCCGGACGGACAGCTCGTCACCCTGTCGGCCGGCGAGTTCAGCCTGCTGCGCGCGTTCACCGAGGCGCCGGGGCGGGTGTTGACGCGCGACCAGCTGCTGGAGCGGGCGCGGGGCCAGGACGCCGACGTGTTCGACCGCGCCATGGACGTCCAGATCAGCCGGCTGAGGAAGAAGCTGGACGACGACTCAGGGCTTGAGCTCATCGTCACCCTCCGCGGAGAGGGCTATCGCTTCGACGCCAAGGTGGAGCGGCGGTGAGGAAGCCGTCCTCCCTTCCGATCCTGGTCCAGGTCGCGGCCCTGGCGGTGCTGGCGGTGCTCCTGTCTCAGGCGGTCGCCTTCGCGGTGGTGGTGCTGTCGCCCGACCCCCGCCCGCCCGGCTTCAGCATCGTGGCCGCGGCGGATGCGCTTCAGGGGCGGTCGGCCGAGACCACCGACGGGCGTCCCCTGAGGCGCCGCGTGGATCAGAGGCCGGTGGAGCCCCGGCCGGGCTTCGACCCCCTGTCGCGCGCCATAGGCCTGACGCTCGCGGAGCGGCTGCAGGTGCCGGCGGCCTCGGTTCGCGTCGCGATCAAGCCGGAGGACGCGCCGCCGGGCCTGCGCCACCGCGTGCTCCATCCGCCCCAGACGCAGAGCTTCGTCTTCATCCCCGGGGAGGGCGCGAGCGCCGCCACCGTGACTTCGGAAACTCGGGTCCGTCTTCGGGGGGATACGACGGAGGTGATCGAGTTGACGCGCGCCCCGAGGGAGCGGGCGGTGCGCCCCGCGCCGGGCTCCAGGTTCGCCATCGCGGCCGACCGCCTGAGTTTCGCGCCCTTCTCCGCCTCCCTGCGGCTTGACGACGGCCGCTGGGCGACGGTGGAGCCGCCGCGCGGGCTGTTGTCGCCATGGCAGCAGCGGATCCTGCTCGGCCTGGCCATCAGCCTGCTGCTGCTTTCGCCTCTGGTATGGTGGATGGCCCGGCGACTGACGCGGCCGATCCGCGTCTTCGCCGAGGCGGCGGAGCGGCTGGGCGCCGATCCCGAGGCGGAGCCCCTGGCGCCGTCCGGCCCATCTGAGGTGCGCACGGCGATCTCGGCCTTCAACGACATGCAGGGCAAGCTGCGCGCCCACATGCGCCAGCGCACCCAGACGGTGGCGGCCATCGCCCATGACCTACGCACACCCCTGACCCGCCTGCGCTTCCGGGCTGAACAGGCGCCGGACCCCGTGCGCGAGCGCATGGCCTCCGACATCGAGGAGATGGACGCCTTGATCGGCCAGGCCATGGCCTTCGTGCGGGGCGAGGCCGCGGCGGAGGCGCGGGAGCGGTTCGACCTGTCCGGCCTCGCGGCGGCGTGCGTCGAGGGCTATGCGGAGACCGGCGCGGACGTGCGGCTGGTGCGGCGCGAGGCGCTGCCGGTGCTGGCTGATCCAGCGGCCATTCGCCGGGCGATCGGCAACCTGATCGGCAATGCGGTGAAATACGCCGGCTCGGCGCGCGTGAGCTTGGCGCGTGAGGACGGTCAGGCCCTGCTGCGGGTGGAGGACGACGGTCCCGGCCTGCCGCTCGATGAGCTGGAGACGCTGTTCGAGCCCTTCCGGCGGGGCGAGGCCAGCCGCAGCCGCGAGACCGGCGGCGCCGGCCTGGGCCTGACCATCGCCCGCCAGGCCGCCCGGGCGGCGGGCGGGGAGGTGCGGCTGGAGAACCGGCCCGAGGGCGGGTTGGTCGCCGCGTTGGTGCTGCCGTTGGCCTAGAGGGCGGCGAGGCGCTCCAGCCTGCGCGTCATCCGCGTGTAGAGCGCCAGCGCCAGCTGGGTGAGCCCCAGGCGCGCGGCGATGGCGCTGGGCAGCACGCCGGTCCAGTAGGCGCTCAGCCACACCCGCGCGGCGTCGCTGCGTTGGCCGATGGCCTCCACCAGCCGGGGCGCGAGCGCATAGTAGGCCTCGACGACGGCCCCGCCTCCACGCTGGAGCAGCAGCGGACCATCGCGGAAAGCGCGCAGGGTGCGGAGCTCCCAGCAATCGTCGGCCAGGCCCAGGGTGTCGACGGCGGCCGTGGTCAGGAAACAGCCGGCGCCGCCCGAGCCGCCGCTCACGGTGCAGCGCTGGGCGATCCGATCCTGTTTCAGCTGCAGCAGCTTGGCGTCGATCGCGGCGATCGTCGGCTGGAGGTCCGGCGTGGTCCATCGCGCCTGAAACCGCACGACCTCGCCCAGCGCCGTCAGCGACATACGGCCGCCGCGCCGAACCGCCTGGGCCAGGCGCCGCTTGGCCGCCGCGTCGGGGACGCCGTCCAGCTCATAGGCGAAGGTCGTGCCCGCGAACGGCCTCAGCTGCATCGCGAAGCGCTGGCGGCCGATCTGCAGCTCGGCCTTGTTCGGCGTCATGTCCTGGCCAGCGGGGTCGACGACCTTCGTCACCAGCAGTCTGACCAGCGCGATCTCCGTGGGAGAAGGCGTGTCAGGCGGGGCGGCTTCCGGATGCCGCAGCTGCAGGATCACTTCGATACCGCGGTCAGTCTGCGTCCCGCCCGTGACGGTCACGGCATCGGCGGACTTGGCGCCGAGCCAGCTGTTGTTGGGCAGGATCGCGCGTCCTTCGACACCGGGAGTCACCCGGATGATTGCCGCGCAGGCCGTCGACTGCCGCCCGGCGGCGAGCAGGCCCGGCGCTCCGGTCGCAAGAGCAACCGCCGCCAGCAGGCGGCGACGATCCTTGAGCATGTGAAGCCCTCCCTCTTCCGAGGCAGCGTAGAACGGCGGTCCGTCAGATCGCAAGCGCCGCCGTTACATCCGATCACGCTCTGTTACGCCTGCGGGGTTGAAACCTGGGCCGGAGGGTTCCATTGAGCGCGCCAACACCCCAGGCTTCAGGAGACCCGCCCCATGACCGTTCGCGTCGCCATCAATGGCTTCGGCCGCATCGGCCGCCTCGTGCTGCGCTCCATCGTCGAGCATGGCCGGCGGGACATCGAGGTGGTGGCGATCAACGACCTGGGGCCGGTGGCCACCAACGCCCACCTGCTGCGCTACGACTCCGTGCACGGCCGCTTCCCCGGCACGGTGGAGGCCGGCGACGACTGGATCGACGTGGGCTTGGGCAAGATCAAGGTGACGGCCGAGCGCGATCCGGCCAACCTGCCGCACAAGGACCTCTCCGTGGACATCGCCATGGAGTGCACCGGCATCTTCACCTCGAAGGATAAAGCCTCGGCCCACCTGACCGCCGGCGCCAAGCGGGTGCTGGTCTCGGCCCCGGCCGACAACGCTGACAAGACCATCGTCTACAAGGTCAACCACGACACCCTGACCGCCGACGACATCGTCGTCTCCAACGGCTCCTGCACCACCAATGCGCTGGCGCCGGTCGCCAAGGTGCTGCACGACCTGTTCGGCATCGAGCGCGGCTATATGACCACGATCCACGCCTACACCGGCGACCAGCCGACGCTGGATACGATGCACAAGGACCTGTACCGCGCGCGCGCGGCCGGCCTCTCCATGATCCCGACCTCCACCGGCGCGGCCAAGGCGCTGGGCCTGGTGCTGCCGGAACTGAAGGGCAAGCTGGACGGCTCGTCCATCCGCGTGCCGACGCCGAACGTGTCTGTGGTGGACCTGAAGGTGGTCTGCGGCCGCGAAACCGGCGTGGAGGAGATCAACGCCGCGCTTCAGGCCGCCGCCGACGGGCCGATGAAGGGCGTGCTGATGACCACCAATGACCCGCTGGTCAGCTCGGACTTGAACCACATCTCCGCTTCGTCGACCGCGGCCCTGCCCCAGACCCAGGTGATCGAAGGCAAGCTGGCCCGCGTGCTCAGCTGGTACGACAACGAATGGGGCTTCGCCACGCGGATGAGCGACACGGCGCTCGCGATGGCGAAGCTGATCTGAATCTCGCTCCTGTTGAGCCCCCTTCCGCTCACCCCGGCGGAAGCCGGGGCCCAGGTTTGAGCCGGGAGCGTCAAGCTTCAGGAACTGGATCCCGGCTTCCGCCGGGATGAGCGGGGCTAGAGAAACGCCATGACCTTCCGCACCCTCGACGACGCCCCCTCCCTCACCGGTCAGACGGCCTTGGTCCGCGTGGACTTCAATGTGCCGATGGAGGACGGCCGGGTCACGGATGACACGCGGCTGCGCGTGGCGTTGCCGACCATCCAGAAGCTGCGGGACGCGGGCGCCAAGGTCGCCCTGCTGGCCCATTTCGACCGGCCCAAGGGCGAGCGCGTGCCGTCCATGAGCCTGAAGCCGGTAGTGGAGCCGCTGGAGGCCCTGCTCGGCGCGCCGGTGCGGTTCGCGGACGATTGCGTGGGCGAGGCGGCTGCGTCCGTGCTGAACGATCTGGACGCGGGCGGCGTGGCGCTGTTGGAAAACGTGCGCTTTCACAAGGGCGAGGAGAAGAACGACCCCGACTTCGCGGCGCAGCTGGCGGCGCTGGGCGACCTCTACGTCAACGACGCCTTTTCCGCCGCCCACCGGGCGCACGCCTCGACCGAGGGACTGGCGCGCCTGCTGCCGGCCTACGCGGGGAAGAGCATGCGGCGGGAGCTGGAAGCCCTGGACGCCGCGCTCGGCAATCCGGTCAAGCCGGTGCTGGGCATCGTCGGCGGCTCAAAGGTCTCGACCAAGCTCGATCTGCTCAAGAACCTGGTCGGGCGGCTGGATCGGCTCGCCATCGGCGGCGGCATGGCCAACACCTTCCTGCACGCGCAAGGCGTGGACGTCGGCGGCTCGCTGGCCGAACGCGACCTGGCCGACACGGCGCGGGAGATCATGGAGGAGGCGCGCAGCAAGGGCTGCGAGCTGCTGCTGCCGGTGGACGTGGTGGTGACCAGGGAGATCGCCCCGGGCGCCGAGGCCGGGGTCCGCGCGCTGGACCGTATCGGTGCGGACGACAAGATCCTGGACGCCGGGCCGGAGACGGTCGCCCGGCTGAAGCGCGCCATGGACCTGTCGAAGACCTTGATCTGGAACGGCCCGCTCGGCGTGTTCGAGGTCCCGCCCTTCGACAAGGCGACCGTCGAGGCCGCGCGCCACGCCGCCGAACTGGCCAAGGCCGGCAAGATCACCGCCGTCGCCGGTGGCGGCGACACGGTGGCGGCGCTGAACCACGCGGGGGTGGTCGAAGACATGACCTTCGTCTCCACCGCCGGCGGCGCCTTCCTGGAGTGGATGGAGGGCAAGGCGCTCCCCGGCGTCGAGGCCCTCAGGCGATAAGCCGCCAGAGCACGACCGCGATCACCACCACCAGCAACACCGTCAGGGCGATGGTCCGCGCCGCACGATGCAGCGGCGGCCGGCCGACGACGCCCGTGATCCGCTGGAGCGCAGCGGGTCGGTAGCCGGGGTCGGCGGCGATCCTCTCCGCGACGCTCGGGTGCGCGTCGACGGCCGTTTCCGGTCCGCGCCGGTCGCGATAACCCCCGATCCAGCCCATCAGGTCGCCCTGCCACGTCGCCCTTGGCGATCCGTCGCGATCGATCCGCCAGGCGGCCAGCGGACTCGCCAGCCGCCGCGCCTCCGCCAGTCTGCCGCCCGGCGACCAGTCCAGCGCCAGCCCGGCCCGCTCGGCCCCTTCGGCGACCCAGACCAGGGTCGCGCTGGACAGCGCCCGCTCCGGATTTCCGCCGCCCACCGCGCCATGGTCGCCGACGAACCAGCGCTGCTGATAGGGACGATCCTCAGGCGGCACATAGGCGGGATCCTCCCGCTCAAGGCTCGCGCTGGCGCGCCTCGCCCAGGCCAGGTTCAGCGCGTGGACGTTGGCCACCTCCGTCACCCCCAACACCTTGCGATCCTCGTCGATGGCCACGGCGTGGCGCAGCGCCGCGATCAGGCCGGACGCCCGGGTGTCGTGAAAGCCATGCCTGCGGTTGAACCACTTCGCCCAAGGCCAGACTCTCGGAAGGCCGAGCGAGCCCACCGTGTCCCACAGCCCCAGATATGCGATGCGGCGCGCCCGCTCGTCGTGGACCTCGTGCGCATCAACCCCGGAGAACGCGTGCCCGTCGGTGCCGGCGCGGTGGCGATAGCGCCGCATCGCTTCCGGCGCGTGGTCGAAACAATCCCGCCTCAGCACGCCGCACTTGCGCATCAGGCCGGCCAGGCTGCGCGCGGTATAGGCGCCCCGGCTGAAGCCGAAGAGGTGAACCTCGTCGCCCGGCTCGTAGTTGAGCACCAGAAAGCGGTAGGCCTGCTCGATCTTCTGATCGAGCCCTCGCCCCAGCGCGCCACCGAGCAGAGCCGTGGCCCCGTCCACCAGCCGCGACACGCCCAGGGCCGCGCCCACGCCGTCGTCATAGTAGACGACCTGCCGGCGACCGCTCTTGGGATCGACAGCCAACACGGACCTCGCCAGCCGCACCACGTTTGTGCCGAGCGGCGCTCGCAGGCTGCTCCACGTACCGTCGCAGAAGATCGCCAGCCGTTTCATCGGCGCGCTCCCATGAGGCTGGAGTTGAAAGGAGATCGCGCCCGGCCTGCGCCGCCGCCGGCCGTAACAAAGCGTGACTTCGCGCGGCTCCGGCGCTAGAGCCTGACGCAAACGACAACGGGCCTCAGGAGACCTCACCCATGGCGCGGATCACGCTTCGCCAGCTGCTCGATCATGCGGCCGAGCACGGCTACGGCCTGCCGGCGTACAACATCAACAACATGGAGCAGGGGTTGGCCATCATGGAGGCGGCCGAGCAGGTCAACGCCCCGGTGATCATCCAGGCTTCGCGCGGCGCCCGCTCCTACGCCAACGACGTGGTGCTGGCCCGGCTGATCGACGCCCTGGTCGAGCTCTACCCGCACATCCCCGTCTGCATGCACCAGGACCACGGCAACGGTCCGGCGACCTGCGCCACCGCCATCCAGTACGGCTTCACCTCGGTGATGATGGACGGCTCCCTCATGGAGGACGGCAAGACCCCGGCCAGCTACGAGTACAATCTGGACGTCACGCGTCGGGTCACCGAGATGGCCCACAGCTGCGGCGTGTCGGTGGAAGGCGAACTCGGCGTGCTGGGCAGCTTGGAGACCGGCATGGGCGAGGCCGAGGACGGCCACGGCGCCGAGGGCGTGCTCGATCACTCCCAGCTGCTGACCGACCCGGACCAGGCCGTGGACTTCGTGGCCGCCACCAAGGTGGACGCGCTGGCCATCGCCATGGGCACCAGCCACGGCGCCTACAAGTTCAGCCGCAAGCCCGACGGCGCGGTGCTGGCCATGAACGTGATCGAGGAGATCCACCGCCGCCTGCCCAACACCCACCTGGTGATGCACGGCTCCTCCTCCGTGCCCCAGGACCTCCAGGACATCATCAACCAGTACGGCGGCCAGATGCCCCAGACCTGGGGCGTGCCGGTCGAGGAGATCCAGCGCGGCATCAAGCATGGCGTGCGCAAGATCAACATCGACACCGACAACCGCATGGCCATCACGGGCGCGATCCGGAAGGTGTTCATGGAGAAGCCCGGCGAGTTTGACCCGCGCGCCTATCTGAAGCCCGCCAAGGAGGCGATGCGCAAGGTCTGCGTCCAGCGCTATCAGGAGTTCGGCTGCGAAGGCATGGCGGACAAGATCAAGCCGCTGTCCACCGCCCAGATGGCCAAGCGTTACGCTTCGGGCGAGCTGGACCCGCGCTTCGGCTCGGCCACTCAGGCCGCCGCCTGAGGCGTTCAGATCCGATAGCGTGAGCCGAAGCGCCAGCGGACCTCGTCCCAACGGCGCTCGGCCTCGCGCAGTTCGTCCTGGGCGCGCCGCCAGTCGCGTTCGCGATCGCGTCGCTCCTGCCGCACCTCCTGGATACGATTGCGGATCTGCTCGCGCTGCTCGTCGGTGAGCCCTTCCTGGCGAAGCTCCTCCTGTTTGGCCCGGAGCTTGTCGTCCAGTTCCTCGAGGCGCCGCGCGTAGCCGTCGACGCTGCTCCGCGCGCTCTCGAGGGCGCTCTCGGCCGCGTGGGTGACGCGCCCGTCCTCGTACGCCGGAAGGAAGTCGCCCTCCAGTTCAGCCGGGCAGACGCGCGCGTAGCTCGCCCCGCGACGACCGGCGCTGAACCCGCTTTCGGGCGTGCAGTAGCGTCGCAGGCCGTCCTCGCGGGCCGCACTGTACACGGCGAAGTCCGGGGCGATCTGGTGCTTGGCGCAGGCCTTCGCGTGTTCCTGGATCCGGTCCGCCGTATAGCCGGCCGCGCCGTCCGCGAAGCCGACGCCGCCCCAGTCGCCCGCCCGGCACTGATCCTCGCTCATGGTGGCGCAGCTGCCCAGCATCAGCGCCACGCCCGCGACTCCGGCGCCGCCCAGTATCCACTTCATGACATCCTCCCCTTGGCTCCGCTTGCTCCACAAGCTTTGCAGCCTCATGACGGCATTGCACAGTCGCCGGATGAACCTTGGCTGAAGACCAGATCGATGACGAGGCGGAGGACCTCGCTCCCGCGGGCGAGGTGCTCGACGCGCGTCTGCTTGCCCCCGCCGGCCGCGTGGACAAGGCGCTGGCGGAGGCCCTCCCGTCCCTCTCCCGGGCTCGGCTCCAGGCTCTGCTCGCCGAAGGCGCCGTCTCCTGGAACGGCCATCCCGTGGAGTCCGGCTCCGCCAAGGCCCTGCCCGGCCTCTACCAGGTCCGCGTCCCGCCGCCAGCCCCTGCGACACCGGTCGCCGAAGCTCTGCCGCTCTCCGTCCTGTTCGAGGACGAGCACCTGATCGTCATCGACAAGCCGGCCGGCATGGCCGCCCATCCGGCGCCAGGGTCGGAGACCGGAACCCTCGTCAACGCGCTCCTCCACCACTGCGACGCCTCGTTGAGCGGCATAGGCGGCGTCGCTCGACCCGGCATCGTGCACCGGCTGGACAAGGACACCTCCGGCGTCATGGTCGCCGCCAAGACCGACCTGGCCCACGCCGGCCTCTCCGCCCTGTTCAGCCGGCACGACATCGAGCGCACCTACATCGCCCTGACCCGCGGCGCTCCGGATCCCCGCGTCGGCCGGATCGAGACGCGCATCGGCCGGTCCTCCTCAGACCGCAAGAAGATGGCCGTGCTCAAGAGCGGAGGCCGGGAAGCGATCACCGATTACAAGACCGCGCTTGCTTTCGGCCCGGAGGCGCGGCCGCTCGCCGCCCGGGTGTCCTGCACGCTTCAAACGGGGCGCACGCACCAGATCCGCGTGCATCTCGCGTCCCGGGGTGCGCCCATCCTGGGCGATCCCTTGTACGGCTCCGGCAGCCCCGCCCACCCGGTCCGCACCGCGATCTCCGAGGCTGGGCTCCGGCGCCAGGCGCTTCACGCCGCCGTGTTGGGCTTCCGCCACCCGGTGACCGGCGAGGCCCTATGGTTCGAAGCCGCGCCGCCGGACGACATGCGGGTGCTCCAAACCCTCCTCTCCAGGCTGTGAGCGCACGGTCCGTCTTGATAAGAGACCGACTAACTGCTACACAGTCTGAGACGAATGAGCGGCTGCCCCGCGATTTTCCGGCAAGTGCGACTTCGCGCCCCTAACCTTGGCCGCAACGGCTTCCTAAGTGACTGGTTGAGGGGCGAGGCGTCGATGCACATGCCGTGGTCGAGAGCCGAAGGGCCCGCTCGTAGAAAGGTCGGAGGGACCACCATGGCCAACAACACGCTCGCGATCATGTCGCCCGAACAGGGGCTGTCGCGCTATCTCTCGGAAATCCGCAAGTTTCCGATGCTGACCAAGGACGAGGAGTTCATGCTCGCCAAGCGATGGTCCGAGCATCAGGACCCCGAGGCCGCGCACCGGCTCGTCACCTCCCACCTGCGCCTCGTGGCCAAGATCGCCATGGGCTATCGCGGCTACGGCCTGCCGATCGGCGAGGTGATCTCCGAGGGCAACGTCGGCCTGATGCAGGCGGTGAAGAAGTTCGATCCCGACAAGGGCTTCCGCTTGGCCACCTACGCCATGTGGTGGATCCGCGCCTCCATCCAGGAGTACATCCTGCGCTCCTGGTCGCTCGTGAAGATGGGCACCACGGCGGCGCAGAAGAAGCTGTTCTTCAACCTGCGCAAGGCCAAGAGCCAGATCAGCGCCTTCGAGGAAGGCGACCTGCATCCCGAGCACGTCGAGACCATCGCCACCAAGCTGGGCGTCACCAATCAGGACGTCATTGACATGAACCGTCGCCTGTCCGGCGACGCCTCCCTGAACGCGCCGCTACGCGCGGATGGGGAGAGCGAGTGGCAGGACTGGCTGTCGGACGATACCGCCGTCTCGCAGGAGACGCGTCTCGCCGAGGACGAGGAGAAGGACATCCGCATGGGCCTGCTCCAGGAAGCGATGGAGGAGCTGACCGACCGCGAGAAGCACATCCTCACCGAGCGCCGGCTGAAGGACGATCCGGTGACGCTCGAGGAGCTCGCGGGCCAGTACGGCGTGTCCAGGGAACGCGTGCGTCAGATCGAGGTGCGCGCCTTCGAGAAGCTGCAGAAGGCTATGCGCGCCGCCGCCGAGGAGCGGAACCTGCTGGTGGACGCCTAGGCGGCCTTGGCTTCGAACAGGTGAAGGGCTGTGACGGCGCTCACCGGCGCCGCCAGCGTCGTTCGCGTCGCGCCGGGAGCGGCTAAGGCGGCCTCCAGCCCCGAGGCGGCCACGGCCAGCTTCACGTCCGACGCCTTCATGGCCAGCGTCTTCAGCGTCTCCGCCTGCTGGCGCAGCGCGCGCACCGCCTGCATCGGATCGGTGTCGAACTGATCGAGCGCGCTTCGCAGGATGCGCATCGCCTGGTCCTTCTGCGCCGCTGTGGCGCCGAGGTTCGACGCCGAGCCGTCCGCCCGGCGTTTCCTCGGTCCCGCGTATTCGCCCGAATTGAAGCGGCGCCGGTCGGGACCGACATAGCCGACCGCCTCCACCCAGTTGCGGGGCTTCAGCGCCACGTTCTCCACACGCCGGAACAGATCGGCGCTGGTGAAGGGCTTCTTCAGGAACTCATGCACGCCGGAGTCCCGAGCACCCTTGATCGAGGTGGGGGTCGCCACGGCCGTGACCATGATGATGGGGGCGCGACGGGATGAAGCCGACGATCGCCGTAGCGTTCGGGAGAATTCCTCGCCGTTCAGCTGCGGTCCGGAGTGCTCGACGAACACCAGGCCCGGGTCGAATTCCGCCGCGGCCGCCAAGGCCCGGCGCTGCTCGGCCTCCACCACGACCTCCCGCGCGCCCATCTCCTTCACCAGATCGACCAGAAGCTTGGCCGCATGGGCGTTCGGATCGACGATCAGCGTGCGCCGGACAGTCGGCTCCAGCCTGGCGATGATCCGAGGGTCGGCGGTGAACACGAGGCGCTCCTGACGCGAACACCTCCCAATAGGCTTAACTGTTTAAGCCCCGGTTTCAGCCGGCGCCCACATCAACCAGCAAACGGGTCCTGCATCAGGATGGTGTCGTCGCGTTCCGGGCTGGTGGACAGCAGGGCCACGGGCGCCCCGATCAACTCCTCGACCCGTCTCACATACTTCACCGCCGCCGCCGGCAGATCCTTCCAGGATCGAGCGCCTTGCGTGCTCTCGGCCCAGCCCTCCAGCGTCTCATAGATCGGCTGGCACGCCGCCTGCGCCTTCAGACCCGCCGGCAGATAGTCGAGCACCTGATCTCCGAGCCGGTAGCCGACGCAGATGTCCAGCGTCTCGAACCCGTCCAGCACGTCCAGCTTGGTCAGCGCGATGCCGTGGATGCCGTTGATGGCGATCGACTGCCGCACCAGCACCGCGTCGAACCAACCGCAGCGGCGCGCCCGGCCCGTGACGGTTCCGAACTCCCGTCCGCGCTCGCCCAGCCTCTGGCCCGCCGCGTCGTTCATCTCCGTCGGGAAGGGCCCTTCGCCCACCCGCGTGGTGTAGGCCTTCACGATCCCGAGCACATAGCCGACCGAACGCGGCCCCAGCCCCGACCCGGCCGCGGCTTGCCCGGCCACGGTATTGGACGAGGTCACGTAGGGGTAGGTCCCGTGGTCCACGTCCAGCAGCGACCCTTGCGCGCCCTCGAACAGGATCCGCCGGCCCCCGCGATAGGCTTGGTCGAGCATCCTCCACACCGGCTCGCCCGCGAACCGCAGCACCTTGGGCGCGACCTCCAGCAGCGCCGTCTTCAGCGCCGCCGCGTCCACGCTTTCCAGCCCAAGTCCCTTCCTCAGCGCGTCATGATGGGCCAGCAGCCGCTCCATCTTGGCGTCCAGCGCCTCCGGGTCGGCCAGGTCGCCCACGCGGATGGCGCGCCGCCCCGCCTTGTCCTCATAGGCCGGGCCGATGCCCCGGCCCGTTGTGCCGATCTTGGTCTTGCCCGCCTGGGCTTCACGCGCCTGATCCAGGTCCCGGTGCAGCGGCAGGATGAGGCAGGCGTTCTCGGCGATCTTCAGGATGTCCGGGGTGATCGCCACCCCTTGCGACTCGATCCGTCCGATCTCGTCCAGCAAGGCCCAGGGATCGACCACCACGCCGTTGCCGATCACGCTCGGCTTGCCCTGCACCACGCCCGACGGCAGCAGGCTCAGCTTATAGACGGTCTCGCCGACAACCAGCGTATGCCCGGCGTTGTGCCCGCCCTGGAACCGCACCACCACGTCTGCGCGGTTGGACAGCCAGTCGACGATCTTGCCCTTGCCCTCGTCCCCCCACTGGGCCCCGACCACCGCCACATTCGCCAAGGGAGTTCTCCGCCGCCTGAGGGATTGCGGCAGGGGCTATAGCGGCGGAATAGCCGGGTGTCGCCTCTAGGCGGCGACAGCTTCTTCGTACGCCCACTCCAGCCACGGCGTCAGCGCCCGCACGTCAGCCTCCTCCACCGTGCAGCCGCACCAGACGCGCAGGCCCGCCGGCGCGTTCCGGTGGCTCTCGATGTCGAAGGCCGCGCCTTCGGCCTCCAAAAGCGCCTTCATGCGTCTGACCAGCGCCTGCCGCTCCGGCTCCTCCATCGTAGTCACACGCTCGTCCGCGAACTTCAGGCAGACGGAGGTGGTGGACCGCGTCCCCGGATCCTCGGCCAGCCAGTCGATCCAGGGGGTGCGCTCCACCCATTCGGCGAGGGCCCCGAAGTTGGCGTTGGTCCGGCGGATCAGCTGTTGCAGCCCCCCTAGCCGAGCGGCCCATTCCAGCGCGTCGATCCAGTCCTCCAGCGTCCAGATGCTGAAGGTGTTGATCATCGAGCCAGACGCCAGCGCCCGGTTGAAGCGGCCGCCGTCCGTCAGCCTCAGCACCTTCGGTACGGGCCAGGGCGGCGTGTGCGTGTCCAGGCGCTGGATGGCGCGCGGCGACAGGGCCAGCACGCCCAGGCCCGCCTCTCCACCCAGCGCTTTCTGAAAGGAGAAGGTCACCGCATCCAGCTTGGCCCAGTCCAGCGGCATGGCGAAGGCCGCCGAGGTGGCGTCGCAGATCACCAGCCCCTCGCGATCATGAGCGATGAAGCCCGCGTCCGGCACACGCACGCCGCTCGTCGTGCCGTTCCAGGGAAACACGAGGTCCTTGGCCGGGTCGACCTGTTCCAGGTCCGGCAGCCGCCCCCAGGGCGCCTCGAGGAGCTCCGGCCCGATCGCCAGATGCTCCTTCACATCGGCGGCCCAAACCTTGCCGAAGTTCTCGAAGCTCAGCACCTGCACCGGCCGCTGGCCGAGCAGGCCCCACAGCGCCGCCTCCACCGCGCCCGTGTCCGAGGCCGGCACGTAGACCAGCGCGAAGTCGTCGGGGACCTCCAGCACCTCGCGGGTCAGTTGAAGCCCGTGGGCGAACCGCTCCACCACCTCCGGCGCGCGGATCCCGCGTCCCAACAGGGCGTGCGGCAATCGCTGGCTCGACCACCCGGGGCGCTTGGCGGTGGGCCCCGAGGAAAACCACGGCCGTTCGGGCTTCGCCTCCGGCCTGTTCATGGACGATACGGCCTCTTGGCCCGCCACTCCTCGGCGAAGGCCGTCAGGCTCTCGTCCGGCTCCTCGGGCAAGGTCACCACCAGCCGCGCCAGCAGATCGCCACGCAACCCGCCGTGCCAGGCGCCGCGTCCCTTCAGCCTCAGCACCCGGCCGGAATTAGAGCCTTTGGGCACCGTCACCGACACCGTCCCTTCGGGCGTCCTCACGGGGACCTTGCCGCCCAGCACCGCGTCGGGAACCGAGACGGGCACATCCATGATCAGGTCCGCGCCTTCGCGCTTCCATATGGCGTGCGGCGCGACCTTCAGCTCGATCAGGGCGTCGCCGGCTTCTCCGCCGCGACCAGGCGCGCCCTGCCCCCGCAACCGGATGGTCTGTCCATCGGCTGCGCCCTTGGGGATCGCCACGTCGAGCATGCGGCCATCGGAAAACTGGATCCGTCTCGTCGTGCCTGCGATCGAGTCCTCCAGGCTGATCTCCAGCGTCGCGCGCACGTCCTGGCCACGGCGCGAAAATCCGCCGCCGGACCTGGGTCCGCCGCCGCCTCCGAACACGCCGCCGAACAGCTCCTCCAGGTCGATGTCCTCGAACTGCGTCCGCGCGCCGCCGAAGCCGCCCGGTTCGCGCCCGCCGCCGCCGAAACCTCGGAACTGCTCACGCCCGTCGGCGTCGATCTCGCCCCGGTCGAACTTCCCTCGCTTCTCGGCGTCGCCCAGCAGGTCGAAGGCGGCGGTGATGCGCTTGAACCGCTCCTCGGCGGCCTGATCGCCAGGGTTCTTGTCGGGATGCAGATCCTTGGCGAGCTTGCGGAAGGCGGCCTTGATCTCGTCCTGGCTCGCGCCGCGCGAAACACCCAGCTCCTTGTAGGGATCACCCGCCACTGTCGCTCCTTTGGAAGGCGCCACAGGTAGGTGGAAAAGCGACGGAGTTCAAACCTGAGACAAGGCTTCCAAGCCCCAGCCGAAGCCGTCGCCCCACTGGCTCACCGCCAGGGTGAACCCGCCGCCCGAAGGAAAGTCGGCGGCATCGCAGGAGACGTCTCACTAAACCGCTTAGCCCAGTCAGCTGGCTCCGCGGCGCATCATGCTCTAGTAAGCGGCCGAGGGTGATTGAACTCAGATCCAGCGCCGCGCCGTTCACGGCGACCGCCACCGACGTTCCGACCGGCTTGCGGATGACGCGGTTCACGTCGCCATAGGCCTTGACCAGCGGATAGGACGTCCGCGTCCCGTCGCCTTCGCCGATCAGTTGGTCTCCGGCGGACGGGGTGTCGCTCGGCGCGCAGCTCTTGAAGTCGGCGAAGTCGCGGAAGCGGAAGCCGAACAACCGTCCCCGCCGCGCCTCGAAGAAGCCGGTCAGCTCGGCCATGTCGTCCAGGCTGCGCAGGTTGGCCCCGATGAGGTAGCGCCGCCGCCCCTCCGCCCACGGCGTGTTGCGCCGTTCATGGCCGGAGCCCAGCGTCACCACCTCGGTCCGCCGCTCCACCCCGCCCGTCGACCCGAACGACAGCCTCGCCGGCAGCCTCACCTCGTGAAAGTCCATACCCCTCTCCGATGATTGCCGCCAGTTCACTTGCGGCGAGAGTCAGGTTCGGTCAGTCTCGCCGTCAGAGGGAGGCTTCCATGACCGACACGTCCGCGCAGATTCAAAGCTTCAACTGGCAGCACCTGCTGTTCTCGTTCGAGGGCCGCACCCGCCGATCGCATTTCTGGATCGGCTGGCTGATCTGCCTCGGCGTCGGCGTGGTGGCCGGCTGGCTGCCGCTGATCGGCCTGGTGATCTCCATCGCCCTGATCTGGCCGAACCTGGCGATCAGCGTGAAACGGCTTCACGACATGGGCCACACCGGCTGGCTCGTGGTGGTGCCCTGGGCCATCAGCATTGTCGGCTCCATCGTCGCCGTCAGCATGATCGGCATGACCGCCCTGACCCAGGCCGGCGCGCTTGAAGCGGAAGATCCCATGGCCATCCTGTCCGTGGTCGGCCCGGCCTTCGGCCTGCTGGGCCTGCTCCTGCTCGTCAACCTCGGCTTCCTGCTCTGGATCGGCCTGACCGACAGCCAGCGCGGCGACAACCGCTACGGCCCGAACCCCAAGGGCTCCTGACGGCTAAAGCCGTCGCGCGCCCAGCGCCACGGCCCGGGCCAGGGCGGCGGCGATCTGCGCTTCCGAGCGCAGCGGTAGGCCACCGGATTTCGCCCGAACCCGGCCTCGGCCAGGCTGGCGTAGTCGCGCGGCGTCCATCGCGGCCGGCCCAGGTGCGACAGGGCGATCAGGGCGCCCGCGCGACTGTCCTTCGCCTCAGGCGCGCGCCTGAACCACCGCATGGGCTTCTCCTTGTCCGGATCGGCCGGCGGGGCGTCAGCCCCTTCTCCTGGCCATGTCCGAACTCTACCCCACCAGCGTCATCGGGCGCGCTGAGCGCCCCGAGAAACTCCTGATCCCTTGCCCTTCAAGGCATCGCCGCGCGCAGGTCCGCGATCAGTGAGCAGCGCTGGTGAGCAAGGGGTGAGCCGAAAGCCAATGCGACCGGCGCGGGCGGCTCACCCCGCCCTAGGCGGCGCTCACTAGCACTACTCACCACCCAAGCTTCACCGCAGATTTTCAGCCGCATTGACTCCCGGACTCTCGACGCCGATTCGCAAATCAGCCTACGATTCGCCTCAATGGGGTGGCGTTAACGGTTCTTAAGGTTCTGGCCGCTTAACGTCCGAACAAGGTTACCCGCACGTGATGATGCGGGCATATGGCCAAGCTTCGCCTGGAGGGGCATCGAATGCGCGTTCTCTTGATTGAAGACGATCACGCGACTGCTCAGAGCATCGAGCTGATGCTGAAGTCGGAAGGCTTCAACGTCTACACGACGGACCTCGGGGAGGAGGGCGTCGACCTCGGCAAGATCTACGACTACGACCTCATTCTTCTGGACCTCAACCTGCCCGACATGAACGGCATCGAGGTCCTGCGCCAGCTGCGCATGGGCAAGGTGAACACGCCCGTGATGATCCTGTCCGGCAGCCACGAGATCGACACCAAGGTCAAGACCTTCGGCGGCGGCGCCGACGACTACATGACCAAGCCCTTCCACAAGGAAGAGCTGATCGCCCGCGTGCACGCCGTGGTCCGTCGCTCCAAGGGCCACGCCCAGGCCATCATCTCCACCGGCGAGATCGCCGTGAACCTCGACGCCAAGACGGTGGAGGTGAACGGCCACCGCGTGCATCTGACCGGCAAGGAATATCAGATGCTGGAGCTGCTCTCGCTCCGGAAGGGCACGACCCTCACCAAGGAAATGTTCCTGAACCACCTCTACGGCGGCATGGACGAGCCCGAGCTGAAGATCATCGACGTCTTCATCTGCAAGCTGCGCAAGAAGCTGGCGACGGCCGCCGGCGGCAAGCACTACATCGAAACCGTCTGGGGCCGCGGCTACGTCCTGCGCGACCCGGCCGAGGGCGCCGTCAGCGTCGCCGCTTAGGCGAGGCGGGTTCAACACACAGCAACGCCCGCCGGCCTCCACCGGCGGGCGTTCTGCTGTTCAGCGCCCGAACGCGCGCGCCACCGTGTCGTACATGGCGTTGGGGTTGCCCTCGCCGTCGAACAGCAGCGGGCTGTCCTCCTCCCAGGCCTCGTCACGCCTCAGCAGCCAGCTGTCGGTGTCCCTCACCCCCCAGACGGTGAAGGCCCAGCGCTGCGCCTCCGGCAGGTCCAGAAAGGCCTCGCACAGTTCCTGCACCCGAGCCTGCTGCTGGCCCAGGCGCATGCTCTTCGGGCGCGGATCCCAGGCCCCGTCCCGCGTCAGCGAGGCGTCCAGCTCCGACACGTGGATGGGCAGGCCGAACTGCCGCGCCTCGCGGAAGAAGTTGGTGATGCGTCCGTGCGGGATCTCGATGTCCAGATGCGACTGGGTTCCGATCCCGCCCAGGGGCGCGCCCGCCTTCAGCAGCCGCTCCACCAGCTTCAGGAAGGTCGCGCCCTTCGCCGGCAGGTTCTCCAGGTTGTAGTCGTTGATGAACAGCACGGCGTCCGGGTCCGCCTCCCGGGCCGTCTCGAGCGCCCGCTGGATATAGCCGTCCGCGCCCAGCCGTTCGGACCACAGGCAGGCGCGCAGCCCGTTTCCGTCCTCCGCCACCGGCTCGTTCACTACGTCCCAGCTCACCGCGCGCCCGCGATAGCGAGCCGTCACCTCGCGGACATAGCGGTCGTATTCCCGTTCGAAGGCTCGCCCTGTCCGCTCCCTGAAGAAGTCGTTGGTCTGCGAATACCAGACCAGGGCGTGGCCATGCAGCCGCAGGCCGTTCTCCGTCGCGAACCGCGCCACCTTGTCCGCCCGAGAGAAGTCGAGCCCGCCGTCGCCGGGCATCAGGCTTTCGAGCTTCATCTCCCATTCGGGGGTGATCTGGGTGAAGTTCGCCTTCGTCAGTTCGACCCAGCGCGGATCTTCGAACTGCCCGCTCATCCCGGCCACGCCGACCGGGAAGGGCGCGAAGCTCTTCAGCGGCGCGAACGGCTTCCGCGGCTCCGAGGCGCGGGCCTGTGGACGCCGGCACATCGTCAGGCCCAGCGGCGCCGCCAGTACCGAACGTCGCGAAATCATTTTCCCTCCCGCTCATGGGGAGGGACGTCGAGGCGGAGCGAGGACAGGGTGGGGCCGATCACAGCTGCGCTCTGCCCGAAGACTGTGAGCCTAGCCCGCGCGGCGGCGGCGCAGGCCCAGTTCGTCGAAGCTCGCCGTCTCGCGTCGCGCCTGGGCCGCGAGCACGTTCAGGCGGGTCAACTCCGCCACGTGCTCGAACTTCTTCAACTCCTCGAAGGCGCCGGTCAGCGCGTCGCGCGCGCCGGTCTCCTCGGCGTCGATCTCGACCAACTCGCCCTCGGCCGCGGTCTTGCGCATCTTCCAGCCGTCCAGATAGGCCTGCATCAGCATGCCGGCGCTGGCGTCCGCCCGCGCCCGCTCGCGCTCCACCTCCACCTCGGCGTCCAGAACCGCCAGCCGCATCTCGGTCGAAGCGCGGCGCGCCGTGATCTCCGCCAGGCGCTTCTGCAGCGTCTCCACCTCATAGTTCGAGATGCGGATCAGGGATTGGGCCCAGGCGGTCATGGCGGGAGTCTCCAGTGCAGGGGTTAAGGAGCGGTGACTGACGGGACTAGGTTTTGGGGGCTAGGTTCTAGGGGAGAGGGTGTTTCGAAGTGCGGTTAGCATCCGCCCAACTTCGCCCGCGCCTTCGAGGACCTGATCGCATGCAGCCGGTTGCACGAGAGCGAGGTCCCTGACGAGCAGCAAGAAGGTCTCCAGTTCGGACAAAGACCCCCGGGCGATACTGATGAAGTGGGCGTAATCCTTGCGTGTGCCGCGTCCGTGACCCTCCGCGATGTTGGCGGGAATAGACGTCGCAGCCCGAATGATCTGCGTCGCGATCCTATACTCTTCCTGCTTCGGCAGCCGTCGGGTGAAGCGATACGCGTCAGCCGCCAGCAGCATCGACTTCTGCCAGACGACGAGATCTCGATAGGATCGGACAGTCGCCGCCATGATCTCCCTAGAACCTGGAACCCGGAACCTGAAACCCTACTGCCCGACCATCCCCTGGTTCAGGATCGTCTCGAGGCGGCTAAAGGAATCAGACAACGTGGTTACGTCATGCTGATCCTGACTGAGGAAGGCTTCAAGAGCCGGGTTCAGCGCGATGGCGCGATCCACGATCGGGTCGGCTCCCGAACGATAGGCCCCGATCCGGATCAGCTCCTCCATATTGGCGTAGGCCGACAGGCACTGCCGCGCCCGACGGTTCAGCTCGCGCTCCGGCGGCGTCTGGCAGGCGGGCATCGTCCGGCTGACGGACTTCAGCACGTCGATGGCGGGAAAGCGCCCACGCTCGGCGATCTTGCGGTCCATGACGATGTGCCCGTCCAGGATGCCTCGAACGGCGTCCGCGATGGGCTCGTCATGATCCCCGCCGTCCACCAGCACGGTGAACAGCGCGGTGATCGGACCCGCCGGCGTTCCGTCCGGCCGCACCGGCCCGGGGCCGGCCCGCTCCAGCAGCTTGGGCAGTTCGGTGAAGACGGTCGGCGTATAGCCCTTGGTCGTCGGCGGCTCGCCGGCCGCCAGCCCGATCTCCCGCTGCGCCATGGCGAAGCGGGTGACGGAGTCCATCAGGCACAGCACCTCCAGGTCCTGGTCCCTCAGGAACTCGGCGCAGGCCATGGTCATATAGGCCGCCTGGCGTCGCTTCAGCGCCGGTTCGTCGCTGGTGGCCACGACCACGATCGCGCGGCGCAGGCCCTCTTCGCCGAGCGTCTCCTCGATGAACTCGCGCACTTCCCGGCCGCGTTCGCCGATCAGCCCGACCACCACGGCGTCGCACGTCGCCTGCCGCGCCAACATGGACAGGAGCACGGACTTGCCGACGCCCGAGCCCGCGAAGATGCCCAGCCTCTGCCCGCGACAGGTGGTGGTGAACACGTCCATGGCGCGCACGCCCAGGTCCAGCCGCTCGCCCACGCGCCCTCGGGCGTGCGCCGCCGGCGGCGGCGCCTTCAGCGAATAGGGCGCCGGCCCCTGCGGCAGCGGCCCCTTGCCATCGATCGGTTCGCCAAAGGCGTTGATGATCCGCCCGAGCCAGGCCGTGGTCGGGCGCACGCTGGTCGCCTGGTCGACGATCCTGATGTCGGCTCCGGGCGCCACGCCCTCGACGGGCCCATAGGGCATCAGCAGCGCCTTGGCGTCTCGAAAGCCCACCACCTCGGCCGGCAGCGGCGTCATCCGCGCCCGTTGGATCTCGGCCCGCGCCCCGACCGCCAGCCGGCTCAGGCCGCCCCGGCTCTCGATCAGCAGGCCCGACACGCCCGCAACCTTGCCGGTCACCACCAGCGGGTCCACGGCTTCGACGGCGGCGACCAGAGAACGCAAGCGGATGACCCCGAACAGACCTCTCCGGCATGCGGGATCATGGTTAACGGCGCGTTGAGCCCGCCCCATCGGGCCGCCTCGCACCGCAGATTCGCGATGCGGGGTCGGCCCTCCCTCCGCGCTGTCAGTTCTGGCGGTACAGCCTGAAGCCGTAGCGGCAGGGCTCCGCCGAACAGCTGGCCATGGACGCCTGGACAGACACGCTGGTGGCCGAGCCCGCCGAGAACTTCAGCACCGGGAAATCGTCTTCCAAATAGTCGGAGTCGAGCGAGTCTCCGGACGCGTCATAGACCTCCAGGTCCAGGTCGCTGCAGTCGCCGTCGCACACGCCGATGATGGCGTACTCGCCGCGACCGGCGATGCGCACCGTCGTGCGCTCGTCGCCGTCCTCGTCGAGGCTGCCCGACTTCTGATAGCCGGTCGGCGTGAAGCGGCCTTCGAGCACCTGCCCCGCTCGATCCAGCAATTCGTTCACCTGGGACTCCCAGGCGTCCTGGAACGCGACGGCGGGCGTGGCCGCCGCGACGGCCAGGGCCGCGGCAAGAGCATATCGAACGATCATAGTGAGACTCCCCTCTCCAAGCCGCCAATGTCCCTCAGCCGCTCAATCGGAGCAAGCGCCTCTTGCGGATGGGTCGGAGCCCCTATCTTAGGCCCAGCTCACCGGAGACTTCCCATGACCGACGCCGCAGCCGCCTACGATCCCGCCCGTCACGTCAAGGCGGGCCGCGGCAAGGTTTACGAGTCCATCACCGACACCATCGGCGACACGCCGCTGGTCGGTCTGCCTCGGCTTTCGGCCGAGTTGAGGCCCAAGGCCGCCGTCCTGGCCAAGCTCGAGTTCTTCAACCCCATAGCGTCCGTCAAGGACCGCATCGGCGTCGCCATGATCGAGGCGCTGGAGCAGGCCGGCCGCATCGGCCCCGGCTCGGTGCTGATCGAGCCCACCAGCGGCAACACCGGCATCGCCCTGGCCTTCGTCGCCGCCGCCAAGGGCTACAAGCTGATCCTGGTGATGCCCGAAAGCATGTCCATCGAGCGTCGCAAGATGCTGGCGCTGCTGGGCGCCGAGCTGGTCCTGACGCCGGCCGAAAAGGGCATGAAGGGCGCCATCGCCATGGCTCAGGAACTGCTTGAGCGCACCCCCGGCGCCGTCAGCCCCGCCCAGTTCGACAACCCCGCCAACCCCGCCATCCACCGCGTCTCCACCGCCGAGGAGATCTGGAACGATACGGCCGGCGCGGTGGACATGGTGATCGCGGGCGTCGGCACCGGCGGCACCATCACCGGCGTCGGCCAGGTGCTGAAGGCGCGAAAGCCTTCCGTCCGCATGATCGCGGTCGAACCGGCGGACTCGCCGGTCCTTTCCGGCGGCGAACCGGGGCCGCACAAGATCCAGGGCATCGGCGCCGGCTTTGTGCCCTCCATCGTCGATCGCGCCGTGATCGACGGCGTGGAGAGGGTCTCCAACGACGAGGCTTTCGACATGGCGCGGCGGGCCGCGCGCGTTGAGGGCATCCCGGTCGGCATCTCCTCCGGCGCCGCCCTGGTCGCCGCCTTCCGTCAGGCCGCTCTCGACGAGAACGCCGGTAAGACCATCGTCGCCGTCATCCCCAGCTTCGCGGAGCGTTACCTGTCCACCGCGCTGTTTGAGGGGCTGTAGCCTTCGTCGCATTTTCGCCGGGCGATGCTTGCGGCCGAGGCGGCTATCAACGAGGCGAGGACCATGCGCTTCATCGCCTCCATCGCCGCCCTCACGCTCCTCGCCGCGCCCGCAGTGGCGCAGGACGATCTCTCGCCCCTGTCCGACGAGTTCAACGGCTCGGAACTCTCGGGCTGGACCCGTTTCGATCAGGCGTTCGGCTGGCCCGACAAGATCAAGTCCATCGATGTCGGCCGCACCACGCCCGGCGCCCTGAACCTCCAGCCCCACCATTCCGCCTGGGTGCGCGACCTGAACGCTCCCTTCCTGTTCAAGGATGTCGCCGGGGACTTCGACGTGCGCGCCCGTGTCAGGGTTAGGGGCGAAAACAGCGCCGTTCCGGGCGGCACCTGGTCGCTCGGCGGCCTCATGGCGCGCGTACCCAATCGCTCGACCGCGGCGAACTGGTCGCCGCGCGCGGAGAACTGGCACTTCATCACCACGGGCGTGGGCCACGTGGCCGGCCAGCCGATGACGGAGACCAAGAGCACCTACAACAGCTATTCCTCGCTGAAGCTGCGTCCCTTCCCGACCGGCTGGGTGGAGCTGCGCCTGGTCAGGGTCGGCATGGTCCTGGTCGCGCTCGCTCGCCCCGACGGCGAGACCCGCTGGCAGGTTCGCGACCGCTTCTACCGCATGGAGGGCAATCCCCGCATGCAGGTGGGACTGATCGCCTACACCACCAGCGACGACGTGCCCCCTGGTCCGGAAAACCCGGTCCAGCTCAACACCACCGTAAACCGGGACGCCCGCGTCGACATGCAGCTCGAGGTGGACTGGGTCCGCTTCAGCCGGCCCCGCGCTTCCGGGCCCGGCGACTGGTACGGCCAGGTCAGCGCCCATCCGCTGGCGGATCCCAACCTCGACGAGGCCGCTCTTCTGCAAGCGCTCGGCGACTGACCGTCACGGGCGGTTAACGCCTGCGCCCCTAGGCTCCTCCTCGTCATGACGGAGCCCGCCGCCCTGCCGCCGGAGGAGGCCCCGCGCGCGGAGTTTCGCGCGCGGCACGCCCTCCTGAAACGGCTGGCCGACGTGGTCTCCCTCCCCGGCAGCCGGATCAACGCCTTTGAGCGCGCCGTCACGGGGGACCTGCTGGTCGAGATGCTGCGTCTCGCCTCAGAGGCGGACCGCCGCAAGGTGGCTCAGCGCATCGCCCCCCTGGCCGAACTGCCCAACAGCCTGGCGCGGCTCCTTCTCCGCGACGAGCCGTCGGTCGCCGTCCACCTCATCGAGCAGTGCGCGGCGCTCACCGACGCCGACCTGGTGTCCGCCGCCCGCGACGCGACCGCCGAGCACCGCTTCATGATCGCTGGGCGACGCGGCCTGTCGGAGGTGGTGGCCGAAACCCTTCTGTCCTTCGGCGAGGATCACGTGACCGAGGCGGTGCTGCGAAACGCCACCGCGCGCCTGTCCCAGGCGGCGGTGGAGAGCGTGGTCGCCTTCACCCGCACCTCGCCCCAGCTGGCGCCCCACCTCCTGCGCCGGCCCGAGCTCCGCCCGTCGGGCGCCTATGTCATGTTCTGGTGGTCCGGCCCCGAGGAGCGCCGCACCATCCTCCAGCGCTTCGCCGTCTCTCGCGAAGTCATGCAGGAGATCGCCGAGGACGTCTTCGCCATGGCGGCCGCCGAGAACTGGCAGGATCCGGTCTCGCGCAAGGCGCTCCAATTCATCGAGCGCAGGCAGCGCAACCGCGCCGCCATAGCCAAGAGCCCTTTCAAGGACCTGGAAGACGCGGTGCAGACCGCCGGCCGCGAGGGCCTGAAGCGGGAGACCGCCGCCGAGATCGCCTACCTCGCCGGTGTCAAACCGCTCACCGGAGCCAAGATCTTGGGCGATGTCGGCGGCGAGCCGCTGGCGATCCTGTGCAAGGCCACCGGCCTCTCCAAGGCCGATCTTCAGGCGCTCTGGCGGTCCATGCGCCGGCCGGAAAGCACGCCGGACGGCCTGGCGCACCCCGACTGGGAAAGGGTGCAGGTGACCTATGACATGCTCGCTGTGGACCGCGCCCAGACCGTGCTGCGCTACTGGAACTGGTCTCTGTCTTCGGCCCTGACGCCCGCGCTCATGAAGGCGATCCGCGAGGGTGAGGAAAGTCTGGTCGACGAATATTCGGCTCCCGAGCGCGCGGCCATGCTCGCCTTGGCGCAAGACTTCGGTCGCTGAAGCCCCGTCTGATCTTCGCAAGAGCCTCTTCACTATAGAAGCGTATTGCGCCCGCGCGAAAACACCCCTATGCAGCGCCTCAGATTTCAGCCTCGCGCCCGATTCGCGCTTTGCTGGTCATGTTTGAACTCAAGGGCGCACTATGGAAGAGAACAACACGCTCCTCGAAATGACGGCGGACATCGTCTCCGCCTATCTGGGAGCCAATACGGTTCAGCCGTCGGAAGTTCCGGCTCTGATCGCCAGCATCCACCAGGCTCTGTCGCAGGTCTCCACCGGCCAGCCCGAGCCGGAGCCTGAGCCCAAGGAACCGGCGGTTCCGATCCGCAAGTCGATCACGCCCGACTACCTGATCTGCCTGGAGGACGGTCGCAAGTTCAAGTCGCTGAAGCGGCACCTGCGCACCAAATACAACATGAGCCCCGAGGAATATCGGGCCAAGTGGGGTCTGGCCAAGGACTACCCCATGGTGGCTCCGAACTACGCCAAGGCGCGCTCGGACCTGGCCAAGCAGATGGGCCTGGGCCAGGGCGGCCGTAAGCCCGCTCGCGGCGGCCGCTCCAAGAAGTAAGCCCGCGACGTCGAACAACAGAGGCCCGCTTCCGGCGACGGGGGCGGGCCTTCTGCTGTCCAGACTGCTTCCCAACCCTCCTTCCAAGCTCTACCCTTCGGACATGGCTCGGATTCTCCAAGGACTGGATCGACGTTCCGTGCTGGCGGGCGCCGGGGCGCTTGCGGTCTCCGCCTGCTCCCAAGGGGGTGGAGAGGTCCAGACCGACGCCCAGGGCCGCGTCCGGCTGCGTTTCGCCACTGATTGGCGCGCCCAGGCCGAGCACGGCGGCTTCTATCAGGCGGTGGCGTCGGGCCTTTACGCGCGGCGCGGCCTGAACGTTCAGATCGTCCAGGGCGGCCCCGGCGTGAACGTGCCCCAGCTGCTCGCCTCCGGACAGGTCGAGCTCGGCATGGGCTCCAACAGCTTCATCCCGCTGAACCTCGTCGCCGAGGGGGCTCCGGTGAAGGCTGTCGCCGCCTTCTTCCAGAAGGACCCTCAGGTCCTCCTCGCCCATCCCGATCCGGCGCTTCGGTCCATCGCGGATCTCGAGGGCCGCCCTTTCCTTCTGGCCGACGCTTCCGTCACCGCCTTCTGGGTGTGGCTCAAGGCCCGCTACGGCTTCAGCGACGATCAGGTGCGGAAATACACCTTCAATCCCGCGCCCTTCATCGCCAGCCCCCGCGCCGTGCAGCAGGGCTATCTGACCTCCGAGCCCTTCACCATCCAGAAGGAGGCCGGCTTCACGCCCAAGGTCTTCCTCCTGGCCGATGAGGGCTACCCCTCCTACGCCACCATGGTGCTGGCCCCGAACGCCTTCGCCCGCGACAACGCCCAGGCGCTCAGGAACTTCATCGCCGCCACGGCGGAAGGCTGGCGCGACTATCTCCAGGGCGACTCCCGCGCCGCCGACGCCCTGATCCGCAAGGACAATCCCGAGATGAGCCAGGAGCTGCTGGACTACGCCAAGGGCGCCATGCGCCAGAACGGTGTGGTGGACGGCGGGGATGCGGCCGCCATGGGCATAGGCGCCATGACCGAGGAGCGCTGGCGCCAGTTCTTCGAGGTCATGGCCAACGCCGCCATCTACCCGGCCAACCTCAACTGGCGCGCCGCCTTCACCACTCAATACCTCCCAGGCCGGGGGTGAGCGCGGCCGCGCTGGCCGCCGCCCGGGTCTGCTACCCCGGCCGCGTGGTCGGGCCGATCGACCTGTCGGTAGCACCCGGCGAGATCGTGGCCCTGGTCGGCGCCTCGGGGGCGGGCAAGTCGACGGCGCTGCGGATGCTGGCGGGGCTGGAACATCCGACGGAGGGGAGCGTCGTCACCACCCAATCCGGCCGAACCGGCTTCGTCTTTCAGGCCCCCACCCTGCTCCCCTGGCTCGACGCCTCGGCCAACGTCGCCCTTCCGCTGGAGCTTCAGGGTCTCGGCCGAGAGGACGCGCGGGCCCGCGCCGCCGCCTTGCTCGATGCCGTAGGGCTTGGGGGTCGCCACGCCGCCCGCCCGCGCCAGCTGTCCGGCGGCATGGCCATGCGCGTCTCCCTCGCCCGCGCGCTCGCCACAGACCCCGAGCTCCTCTTGCTCGACGAGCCCTTCGCCGCGCTGGACTCCGTCACCCGCCGGCGTTTGATCGACGATCTCCACGCCCTCTGGGTCGCTCGCGCGCCGCGTACGGCCATTGTTTTCGTCACCCATGATGTGGAGGAGGCGGCCTACCTCGCCGCCCGCGTCGTGGTACTGGACTCCTCCACCGGCCAGGTCCGCCAGGCGCTTCCCATGCCTGGCGGCCTGCCCCGGTCACCCGGCTGGCGCGCCGAGCCCGCCTTCCGGGAGGCCGTGGAACGCGTGGCGGCGGCGCTCGAGGAGGCCATGGCGTGACCCGCCTCCTACCCGCCCTCCTGCTCCTCCTCGCCCTTCTCGCCGCCTGGGAAGCGGCCTGCCGGCTGCTGGCGGTGCCGGCCTACATTCTCCCGCCGCCGTCGGCCGTTCTCCACGCCCTTGTCGACAAGGCGCCGCTCCTCCTCGCCTCCGCCGGCCAGACCTTCCGCATGGCGCTCCAGGCCCTGTTGCTCGCAGCTCTGATCGGCGTGGGCCTCTCCCTGCTGGTGTCCCTCTGGAAGCCGGCGGAACGCGCCGTGTCTCCACTGATGGTGGCGCTTCAGGTCACGCCGGTCGTCGCCATAGCCCCCCTGGTGCTGATCTGGGTCGGCCTCGACCAGGCGGACCGCGCCGTCGTCATCCTGGCCGCCGCCGTGGCCGTCTTCCCGCTCTTCTCGGGGGCTCTGACGGGGCTGAAGTCCGCCGACCCGGACCTGGAGCGGCTGTTCGACCTCTACGGCGCCGCCCCGCTCCAGCGCCTGCTGCGCCTCCGCCTCCCGTCCGCCCTGCCCTTTATGCTGGAGGGGCTCCGGGTCGCGGCGGGCCTCGCCGTCATTGGCGCCGTGGTGGCCGAGTTCGTTTCCGGCACGGGCGCGACGCAGGGGCTGGCCTGGCGGCTGCTGGAGGCGGGCAACCGGCTGCGCACGGCCGAGATGCTGGCGGCGCTCCTGTGCCTGGCGGTCCTGGGCCTGCTGCTCTCCGCCGCCGTTGGCCTCGTCGAAGGCTGGGCGAAACGCCGCGCCCGTTAGCCGACCCTTAAGCGCGGGGGCGTAAGCCTCTCCCCCTGTCCGTCCCGTTTTCGGGGGAGCCGACCCCATGCGCGTCCTGATCCTGGCCACCGCCGGCGCCTGTCTTCTCGCCGCGCCCGCCGCCGCCCAGTCGGCTTCGGGGCTGCGGACCCTGTCCTGGCCCGGCAAGGTCGAGCGCGCGGCGCCGCCCGGCGGTCCCGCAGCCTCGGACCTGCGCCGCGTCCCGCTCATTCCGCACGCGGGCGCCTCCTTCGCCACTGCTGCGACGCACCACCCGGTCAGCACGCCCAGTCCCCTGCCGATCACCCCCGAGCGTCAGCCGCGCCAGGGCCTGACCCCAGCGGACGCCTGGCTGCGGCCCCTGCCGTCGTCCGCGCCGTCCTATCGTGCCGAGAGCGCGCCTCCCGCTGCGCCTCGTCCCGCGCCCGCTCAACCCACGCCGGCTCCGCCCGCTCCGGTGCGGGCCGCGGCCCCCATCGCGCCGTCGCCCGCACCCCGCGCGCCGACGGCCGAACTCGTCCGCGCCCCGGAGCGCGCGTCGACGCCGGAGCCGGTTCGCGCGGCGGCGGCTCAGCCGCGCCCCGAAGTCGCCGCGCCGCCTGCTCCGCCGCAGCCGCAGCCGACCTCGGCCGCGCCCGCTGACCCCATGGCGCCGCGCCCGGACGCGCCCATCTTCAGCATCCAGCGCCCGGCCGCGGGTGCCGCACCGACGGCTTCCGGCGGCGCCCAGGCCGCGCCCGGCGACCAGGCGCCGCGCTACTACTCCGTGCACCGTCAGAACGGCCGCACCCCGGACGCCATCCCCCAGCCTCAGCCGACCTGGCTTGACGCCCTGCCCGTCGATCTGGAGCGCACCCCGCAGAGCGACGACCTCGCCGCCCCGCCCCAGCCGCCCCAGATGGTCCGCAATCGCGACGGCCGGCTCGTGCCGCTCGCCCCCGCCGGCGAAGGCGACGGAGACCGCAACTGATGGCCGAGGCCGACTCCCGCCTCCCCGAGCTGATCGCCTTGGCGCAGGAGGAGTCGAGCGAGAAGCGACGCGCCCTGCTGCGCGAACTGACCGACCACTTTTTCGGCACGCCCGCCCGCTCCCCCGCCGAGGACGGCTTGTACGGCGCCGTGCTGTCCAAGCTGGCGGACGACATGGAGACGGCCGTTCGGGCCGAGCTTTCCGCCCGCTTCGGCGCCGCCCCCGACGCCCCATCCCAGTTGATCCGCCGCCTCGCCCAGGACGAGGCCGCCGACGTCGCCGCCCCCGTGCTCAGGGACTCCCCGGTGCTGACCGAGGAGGACCTGCTGGGCGTCGTTCGCGCCCGCGGCCAGGACCACCTCCGCGCCGTGTCCGAACGCGCCTCGGTCTCCGAGCGGGTGTCTGACGTGATCGTGGAACGCGGCGACGACGAGACGCTCGGAACGCTGCTGCGCAACGACGGCGCCCAGCTGTCGCGCCAGGCGACCGAGGCCGCCGTCGAGCGCGCCAAGGCCAACCCCGCGCTCCACGAGGCGACCGTCAGCCGCAAGGCCCTCCCGGCCGACCTCCTGAACGAGATGTATTTCGTCGTCGAGGCCCGCCTGCGCCAGCAGATCCTGGAGCAGAACGCGCGCATGGACCCGGCCCTGCTCGAGTCGGCCCTCGCCGCCGGCCGCGCCAAGGTCGCCACCGACGACGGCGCCCTGCCGCCCGACTACGCCGAGCAGTTGGCCTATGTTCAGGAGATGCAGGCGGCCGGCCAGCTGACGCCCCAGATGCTGGCCCGCTTCCTCCGCTCCGGCAGCCGCACCTGCTTCCTGATCGCCCTGGCCCAGCTGTCGGACATCGACTTCCACACCGCCCGCGACATCGTCGAGCGCAAGGAGCTGGACGCGCTCGCCGTCGTCTGCCGCTCGGCCGATCTCGACCGCGCCCTGTTCCTCACCTACGCCGTGGTGCTCATGGGTAATGAGGTCGACGCCATGGGCAAGGCCCATTCCTACGCCCGCATGTACGCGGACCTGACCAAGGACGCCGCCCAGCGCACCCTCCGCTTCTGGCGGCTGCGCCGCGCGGCTTAGGGCGGGCCCTTTAGGCAGGAAGCGGTCACCGCCAAGGACCGCTATGGGTGGATAGCGGACGTTCGGCGGCGAGTGGACGTGGTTGACGCCGACTAATAGTTCCGGTCCGATGTCAACATGCTCTCGAAGATGGTTTTCGCCGCGCTTCTCTCCCAAGCCGCGCCGTCATTAAACACCCCAGGTATCATTCTCGTCTTGAGCTCGGATACTGCATTCGTCACTCCCACCCACACTATAGGTCGAGAAGGAACCATCCGGCGGGCTGACCTGGTTGAGATATATCCCCTCGGATCAGAGCAATGGGAGATTGTCCGGCGTGACACTGCTCTGGCGTTCGAATGCAGCTCGGGTCGGTTCCGCGTGCTTTCAGTTTCTGAATATGACGCGGACGGAGGTCTTCGCAGGAGTGACGAACCGGATTCTGAGGAATGGTCGACACTACCGGACTTCTATCCTCCGATCACTATGCTACAGGCGTTGGCGTGTGGCGAGGAGGACTTGAGTGCCGCGGCCCACCATAGCCTTGAGCGCGAACTTTCGAGACTGCGCGAGCGTCTCAAGTAGCTGGTCCGCAACGGGTCGTGAGCCGACAATGGCCTGAGGGTCGAAAGCGGACCTCGGTCATGCAGTATGCAGGCATGAGCAAAACCCCTCGGAACCGCAGTGGCGTGCCGTCAGAAGCAAGTCTTCCGGACTTGTCAGACGCCGAGTTGGAGATGGAAGCAGCGCGGGTGTCCGCGCGCCTTGCCACACCTCTGTCGGCGATGATGTCCAAGCTGCTGCTTAAGAAGCGGCACGCGATTTTGAGCGAGCAGGCGCGCCGCAATACCTGATGTCCGCTTCGGGTCGGGAGCGGACTCGAACGCCGGCGCCGGAACCGGACCTTCAGCCGATCGGTGGCGCTCTGCGCGCGAAACCGGGATCCAGGGACGAAGAAGGAGGGAGTCGCCTTCGGAAACGGGCGACCGCTGGAGGCGGCTGGCGCGCCCCAGAATTGAGCGAGGGGACGTGGAGCCCCGGCGAACCGGCTTTCCACGTCCCCTCGCCAAGTCCGGGTTGGACTTGGCCGTTGAGGGTCAGGCCTCGCCTCGGCGCGGGTGGGGCGAACCCCAGCCACGGTCTGGCTGACGCCTGTCGATCGCTGGTCCGTCGCCGGTCCCATGGCGTTGCGGCCATGGACGTTCAACGATCCCGACCCGGTTCCTCGATGGCGAGGCGAACCCCGCTGGCGAAGCCTTGGTCCTGTCGGCTCGTCCGCTTGCGCGAACGCCCCGTCCAGAGCGCCGGACCGACCCGCTTGGAGCCCCGGCTCTCGCCGGATTTCCGCGCCGCCGTGTCCCTCGGCCCGTTGACGTTCCGACGAAAGCCGCTATCAGGCAAGCGCCCGAAAACCGGGGGCTGTGCGCAACCGCCGCCCGCCCAGTGGGCATCCCTGTGCATATCTGTGGGCGGACAGGTTTTCCGCTCGACGGATCAGCGGTTTGCCGCTGTCCACAGGAACACGCGCTCCTACCCCGTCAGCGCCGCCTTTTTCTCTTCCAGCGCCAGCCAGTCCTCCTCCGCCGCCGTCAGATCGGCCCGCGCGGCCTCGGCCGCCTTCATGTGCCGGTCGAACGCCTTGGGATCGCGCGCATACAGCTCCGGATCGGCCAGCGCCTGATCGTGCCGCGCGATCTCGGCCGGCAGGCTCTCCATCAGCCGCTCCACCTCCTCCAGCCGCCGCGCGTCCTTGTAGGAGAGCTTCCGCGCCTTCTGGTGAGGCGTGCTAGTGAGGGACGAAGTGAGCGGATCGGCGCCGTTTCGCTCACTGGCCGCAGGCCGCTCACTAGCACTACTCACCTGCGGAGACAGGAACCCCGGGTTCTGCCGCACGAAGTCCGTCCAGCCGCCCGGCGTCTCCACCACGTCGCCGCGCCCGTTCAGGGCGATGGTCGAGGTCGCCAGCCGATCGACGAAGTCCCGATCGTGGCTGACCAGGATCAGCGTCCCGTCATAGCCCTCGAGCAGCTCCTCCAGCTTGTCGAGCGTGTCCATGTCCAGGTCGTTGGTCGGCTCGTCCAGCACCAGCAGATTGGCCGGTTTCGCCAACGCCCGCGCCAGCAGAAGCCGGTTGCGCTCTCCGCCCGAGAGGGTGGAGATCGGCTGCTTCAGCTGCGCCTCCTGGAACAGGAAGTCCTTGGCGTAGGCCGCCACGTGCTTGGACACGCCGCGCACCAGGATGGAGTCGCCGCCGCCCGGCGTCAGCGCGTCCCACAGCGTCATGTCCGAGCGCAGTCCCTCGCGCGCCTGATCCAGATAGACCGGCTCGATATTGGACCCCAGCCGAACCGTGCCGCTGTCGGGCTGAAGCTCGCCCAGCAGCATCTTGACCAAGGTCGTCTTCCCGGCCCCGTTCGGCCCCACGATCGCCAGCCGATCGCCGCGGATCACGCGCGTGGAGAAGGGCTTGAGGATGGTTCGTAAGCTTGGGTGACTAGTGGTAGTGAGCGAAGGAGTGAGCGCGCCAGCCGCACCATCGTGCTCACCGCCGCCAGGCCGCTCACTAGCACGATTCACCCCGAAGCTCTTCGACACCCCCTTCAGCTCGACCACCAGCTTGCCGGACAGGGCGCCGGCGTCCACCGCGAGGTTCAGCTCGCGCGGCAGGTCCTTCACCCGCTCCGCTCGCTGCGCCCGCATCTGCTCCAGCCGGGCCGCCCGGCCCTCGTTGCGCGTCCGCTGCGCCGTGATGGAGCGGTAGAAGGTGTAGGTCTCGCGCTCGATGGCCTTGGTCAGGCGGCGTAAGGATTCCGCCTCCTCCGCCTGCACCTTTTCCGCCCAGGCGTCGAAATGGGCGAACCCCTTGTCCAGCGTGCGCACCCGCCGGTGCTCCAGCCAGTGGCAGGCCTGCGTCACTCGGTTCAGGAAGGCCCGGTCGTGGCTGACCACCAGCACGGCCGACCGCAAGGACAGCAGCTCCGCCTCCAGCCTCTCGATGGCCAGGATGTCCAGGTGGTTCGTCGGCTCGTCGAGCAACAGCAGGTCCGGCTGTTCTGCGAACGCCTTGGCCAGCGCCGCCCGCCGCGTCTCGCCTCCTGAGAGGTTCTTCGCCGGCTTGCGATGATCCAGGCCGAAGGTTTCCAGCCAGGCCTCCGCGTCCCACCGTTCCGCCCCGCCCGACGACGCATAGTCCGCGAGCGTCTCGCCCGTGATCGGCGGCTCCTGTGGCACATAGGCGAAACGCACGCCCGCCTGCACGCTGCGGTCGCCGGAGTCCGGCTCCACCAGCCCCGCCACGATCTTCATCAGGGTCGACTTGCCCGCCCCGTTCCGCCCCACCAGCGCCGCCCGCGTGCGCGGCTCTATCGCCAGGTCCACCCCCTCGAACAGGGGCCTCGGCCCGTCCTGCAGACGAACATCCTTCAGCGCGACGAGCGGGGGGCGAGCGGCCATGGCGCGCGCATATAGGCGGGGCGAGACGCCGCGTCACCCATCCCTTCTCCCCCTGGGGGAGAAGGTGGGCCGCGCAAGCGGCTCGGATGAGGGGTGGGGGTCAGCTGCCTCTCCTTCAGTCGACTGCCCGCGGACAGCGCCCCCTCATCCGACCTCGCTTCGCTCAGCCACCTTCTCCCCCGAGGGGAGAAGGAAAACATCACCGGCTCGCGCCCCGGAAGATCGCGTTCAGCAACAGGCCGTCCTGTCCGCGCAGGAACCCCCGCAACGTCGGGTCCTGGGCGAAGGCGATCACCTGGCCGCGCCCGACCGGCTCGGCCATCACCGCCGGCTTGAACGCCAGCTGGCGGCGGTTCTCGGGCCACAGGTGCCCGGCCTTCAGCAGCTCGTCCGCAGCGTCGAACCGCACCACGTTCACCCCCTGGTCCAGCTTCAGCGGCGCGAACACCGACGAGCCGCCGTAGAGGATGTTCACCCGCCGGGGCACGCCCGCGCCCAGCCAGTGGTCCGGATCGACCGTGGCGCCCAAAAAGGCGCCCGCCACCTCGTCCAGCGCCCGGTCGCCCAGCCGCGCGCGATAGGCCGCCTCGTCCTCCAGCACGGAGCCCGGCACGGTCGCGCCCTCTCCGCCTCCTTCGCTCTTGTCCTCTCCGGCCCGCTTCTCCAGCCGCGCCGACAGCAGCCCCGCCTTGGGGTCGGCCAGGGCCTCGGCCCCGCGCGCCAGGCCGATCAGCACCCCGCCGCGCTGCACCCAGCCCTTCAGATTGGCCAGCCCCGCCTCGCCCAGCGCTCGGCCATAGCTGCCGTCCGGCAGGATCAGCACGTCGAACCGCGACAGGTCCGCGCCGACCAGATTGCGCGTGGCGATCACCGTGACCGGATAGCCGTATTCCCGCTCCAGCACATGCCGGACCCCGCCGGCCGAGGTGGGGCTGACCCCCTCGTCCCAGGCCATGGCGACGCGCGCCGCCTTGATCACGGGCGAGCGCGTCGAGCCCACGCTCGGTCCCTCCGTCACCCAGCTGTCGGCGAGCGCCGCCACGTCCGCCCCGCTCAGCCGCGCGATCCGCTCCAGCCGCGCGCGCAGGTCTTCCGGATTACCCGCCTTCATCACCACCAGCGACCCGGCCGGATAGGTCCGGCCGCCGACGCTGAACGCCGCCTCGGGCGACCGCACACGCAGTCCGTCCCGCAGCGCCGCCGTCAGGAAGCGGAACGCCTGGGTCCCCGCCGACACCACATACAGCGGCGCCTCGGCCGGGCCGCTGACTGTCCCCTGGCGCCGTTCCCCCGGCTCCAGCATGTCCCCGCCCGAGGGCAGGCTTCGGCACGCCTCGGCCGGCGTGTTGAAGGCCAGCGGCAGGGACCAGGCGGTGACGTCGTAGATTTCGGCGCCCAACCCCTGGCCCCGCCGCCGCTCCTGCTCCGCCACGAAGCCCGCGCGCATCTGGATGGCGGTGTCGAACAGCACCCGCGCCAAGGGCCCCAGCGGCTGGCCTTCCGCGATGGCGTAGCCGCCCTGCGGCAGCGCCCGGCCACAGGCCGCGGCGCCCGGCGCCACCGCGCGCACCTCCACGCCTTGCAGCGCCATCAGCTCGGCCAGTCGGTCCGCAGCGCCCGGGTCCGCCTCGGTCCGAGGCAGCACCCATCCGCCCGTCTTGGCCACGGCCTCGCGGGAATGGGCGTAGTGGTCCTCCAGGAGCTTGCGCCGCTCGCGCGCGGCGGTCTCGATGGTCGCCAGCGCCGCCACGAAGTGCCCCCGCACCGTCTCCGGATAGGTCAGCACGCCGCCGTTGTTCAGCCGCGCGGCCAGCCCTCGCGACGACGCCTGCTCATAGGTCATGGACACCGCGCCCAGATAGCTCGGCCAGGCGTCGCCGTAGCCCGGATAGAAGGCGTCGAAGACCTCGCGGGTGAAGTAGTCGATCCCTTCCCGGTCGAACCAGGCGGCGTTGTTGCGTCCGAACACGTGTCGCGCCTGCATCTGCCGCGTGGGCAGCAGCGGATTGTGCGGCTCGGCCTCGGGGGGGAAGAAGAAGCCCTCGTCCGCCCCCATCTCGTGGGCGTCCACCACCACGTGCGGGCGCCAGGCGCGGATCAGCGCCGAGTGGCCGCGCGTCTCCGGCTGGGTCTGGGCGAACCAGTCGCGGTTCAGGTCGAACAAGGCGCTGTTGTAGCGCCCGGTCGGCCAGCGCTCCGCCCGCTCCGCCGACAGCGGATCGGCGTCGACGGCGATCCCCGCCGCCGCCGCATAGCCGCTCAGAAAGCGCTCACGTCCGTCGGGGTTTTGCGTGGGGACGATGATCACCACCGCGTTCTCCAGCCACTCGCGCACCCTCGGATCGCGCGAGGCCAGCAGGTGCCGCGCCACGGCCATGGCGCTGTCGGCCGGGCTGATCTCGTTGCCGTGGACCGAGTGTCCCAGCCAGACGATCGCCGGCTGGTCGGCCATCAGGCCCTGCGCCTGCGCCGGCGTCGTCCGCCGGGGGTCGGCCAACGCTTGGCTCGCCGCCTGGATCTGGTCCAGCCGGGCGATGTTGCGCGCCGAGCCGATCGCCGCCCAGATCAGGGGGCGACCCTCGTGGCTGGTCGCATACTGGCCGATCTTCACGCGATCAGGCGCGGCGGCCCGCAGCGCCTCGAAGTAGCGCACCACCTGGCCGGACGGCGTGATCCGCTGCCCGAACCCATAGCCCAGCACCTGTTCCGGCGACGGCACGGCGGGGTCGTAGCTCAGCCCGGCCATCAGCGGCCGCGCCTCCGCCAGCGGGCCGCCGACCACGGGGGAGGTCTGCGCCAGCGCGGGCTGGGCGACGGTCAGCGCCAGAACGGCGGCGAGCGTGCGGATCATGCGGCGGTCCCCCTCGACGATGAGGTTTCGACCTTGGCCGCATTCCGCCCTCGCCCGCAAGCCGCTGCGGGCGTATGGGCGGGGCGATGCAACGGTTCTGGGAGACGAAGCGCCTCGATCAACTCACTCGCGACGAGTGGGAGGCGCTGTGCGACGGCTGCGGCCGCTGCTGCGTCGTCCGCTTCGAGGAGGAGGAGACCGGCGAGGTCATCCCCACCCGCGTCCACTGCAAGCTGTTCAATCCGGAGACCTGTCGCTGCGCCGACTACGCCGGCCGCCGCGAACACGTGCCCGACTGCATCAAGCTGACCCCCTGGAACATCGAGGACCTCCAGTGGATGCCCCTGTCCTGCGCCTACCGCCGGGTGCACGAGGGACGCGGCCTGGCTTCGTGGCACCCCCTCGTGTCCGGCGATCCGGACAGCGTGCACAAGGCGGGCGTTTCCGTGCGGGGCCAGACGGTGTCCGAACTGGCGCTGAAGGAGCCGGAAGACGCCCTGGACTTCGAGGCGCCCGAATGGGCGGAGGACGTGGCTGAACCTTAGCCTCCCGCGATTTACACGGACGGCGCGGCCGCTTACATGTGTAATCTGGTCCATGTAGGCGGGCCGATCCTGCGGGAGCTGATCATGGCGGACAGAGCGGATCCGAAGATTGGGCACGCCCGCCGCCTCCAGGGCGCGGAGACCGTCCTGATCGTGGCGCTCGCGGCGCTGGTGGTCATCAAGGGCGGCGGGGCCTTGATGGGCGTGCTTTCGGGCATGGGCCAGATGATGATCGCCGTGTTCCGAGCGCTCGCGGGCTGAACCCGTCCGGACCTCACAGGCTCCGGATTTTCACACCGGCCGGCGCACCGTTCCAGAGCCGCCACCGCATCGCGTCCGATTCTGTCGCTGCGTAGGATAATTTTCCTACAGTCGCCGAGGCCTGCTTCATCATGGCCGCGTCGAACAGCTCAGGAGCGATAGCCGTGCAGGAGAACTATCGGGTGCCGGTCACCGAACACGACCGGATCAGGGCGGAGCTGGCGGCTCAGCTGGTGGCGGCGAGCGCGGGCGTGGCCGCCGCTCGCATCCTCTCGCCCGGCCGCGATCCCCGCGAGCGACGCGCGCGGTGGATGGCCATCTATCTCTGCTACGTCAGCCTCGGCTGGTCGATCGAGCGCACCGCTCACGCCTTCGGCGTGAACCGGACCTCCGCCGCCAACGCCTGCCGTTGGGCGGAGGACGAGCGCGACCGCCCCGCCTTCGACGCGGCCTTGGAGAGGGTGGAGTCGCTGTTTCGCGACTCCCTCCAACCCTTGCCGGCCGGCTGGCTGACCGGAGCGGCGGCATGACCGGCCGGATCGCCCGGGCGCGGTCTCTGCTGGCGCGGCCCGGCGCATGGCTGGGGCCGGAGCCGGAGGGCGGCTACGGCGTCCGGCAGGGGCCGGATCGCCGCGCGCGGGTCCAGCTGCGGCTGGACGAGACAGGTTTCCGCGCCCTCGTCGAACAGCCGGGCCTCCACCCCCGCGCCGGCGGCGGCTGGACGCTTCGGAGGGCGCTCGCGGACGTCCCAGCCCCGCCGCCCGGCCGCCCCGGCGTCATCCCCGGCGAGCGGCCGGTGATGGATCAGGACGGCCGCATGACGCTGAAGCCGGCCAACCTGGGGGAAAGCCCCATCGCTTGGCTGGCGCGACGCAAGGACGCCGCCGGCCGCCCCTGGCTGGCTCCGACCGAAATGATGGCCGGCGAGCGGCTCCGGCTCGACGCCGAGCGCGCGCTGAAGGGGCCGTCGCTGACCATGCGCTGGGACGCCCTGCCCCGAGCGGGGGCCGGACCCGCCGCCCGGTCCGAGCCCACCGACGGCGCCCTGGCCGCCGCGCGTCGCGTGGAGGCGGCGCTCACCGCATGCGGTCCGCGCCTTCGCCCCATCGCCGAGGCGGTCTGCGTGCGCGGCTCCTCCCTGCAACTGGCCGAACAGGCGCTCTCCTTGCGTCGCCGCCAGGGCAAGACCCTGCTCAGGCAGGCGCTACAGGCCTTGGCGGAGCACTACGGGTTGGCGTGAGCTTCTTCTCGCCAGACGCCGCGGGCGCGGCTAGCCTGCCGCTCAGGGAGAGGCTCATGAATCGTCTGCACTGGCTGATCGCGGCGCTCGCCGGCGCTTGTCTGTTGGCCGCGCTCGCCAGCCAGGGGCCGCGCCCGCGACTGCCCGACGCCCCGCCCGAGACCTTCTCGGCCCTTCGGGCCATGGAGGACGTCCGGTCCATCGCCCGGGCGCCGCACCCCGTCGGCACGGCCGAGCACGCGCGGGTCCGCGACCACCTGGTCGCCCGCCTCACCGGCCTCGGCCTGGAGACATCCCTGCACACGGGAACGCTGAGCGAGGCGTCCCGGCGCCGCCTGGCGCGATGGGACATCGGGGTGGAGAACCCGCCGGTCGTCAACATCGTCGGCCTGCTGCCCGGCCGCGACCGAACCGCTCCGGCCGTGCTCCTCATGGCGCATTACGACACCGTGCCCGGCAGCCCCGGCGCGGCCGACGACTCCGCCGGGGTCGCCGCCATCCTGGAGGCCGTCCGGGGCGTCCGCGCTCGCGGCCCGGCTCGCCGGGACCTGATCGTCCTGTTCACCGACGGGGAGGAACTGGGCCTCGACGGCGCGAACGCCTTCTTCTCCACCCACCCCCTGCGCGCCCGAGTGGGGCAGGTGATCAACCTGGAGGCGCGGGGCGGCGGCGGCCGGGCCATGATGTTCGAGACCGGCCGCGCCAACGCCGGCTCCGTCGATTTCCTGGCCCGAACCGCGCCCAGGATCGACGGCGGCGTCACCTCCAACGCCCTGGCGGTCTTCGTCTACGAACTGATGCCGAACGGCACCGATTTCACCGTCCCCAAGAAGCAGAGGATCGGCGGGCTGAACTTCGCCTTCATCGGCCGGCCGTCGCAGTACCACGACCCGTCCGCCACGCCGGACGCGCTCGACGAGGGCGCGCTCCAGCATCTCGGCTCCCAGGCGCTGGAAGTCGCCGACGCCCTCGTGCGCGTCGATCGCTTGCCCGCCAAGGGGGAGAACCGCGTCTTCGCCGACCTGTTCGGTCGCATGGTGATCAGCCTCCCGCCGGCCTCCGGCTGGGCCATCGCCCTTTTCGCCCTCGGCCTCGCGGGCTTCGCGGCCTGGCGCATGCGCCCGTCGCTCCTGGATGCGGGACGCGGGGCGCTGGACGGCCTGTGGTTCCTCGGCGCGGGCGTCGTCCTCACCCACGGCGTGCGCGTTCTGGCCGGCCCATCGGCCGCCCGCGCGGACTCGGCTGAGACCTACTACACCCTGCTGCGCCGCCTGCCGTGGATGGAGGCCGGCGCCGCCCTGACCGTTCTCGCCCTGATCCTTCTGCTGCTTGCAGGCCGAAGGCCCGCCCGCTGGATCGGCCTCGGCCTCGTCGCCCTGGCCGCCCTGGCGGTGACCGTGGCGGAGGGCCCCAACCCGCTCGTCCTCGGCGCGGCCGCCCTCGCCGGCGTGCTGACCGGCCTCCCCGTCACCGCCGCAGAGGACCGTCGCGGCGGCGCCCTCGGGCTCCTCGGCGTTGTCCTGGCGGCGGGCCTCGTCGCCCAGGCCATGGCCCCGGCCGCCGCCTTCCTCTTCCTTTGGCCGGCCCTGCTGGCGGCCGCGGGACTGGCCGTCGCGGCGGCGACTGATCCCCGGCTGGACAGCCCCTTCGCCCTCCTGATCGCCACCACGACCGCTCTCGTGGGAGCGGCCTGGATGATCTATCTCGCCCATCCGGTCTTTCTCGGCGTCGGCATGGACCTGCCCGGCCTCATGGCTCTGCTGGGCCTCGTCGCTTTGGCGCCCCTGCGTGTTCTGGCGCCGGAGAACGGTCGCGCGCTCCGGATCGCCGCCGCCGTTTCGCTTCTCCTGGCGTGCGGCCTGTCGGCGGGAGCGCAGTTCGCCGAGCCGATGCGGCCCGCAGCCCGCTCCACCTGACGTCGGTCACGTCTATCGCGGACGTGGGGCGCGAGCGGCGGGGAAAAGAACATCTTGTGAACCAGAACAAACCGTGCACATAGTTCCGGCCATGGGAGCGGGTCTGATTGGCGGGTCTCTCCCGAGGCTTCGACAGGAATCATGGCAAGGGAGAGTGGGAAAGTGGCTCAGGCGGCATTGAAACTCGTGGGCAAGGAAGACGGCGACAAGCAGCGGGCTCTTGAGGCGGCGATCGCCCAGATCGATCGCGCCTTCGGCAAGGGCTCGGTGATGAAGCTCGGCAAGGCCGGGGTGGTGGCCGAGATCGAAAGCGTCTCCACCGGCTCGCTCGGCCTGGACATGGCGCTGGGCATCGGCGGCCTTCCGGTCGGCCGGGTGATCGAGGTGTTCGGCCCGGAAAGCTCCGGCAAGACCACGCTCGCGCTCCACACCGTGGCCGAGGTCCAGAAGAAGGGCGGCGTGGCCGCCTTCGTGGACGCCGAACACGCGCTCGACCCCGTCTACGCCCAGAAGCTGGGCGTGAACCTCGACGACCTCCTGGTGTCCCAGCCCGACGCCGGCGAACAGGCGCTCGAGATCGTCGACACCCTGGTGCGCTCGGGCGCCGTGGATATCGTGGTGGTGGACTCCGTCGCCGCCCTGACGCCGCGCGCCGAGATCGAGGGCGAGATGGGCGACAGCCTCCCGGGTCTCCAGGCCCGGCTGATGAGCCAGGCGCTGCGCAAACTCACCGCCTCCATCTCCAAGTCCAAGTGCATCGTCCTGTTCATCAACCAGATCCGTCACAAGATCGGGGTGATGTACGGCTCGCCCGAGACGACCACGGGCGGCAACGCGCTGAAGTTCTACGCCTCCGTCCGCCTCGACATCCGCCGCACGGGCGCGATCAAGAACCGCGACGAGGTGGTCGGCAACACCACCCGCGTGAAGGTGGTCAAGAACAAGGTCGCCCCCCCGTTCCGCGAGGTCATCTTCGACATCATGTACGGCGAGGGCATCTCCAAGATCGGCGAGATCATCGATCTGGGCGTCAAGGCGGGCATCATCGAGAAGTCCGGCTCCTGGTTCTCCTACGACAGCCAGCGCATCGGCCAGGGTCGCGAGAACGTGCGCGACTTCCTCAAGAGCAACCCGGACGTGGCCGCCTCCATCGAGAAGGCGGTGCGCGCCTCCACCAACAAGATCGCCGACGACCTGCTGGGCACGCCCGAGCCCGACGAGGGCCAGGACCTCGAGGGCTGACGCCCCTTCGGCAACCGACTCCCGGCTGGCGGGCCTCGCGACCCGCCAAATGACCCCGCGAGGGCCGTTCAGCCGGGCAGGCCGCCCCTCCACCCGGAGCGGGCGGCCTTTCTTTTGCGCCGGGTCACCGTTGCCGAGCGAACAGCCCCTGAAGCCGGGGGCGAACCCTCAGGAACGCCAGGTACAGTCTCTCCAGCCCCGCCAGCACGCGGGCATTCCGCGCCAGCAGCCCCAGCGGCCGCAACACGGGGATCGCCCGCCACATGGCCGCGAACGCCGCCGCTCCGGACAGCATCCGCCCGTCCTCCCGCGCGTGGAACCGCGCCAGCAGCTGGCCCTTGTCCAGCGGGCACGAGCCCTCGCCCGTGGCCACGTCATGGAAGCGGATGGCGCCCCGCCCATCCAGCCGGCGGATGAGCGCCATCTCCCGGCGGCACAGGGGGCAGTCGCCATCGAACCAGACATCGACCTCGGCCATGCGCCGCTTCTACGCCCCTCTCACCGGGCTGGCCCTGCGACGGAACGTCTGCGCCAGCCGCCTGTTCAAGCTCCGCGACCAGCCGAAGGAGAGCCCGCCATGGCCGATCAGGACGTTCAGAACCTGTCCCAGTTCATCCTGTCAGAAACGCCGGACGGCTATCTGATCGAGATCGAGGGCGACGGCGGCGGCAAGCTGGCGCTCGCCACCACCCCGGACCAGCTGGACGCCATCATCGAGGCGCTCGACGACCTGCTGTCGGAAGACGATTCGATCGACGAGGTCGAGGACGACGAAGACGACGAGGACGCCGCCTAGGCCGCCCGCCTCAGGCTGGTGGGGGCCTTCACATACAGCCCCCTCCGCCCGCTGACGGGCCGGAAGGCGACCGTGTCTCCGTCCGGCCGCTCGTCCGGCCCCAGGAACAGGCAACCGTCGTCGACCAGCCGCTGCTCCAGCCCGTCGAGCACGCGCCCGCGCGCCTCCGGCGTCAGGTCAGAGATCACGTGCCGGCAGAAGATCACGTCGAAGCGGGGCGCCTCCGCGCCGGGCTCGTCCAGCAGGTTGCCCCGCTCGAACTCGACCGCCGCCTTCAGTTCAGGCCGCGCCACCCAGACATCCTCGGCGCGCTCGAACCAATTCAGCATGGTCCTCGCCGACAATCCCCGCTGGATCTCGAAGCCGGTGTAGGCGCCGGCGCGCGCCTTCTCCAGCGCGCGCCCGCTCAGGTCCGTCGCCGTGATCTCCACCGGCGTCCCCAACTCCAGGGCGGCGATGGCCACCGAGTAGGGTTCCTGCCCCGTGGCGCAGCCGGCCGACCAGACCTTCACCGGCGCGCCGTTTCGCGCCCGCGACAGCGCCGGCAACAGTTCGCCGGCCAGCACCTCGAAGGGCTGACGGTCGCGCCGGAACCAGCTTTCGCCGTTCAGCAGGGCCTCGATCACCGCCCAGCCGAGGCTGGCGACCGGCCGGGACCACAGCGCCGCCAGCATCTCGTCCACCGAGCCGTGACCCGCCGCGCGCGCCACCGGTCCCAGCCGGTGCTCGGCCAGCTGACGCCGCTCGCGCGGCAGGCGCACGCCCGCCCGCGACGCCATCAGCGCCTGGAGCCGCTCGAAATCCTCCGGGCTCATGGACGGCGCCTCATGGCACGGCCCCGACTTCGGCGAACTTGGCGTGCAGGATGTCGCCGTCGAACGGCTTCATCACATAGTCGTCCGCGCCCGCCGACAGCGCCTCGGCGATCCGCTCGACCGCCGTCTCGATGGTGCAGAACAACACCTTGGGTTCGGCGCCCCCGGGCAGGGCCCGCAGGCGCCTGAGGAAGGTCAGCCCGTCCATCACCGGCATGTTCCAGTCCAGCAGCACCACCTCGGGCATGGTCGCGGCGCAAAAGGCCAGCGCCTCCGCCCCGTCCGCCGCCTCGTCCACCTCGAAGCCCAGGGCTTCGACGATGCGGCGCGCGACCTTGCGGATGATCCGGCTGTCGTCGACGATCAGGCAGTTACGGGTGGTCAAGGCCGGGTCCCAGGTCGGGGCGCCGGATCAGCGCGCTGGCCCCATCATCGCGACCTGGCGGTTAACGAGCGGTTGGCGAACGCCCTGAACCCGCCGTTCACCCTGTCTCTAGGCAGGCATCCGCGCCGTCAGGCGCACGCGCCCCTCCTCCACCGAGACGTCCAGTCGGCCGCCCGCTTCGGTAACCGTCAGCCACAGCCAGTAGGGCTGGATCCACTGCCCTTGCAGTCCTTCGGTCAGCGGTTGGCCGGCGAGCCCCGCCGTCGCTTCCTGTTTCAGGCGGGCGCGCGCCCCTTCGGCCGAGCCCTCCAGCACCAGCACGCCGTCCTCGACCCGCCCGGTGATCACCGCCGTCCCGCCCGTGGGCAGGGCCGCGTGCGTCAGATAGGCCAGGTTCACCAGCGCCCGGGCGGCGGGCTTGCCGAAATCCGCCTGCTCGACCCGCCAGTCCAGCGCGGCGCGGCCTCCCTGGACCAGTCCCTCGACCAGCCCCTTCAGCGTGTCGCCCGTGAACCGCTCCGAGGTGGTCGCCGCGCCGAACGCCACCCGCGCGAAATGCACCAGCGCCACCAGCTTGCGGGCGCTCGATTCGATCAGCCCCAGAGCGTCCTCGCGCATGTCGGCGGAGGGATCGCGCATCAGGTCCAGGCCGGAGGAGATGGCGCCCGCCGGGCTGATGAAGTCGTGGCACAGCTTGCCGGCCACCAGAGTGGCCAGGTCCTGGCCGGAGGGGAGAGGGTTGGGGGAAGCATCGGTCATAAGGCCGCGACCCTGCCGTGATTTGCCCCTTCGGCAAACGGGCGGCGCAGCCTATCTCTGCGGCGTGGCCCCATCCGTCCTCCAAGACCTCCGTGCCAATGCGCTGCGCGACCGGCTCGCCGCCGTGGCGGAGGAGACGGCCGCCCTCATCCTTCCCTACTGGCGCAGCGGCACGGTCGCCCGGGCCAAGGCTGATCTCAGCCCCGTCACCGAGGCGGACCAGCGAGCCGAGGCCCTGATCCTGGCGCGGCTGCTCCCCCTCTACCCGGAAGTCGGCGCGGTCGGCGAGGAGATGGCGGCCGACGGCGGACTGCCATCGAGCCCGCCGGGCGACCTTTACTGGCTGATCGATCCGCTCGACGGCACGCGCGGCTTCGTCGAGGGCAAGCCCGGCTTCACCGTGAACATCGCGCTCATCCACGGCGATCGCACCGTGGCGGGCGTGGTCAGCGCCCCCGCCTCCGGGATCACCTGGGCCTCGGGCGTGGACCAGGGCGCCCCCGCCGCCTTCCGCCGCGCCTTCGGCGGCGTGTGGGAGCCGGTCCGTGTCCGCCCCCGCCCCCCTCGGGCCAGCGCGGTGGTCAGCCACAGCCTCTCCGCCGCGGAGGCTCAAGCGCTCGCCGACCGCTACGGCTGCTCGGACTGGTCCTGCGAGGACTCCTCGCTGAAGTTCTGCCAGGTGGCGGAGGGGCGGTTCGACGCCTATCCGCGCACCGGCCCCACCTCCGAGTGGGACACCGCCGCCGGCCAGGCGGTGCTGGAGGCGGCGGGCGGCCGCGTCCTCGCCCCCGACGGCGGCCCTCTGCGCTATGGCAAGCCCGGCTGGCGCAACGGCGCCTTCGTGGCGCTCGGCGGCTAGGCCAGCAGCCGCTCCGCGCGCGAGGCCAGCGACAGGCAGCCTTCCTCCCGCGCCGTTTCCGCGGCCTCGACCAGGGTCATGCGCAGACCCTGCGGCTCCGAGCCGGTGAGGCGGGCGCGCGCCAGAGCGATCTCGGCCATCGCCACCTGGTCGGCGGCCCAATCCAGGGGCGGCTGGGCCGTCGCCAGCCGACGGCGCGTCTCCGCCGCCAGCCTGTCCAGCCCGGCCACGTCGCCGACGGCTTCCGCCGCCGCGGCCTCGCGCTCGGCCAGCGCCGCCCTCGTCAAGCCGCCCAGCATGAGCCCGGGCTCGGCCGTCGCGGCGACCGCCTGCCGCAGCGCCTGCAGCGGCTCGGTCTCCGCCCGCAGCACCTGAATAGCGGCCCAATCCAGCGGGCTGTGGTCGGGGGTGAACTGATCGGCGGCCGCCTCGAACATGGCCTGGCCCTGGGCCGAAGCCGACCGGTCGCCCGCCATCGCCGCCAGCGCCTTCAGCCCCGCCCCGCACAGGGCCAGCGCCCGCGCCCGCGTCACCGGCCGATAGTCGGGCGACGCGCTCTCCACCAGCTGGCGCAGGTCCCGCCCGGCCTGGTCCAGCAGGCGAGGGTCCTTGCGCATGAGCCCAGCTTCCAGCCCCAGCGCCGCCCGCTCCAGCCTGAGTTCGTCCGCCTCCGGCCCCCTCGCTCCGGTCAAGGCGGCGTCCAGCAGGGCCCCGGCGTCCAAAACCGCCTGCGCCTGTCCGGTCAGCCTCGCCCGCCGGGCCTTCAGCCGCGCATGCGCCCCAGCCCCCGCCGCGCCCGCTGAGGCCAGAGCGGCCCCCGCCTCCAGCAACCGACCTGGCCCGCCGAACAGGTCGAAGCCCAGGATCAGCGTTTCGGCCCGCGCCGCCTCGCCCGCCATACGCTCGCGCGGCGTGACGCCCGCGTTCGCCGCGTCCCCGGCCGCCGTCATCGCCCTGTCGAGGCTGTTCATCCGGCCCGTCCGGCGCGCGTGCTCGCGCCACAGCGCCGAGGCGCGCAGCCACGCGTCATGAGGGCGGGCGCATGAGACGCGGCCGGCGTCCGTGGTCTGTCCCCTGGCCTCCGCCAGCACCAGGTCCGCGCCGATCAGCTCGACCCAGCCCAGGTCGTCGCTTTCGCGCGCCCGCTCGAACAGCTTCCGCAGGTCTCGGCCGAACTCGAACATGCCGTCCATCGCTGACGTCCCGAAGCGGGACGCTTTCCGCCCCTTCGCGGGCTCAGACGCAAACGCGACGCCGGTCGACCGGTTCGCGACTAGAGCGCTCGCGCCACCCGGAAGCCGACCCCGTTCATGCGCAGTATCTGCGCGGCCCAGCTCCGCCAGGCCGAGCGCACGTCCTTGGGCTCGCCCGCATAGTGGCCGCCGCGCGCCACCCGCTTGTTGACGCAATCGCCGGAGGTGGCCGGAGCGCCGTCGTTCGGCGCGCCGATGTATCCGGTGTCGATGCAGTCCAGCACCCACTCGTTCACATTGCCGTGGACGTCATGCAGGCCGAAGGCGTTGGGCGCATAGCCGCCGACCGGCACCGTCTTCTGGAACTGGTTCAGGATGTTGGCGTCGTCCGACAGGATGGCGCGCCCCGTGTGCCAGGGCGTGTCGCCGCCGGCGCGGGCCGCGTATTCCCACTCGCTCTCGCTGGGCAGGCTGTAGCGATGGCCCGTCTTCTGGCTCAGCCACGTGACGTATTCCATGGCGTCGTTCCAGCTGACGTCGACCACCGGCCGCCGCCCGCGGCCCCAGCCTTGGTCGTTCGGCCGGTGCGTGCAGCCGTTGTCCGCAACGCAGGCGTCCCATTCGGCGAAGGTGACCTCGTGCCGGCCCATGGCGAAGGGGTGGGCGAAGGCGACGGCGTGACGCGGGCCTTCCTGGGCGTTGCGCCCCTCCTCCGTCTCCCGCGATCCCATGGTGAAGCTGCCGGCGCGGATCGCCACCATCTCCGGACAGACGTCGGCGCAGTCCTTGAACACCGTGCCGTGCCTCAGGTCCGCGGCTTCCTCGTTCGGCGTGGTGGACACCGCGTTGGGCGTCCAGCCCGCCTGCAGCCACGGCCCGGAGCGCCCGGCGGCGGGCAGCATGTTGCCTCGGGCCGCGCCCAGGGCCTCCACCGTCAGCGTATAGCCGCCCGCCTGGCCGCCCAGCCCCTGCACCTTGATCGTGTAGGCGCCGCCTCCGGCGTTGAAGTCGATGCGGGACCCGGTGTTCAGGAAGGGCACGCGGTCGTCGTTGTTGAGCAGCATCTTCATGCCCTCGCACGCGCCCGTTCCCACCTCGAGATAGGTGTCCATGGTGCCGTCGAGGGTCACGCGCCAGCGCGTGCCCGGCGTGGTCGCCAGATAGTAGCAGGCGGCCCGCCCCTGGGCGACCTGACCGGAAACCGGCTGGCCAGGCGTCACGCTCTGGGCCGCCGCGCCCGTGGCGAACAGAAGCGCCGCCGTAGCAGCGCCCACAACCTTCATCATCATGCTCACCATCCGATGCGAACCTCGGTCACCGTTCCGTTCGTCCAAAGCTTGCGAGCCGAGTCCGCGTCCATGCAGTGGGTCCTGCGCGCGCCTTCGAAGGCGCAGAGCAGCTGGCTCCAGGGCGGGCTACCGGGGCTGTTGTAACCGGGTCCGCCGTTCGCCGATCCCGCCGAGGCGCCGAGCGACACCCAGCCGTAGGTCCCGTTCCACTGCACCTTGATCCAGGCGTTGGTCGAGGCCGGCACGCTGCAGCCCTCTTCCCCCGACCAGGCGAGGCCGCCGCCGACGATGGCGTCGCCCAACGCCCCGCCGAGGCTGTAACGCACCGTCGCTCCGGTCGCGCGGCAGGCGCCGATGTGGTCCATCGGCACGGTCACCGTGCCGGAGCCCGGGCCCCTGGAGGACGGGTTCACCTGGGGCAGGCCGCTGGTCAGGGAGATGCCGCCCGAGGCGTTGCCCGTGCGCATCATGCGGTCGCGCTCGGCGCGGCGGCGCTCCTCGGCCTGGCGCCGCTCCTCCTGTTCGCGGCGTTGAGCCTCCTGCTGAGCCTGCCTCTGGCGCTCCGCCTCCTGGCGGCGGGCCTCCTCCTCGGCCCGGACCCGCTCGGCCTCCCGCTCGCGCTGGCGCTGGGCCTCGGCCTGGCGGCGCTGCTGCTCCTGGCGCTGTTCCTCGGCGCGCCGCTCGGTCTCGGCGGTCTGGTCCGCCTGACGCTCCTGCACGCGCTGGTTCATCAGCGCCTCGCGATCGGCCGCCTCGCGCGCCTCCGCTTCCTTGTGCCGCTGCTCCATCTCGGCCTTTTCGCGAGCGTTGCGCTCGTTGCGCTCGGCCTCTTCCCGCCGCGCCTGCTGAGTCAGCGGGTTGTTGGGGTCGTTCATGGCGGCGATGACCTCGCGCTCGAACTGGCGCTGCTCCTCCGCCTTCTGGTGCTCCTGGGCGAACACCTGGTTGGTCGCTTGAGCGACTTCCGTGTCGCCGCCGACCAGGTTCGCGCCGATCGCCATGCCCGCGCTGACGGCCTCCATGCTCCCCCCGCCGGCCGAGCCGACGATGGCGCCGCCCAGGATGGACCCGACGAAGGCGAAGCCCTCGCGCCAGCCGGCGGCGTTGGCCTCCGCCTCGGCGCGTCGCTGCGCCTCCGCCTGACGCGCGGCCTCGGCGGCGGCGGCCTGGCGCTGGCGCTCGGCCTCCGCTTCGCGCGCGGCCTGCTGCCGGCGCGCCTGAACCTGGGCCTGCATCTGCGCCTCGCGCGTGCTGGCCGTGGCCGGCGGCGTGGCCTGAGCGCGGGGGGTCGGCGCGCCTTGGCGGATGGCCGCAGGCGGCGGGGGCGCCGAGGCGATCACGATGGGCCCGGCGGCCGCCGCGGGCGCGGACGCCCCTTGCGGGGCCGTCGGGCGACCCGCCGCCGCGCCCTGCCCGCGCTGGGCCGACCCGGGCTGAGGCGCCGAACCTGATCCTTGAGACAGGATGATGGGGGCCGCCGGCGCGCGGGGCTGGCCCGACGGAGCCGTCGGCTGCGAGCCCGGCTGGGCGGGCGCCGCGCTGAGGGCCGCCAGCGCCGCTTGGCCGCCGGTCGCGGTCGGCACGCCCCCGGCAAGGCCCATGATTGGATTGGTCTGCTGCCGGGCGATGAAGCGGGCCTTGGCCGCCGCGTCCAGCGACACGGCCGACTCGCCGCGAGGCTCCAGCGTGAAGGCTGAGCCGATCAGACCCGACTGCTCGATGCGGAAACTCTCGCCCGTTTTTCGGATGGTGAGCGCAGCCGCGGCCGCTCCCGGCGCGCGCAACTCCGTCATGTCGCCGCCGACGACCAGCGCGCCGGAGCGCCCATTCTGGAGCGAGCCCTGCACGCCGCCCGGGACGCGGCTGAACACACCGATGTCGAACCAGTCGCCAGCCAGCAATGGCTTGGTCTGCCACGCCAGGACCCGGTCGGGCTCGACCCAGATGAACCTCTGACGCGCCACGCCGCCGCGCCACTCCGTCCCCGGCAGGTCGGCAAGAAGGCCCCACGCGGCCCGGTCAACGGCGGGAGCCGCTTGGGTTGGCGCAGCCCCCTGCTGGGCCAAGGCGAGATCGGGCGCGCCCGCGCAGGCAACGGCCAGCGCCGCGGACAGCGCCATCACTCTAGCCATGCAACAAAGCTCCCCGTTCCCCGAACAGCACGACATTACCAGCCAACAGGCCGCTGACAATGCTGCGGTTCGGGATGCTGGCGGGGTTGTGATCGCGTCGGTTGCGGCGACCGACCCCAGGATCGACGCCTAGCCGCGCTCCCGCGTGCGGGTGAAGGCCACCTTGGGGAAGCGTTCGCCGACATAGCCGGTCTCCCAGCTCGACTTGGCCAGGAAGACGGGCTGGTCGTCGATGTCGCGCGCCATCTGGGGCCGGTATTTGCCGGCGAAGTCGTCGAGATCGCCCTTGTCCCCCGAAATCCAGCGCGCCTCGGCGTAGGGGCTGGGCTCGAACACCACTTCCAGCCCGTATTCCTCGCCCAGGCGATCGGCCATGACCTCGAACTGCAGCTGGCCCACCGCCCCCACGATGAAGTCTGCGCCGAGTTCCGGCCGGAACAGCTGGGTCACGCCCTCCTCCGCCAGGCCCTCCAGCGCCTTCTTCAGGTGCTTGGCCTTCAGCGGATCCTTCACCCGCACGCGTTGCAGGATTTCCGGCGCGAAGTTGGGCAGGCCGGCGAAGCGGATCAGGCCGCTTTCCGACAAGCTGTCCCCCACGCGCAGCACGCCGTGGTTGGGAATGCCGATGACGTCCCCCGCATAGGCCTCCTCCGCGAGCTCCCGGTCGGAGGCGAAGAACATGATGGGCGCGTTCACCGACAGCTGCTTGCCGGTGTTCTGCACCTTCAGCTTCATGCCGCGCTTGAAGCTGCCCGACGCCAGCCGGAACATGGCGATGCGGTCGCGGTGGTTCGGGTCCATGTTGGCCTGGACCTTGAAGACGAAGCCGGTGACCTCCGCCTGTCCCGGCGGCACGGCGATCTCTTGGGGCTCCGGGGCGTTGCGGGTCTCGGGCGGCGCTTCCTTCCGGCCCTTCATGACCTTCGGGGCCGGCGCCCATTCGCCGATGGCGCGCAGCAGGTCCTCGATGCCGAAGTGACGAAGCGCCGAGCCCCACAGCACCGGCGTCATATGACCCTCAAGGAAGGACTGGCGGTCGAACGTCGGATAGCCGGCCTCCACCAGCTCCAGGGCCTCGACCGTCTCGTCCTGTTCACCGGCCTCGAAATACCCGCCCGCCTGGCTGAGCGGCAGGGCCTGGGGATGGGCCGGATCGGCGTCGGCCCCCGCCGCCTTCTTGGCGTAGGGCTGGAACCGGCCGGTGCCGACCTCCACCAGCCCCCGCAGCCGATTGCCGCTGCCGGCCGGCCACCAGATCGGCGCGGGATCCAGCTGGAGCCTGGACGCGATCTCGTCCAGTAGCGCCATCGGGTCCTGGGCTTCGCGGTCCAGCTTGTTGATGAAGGTGATGATCGGGATGTCGCGCAGGCGGCACACCTCGAACAGCTTCAGCGTCTGCGGCTCGATGCCCTTGGCCGCGTCCAGCACCATGATGGCGCAGTCGGCGGCCGTCAGCGTGCGGTAGGTGTCCTCCGAGAAGTCCTCGTGCCCCGGCGTGTCCAAGAGGTTGAACATCTTGCCGTCGTGCTCGAAGGTCATGACCGAGGCGGTGACGGAGATGCCCCGCTCCTTCTCGATCTTCATCCAGTCCGACCGCGCCCGCCGGTTCTCGCCCCGCGCCCGCACGGCGCCCGCCGCCCGGATGGCGCCGCCCGCCAGCAGGATATGCTCGGTCAAGGTCGTCTTGCCGGCGTCGGGATGCGCGATGATGGCGAAGGTCCTGCGACGCAGGGCCTCTTCCTGAAGACTGAGCTTGGACATGAGGCGCGCGGGTTAGCGCGTCACGCGAACGTAGGCAATGAAGCCTTTGCAACTTATAGGTAGCATATTTGCTTCCATCTGCGGATTTTGCTACGCATGCTTTGCATGGACGTGGAACTGTTGGGTGAAACTCTGAGGCGTCACAGGAAAGGCCGCCGGCTGACGCAGAGCCAGCTGGCTTCTGCAGCGGGTGTCAGCCGGCTGACGGTCGATAAGCTGGAGAACGGCCGCGCCGCTGAAATCGGCCTCAGCAAGGCGGTTCGGCTGCTCGCGGCGCTGGACCTCACCTTGGAGGTTCGCCCCAGGCCTCGGCGCCCCACCTTGGAAGACTTGACGGCTCATGATTGAGGTCTGGTCGGATCTCAGCCGCGCCGGCCGACTGGATCGCATGGGACCCCGAGGCTCCGTCTTCGCCTATGCGCTTGAGGCCGCCCGCGACAGAGCTGTGTCGATGACCATGCCCGTGCGGCTGGAGACCTACAGCGAGGCTCACCGCCTGCTCCCCATCTTCGAGATGAACCTGCCGGAAGGAGTCCTGCGCGAGCAACTCCGCCTTCGCTTCGCCAAGGCGACGGGACGTTTCGACGACCTCGACCTCCTGGCGGTCGTCGGGCGATCCCAGATCGGCCGCCTGCGTTATACCGGGGTCGGCGCAGAGCTCCACGAGACCGCGCCGTTCCAATCCGTCGACGAGTTGCTGGCCAGCCGCCGATCGGGCGACCTCTACGCGCATCTCCTGGAGCGGTTCGCCGCCAGTTCGGGCGTCAGCGGCGTTCAGCCCAAGGTGCTCATCCGCGACGACCAGGCCGCTCGAACTCTCGCGGGAGAGCGACCGCCGAGCGTTCGCGGTTCAACACACATCGTGAAATTCTGGGACGCCGCCTACCCACAGCTGGCCGCCAACGAGTACTTCTGCCTCAGCGCCGCGCGTCGGGCCGGTCTCATGACGCCTGGCTTCGCCCTGGCGGAGGATGGCGGCGCCCTTGTGGTCGATCGCTTCGACCTCAGGCCCGAAGGGAGCTATCGCGGTTTCGAGGACTTCGCCGTCCTGAACGCGCGGAGCACAGCCGACAAATACCACGGCAGCGTCGAGACGGCGCTGTTCAGACGCCTGCGCGACTTCCTTTCCCCGTCCGCCTATCAGCAGGACGCGCTGTCGCTCTTCAGTCTGATGGTGATCAACGTGGCGATCAGAAACGGGGACGCGCATCTGAAGAACTTCGGCCTCGTCTATGATGATCCGGAAGGCGAGGCGAGACTGGCGCCCGCCTATGATCTGGTGACCACCACCGCCTACCTGCCCCAGGACGCGATGGCCTTGACGTTCGAGGGCACGACGCGCTGGCCCGATCGCGCGCGTCTTATCCACTTCGGTCTGACCAGGGGGCTCGCGTCGTCCACCGATCTCGAACGGCGGGTGGATGGTGTGCTTCAGGCGCTCGCCGACACCCTGCCCGACATCCGTCGGCGCGCCGCCGACGATCCTGCGTTCGCCGAGGTCGCCGGGGCGATGGAGCAGGCCTGGTCAGCCGGCATGAACAGCCTGAAGGCCGACCCCGGGACCCGGCGAACGGCCAGGCTCGCGCCGGTCTGAAGTTCGCATCCCCCTGGGAACCTACGAGGAACGGCGAAGCCGCGGTTGTTCGTCAACCAGGCTCTCGATCTCCGCGCGGATGTGGGCGGCCTCCGCCGGGGTGTTGGCGAGCGACACCGCCTGGTCGAAGGCGAGGCGGGCTTCTCGCGCGCGGCCCAGCTGCTTCAGCAGCGCCCCTCGCAGGCCGTGGAAGTAGAAGTAGCTTGAGAGCCGGGGCTCCAGCGGCTCCACCAAGGCCAGAGCCTCCTCAGGGCCGCGCGCCTTCATCACCGCCACCGCGCGGTTCAACGTCACCACCGGCGAGGGCTCCAGCCGCTCCAGCGAGGCGTAGAGCGCCTCGATGCCCGCCCAATCCGTCTGCTCGGGGCGGGGCGCGCGGGCGTGCAGGGCGGCGATGGCGGCCTGCACCTGATAGGGGCCGGGCCGCGCGTGGCGCAGGGCCTTGTCCATCAGCGCCAGCCCCTCGCCGATCAGCTTGGGGTCCCACAGGCTGCGATCCTGATCGTCCAGCAGCACCGCCGAGCCGTCGGCCGAGAACCGCGCCGCCGCCCGGGCGTGCTGGAGGAGCATGAGCGCCAGCAGCCCCATGATCTCCGGCTCGGCCGGGAACAGCCGCAGCAGCAGCCGCCCCAGACGGATCGCCTCTTCCGCCAGCCCGCCGCGATCTTCCTGCCCAACCGGCGCCGTGTAGCCCTCGTTGAAGACCAGATAGACCATGGCCGCCACGGCTCCGAGCCGCTCGGCCCGCTCCACGGCGCCCGGGGTTTCGAACGGCACGCCGGCTTGGCCCACCACGCGCTTGGCGCGGGTGATCCGCTGCTCCATGGCCGCCTCAGTCACCAGAAACGCGCGGGCGATCTGCCTGACCGACAGCCCCGACACGATGCGCAAGGCCAGCGCGACCTGCTGTGTCGCGGGCAGGTCGGGATGGCAGCAGACAAACAGCAGGCGCAGCACGTCGTCGCGATAGTCGGATTGGTCCAGCCGCTCGGCGGCGGGGTCCTCCGCGTCCGACAGGTCCGACAGGGCGCTCTCGTCCGGCAGGTCCTGCTCGCGGGCGCGCTTCCTGACCCCGTCCACGCCGACATTGCGGCCCACGAAGATCAGCCAGGCGGCCGGGTCGCGCGGCGGCCCCTTGCTCGGCCAGGCCTGCAACGCCTTCAGGCAGGCGTCCTGATAGGCCTCCTCGGCCAGGTCGAGGTCCCGGAAATAGCGCAGCAGCGCCCCTACCGCTCGCGGGCGAGCGGCGACCAGCGAGGCCTCGATCCAGCCGAGATCCGTCACGCCGGCTCCGCTTCCGGGGTCGTCAGCGACGCCCAGTCATGGAAGAAGGACACGGGCCTCAACTCATACGCGCCCGGCGATCCGGACGCCGCCGCCAGGTCGCGGGCGGCGGTCACCGCCTCGTCCAGATCCTTGCAGTCGATGATGTAGAAGCCCAGCAGCTGCTCCTTGGTCTCGGCGAAGGGGCCGTCCAGCACCAGGGCCTCCTTGCCCTTGCGCACGGTGGTCGCGGCCGTGGTGGGCAGCAGCCGCGCCACCGGCCCGATCCGTCCTTGCCGCGCCAGCCCCTCCTGCACCGCCCCCAGGCGGGCCATCACCGCCTCGTCCTCCTCCTTGGACCAGGCGCCGACCACATCCTCGCGGTCATAGCAGAGCACGGCGTAGAGCATGGGCTGAGCCTCCTTCATCGAAACGACGAAGGAGAGTGGCCCAGGCCGACAGCGATGTCAGTCCGTTTCGGCCGGCGGCGTCTCGTTCGCGCTGGACGCGGGCCCGCCCCCCGTTCTCGCCCGTTCGATCATCTGCTTGGCCGCCGCCGCGCCGGGCCCGCCGTGCGGCGCATTGGCCAGCGGCGTCAGGACGGCGATCGCCTCGTCCGGCTCCTGCGCCCGGATCAAGGCCTGGGCGTAGCCCAGCCGGATGCCGCCGATCTGGGGCGCCAGCTGCAGCGCCTGATCCCAGGTCGTCAGGTCGTTCTCGGTCGGATAGTCCGGCGCGCCTTGGCGGGTCTGGGCCAGCAGGTGCAGCGTCATGAACTCGCCGGGCGCCGCGCGATACGCCCGCCCCAGAAGGCTCCTCGCCTCCCTCACCAGTTCGGGCCTCGCTCCCTCCGGCGTGGCGTCGTCCCTCGCCTGCTCCATCAGCCCCATGGCCAGGAACTGAAGGCCCTCCACATGCTCGGGATGAAGCGCGATCAAGCGCCTGAGGGCCGTCAGACCGCCGGGCCGGTCGCCCGCGTGCAGGCCCGCGTGGCCGAGCGTGAAGAGCGCCAAGGGATCATCCGGAAACCGCGCCGCCTGGGCCTCGATGTCCGCCAGCAGCGCCGGCTCTTCCTCTTCCGTGTAGCCGCCCTTCAGCCGCAGCCCCTTCAGCAGCAAGGCGTCGGCGGAGGCGGGGAGGCGTTCGATAGCGATTTCGAGGTTCGGCGTGAGGTTAGTGAACCGCACCCCCTGGCGCGCCGAGCGGCTGTAGGTTCGCAGCGCACGCGTCAGGCCGTCCAGCGTCATGCCCGTCGCCGTTTCCATGGCGCTCCCGGACTCCCCGCCTTGGCCCAGCAGGCTGAGATACCGGTTCAGCTGCGCCTTCCGCTCGGGCGTGCTCAGAAAGTAGTGGGTGACCAGCCAGGCGACGGGATAGTAGGTCGCGCGGTGTTCCTCATCGCGGATCTCGCCCGGCCGCTTGCTGAACAGGTCCGACAACGGCAGCCAGCTGCCCTCCGCGACCCAGCTGGCCCGGTTCTCGTTCGCCGCGCCCACGTCGACCCGCCCGGCGGCATGGAAGGACGTCGTCATGAAGTATTCGGCCAGGCCTTCGTTCAGCCACGCCGGATACTGGCCGCCATTGCCCTGCCCGATCAGGATGTGGTGGGCGTACTCGTGCAGGAGGACATCGTCCTCGCCCTGCCGGATGGCCATGGCGAAGGGCCCTTCGCTGCTGGCGGAGTAGAAGCCGGCTACATTCTCTGGGAGCTCCGGCCGCACCACCTCCAGCTCGGCCTTGCCGCGCACGAGATAGATGGGCAGCCGCTGCTTGGCGGGATCCAGCGGCATGGTCAGCATCAGCCGGATGACCTTGTCGAAGGTCTCCAGGTTCTGGACGTATTCCCGCAGATAGGGCTCGGGCGCGTCGGAATAGACCACGAAGTTGGGCGTGGTCGCCTTCAACCAGCGTTGGGCGGCGGCCGGCTCGGGCGCGAGCATGGCGAAGGCGGCGGCGAGGCCGCAGCAGGCGATCCGGAACATCTTCCCCTCCCCGGTGGAGAGGACAGCGTAACCTCAGTCCGGGGCGGATCAAGCCGCCAGGCGCATCCACACGGCCTTGTCGGCCTCCACGGCGTTCAGCATGCCCTTGCGGTCACGCCGCGCCAGGCCCGCGATCACTCCTTCAGGCAGGGCGCAGAAGCGGGGCTCCACCAGCTCGGGCGCACAGCCGGCCTGGGGCGCCGCGAACAGGGCCGCGTTCACTTCCGGAGAGCGGTCATGGATCAGCCAGGCCAGTCGCCGGGCGCGCGCGGGATCGGTCCGGTGCAGCAGCGGGTCCTCCGCGAACAGCTCGCAGCCCAGCTCCAGCACATAGTCGAACCCGAGCTTCTCGAACCGGCGCGCGTCGGCGGGCGAGACCGGGGAGGCCTCGTCCAGGTCGAGCACGACGTCGTTCAGCAGAAACAGCATGAGGCCCTACTCGCCAGCCGCCGGGGCTTCTCCCCGACGTGAGCCACACTAGGCGGAGCCTTTTGAGGCGGCGTTCACAGACGCGGTTAGCGGGGCGTGAAGGCCGCGCGGAGCGCTTAGCACCTGGTGAGGAGGGCTTAGCGAAGGGTGATCGGGCGGCGCCCCGCAGTGATCGCCGCTTGACTCGCGGCCGCCGCCGGCGACCCTGATCGGCAGGCCGGGGCCACAGGGGAGTTCGCATGACCATAGAGCTGTTCGCCCACCCCTTCTCGTCCTACTGCCAGAAGGCGCTGATCGCCTTCTATGAGAACGACGTCCCCTTCACCTACCGGATGATGGAGGATCCCGGCGTCGGCGAGGAGTTCGCCTCGCTCTGGCCGCTGAAGCGTTTCCCGATCCTGCGGGAGAACGGACGCGTGGTGCTGGAGGCGACCATCGTCATCGAATACCTCCAGCTGCACCATCCGGGCCCGGTCCGGCTGATCCCCGACGACCCGGACCTCGCCCTGGAGGCCCGGATGCTGGACCGGTTCTTCGACAACTACGTCATGACGCCCCAGGGCAAGTTCGTGTTCGACGCCCTGCGCCCCGCCGACCGCCGCGACCCTCACGGCATAGAGGAGGCGGGCAGGATGCTGGACGCCAGCTACGCCTGGCTGGACGAGCGGATGAAGGGCCGCGTTTGGGCGGTGGGAGACGCCTTCACCCTAGCGGACTGCGCCGCCGCACCCTCCCTGTTCTACGCCGACTGGACCCATCCAATCCCGGAGCGATACGAGAACCTCAGAGCCTACCGCGCGCGCCTGCTCGGGCGGCCGTCGTTCGCGCGCGCGGTGGATGAGGCGCGGCGCTTCCGCCACTACTTCCCTCTCGGCGCCCCGGATCGGGACTAGGGCCGCACCTTTTCCTCGATGAAGTGTCGGCCGTCGCGATCCTCGATCTCCACGACCCACAGGTCCGGGTCATAGCGGCGCTGGCGCTCCAGATAGGCGTCGAGCTCGCCCTCGAACTCGCTTTCGACCGGCTGGAGCCACAGCGGCTCTCCGTCCGCGCCGACGGCTTCCGTATAGAGGCGGGCGCGGCGCTGGCGGGTGTCATAGGCCTTGACGATCACCGCGCCCGAGCGCGCCTCGCCCTTCTTCACCACGGCCGCGGAGGCCCCCGCCAGCTCGGCGCGGCGGATCAGGGCGGAGACCCAGACGTCGGTGGCGATAATCAACGGCTAACCCTGATCGGAAACGCGGCCTTGGCGCCTTCCCCCTAGCATCGGCCTCATGAAGGAGCGTCGCAACCGCCGCATCGCCGGGGCCGCAGCCGTCGCCATGGCGCTCGCCGCCCTGCCGGCCGGCGCATTGGCCGATGCGCGCGACCTGTTCTTCGAGCGGGCCGTGGTGGTGGAGGCGGATGCGCGCTGCCGACTCTTCGCGCCCGCCGTCTCCTCAGCGCTGAAGGCCGCCGCCGCCCAGGCCCGGGGCGCCGCGCTCCGGGCCGGAGGGTCGGACGTGGAGCT
>Ga0196964_10000028_pt1 | contig 158928 bp, 205 predicted proteins | sample S1_10metaG_FD_148615 | JGI IMG/M metagenome (GOLD analysis project Ga0196964, IMG submission 148615) | Soil microbial communities from Anza Borrego desert, Southern California, United States - S1_10 | ecosystem: Environmental > Terrestrial > Soil > Desert | place: USA: California | collected...
CAGGCAGCAAACGGTAGTACAATTCTTCTGGGTGTCTGGGATACTAACAAGAATGACTGGTTCGGACATCTTCAGATCTCCCCAGTCGGCCCTGTAAAGATCACAGACCCGTATTACCGTGACAGGGGTAACACAAACACTAACTGGGAACTAAGAGTAAGTCAGTTCTACGGTAAGCGTAACTGTGCCTTGGACGCGGCAACAAAGGAAGTGGTCCTAAACCATCTCCGTAGTGGAATTGCCCAGTGGAAAGAGAAACTGGAGCAAGAGGCGGCCGAGAAGGCTGCTGAAAAACAAGAGAAAAAGGAAGCAATAGCACATGGCATCTAATGACGGTAAGCGTCTTTACGAATACCACGTCCTAGATCGTTCAGGCGAGAACACCGTAACGGTAGTCGAGCCAACCACGGTCTTGGCATCAAGCGAGAGCGTTGCCCGCAATCTAGCTGTTCGTGCAGTCCCTGAGGCTGCCGCAGAGCACCTAGAAAAGCTGGAGATCGTAGTTCGCGCCCTCTAGTCGATAGACAAGAACTACTTAGTCTAACGACGAATAGGAGAAATCGTGAACGACGGTAAGCAGTTATACGAGTACGCTGTACTCCACCGCGATCCCGAGGGTCCTACCGAAGTAGTCCTTGAGCCAACCCACGTGTTGGCCAAGGACGAAAAGGTTGCCCGCATGATCGCAATCCGTGAGGTACCAGCCGACAAGGTGGAAGCCCTTGAGGAGATGGAAGTTCTTGTAAGCCCGTTCGCGGGTGGGTCAAGGACCGCCAATGCTTCGCTGGACAGCACAGTGTCATCCTTTGTCGAGGGTGCTGGTGGTAAGGTAACGACGGTAGAATTCCGGTACGGTGGACAGACTCACCGTCTCCTGAAGGCTAACGTCAGCGGTGGCGTAGGCTACTGCCCCATTGACCTGCTTCAGGCAGGCAACTGGGACCTTGCTGCTACGGTAGCCAAGGCTGCATTCGACAACGGGGTTTAGTTGGAGGGGGCTTCGGCCCCCTTCTGCTATCTCTTCTAGGAGATAATATGGAAAGAGATCCCGTTCAGATCAGGCGCATCTCAGACAAGATAGTCATGCTGTGGGAACTCAATCCACAGTGGCGCATTGGAGAGTTGATCGACAATGCACATTTCCTCATCGAAGTAGAACACGGCGTAGATGAACTAGGTCGCGTATCCGATGAGCACATGGAAACAGCACTAGACGAACTCCTAGAGAGGAGCAAGAATGCCCCGAGTACTCGTAGTCGTTGATGTACAGAATGACTTCTGCGAAGGCGGATCTCTTGCTGTGTCTGGTGGTACAAAGGTAGCACAACGAATCACTGATTTCGTTAATGCTTCTGGCGATAGATATGACTCGATTCTAGCAACTCGCGATTGGCATCCGGCTAATTGGCGTGAGATTGGATTCGGGCACTTCAGCGACGACCCCGACTACAAGGACACCTGGCCTCCACATTGTGTGGAGAAGACCTATGGTGCAGAGTTCCATCCTGACCTGCAAGTAACATTCCATGCAGAGTTCAAGAAGGGACAAGACGCAGCGGCCTATTCAGGCTTTGAAGGCAACTGGTCTCTGATGGGACGCCCATTCGGTATGGGTGAGTGGCTGGAGAACAACAGGATCACTCACGTTGACGTATGTGGTCTAGCCTTCGACTACTGTGTCAAGGCGACAGCACTAGATTCGGTAAGGTCAGGATACAGCACTGCTGTCATCACAGATCTAACCGCCTATGTGCATATGAACTCCTACGATTTGGCAGTCAATGAAATGATGATCGAAGGAGTCACCCTACAGACGGCGGCTTATTCGCTTTCCTAACACTAAGGTAAACTACCATGTTTGCTGCGGAATTTAGTCTAACCCAGTTGTTTACTGGGCCACTAGAGTTCTTCGCGTTCATTACTTCTATTGCATGTGTGTGGCTTATCACAATCAAGAAGCCGCACCGAGTTGGAATCGGCAACTGGACTCTATTCCATTTCGACTTCAACTGGAACTGGCCGATCGGCATCATAACTTCGGTACTCTACTTCTTCATCTTCTGGAAGTACCACCTGTGGATGAATGCAATCCTTCAGATCTTCTACGTCCTCAGCGGTTTCTGGGGATGGTATCGATGGCTCAAGGGCTTCGATAAGAAGGATGAGATTCCGATCAAGCGTTTCGATACACCGAAAAGAAAGCCTGAGAATGGCTGGGGCTATGCTCAACATGCGTTGACGGGTTTCTGTATTGTGGCACTAGTTGCCATTTGCTATCCAGCCATGGTTCACTTCAAGGATGCTGCTCCCTTCTGGGATAGCGTCCTGTTTGCAATGTCGGTCGTGGCACAGTTCGTCATGACCTGGAAGTACAAGGAACACTGGAAGATCTGGTTCGTTGAAGACATCATTGCGGTGTTCGTCTTCTGGAATCTAGGTCTTGGTGCAACGTCAGTCCTCTACGGTCTGTTCGCAATCAATGCAGTCCGTGGCATGGTGACGTGGCGACAGATGGAAGCCGCAGAGCATCAAGGTAGGATGTCTCGCTATGCCGATAGTGATGGAAGAGCATAAGGTAGAAGACCGTCCAGACACCTGCCCCGTCTGCAACACTAAGACGGTGGCAGGTGATCTGAGATCCTCAGTTTACATCTGGAATTGTGATGACTGTGGTGATTACTGGTCTTGTATACCTTGTGCCAAAGAAGACAGCAAGCGCCACGTAAAGGAACGCAAAGATGCCGAAGCCGTATAACGTAGGTGTTACAGCAGGCAAGTTCTATCCACCACACATGGGTCATCACGGGTTGATTGATGAACTTTCCAGTCAGTGCGACGTTGGCTATGTTCTTGTTGTTTATCGCCATGACGAGAAGCCCGATATAGACCTTCGTCTCAAGTGGCTAGAGACTGAGCACGCGGGTCAAGGTAACCTAGTCTTCATCCCCGTGTCTGACATTCCTGGGCATGATGATGATTCAGTCGCATGGGCTAGGTATACTCGCGAAGTTCTTCCTGAAGGAATTGCAATCGATGCGGTGTTCACTTCCGAGAACTATGGTGACACATGGGCAGCCGAACTGGGCTGCAAGCATGTCCAGTTTGATCTAGCGCGTGAGTCTTGGCCGGTGTCAGGGACTGCCGTTCGACTCGATCCTTATTCTAACTGGGAGTACCTCGGTTGGGATGCGAGACAGTACTACGCCATGCGAGTCTGTATCGTAGGTGGCGAGTCAGTGGGCAAGTCAACAATGACTGAGCGCCTAGCAAAATACTTCCGAACCAAGAGTGTTGAGGAGTATGGTCGCACCTATGTCGAGCGGCATGGAGTAGACCCTAAGGATCCAGTCATATGGCCTGCGATCCTACACAACCAGCCTCGCCTAGAAGATGAGGCTGCCTATGCCTCCAATGGTCTGGTGTTCTGCGATACAGACCTGATCACCACCATGATTTGGTATGAGCGTTGGGTGCACGACGGTAAGCAATTGTCGGCAGAAAAAGATCCCATGTATTGGGCTATCTATCGAGAGGCTGCGCGCCGCAGGTACGATCTTTACATCCTACTTCACCACGAAGATACAGACTGGGTGCAGGATGGGACCAGAACTGAGTCGGAACATCGCGCTTGGTTCACCAATCGAATCAAAGAAGAACTACTCTTTCACGCATGTCCACTCCGAGAAATCAAGGGTGGAACATGGGATGAGAAGTTCGAAGAAGCAAAGAACTACGTCTTTAGCAAATGGAAGATGCCACGATGACAGAACGTTTACCCGTAGAGACTTTTGACATTCCTGTCAGTGAAATTCGTCGGGGTTATAGGTCTGCCATCTACTTCAATCGGTCCAAGAAGGTACTTGAGCAGATCTCAACTGTTCCTTGCCCGAATGTAACGATGCAGGTGTTTCAGAAAAAAGATGCTATCCTATGTGGCATCGATGAGGCTATCGCTGTTCTGAAGACATGCGCTGGACGGTGGAGTGATCTCGCTAAGGCTGAGAAACTCTTCGACGCTTACATGACTCACAAACTTCTTGCGCGGAAGTATCAGGCCACTAAGCACTTTGACAGGGCCGCTGACCAGTTGGCTAGCATGATCTGGACAGAAGGACTTCTGGATGATCTGTGGGTGCCAAGTTGGGATAGGCTCGATGTAAAGGCATTGCATGATGGTGATGAGATCTCACCATGGGAACCGGTGATGCACATTGAAGGTCCTCTTGCGGATATTGTTCACCTTGAATCTGTTTACCTTGGTCTTCTGGCCAGACGAACAAAGGTTGCAACCAACGTTAACCGCACGGTCACAGCCGCCAACGGGAAGCCGGTACTGTTCTTCGCAGATCGATTTGACCACTATGCAACACAAGGTGGAGATGGATACGCCGCTCATGTGGGTGGTGCTACATCAGTCGCATCCGATGCTATGGGTGCTTGGTGGGGCGACCACGGTATCGGCACCATGCCGCATGCTCTGATCGCAGCCTTTGATGGTGATGTGGTCTGGGCTTCTAAGGCTTTCTCGAAGGTACTTCCTGAGGTGCCTCTGGTTGCTCTGGTCGACTTCAACAACGACTGTGTATATGACGCACTAGCATGTGCTAAGGAGTTTGGCGATCGGCTTTATGCTGTTCGCCTAGACACTAGCGAGAACATGGTAGATCGTTCGATCTCACACATGAGCGAATACACTGCTGACTATGCTGGCGGTATCACCTGGAAGTCTCCTGGCGATTATAAGCCAACTGGTGTCAACCCTCATCTCGTATGGAATGTACGTGAGGCGCTGGATAACGGTGGCTACGAGCATGTAAAGATCATTGTGTCAGGTGGTTTCGGGGTTGATAAGATCACAGCGTTTGAAGCAGATCATGTGCCGGTAGATTCCTATGCTGTTGGGTCGTCACTTCTTCAGGGGTCTTTTGACTTCACTGCTGACGTGGTCGACCCAGTATCAAAGGCTGGTCGCTGGTATCGAGAAAATGATCGACTGGAAATAGTAGAATGACACCAGGAGTTCTGACGCTTATCTTCATGGGTATAGTCATTGGTGTACAGGCGCTCATTTGGGTGCTATATCGCGCATACCACTGGCACAAGAACACTTCACAACGCAATGCTGATGATGCTATGTTTGGTGTCTGCATCACGTTGTTTATGGGAATCGTATGGATAGCACTTCTGCTATTACTATAGAAGTTCCTTCGGGGGTCGTCTAACGGTAAGACAATGGACTTTGGATCCATGAATGAGCGTTCGATTCGTTCCCCCCGAGCCATTCGGAGGTAGTTCAATGGTAGAACGTCGCCCTCTGGAGGCGAATGTTGGGGGTTCGAGCCCTCCCCTCCGAGCCATGAGAACAAAGATCACTGTTAAGCGAGTCCATAACCTTTCCTACGAAGAGTATAGGGAGTGCTATAAGGCTAACTACGGTAGCAATGGTTCTATCCGAGATGATCTCGTAGATTTTCGATACAACCGCAAGATTCAGGCTCATGTCCTGATGCTACGCGATGATGCCAACCGGCTAATGGCGTGGGCTTTGGTTGATTTCAAGGAAAGCCACCCTACTATTCAGATCTGGGTCAAGGGTCCATATCGTCGCAAGGGTTATGGCGCTCGGCTATTCAAAAAGGCTGAGAATAGATGGGGTACTCCGTATGTATTTCCACATAATGATGTCGCTTCTTCTTTCTTTCAAAAGATGGAAGTCCCCGCAGACCTCAAGATATACTAATGCCAAATCCTAAGCGTCTACCACTGAAGACATGCTCTCGATGCGGTGTTCAGAGCAGGACTGTAGAGCGTGTCAAGAGAGCCAACAACGCACTACTGTGTGCTGAATGTATCATTGATGGAATACTGGACGTGTGGGAAGCGGATATAGATGCTGATTGATGTCAACTTCAAGTGGTCAGACGAGCACGGTAGGTGTCAAGACTGTGGTCGTCCAGCGGCGTACAAAGTTCTAGGTATGTACCAGAGAGCCGACAGACCCGGAAGCGAGAACACTTTCGAGAAGATGTGTGCTGTCTGTGCCGCATACAATGTATGGGAATCTGGTAACTCTTATCGGTTAGAGTATCTGTTCGATCCGAACTAGGTTTCGGGCCAGTGGCGCAATTGGCTGACGCGCATGACTCAAAATCATGTCCTTCGGGATGTGGGTTCGAATCCCACCTGGCTCACTTGGAGAAGAAGTGTTAGTAGTAGACAAATGGCTAAGTCGACATGTCGACTGGTCTGAGGATCCTGTAACCTTCGAATCCCTCGAGAAGGATCCAGTAGGTGCACCTATCACTCCTATCAATCTCTTTCAATTGCTAAACCTAGAAGAAGATCTGAGATCTCTGTTCCTCAAGACTGGTTTGGTTAAGTCTAACTCGGACATTAAGCGCCTGATCAAGCAGAATGGCCTTAGGGTCAACGGTGTTACAATATTAGAAGAGAATCTAACCTCAACTCTGTTGACATTGTTTTCTGCTGATCACCCAACAAAGATGCGACCTACGGTCGTGCTTCGTAGAGGGAAGTCAGATCTCTGGGTGTTCGAGATTGCTTCAACCAACAAGACTCCTACCTTTGTGATCTGTAAGGGTCAAGAACTCAGCAAACTGAAGTGGCTCAAGTTTTGGCAATGGCGCAAGCGTTGGGAGTGTCATTGGTCTAAGTGGCCATGCTATGAATGTGCTTATGGAGCAAAATGAAGAACTACGTAGCAGAACTATCCCAAGCGTGGAAAAATAACTACCCTTCTTGTGCAACCTATTCTGAGTATAATTGCTATCTCATAGAATACGTATGTGATGTGTCGGATGGTCACGGAATCAGTGCGCCTAAGGGTATGAGGTTCTGGTGGCGCAGCAAGACCATAACCGAGAGTAATTCCAATAGGTACAAGTTAGTCTATGACGGTAGGTTAGACATCTCCTATGACGTACCTACATGCAAAAGGAAAGCCTGATGGTAGCAGTATTGGTGATCAGCCTCATTCTGATGTTCTTCGTATGCGTTATAGAGGACGACGCAGAAGTAGGTTGGAACCTACTTACTTTATGGCTGGTTATATGCGGGTTCTTTTTCTTGTTGGCAACGGTAGGGATTGCACTAAATGACAATTGATGCTTCGAAGTTTCAGAAGATCGCTGTAGTTACTGGTGCGGGCATCTCAGCCCCCAGTGGGCTACCGACGTTCCGAGGTAAGGACGACAGTCTTTGGAACGACGAAGACTTCATGAACAAGTCCCACATCAACTACATCCGTTCTCATGTAGATCATGTAGATGAGATGTGGGGATATTGGCGGCCATTCCGTGAAGGTTTAGCGACAGTCGAGCCAAACCCGGCACACTACGCTCTGGCCATCGCTGGTGAGCGTCAGCAGATCACGATCGGCACGCAGAACATCGACGGCCTACATCAGAAGGCTGGATCTCATAACGTCTATGAACTGCACGGAACACTGTTCGAAGATAAGTGTCTAGATGAGTGCCAAGAGAATGAGTTCGGTAACTGGAACGTGAATGCTTGGCCCGCTGGTGAACATGATGCATGTCCAGAGTGTGGCGGTCCAATCCGACCTAACGCAGTGTTCTTTGGTGAGTTTCTACCACAGCGAGTAGTAGCAGCAGTAGAGAAGGCTGTCATTGAGTGTGACCTCTTTATGATGGTAGGTACATCTGGCATCGTATACCCAGTCGCCGGATATGTAGATGTAGCCTCCAAGTGGGGTAAGCCGACTCTCCTGGTCAACGATCAAGAGTGGGATCATCCTTATCCGTTTACTGAAAAGATCTTTGGCGACTGCGCCGAGATTCTTCCGGAGTTGTTCGGTGTCAACTAGTACTACTCTTGGGGTATTCAAAGAGTCTATCGATGGAGCAACAGAAACTGTGAACACCACGGGCGGAACAACATTCTTAGAGATACTCATACCAGGCTTAATCCTATTGGGGTTGATTGTCTGGTCTCTAGTTGAGTACACAAAGAATCACAACGACGACTAAGACTCAGCCCCTACAAGGGGCGTGAGGCAGCTGGTTGAGCCGCCATTCTTATAAAATGGGATTACGAGACGGGTTCGATTCCCGTACGCCCTACTCGGAGTACAAATGTTTCTTATCTATTACCTCCTAATCGGCATTGTGCTGTTGCCTTTGTTTGGTAGGTGGGCAATGTACATTGATCGCCTAGATCGAGGCGCATCTTCATCTGTTGATGGGGACTTGGTTTTTGTTGTGCTCGTCATGGGTGGACTTCTGTGGCCCTTGGGATTCCTTTTGTTCATTGGCTTACATATCTATGTTGCGGCCTCTATAGCACCTAAAGAAAATCTTATGAGTCGATTTATCTTCGGGAGAAAGAAATGAAGGTCTGCGATGTGTGCATGCAGAAGGGTGATCTTAAAGATGTCGAGTGCCAACTAATTGTTGGTAGCGATGTCACCAGGATCCGATCTACCGAAGTCTGTCCAACCTGTATCGGCAAACTGCGATGGTCCTTCGATGGGGGCATCAAAAAGATGGCAGAGTTCAAACAGGTCGAGGAACGTTACTATGACCGTCTCTGGTCTAAAAAGTAAGGAAAGTTGGCCGAACGGTAAGGCACCGGATTGCTAATCCGAGATCTCTCGCAAGGGGGAACAGGTTCAACTCCTGTACTTTCCGCCACGGGACGTGAGCGACAGGGTCGTCGCGGGGCACCGCGTCTACGGGTTCGATTCCCGTTCGGTCCACTTCTTGGGCCGCTCTGGGCAGAGTAGGGGTTCGAGTCCCCCACGTTCCACTGGAGGGTTGACAGAAATGGCAATCGTGCCGGTCTTGAAAACCGAGGCCTCTCGCAAGGGAGTGGGGGTTCGAATCCCTTGCCCTCCGCCATGAGAAAAGAAAATGCAGTCATCATAGAACCAGATGGTTCGTTTGAGCGACCGTTTACAGACAAACGAGATCCACGGATCGAACTGGGCCATCATTTCAAGCGGGGCGACATGATCTATGTCGTATCGCACATTAGTCACGACGGTATGATTATGGATCCTCCAAAAGGAAACAAAATCTACGTCCGTTATTATTATCCATGGGAAACCTAAAATGGCATTCGACTACATCTATATCTCGACCGATCTTAAGGTTCTAGGGCGCAAAGTCCAAGACGAGTATCATACTGAAGATGGTGGGCAGATGCTCGGCAGGGGTGGATCTATTGAGCGCTGTATGGAGATTGCTAACTACTGGTTGCGTTGCGAACCAATTCCCTACGGAGTGAAGTATAGTACCGACTTAGAGATCCCTATGGTGATTCAGCGCGAGACTACCACTATGCCAATAGAAGAATGGCTAGAGCAGATGGCCGACATACGAGCACAGTTTAATAAAGTTGGCTGAGATATTCGAACTAGTTCAGTTAAATAGATATGGGCGCACGGATATCCTCATTGTGGGCGGCAATAAAGACGGCCTTACTAAACTGCGACGTAAACATGGATACGGGGATAGTTGGGTACGAGACTACACCGGCAAACCAGTCGAGTTCCCTAAGCGAGGACAGTCCTCTCGCCAACGGTGAGTAGTATAGATAAGTTTTCTCTGAAGCTTTGATAGCTTCCGTCTATCTGGGTAGAGTACTCACGTCTCTGGCGAAGAACTTCGACTAGTTGACAGTTTATCACACGGGACCAAACATGGCCATTAAGATCAAGGCAGAAAAACCGACCTATCGGATATACTGTGAAGAGTGCAACAAGAGTCACGGTGGTCTCACTCTCGAAGAAGCAAAGAAGAATGCCGCATGGCACAACGGTTACCATAACGATGAGTTAGACATAATCCGAATACTTTCAAGCCATCGATAGTAATCTAGCACCTCTAGCTCAATGGCAGAGCTACGGACTTTTAATCCGTTGGTTCTGGGTTCGAATCCCAGGGGGTGTACTTATGGAAGATAATGTATGTCTCGTCTGTAGCAAGACGATTATAGGTATCGGCGTAAACGTCAAGAACTGCTGGTGGAGAGTTGGAGACAACGGCCAGATGGAACAAGCCAATGAAGATGGCCTTGTTTGCCTGCGTTGCCTACGAAAAGAACTTGCGGAGGCGTAATGTCTCTACGTGAGCACTTCACTGAAGACGGCAGGCCAAAGACGGGCTTCAGAGACGAGCAAGTAGTTGCAGAGGCTGTAGAGAACATTCGAGAGTTCGAGCCAGACAAAAACATCGACTATTACACCTGCTCATTCTGTGGCGAATACCACATCGGAACTTGGAAGAAGAAATGATCATCAATACGCTGATTACATTAGGTATATTTGCAGCGCTTGCTCTAGTGATCACCCTCATGATCATATGGCCTCCACTCATACTTGGGATAGCGGCTGCTCCTGCGTTTATGATGGTGTACTTATTTGTAGATGAGGAAAGGAGAGGGCGTGCACGACGATCTAGGTGATCGGATGAAACGGTACGAGCATGTGACTCGCGCCTACCTTCCTCGCCGTACATATACAATCGTTCGTGTAGATGGTCGCGCTTTCCACACCCTCACCAAGGGCTGTGAACGTCCGTATGACGAGAATCTAGCGGACTACATGGATCTGACTGCTGTGGCTCTCTGCAAAGAGATGGCAGGTGCACAGTTTGCATTCGTGCAGTCTGATGAGATCTCTGTTCTTCTGACAGATTTTGCTTCGACGCACACTGAGCCTTGGTTCGGCGGCAATATCCAGAAGATCTGTTCCATCTCAGCAGCAGTAGCAACCGCCGCGTTCAACAACTATTGGTGGCCTGCTGCGCCATGGCAGGACTTTAGAGGTACTGCTTATTTCGATTCCCGTGTATTCACCATACCTGACCCAACCGAAGTGCACAACTACTTCGTTTGGCGACAGAAGGATGCTACACGGAATTCGATCTCAATGGCCGCACAGTCCCATTTCAGCCACGCTGAATTGCAAGGACTGTCTTCTGATGCACTGCAAGAAAAGATGTGGGTAGAAAAAGATGTCAACTGGAACAACTATCCAGTAGGCTTCAAGCGCGGTCGTTTGATCCGCAAGGTGTCGTACGAGCGAGTGATTCCCGCAGTGAATGGTGCACCTGAAAAGGTTGTTCCATCGTGGCGCTGGGCTTCGACTGAGCCAGATGTATTTACGGCATCAGAACAATTAAAGGAACTTATTCCTTCATACTCTTGAGATCTATGATACTATAGATCTCTCACGGGGCCGACAGGCATCGACTTCGGTAAACTGAGTATCGATTTGCAACCCGAGTTCGTTGACAGACTCGTTAAACAGTTGACAAAAAACAAATGCAGATGAGAACCTGCTAGTTGCTGCCTAGTCTTCGGATTAGTAAACAGTAACTCTGTTAGTCCAAGAGACCGAACGGGGCTTGATCCAAATGCCTGGCAACAGAATTGGATTTGACAAGCGGGAAAGACCCTTGACTCTGAGGAAAAGACTCCAGTGACTTCTAGGAATGAGACTAGACGAACGAGACCCGCTCGGTGCTAGCGTCAAGGCAGAACTCGGGAATGGTTGTATCGGAAAGATATGATGGCCGAAACACGGGGGTTCGATTCCCCCCGGCTCCACTTATGATAGAAAAAGAGCAATATCAAGGTCCGGATGGTGGGTACTCTTCTATCGAAGATGTACGAAACGAAACTCGGGCTAGGTTTTTCAAGAGCAACGAGGAAGACGATGTGCAAAGCGAATGATTGCAAGAACTTAGCAGTAGGATTAGGTCTATGTTCGAAGCATCTAGCAGAGCACTTCAAGGGTCTGTAGCCCAATGGCAGAGGCACATGCCTTAGGAGCATGCAAGTGTGGGTTCGAATCCCACCAGACCTACCAATGGACGTGTCGCCAAGCGGTCTAAGGCACCGGCTTTACACGCCGACATCCGCAGGTTCGAATCCTGCCACGTCTACTATGGGATTTAGAATAATCGAACCTAAACAAGTACCGCATAATTGCGAACGACCCAATCTGCTTAGCGGTACGTTCTCAAGAGATGGTAAAATGTATTCTGTCGGAACAAAGATCGAATGTGATGTTTGTGATGCAGTATGGGAAATAAAGAGTTGGTATCAATACAACGAATCTGGGTACCAGTGGCAGAAGATCAAACAAGGTAGGCTAGACTACTAACATTGCACCGGTGCCCGAGCGGCTAGGGGGCGGTTTGCAACACCGACTACGTGGGTTCGAATCCCGCCTGGTGCTCTAAAAAGGTATGGTCTCCTATAGTTGGTTACTATAGGCACAGTCCGTGGAGAATTCACCACCTCGCGATGGACACAACTACCCGTAGCGCAGTTTGGTCAGCGCGCCTGCTTTGGGAGCAGGAGGCCGCAGGTTCGAATCCTGCCGGGTAGACCATGACAATTAGATTGAATCGTAACCGATACCCCTATTCAAGCAGTGCGCTTCGGAGATGGGGTCCTATTGCTGCTATAGTGGTGATCGTAGCAATCATCACAGCAGTAGTCCTCGCCGGTGGATCATCTATTCATAGATCCTGAAGGCTCATACGTCTTCACGTGTCCAGGCCCGTATAGGTAGAAATGGAAAGTCCAGAAGAGATCCTATCCGACTACATTGTTAAGAAGTCTGGCTGGGACGACAACGCACACACGCGCAAGTTTGGGTGCACTGTCACAGCATCTAATGTAGTCGTCGGTACGGATGGTGACGGGTGCTGTGAGATGTGCTACAGTGAATACGCTGCGATCTTCTATGATCTAGAGTGCACGTGTCCAGCACAGGTGCCACAGAAGAAGAACCCAGAGAAGATGACGGCCAACACAAACCGTGTCAACTTTAAGCGGGCATCGTTTAGTGCATACGACTTTCCGCTGCTTGATCTAGTCAACCATGTTCTAAGGACATAAATAACACGATCCGGTAGGGCGGGACGGTGACCGCACCTGGCTCATAATCAGGATAATGTGGGTTCGATTCCCATTGCCGGTACTAAAATCCCCAAGTGACCATTCACAAGGGGGTTATATATGACTAGTGATATTGTAGATCTGATCCGAATGGATCATAAAGCCGTAGAGGAACTCTTCGCAAAAGTGAGGACATGTCACTCTAGGCCAGACAAACTGCACCTAGCGGATAAGATCGCTATGGAACTCATGAAGCACATGGCTGCTGAAGAGAATGTAGTTTACCCCCATCTTCCTTTCGAAATGCGCCAACATGCTAAAGAAGAGCATTGTGACGCTCGTGAGTTCATCGACCGCATAATAACTGGCGTAGGTGATCTAGATACAACTCTAGAATCACTACACGAAGCCATTGTACATCATGTGGAAGAAGAAGAAACTGACATGATTCCGTGGTTGTGCAACAATCGCGAGCATCTAGACCTAGACAGTATGGGTGTCAAGTTCGAAGAGTTCAAGAAGGGGGTGTAATGAATATCATTGCAGTCATTCTCATTGTTCTTCTAATCCTGATTCTTTTAGGCGCTCTGTAGAGAGGTAAGTTGTGCCCGATTGTAGGCGAAAGCCAAAGCGTTCTTGTATCAATTGCGGCACAACTTACGTAGTGGATTTCTGCTGCGAGAAGGAAGCGCAGATAACCTGTCTAGATTGCTTCTATAAGGTATGCGAAGTGGGCATAGCCGAACAGAAGAAAAAGAAGAAGGATATCTGGAAGATGGCATTTGACGATGTCGTCAAATCTGGTAAAATAGTCTACAAGAACGACTATATCAAGGATTACACTACGTTACAGATTCCAAATGAGTATCTCTACGCACACTGGAATAGTGCGACAACAAATACTACGTCAACGTTTGTAAATCCTTACTAATACAAGATCGACGCGGAGTGGTAGCAGTCTGGTAGCTCGCTAGCCTCATAAGCTAGAGGTCGCAGGTTCAAATCCTGCCTCCGCCACCATTTTAAGGGATATTACTAAATGGGTATAAAGGGTAAGATCAAGTATCATGCCCATTTCGGCAAATTAGCCCTAGAACGCAGAATGAATAGGAACCGGCCCCCGAGGCCGGTTTCTTCATTTAGCCTTATTTACGATACCTACGACTACAACAAAAAAGACGGCTCTGTCCGTCAACGACGAATTATCCTAGATAGCGCCAGATGGCGAAATTGTACTTTGGGTGATTTGCTCGATTTCTACAAATGTTCGGGTTTCCGGCCAAAATCACATTTGGTACATGGAACACATTTGTCGTATGGGACCGTAGTGGCTCTAGATGTGCCACCGAGCGTAGGGCCTCAGATCGTAAAATCGACACCTTTGCTACGAGACACAATCATCGATGATGTCTTTTTGTCGCATAAGAGCGTTTCTGTTTTCGTGAACAATGCAGTCCTAGACTTACCTGTCGACTAAATATATAGGTTTTTATAGGTCCTATATAGTAGAAATCGGGAAAAAAATTTGATGGGCCAAATGGCTTATGTAAATCCGATTTTGATTTTGGGGAAAGAATGGACTGTTCAAGTTGTGGCCAGCGCCTTACAGGCGACCCGTGCTACTCAGTCTTCATGGTAGATTACTTCGGTAAAGGTACTGGCATGTGGGGGCATTACTGCTCTGCGACGTGCGTCTTCCGTGATGTAGGTAACGTACTTATGAATGAAGTAAAGAAAGAACAAAGAGAAGAAGAAGATCAGATCGAGATGGAACTTGCTATGTCAGACATAGAAGAATGTGCTGTAGCAAGCCTTGATCTAGCAAGCGTTCTTGCAGGCGACGAATTTGGGTAGGTAATGGACACTCGTAATGTAGCCGACCAGTACAAAGGGTGGGAAGAAGATCTCATCAAGAAGGATCTTCAGTCGAAGTCTTTCCCATTCTCTGTGTGCATGTTGCAGTTGCAGGGCGACTTTAACATGGGGACTGTTGTTCGTAATGCCAACGTCTTCGGTGCAGAGAAGGTCTTCTATGTCGGTAACAAGAAGTGGGATCGTCGCGGCGCAGTAGGAACATACCACTACACTGAAGTAGAGTGGTGGGATAACTGGGAAGACCTAGCAGATGGCATCTGGACAACACATCTAGTGGTTGCACTAGAAGACCGTGCTTATGCCGAGGCTATCTGTGATCAGAGCGATCGCCAGAAGGTCTATGATCTCGATGAATTCAATTGGGCAATAACGCCGGTCGAAGATAGTCCGTTCTTGATGATCTTCGATAAGGTCTTGATGCTAGTTGGTGAAGAGGGTGCCGGTATCCCAGAAGAGATACTTAAGCGCGCCGACTATGTAGTATCAATCCCGCAGTTCGGATCAGTCAGGTCCTTGAACGCGGGTGTAGCAAGTGGCATTGCCATGTACGATTTCGTTAGTAAATACAAGAGGAATATATAAAATGTGGAACTCACCAGAGAAGACTAGCGCACAGTGGAAGGCCGATCCTTTCGGCGTATATGACATCAACCTTGATGTTGTAACGACCCCTGAGGCTACCGTTGCAGTACTGAGTGGCATTATCAACGGCGAGGCTTATACCTGGAATGGTGTATCAAAGCGTTTCCCTGGTGATCGTTACATCCCAGCCATCGGTATCAAGATTGCTGTAGGCCGTGCGTTCGCTCGTGCAGCCAAGCAGATGCTCAAGCAGGGCAACGGCCTTGTCAAGAACATGGACGATAATCGGGAGCGCCAGGCCGAACAAGCCAAGGCCCAGAAGGCATCGCCTCGCTACCACCGCGTCTCACGTCGTCGTGAGCGTTCATCTTCGGCAGTTTAAATATATAACTACGCTTAAGGATTCCTACTAGAGATGACTGATACAATCATTAGCAAGTACATGGGCGACATGAACGTCCAGGTACCGTGGGCCATGGAGAACGACTACGACTCCATCCCCACTAACTTGATGACCGCACAGGTTTCTAGTAGGAACCTCAAGCACATGAGTTTCTTCAGTGTATCCGTTGAGGAAAACACCTTCACTTATGATTCTATTGCGAATCGTGATGAGTGGAACGTGGTCTTTTCTATCGGATACAATCAGAACTCTGAGGTTGCGTACTACGTTGAGATGGTGGGCGTCGATGCCGTAATGGTCATTCGATTCCGCCAGAACAAACTCAACTTCACTATGGCAGCCGACTCTGAGCAGACTGCCTCTGGCGTAGAGGCATGGGTGCGTGAGGCTTATCCTCAGCCCAAGATCCAGCGCAAGTCTGACAGTGTGCCTCTGGCATTCTGGTCGCAGTCTCCTCATGGTTTCATCAAGCGCGATAAGAAGATCGTTCCTCTCGTATGGGAAGAGATCCGCGGCAACTACACCGCAGAGGCGAGGAAGCAGGTTGATAACCTCGTTGCAGTACATCCACCTCTTGATGGTGGTCGCCTTCTTCTTTGGCACGGGCCTCCCGGTACGGGCAAGTCTTCTGCTATCCGTTCTCTCATTCACCATTGGCTGCCTTGGTGTAATGCGTCTTACGTAGTAGATCCTGAGATGTTCTTCGGTTCAGCCGAGTACATGCTCAACGTCTTGCTTTCATCTACCAACAAGCAGTACGACATCTATGATGAGGACTACGACGAAGACGAAGAAGAGGAGACTCGCTTCATCCTTCAGGGTGAGGAGCGTTGGAACCTTCTTATCATCGAGGACGCTGATGAGTTTCTCGTGGCCGATGCTAAGGAGCGCACCGGTCAGGCTCTATCGCGACTACTGAACATGAGCGATGGTCTCATCGGCCAGGGCCTAAACTTCCTCTGCCTTATCACTACTAACGAACCGATCGCCAACATCCACCAGGCTGTTTCGCGTGAGGGTCGTTGCATGGCTAACATCAACTTCCCCGCACTTCCTCGTGACGAGGCTGAGGCATGGTTGGGTCAGAAGATCCCCGCATCTGTCGGCGGAACTGAGTTCCCTCTCGCTAAGTTGTTTGACATGCGCCGTGAACTAAGCCAGATCAAGACGGAAGTCAAGACCTACTCGACAGGAGTGTACCTGTAGTGCCTTGTCTCACCGAAGAAGAAACCGTAGTCGATCCAATCAAAGAGATTCGCAGCAAAGTGATCGAGATGCTAGACAAGTTCAGCGGTCAGGAACTTTGCAGCAGTGATACGGTCTGCGATGACCTTTTAGACATACTACTGTTAACGGACGATTAAATGGGACTTAAAGTACTCGACAACAAAGTGCAGCCAGACGGGGAACTAAGTACGCTCTCCGAACTGGCTGCGCTTATCTTCGGCCAGTACGCTGTAAGCGATTACAACAGTAACTTCAGTGTACTGAACGCCAAGTGCTGTGCGCTCATGTACTATGTGCTGACGGGCAAGGAAGCACCAAAGCCAGTCTACAATGCCAATAAGATCTCCAGGTGGGATCTTGAAAAGGTTATGCGGCTTTATGCCATGGCTCCTGATGACATCAAGGAGAGAATGGATCCCCAGATCGAGGTCTGGAAGAAGGAAGTCTACGGTGACCCTTACGCAAAAAGTTGATGTCTTTTTCACTATCGAGATACACGATCGAACTAGGCCCTATTCCAGCGTGCATAACTGGGACTTCAAGATCTTGCTTGGTGATGTTGACCTCTACTACAGTGATCTGTATTATGATTCGATAGCAGACGCACAGGCCGTAGCAGAACGCCTCTTAGCAAAGGCAATCACAGGTCATGCTAAACTGGATCACGAATCAGAAAGAGAACTCTTCGACGCATGTACGTACAGGTATTTGTAGACGGCGCTTCCAGAGGGCAAGGTCAGAAAAAGGTGGGTGAAGCAGCGTGTGCTGCTGTGGTTTTCCGGAACCGCAAAAGAATTACTCACTATGCTCGGGGCTTAGGTAAGCGCAGTAACAATGAAGCAGAGTACGAAGCCCTACTCTTGGGTCTATTGATGTGTGCTATGGCAGACCTCAAGGATCCTGTAATCTATTCAGACTCTGCTGTAGTTGTGAACCAGGTCACCGGCAGGTGGGAGTGTAAGAATCCCAACCTGCTGCCACTACTGATGTCGATCAAAGATATCCAAAGTGAGTTCAGGTTTCGGCTGGAACAAGTCCCACGCAACATGGTCTATGTTGCCGATGAACTATGTAACGAGTTCTTAGATAATTTAGATGAGCAGAAGAGGCTCATCGTACCTAAGAAACAAATCATTAAATCTAACTAGAGGTCATGGTGTCTGCCAACCCTTACGCACACTTTGAAGACGACGACGAACTATTGGGCGTCAACACAGCAGCGACCCAGCACAACGGTGCTGTATTTGAACTCCGTGGCCCTCATGGTGAAGATCTTCCTGAAGAAATGCAGGAAGCGCTACAGAAATACCTGGGCTATAGCATCCCAGTACGATCAGAGACGGTCCCTCTGATCTTCCGTGCAATCACGGGAGTGTACGACTTCTTTGCGAACTTCGCAGACTATTCGACACAAGGACCGCTGCTAGCCGCCCTGGCAGAAGTAGTTGACGATCTAACAGACGGTAAACTCGGAGAGGTTTACAATCTGATCGAAGCCGAGCGTAAGATCCTTTACACTTGGGCCATCGAGAAGTTCCTTATTGCCATACTTCCCGAAGATGGGAACTGGGGTAAGGATCTCGCAGGAGATGCGAGCAATGAAGAAGTCGCGATGTATTTCGAGACTTACTTAGATGCTGTGCGCTTCGTTCGATCGAAGGCTAGTTCTATTTATTACAATCTATGTTCTAAACTCAATCGCCAGCCCGATGAAGGACTGGTCAACACTGGTATCTATTCTAAGCGTGATGAGATTCGTTACATCACACTGAACAAGCCACCAGTGGCACGTTAAAACACAAAGGAACAAGAAGATAAATGGCTAACACAGCATCGGTCCGGATCCTTCCGACCACAAACAACAACGCACGACGCTCACTTACTGAGGCTGGCATCAACAGCATCCTCGGTGACATCCTTGATTCAATGATCAAGTACCCCAAGCAGAGCACTGAAGAGCGTGCCTCAGAGACAGCACGTATCGCACGCAAGCGTAAGGTAACTAACCTTCAGGTTGCTGCCATCCGTGCCAACCTTTCACGTGGTACTTACGGTAACGTCCGCACTCTTATGAGGAACCGCAAGAACAGCCTCTCAGCATCTGCATAGAGCATCGTAGGTGACGGTGGATATCAGTTGGGAAGAATACAAAGATAAGCTGTATCGTTCTCGGTTAGACTGGCAGAACGATTCAGCCTGTCGGAGTATCGAAACAGCAAAGATGTATCCGTCATCTGAAAAGAATCAGGGGGTAGTTGCAGAGACAATCTGCGCTCCCTGCCCGGTTCGACTGAACTGTCTCGTCTATGCACTAGCATATGACGAGCAGTTCGGTGTATGGGGTGGCACTACGGAAAAAGAACGAGCCAAGTTCCAGAAGGAACTTAAGGAGTTCACCACCCTATCTGTAAGAAGGAAGAACCTAGAGTCAATGGCTGCGCGTCACGTAGGTATTGCAGAGGTCTCCTCTCTTGCGGTGCAAGTAGTTAATGCTTAATTAGAAGGATTGAATGTAGGTTAGAGAGTTATACATTTATACACAGCGGACTCATAAACCTCATTCAATCCGTCGACCTAAGTCTACTTTCTGAAACTGTAACTTCAACAGAAATAGACAGGCAACACATGGTCAACAATACAGAGCTGGAACAGACAATCAGATCCAAGATAGAGACCTACGTTTCTATCGCCTACAAGGCTTTGACGGCTGGTCCGGCTATCGGCGGAAGTAAGACGACAGAAGAGTACATCATCAGGTTCATCACTAGAGTGACTGAAGAGTACGTAGTGAAACTATTGACACGTTTTGCTATCAGTTTGAGTACTGCTTTCTGGTCTATAAAAGAACTATTTGACTACATTAACAATCGACGGGCACGGAAAGACTTAGTGCTCGTCTAACGAGAGTTGTTCGAAAGAGCCTACCATCATGAGTGGTTACACCGATACTCGTCCAGAGGATAGCGGAGTGATAGAAACGTTCACCTTTTCAACCAAGTTGATTCCAGATACTAAGGCAAACATTGACCTTCAATTAGAAGCGTTAAATGCTCGCCTTGAGAACCTGGTAGACAAGTGTAAGGTAGACTATCAAGACGGTAGGTACCCAATTCTCGCGAAAATCTTGGATGTAAGTCGCGATCGCACCGAACTGGAGCGCCTATCAAAGGGGCTCCAGATCGTGGCGTCGTTCATCGAAGAGTTTGACGTACTTCGTGAGCGACAGAATGTATTAGCAATGGCCCAGAAGGATCCAGGTTGGTTCGCTGCTGCCTTTGGCGACTTTGATAAAGACATCAACCATTTTCTAGATGTCATAACTCAAGATGATGAGACTTTAACTAGCGAGGAATAGTGAAAACTGAGATCGTACTAGGTGCTGATGGCGTCCGTAAGGATGTCGACATGGGCACGGTGTCACAGAGTGACTTCCGCGACATGGCCAGCACCTATAAGGAACTTTCAAAGATTGCTCTCTTCGATACTGGTATCCTACCCTTGCTAGGATCAGGTGTCCTAGCAATCCGCCATTGCCTCAATCATACACAGATTGTAGTCCAGCATGCTCCTGGAAAATACTACATCAACTGGTGTGACAACGAAGGTGATGAAGATGTACAGACATACTACTTGGCTCAGCCATGGCGTATCGTTATCGGTGATATCAAGGACGACGAACTCTTAGGTGCTCGTACCTTCTATTCGCCTCACCCAATCCAGACATTAGAGCAGCCGCTCTATCACGTCAACCTACCTAACATCAACTGTGAAGGCTACGGCTATGCCTCTGAGCCTTATGGTGGGAACGGTGTAGGTTGGATTTGCCTCTACCACACTGGTAGTTGGCACAACCTAACGATGGGTGAGAGGATCCGTGCTCTCATCGAGCGTGCCTCAGGCGTAGAAGTCTACAACGATGGCAACATGAGCGAGACAGACGGTCCTCGCTTTTACTTTAAGAACGAAAAGCCAGAATACGTTTGCTCCCCCGATGCCTGGCAGAAGAAGTCAGATGAAGAAGGATTTGAGTGGACGCTGGATGAGGATCTTTGGATTCCTGTCCTGGTTACTGGACGAGACAAGCAAGATCGGCACGACCCTGAGGGTGTACCGCTGACTCTAGAGATGGCAATGTATGGTGGCTATCGTGCGTACTACGAGGAGAATCTAGTACCGAAGCCAGTCAATGCATTTGGCCGCGACGATCTAGAGAATCCAACGGGCAAGGAACTATTCAAGCATATCTCAAGCGCAGTATCCAAGGCGAACATCGCAACAACTGGACCCGTCAAGCCACAGGTAGTCGCGGTAGAGGAAGTTCTAGCAGAGAACATCTGCAAGTGCTGCGAAGAAGACGAAATTGATGACTACGACTTTGTTGTCATCCATGATGGCACTAAGATCTGCTCCAGATGTGCGAACGAAGGTTGCTACGTACCTTGCGAAGAGTGCCATGACTACTTCCACTACAAGTCTGCTAAGCCCTTCAGTGAGGATGAAGAACTCTGGGCGTGTAATGATCACGCACACCTATTAGACACATGCTCTGGCTGTGGTGCATACTGGTGGAAGAATCCAGGTGCTGGAATTGATGACTGGAGACACTGCATAGACTGTGCCGTTCCTGTCGACTGTTCAAGCTGCGGTAACGTCGTTGCTGATTGTGATATCATCGTTGTAGAGGCTAAGGCTTCTCCAGACGATGAGCACACAATGGAGTTCTCTCTCTGTCACTCCTGTGCAGGTAGCACTAAGACCTGTGCATGTAATGTCTTGGTCAACGCCAAAGACACCGGCCCACTAAACGGCCTGTCGGTATGTCAGCCATGCGTCGTGAATGACGATGAAGGCATCCCTTCTTATGTCCCACAGTCTGCCGTGAATGTCACGTTGACTACTACTACTTCCTAAGGATCATTTAAGTGAGTGAACCATTCGTAGCAGTTCCCATGGAGGAACTCAATTACTTCTGGGTCATCGAAGATGAGGTACCTTGCTTCATCGGTGACGTAGAAGACATCACCAAGCACGCCGACACCTACGGTTATGAGATCTACTACGTTCTCGCTAACCGTGAGGTGACTACGAAGGGGGCAAACAATGTCGTCCATACTTCGTACGAGCCAAGCACCTGGAAGGTTATCAACACCTTTGTCGGTCGCGCCATAGTCCCAGCAGATGGTGAAATCGCTCTTACTACTCTTGAGACCAACGCATGGTACAGCCTGCCGAAGATCCCGTGGGAACTAGTTCAGCGCATCGACACATTCTTCCGTGCAGTTGACAAGAAGCACTCGACTGAGTCTATTGTCATCCTCACCTTTGATTCGACTAAGGACGATTCATCTGGTTGGGGTGTCTTGGTACCAAACCAGGAGAACTCAGCCGTAGATTGTGATTACGATCCCACCAGTGTGGCCGAGGCTAAGTCTGAGGCTGGCGAGCACATCAACATCGTAGGCTCAGTACATAGCCATCCCGATATGTCAGCCTATGCATCACACACTGACCACAAGGATCAGGCCACCTTCCCTGGTATTCACATCACGCACGGCTGGTCTAACAAGACCGGTGGCGTTACTGAATACCACATCGAGTTCATGATGGGTGGTTACACCTGGGAGTTCAAGCCAGAGCAGGTATTCGCCAACATGCCACAGCCCGAGATCGTCGTAGACGAAGAGATCGAGGAGTGGATGTCTAAGGTGAAGCCAGCGACGAAGACCTTCCCAAAAGCTGGGAGTGGCACCTTTGGCTCGACTTCTAGCCCTGGCGGCCACTCTTCGGGCTCTGGTAACGCTGCGCTAACTCGCATCACGTTACCCTCCGATGCTCCTAGCCTTGATGATACGATCATCATTGGTGAGATTGCTAGGGACTCGCGTAACTGCTTGCTTTGTGATGGGCTACTAATCGGTCCAGAACTGGACAAGCGTCGTTGCTTGTCTTGCCACTCGTATCTGCTTCTCCCAGAAGAGACCATCGCCAACCTCCTTGAGGTTCAGGCTGAGTATAAACTCTTCGCATGGGAGATCGATCCTAGCCAGAAGCCAGATAAGGCTATTGTCATTTGGCGGAAGACCGAGGATGGCAAGAACGTATACGAGAATGTCTACACTCCTGAATCTGAGTCAACCCTGGGAAAATCCTAAGGTGGCTCTCTAGGACAGGTGGATCCTCCGAGGGTCGGGAATATCTTTCCGGTCCCGGAGGGTCTATCCTAGACGTAGGCTTCTGCGTAGAGTGCGGCGAACTGACCGAAGGTGATGGTCCAGAAGACAGTCTATGCCCTAGTTGCTGGAAAGAACTACGCCCAGCACAAGAAGCATTTGATTGGGAGTTTCAGTGCGATGAATGTCAAGAGCCTGTGGAGTTTGCTTCACTTCTCTGTCGCTCATGCAAGTATGTATTCCCAACTGACCACTGGACTGGTTGGACTAACCTTAGTGCAGAGGCAGTAAGACAAGCAGAGCCACCTCCCTTCGAAATAGATCCATCAGAGATCTACGACTATATGTTGTGCTGTAACGAGTCCCAGTGGGATTGTCAGTGCGAAGGCAGACAGAAGATCTCCTGGGATATGCGGAATGATGTTCCCAGAGAAGTCATGCAGAGTGCATACAAACTAAACTCCAGTTGTATGGGGTGCGAGTTCTACTACACCCCAGCCTGCATGCCCTTCCGTGCCTGGATAAAGAACACATTGCTCACCGGCGAAGTCGGTGTACAAATCACTACTTGTAGCGCCTTCAAAGCAGATGAGACCTATGGTGCATATGCTTTTGAGTATGTATAAAAACTCAGGGAAGGCATTAAGAAAGGTACTCTAAACCATGCGCGATCCCTATCGTACCATTGTGGTAGGTTGTGGGGGTATCGGCACCTGGCTGATCGAAGGTCTGTGTCGACAGATCTCAGCATCAGCCCCTGGTTCTGGCATCATCCTAATTGACGGCGATTCATTCGAAGAGAAGAATCGTGAGCGTCAGTTGTTCAATGGTGCTGGCAACAAGGCAGTGGTGCTTGCCCGAAACCTCACACCACAATTCCAGAACCTCATGATCGTTGGTCAGCCCTGGTGGGTTGTCGGTGGTGAGGTATCTGGTGAGCCTGAAGAGGCATCAGATGACGGGACCGTGGTGACACGAGTACCTGCCAAGAAGATTCTTCAGAACGGCGATGTAGTCTATGCTGTTGTCGACAACAACGCAGCACGTAAGGTGTTGCTTGAAGCGGCAATGGAGATCGACAACATTGATGTGTTCTGTGCCGGTAATGATGACATGTACTACGGTTCAGTCTATCACTACCAGAGGCGAGATGGCCGTGACATCACGGTCAATCCGCTAGAAAATCACCCGGAGTATGCTGATCCTCAGGATCGGAACCCCGGTGAAATGAGTTGCCAGGAGCGCGCTGAACTAGATAGTGGTACTCAGCTCGTGGCAACCAACATGGCCGTTGCGGCTTGGCTGCTCGGTCGTAATCATAAGAGCATTCTTATGGGTGACGAACCGGATGTGACTCAGATCTATTTCGATCTAGGTCATGGGCTAGCCCAATCGAATGATCGACGTATTGAATACGCCACAACGGCATCCTAACCTAGGTTAAACTACAGGAGATATATCTAATGGAAATGGCTTCAGGCCCTCAGAAGAAGGCCACAGCAGCAGCGGCACAGCCGACGAAGATTCAGTTCGGCTTCTTCACACTGACTGGTAACCAGTACGCTGGCAAGACCATCGGTGAGATCCGCGCACAGCGTGGTCCAATGTGGCAGATGCCCGAAGACACCGTCGCTATGATCGGTGGTCAGAAGGTTGATGACACTCGCGTTCTAGCAGAAGGCGATCAGTTGGAGTTCCACCGCAAGGCCGGTGAGAAGGGCTAGTCTCTTCATTAGTAGGACTGAGGGTAGGGTTGGGGCGAATGGCAGCCCTACCCTCAGAAATACATATTCCTAAGGCTTACTATGACTTCACAATCTCTTGCTATAAATCGTTTTTTTAAAGAGCAGCCAGATTGTATGGCGCACAGTCGGAACGCAGACGAACTGAAAGAACGATTCGAAGCGTTAGTTGCAGTGCCAAAGAATACTACAAAGACTGGCACCGCCAAAGATAGGCTAGCAGTCTTCGCTAGCAAGGGACTAGCCGAAGGTACTCATTGGTTCAATATGGGTAAGGTGTTCGAACACAACTTCGCTCGCACATACCCTAACCCGACCATCAAGTACTGGCTAGAGAAACAAGTTGGCATTCCATCAGACCAGTGCCAACTGGCCTTCATGGACAACGGTGACATCTTCCTGTTTAAGATTGAACCCAAGAACATTGAAGCAGTAAAGATCAAAGCACTGCCTACGCTCGACGGCAAGGCTGTAGACTTCTCGGTGCAAGAGCGTCCTAAGAAGCGCGCCGCTGTCGACCCAAGGTTTGGGGACATGCCTGATGTATCTGGTATGGCAATCTGTATGCCTAATTATCATGGCGGTGATACTCCGTCTGATATCACGCGTCTCCATAATGCAGGCTTTCCGCACCGCCGTATCGTTGCGGTTGAGAAAGATAAGACAGTATATGGTAGACTTTACGAACAAGTGCGGGGGCTGGGAGTAATCACAGTCAACCAAGATGTCGAAGAAGTTGTATGGGATCTCGCTAACGACGGCGACCGTGTCTCATGCTACTACGCAGACTACTGTGGTCAGTTCACCAAGAAGGTTCTCCATGGCTTCGAAGGCTTGATGGGTAATCTTACTGACAACGCACGCGTTATGGCAACCTTCAGTCGCTGTCATGACTCAGTCAAGTTCGATGATATCTATGGTCCGCTAATGTTTGAGAAGTTAGCGAAGATGCGTAAGCGCCACTTCTTTCCATCAGAAGCATATGCTACACCAGCAGCGTGCTTGTGGATAACGCTTGTGATCAACCACGCACTCGGTTTAACAGCAGAGCAGTTTGCTAACCGTGTCACTATGCCTACTCCTAAGACTGGTTATTATGTAGAGGTCAAGTCTATTGACTACTATGCTGACTCGGTTCCCATGGAGTTTTCGACCTTCGATCTTCGTAAGGTTGACGATCCAGCAGATCATCTGCCAGATATGATCAGGGATTTGATGATTTCGTTCAGTGCATAGTGGTATACTAGACCTCACCACAAATATGAGAGGTTTAGTATGGCAACAGTTCAGAAGATTCTGGAGGCGAAGCGCGCTCTAGATGAACTTCTTGGTCCTGAGTTGACTGAGATCATCGAGGCTATGAAAGAAGAGCCCGGTCCAAAGAACAAGTACTTTGTTGAGATCCCTTCCGGTGAGAAGGTTGACTACTCCATCGAAGAGATGATGGCTCTAGTTGCCGTCACGTCTAACCGATATCAGCGAGCGGCTCGTGCAGCAGGTCTGGCAAGATCACTCTTCAAGATCTCTGAAGCACGGTATAAGTTGAAGTTTAAGACTTCACTCACAGGTAAGAACACAGCAGAGCGTGAAGCCAACGCAATGGAAGCTGCCACTCAGGAGTTTCTGGCACTAGCAGTTGTAGAATCCTGTGTTGAATTAGCTGAATCACTGGAGTCAGCAGCAAAGATGGCTAATGAATCTGCCAAGAAGATCTTGGATAAGATCCAGACGATGTATGTTGCTCAGCGTCGTGAAGAAAAAGGTGCCTACCGAGAAAGTGATTTTGGTAGATAACTATGCTACAATAGTATATGTATGAATACATGTATAAAGGTGGCTAATGGTGGTTAATCCTACTTACTACGGTGAATATCGGTCAAGCACGGTGTCTCAGACAGGCTGCATCAAGCAGTTCGTGACGACACCTGGTTCAAATCTACTCTTCCCGCCACAGGTCAGTTACGAATGTGATCTGTGTAAGAAGTCACATGGTTTCAGGCTGGTCCGAACATGGTCAGTCTCCACCGAGCGCCAAATCAAGCAATTTGAGAAGTATTGTCAAGATCACAAGATGGATCAAGACGTACCGCTTAACTAAGTCTTTATCTATAACTACAGCGAAGGGACCAGCATCGTCTGGTCCTTTTGTATTTGAGAGGAAGTTTTGTGAGTCTAGCAGAACATCTGCATGTTGGTACTCCCCTGGTCTGGGTTGAAACAGATGAGCCTGACCGTATTACTGACATGATCGTGGCTCATTCACAGCGCCCCGTATTCCGTATCGATCCTTTCGAGGGTGTACTGGTCTACAAGAGGGGTCAATGGCGCAAGGTTCTGTTCAGTAACAACGGCGCTATGGATCTCTCCTGGAGATTCGAGGATGCAATCGCACACGTCTACAAAGAGCGTGGTGTATTCATCATCACCAATGCTCACAAGGTAGCAGAAGAAATCCCAGACCTGCTTCTGGGCGGTACGGCACAGTATCGTAGAGCATTCTACGATAACAACAAAGATGACCTACCCTTGCAGTTGATCCTCCTCTCATGTGGTATGGATATCCCACCGGAGATTGCACGACACGCAGCAGTAGTGCCATCTTCTCTGCCTAACACAGCAGAACTAGCATACATCGTCACGCACATCTCTAATGAGGCTAACGAACCAGTTCTACCTGAGGCTGCTGACCTTACGCCTATCACTAGGGCTGGTCTAGGTCTCACCGAGTCTGAGTTCGTCCAGGCTTGTGTCCTATCTCTACGTGAGAGGGGCATCATCGATGCTGAGCACATCAACAATTTCAAGCGTGCCAAGGTTTCCTATGGTGGCATGCTTGAGATCCGTCGCCCTGAGATCAACTTCGATATGATCGGTGGCCTAGATCTGGCGAAGGAAACAATCAAGGCAGCAGTATGGGCGTGGCACAACCCGGAGCAGGCAGCAGAGTTTGGTGTATCACCTCTGCGCCGTATGCTTATGGTTGGTGTACCGGGCACTGGTAAGTCAGCGATCTGTGAGGCTACGGCCAATGAACTAGATCTAGAACTTGCAGTGCTCGGCGTAAGCAAGATGATGAGCAAGTGGATCGGTGAGTCTGAGTCCAACATGCGTCGGGCTTTCGCTCAACTAGGAGCACTGAAGCCTGTTGTAGCATGGGATGATGAGTTCGGTCGATCAATGTCTGGCGGCGGTACGTCGAACGACGGAGGAACCACCGACCGTGTACACGGCGAGTTCCTTACTGGTCTACAAGAACTACCTGACGAAGTGTTCTACATGGCCGCCGCCAACCAAATCACAGGTCTAGCACCTGAGATCCTTCGAGCAGATCGTTTCGATAAGATCATGTTCGTGGGCTTCCCTACCGAAGAAGAACGTCAGAGCATCTTCGGTATCCACCTAGGTGACCGTGCCTCTGAGCACAACCTAGAAGAACTTGCGGGGGCTACACGCTCCTTCACTGGCGCAGAGATCAAGGCACTTCTAAAGGAAGTTCGTAACAAGATCTCTGGTCCACAACGCCGACACATCACAGACGAAGACATTCTTCAGTTCGTTCCGAAGCAGAAGAACCGTATGTGGATCCGGCACAAACAAGACATCATAGCCATGTATCGACGTGCATTAGATGAATGGGATTGGGCATCCTCTGGCCAGTTGGCTGAGGCTCAAGACGTTATCAATGATCGTTTCGATGCTGGAGTACATACCAAGAAACTAGCAAACGTTCAAGTTAAGAGATGGGCATAGATGGCAGACGTAGACGAATTAGGATTTAGTTTAGACGGCTTGGACGATCCCCCTGCTGCGCCACCGCAACAGCAGCAGGCTTTTGAAAAGGATCTGTACAAGAAGTGGTTCAGGACCAAGGACCGTGCAGGTTTCGTAAGCCTTCGACCATTCTTCAAGGCCGGTAAGGTTGTTATAGATATTGGTAAGGCTGATCCTAATTCGTCTGCTTTGCTCTCTTCTTCAGAGGCATACGTAGACGTAGTTCAGTTAGGCACATACCTGCGTGCGATTGTTGAAGGTCGCGCCGCGAAACTGTATCCCAAGAGCGATTACCTCAAGGTAGATACTGACGAAGGTCTAACGATCTTCGGTGGTAAGGGTACATTGAGTCGAGTCTTTAAGGCTCATCACTGGCCAGGCAAAGATAAGGGCACCTATGACTCTTCTGCGTTCCAGTGGAAGGTTGGTCATTTCGAAGGTAAAGAATCCTCAAACGGTTTGATCATGCCTGATTGGCAGAAGCCGAAGTCTGTTGATAGTATTAAGGTTACACGCACAGATATCGCAGAGATCTCATACACTCTCGACATAGCGTTGCAAGCCTATGCTGTACAGAACAAGGATTGGTTACAAACATAATGAGTCACGGAGAAGACATCCCCGCAAACTTCAGAGACATCGAGGTTCTACGAAACCAGGTCACTGAAGCACTGAACAACTTCGCTAAGAACACAGCGAGTCGCTTCACTGAAATCGAAGAAAGATTAGAAGAAGCAGACAAGGTTGTTTCTGCTTTAGCCATGGGCTATGCGGAGATGGCTGTAATCCTCGACGCTGTAATTGCTCATGTTGGAACTAAGTCTCCCGATGAGCGTAAGGCTTTCTTGGAGTCGATAGAGTCAGGACGCAAGCAGATGCTGGGCGTCTTTTCGGAGTATGCAAATGTCGTGGAACGAACAGATCCAAGAACTGCCTCAACCATTCAAGACATGGTTAAGGAACAGCAAACTCCTACCTCCGATTAACTCAGTAGCACTCCTGGTGGTGGATGAGAATCTTAAGTTCTTGTCCACCTCCTTGGAGTTTTGTTCTGTTGCCTTCGGAGTAGCCAAGAAGATGTTCCCAGAGGCTAAGTCTATGCTGACTGTCTCTGGTCCTGAGTATCAATTGATCATGTCGGGCGAAATAGAATTGCACGACATCAAACTACGACAAGAAAAAGATGAAGTCAACAGTTCAAATAGCCAATGAAATCCTAACGCATCTAGTGGTGCGATCCAGTAGTTCTTGGGCTGCTGCCCTACACGATCTGATGCTGTCTGAGGAAGCCACAAAATACACCGCTGCCCTCGCCCGTAAGTACAATACAGAGAACGCCCGTACTTACACCAAAGGTTTCGCAGACCTGCATGCACAACTGCCCAATATCAGCAAGGAAGACTTCAAGGAGGCAACTTCTTTACTGAAGGAACGTGGCAAGATCGTTCAGTATGGCAAGGGTAAAGGTGTAGCCATCATCATTCTGGACAGCACTACAATCCCAGAAGAAGAGGGATGGATTAGGCCTGATGATTTCAGTGCGCTACTCAAAGCAGCAGCATCGTACGTGCCAGAGATGGAGCGGATGCAAATTGAGGTTACCAGGCTACGGTCAGACCTAGAAGAAGCAAACGAAACTATCGCTGCTCTACAAGAGCAAGTAAAACTAAACTATCTTACAACTTGGAGTTAGACTCTAATGCCTAGCATGGACGAACTCATCGAACTATATAACTCGGTGTCAGATGAGGAAGAAGTAGCAGCACCCAGCGAAGTTGACTGGGCCGCGATTCCTACAATCCTAATGGATGGGGCTGTAGATTATGCGGTCGATGAAGTAAAAGTAGAAGAAGAGCCTCTTCCAGAGTACTTCATCAATCCCATCTTCGATACCGATCACCCAGATTGTGGGTATGCACTAGTTGATGAAGAAAACCCTATGCTTATCCATGTCCATCTAGCCGAAGGCTATGAGAGTACGGGCGTAAATGTGGCTCGTCTGCATGAGAAAGTGCAGGATGGGCAGAAGAAGTTTTCATCGTCCGCAGTCCTACGTACAAAGTTCGACCCGGCTAAGCAGGTGTCCTGTAAGTGGTTGGTGCCCAGTGTCGAGGCAGTGCAGATAGATAAGGCCGTCCTACCAGAGGACTACCCATACGATCGAGAGCCAGACTACCCGATCTGTATGAATCCTGCCATCAAGAAAAAGGTCAGCGTCAACATCCCCCCGTGCATGCACGCTGATCAGCCGCAGAACCAGTGTGATGGATACGAATCATCTAAGTGGACTAAGGTTCGAGAGACCCAAGTCGCCACTCCATCAGGTCTTTACACCTTGACAATAGAAACTCGTCTAAGCGGTGAAGCGGTACCTACAGCAAGAGTACTCCATACGAACAATGGTGCCACGATTCCAGTTCAGATCGTAGTCCTAAGGGCATCTGACTTTGATGAAGACTTCATCACGGTAGTGAATCAGTTCTTCGATGGATACATTCTAGAAAGCGAACCTATCGAAACTCATGAGGTCGAGATAGAAACTACAACTGTTGCTAAAGAAAAGGTAAAGTACCTTGAATACGTTCTCTCCTTCTGACACGTCATTCAAACTCTCCATCAATCCAACGACTACAACTCTAGAGCACCCGATGGTAATGGGCGCTAGAGTTTCGGTTCCTACACAGTCGTTGGCAGAGGCTTTCTTTACGGCAACCGACCAGGATACTGATCTTCTTCCTCCTGTTACTCGTTACGTGTCGCCGGACTACCGTAGTTTCATCATCGAGCGCTCGCCCACGATGCAGAGGATCAAGGCCAAGAACGGTGTGCTCGATTCTGAGAGAGAGTACAAGGAATTCGAGATCCCAATTCCGTGGATGTACTACGCCATCGCCTTCTCTGATGATCAGCATCAGGAACTAGCGGAGTTCAGAATCTATTGCCGGACTGAGCAGATCTATCACCCCGATGAAGTTCTAGCATACCTCCCTCTCCCCAACTGTTACTCATGGGGTGAGGTGTGTCTTGGCGAGAACTACATCGAGGAGGCTCTTCACGATGCTCGCGATGGCAATCTATCTTCAAAGATCAACGCATTGATCACGGCTTTCTGGGGGTCAGGTTTCAACCTTGACACCATTGAGTTCGCTGAGGCAGGCAAAACTCCTGACGCTCTTGCTGAAGCAATGAAGAATCGCGACAATCCAGAACTAGAGTACCGAGACTATAACGACAGCAGCAAAATCTTAGACTACTTTGAGAATTGGTCTAAGATGTCGATGGAAGAGTTATTGTCGCTGGAATTCTACCAAGCTAAGGTATCAGTCATCTCTCCGGATAATGGTAACTACACCACTGAAGTAGAGCATAACAGTATCAGTAGTATCATTAGGAGATGGGCCAGCTCAAGACAGATAGGCTGGACTTCTGGCGAGACTCCGTTTCTAGACTACATGCGAAATCTGGTCGTAAGGATTCCGACACAATGAACATAACGGTCCAAGACAAAGATGGAGTGTCTACCATCACCTATGGTTGGGCTGATGGTGCTACCGAAACTATCTCGGTAAATTCAAGAGCATTGATGGTAGAGTGCAGCCGTAATCTATGGCCAACAGAGGGGTTCTTACCTGCTGCGGTTCGTTGGATGAGCAAGAATCGGGACATAGTCCTGTTCGAGCGCCCGCCAATGCACGTAACAGTGGACATGGCATACGAGCGGCAAGAGTTAGCCGAGATGGAAGGTACTCAGCGCGAAGTATTTCATCTTCCCATTCCTTGGACCTTGTATCTCGTACAGTTCAACTATGTATATGATCCAATTCAGATCAACGTGTTTACAAGACCAGGGCCTATTACGTCACTAGATGAAGAGATCTATCTTCTACCTCTACCGAACTTCTATATGAATGGTAAGTTGTGCAATCCAACTACACCTAAGGCTGAAGTTTTCTCTCCCGATATTCACACAGGTATCCAGAGAGCATTCAATATGGTATGGAACTCTGGTTACAACCAAGACCTGTACGATTTGATGAACATGGCACGAGATCTGCATCTCCCAGCCCATGGAGGGTACGGTGACTCATCCTACCTTCGTGCTTGGGAGTCCCTGAGTCTGTCTGAAGTTCTTGAGGCAGAATTTCCTTATGTGTTCACGTTTGATGATTTCGAAGAAGAAGAATACGACGAAAACGACGATCCTGTTACGGGCTACGGCAACAACGATGCTAAGTCATTGCGTGATATGATCGAATACATTCAGAACTATAGCAAGTCGGTCAACAACCCATACAAATTCTCTACTACGCTAGTGAACATCGCTAGCCAACTATCCAATACCTAGGAGTACAAGTGCAGCGTCAAGTAACGGTCTCTCGACCGGCAGGCTCTCGTGGTCTAAAGGTTGAGAACAGACTCCTCAACGGGACCTACCCTTCAGACGCTGATATGAGAGACGTAGTTGATGTTCCTGAAGTCCAGTTTCTGGAGTCACTTCAGGTAACACATGACGCGAATCTCCTACCCCCTGGTGTATTGTGGATGTCGGCTGATGGTAAGTCCTTACTTATCCATGAGCCCCCAGCACGCAAGAGAATCAGCATGAGATGGGGAGCACTGGGTGAGTTCACGATTCCACTATCGAACTACGACCTACCCATGCCAGACCTAGTCTATGGTATCTCGCCAGCATCAAATGGCCTGCCTCATGTGAGTCATATATGGGCTGCTGAGTCTCGACCAGAAAGTTGGGAGTCCAGACTATATTGGATACCACTCCCTAATATGTGGCATACTGGTGCTATCTGTACGCATACTTTGCTTGCGGCAGAATCAGATGCGCCGTATCACTGGATGGTTAACTTAGCAATCAATGAGTTTTGGTCCTCTATCTTCAACCTCGACGTAGAGGTCTACCGAGAGAACCCACTCTATTGCTACATGCGTGACATCGTCAATGAGCCAATAGACTATCATGGTTGCGACTGCGATTACGAAGACTGTGAGGATCAGGGTGAACCCATCTACGGTGAATGGTTCGACAATCCCTACAGATTCTGGGAGTCATTGGAACTCAATGAGGTCTGGCGAAGGTTCGATGGCTACTGGCAGAGAAGTCATCGCCTGTATCAGGCAAAAGAGTTGATCAAGAACAACAGCGGCGAGTATGCTTTCGGTGGATCCGAGGCAGAGCGCCTGATGGCTGTGATGATTGCCAAAAGTTACGAAAATACTATGGTCTAGTATTGACGTTTTTGCGCGATTCCTCTATACTAAAGATGTAAAGATTAGTATAAAGGATGATATAGATGGCGCAACAATCAAGCAGCAAAGAGCCTCTCTTCACTAGAGGGGATGTCGCCAAGATTCTAAATGTCACGCCTCTTACGATAGCGAACCGAGAGAAGACGAAGAAGTATCCTGAACCTAGGAGAGATCTGAATAACTATCGGGTCTATTCGTTGAACGACGTTCTGAATCTACAACTGTTAACATACAATGCTCTAGATCCCAAGACGGTAATCGCTGTCATGTTCGACAAAGGTTACAAGGATCTTAAGGAATCTATGAAGATTATCGACGGAGCATTAGATAAAAGAGTGGGGGCATAGTGGAACAGGTTAGTGATGAGCCAGAGGCTCAAACCTATCCAGAAGAAATAGAAACAGCCATCGTTGGCTTGGTAATAACCCTATGCAACCAAAAGTCCTTGTCCATTGGTATGGATGCGGCGAAACGAGAAGTGATCAATCTTCTCGAACGGATAGTTACGGGTTTAGCAACAAGTAACGAGACTGATAAAGGATGAATATAGAATGTTAGATCCAAAAAACAACTGGACCGGTGTTGGTGGCGTCGTAGCAGACCCAGAGGTAATCAACGGCTCGATTCTCAAGATTCGAGTAGCAGTCGATTACGCTGGATCAGAGCGTGACTCCAAGAACACCTCCGGTTACTTTGACGTTGTGTACTACCTGAACAACGAAGACAATGCACGCAATGCCAAGTGGGTTAAGTCCCAGGTTGAGGCAGGCAACATCAAGAAGGGTTCACAGTTAGCCATTCTTGGTCGTCTAGTTCAGGAACGTTGGGAGAAGGACGGTAGCAAGGGTCAGCGTGTGGTAATCACCGCAGAAGCCCTAACCTATGCATCAAGTTCTAAGCCTGCTGGTGAGTCATCAACAGCATCAGCCGGAACTTCTAGTGTAGCAAGCCTGCCTGACGACTTCTAAAATGGCGTCAGAAGAGTTCGATGAACAAGAGGTTATCAATCTGATAGCCCAGGCTCTGGCTGATGGAGGTGCAAGTGCTCTACAGCCAGAGCGAACTCTTCCACTAGCCTTCAATGACAGCAGGTTATTGGAAGTTCTGGCAACAAGGCTTCCTAAGTATGTACCTGTTCCAGACGTGCAAGTCATACTAGATGAACTACGAGATGAACTGTACTCGGATGTAAATCTAGGCACATTGAAACAACTCCATATCATAGCGAAGAACTGTAGAAGATGTCCCGCTATGATCCCAGAGCCGCAAATGCCACAATGGAACCTAGTGGATCCAGATGTGGTTTTTGTTTTAGATCAGCCAACTAATCACAAAGAGTCTATAGATCTCTTCGTATCAACACTGAAAAAGGTTGGCTTCTCCTCCTCGCGAATTATGTTGACCTATGTCAACCGCTGCTCGATGCAATCACGACAGCGTCCAGGCGCTGAGGAAATCAAGAAGTGTACTCCGTATCTGTTTGCTGAGTTGCAAATAGTCCGTCCGAAGTTGATCATGCCCCTAGGTCTTGTGCCTACAGCGGCGATCCTAGGAACAGATGTCAAGTTAGCAGATGAGCGAGGACATCTCTGTTGGCTAGGCCCTTGGGCGATTCTTCCTACCGTCAGTCCGTCTTACGTACTGAAGGGTGGAGGACACATCAAGGAGAATTTTGAACAGGACATGCAACAAGCCTTTAACTACCTTTACGGAGAGAAATAGTGTCAGAAGAAGAATTTAATGCGTTAGTTCAGAAAGACGTACGTCATGGATGTACAGAAGATGAACTTAACGTACTCAAGGCGAACTTACGTGAGTGGCTCTCAGAACTAAACGCACTTAAGCGAGACGTTGAAGTCCAGTTAGGCGCACAGAAGTCTAGAGTCTCGGCCACCCATGCAGAGATGCTCGAAAATGGATCATCTAAGGCTGATTGGCTGAAGTATAAGTCCAAAGAAGACTCATGGCGAACAAGCGCAGTTCGATTTATGGTGTCAGTAGAGCAACGGATGCTACACGTCAAGAATCTACGAGCCGCAGCAAACGGTAACACGAAGGTAATGACTGCTTAATGTATAGACTGTCTGACATTTCAAAGAGTGGCAATACAGTGCCGTCTAATATGTCGGACACAATGTACAATGAGTTGAAACGAAACTCTATGGGCTGGCGCTACTACTCAGGCAAGCCCATAGAACCCATAGCGGAAGCATTCATAAACATGCACGCTGCGCTAAACTCTTCTCTGGGTTATGTCTATGGCCCACGTCCTGCTTTTATAATAAGATCTGATAGAATTGAAGGCTTGATCTATGCCAACGGAGCAGTTGTGTTAGGTCGCCACAACAATTATTTAGAGTTCTGGATCGCAGAAGATACCGCAAAGCTGTTCAGGTATCCAGACCCAGAATCTTTTACTAATTAACTTCATCCGGGTGTAGCTCAGCGGATAGAGCAACCGCCTTCTAAGCGGTAGGTCGGGGGTTCGAATCCCTCCACCTGGGCGCGAAACTAGAGGAGACGCGAATGGTATATGATTACGACGAACAGTATGAGCACGGTAGAATCTCAGGGCCAGTGGTCGTGGATTTCTACGCTACATGGTGCCCGCCATGTAAAGCAATGTCGCCCATCTTGGAAGAGTTATCTAACGAGATGAACGAAGTCACATTCCTCAAAGTGGATGTTGACACACACGAAGACCTAGTCAGACAGTATGAGATTCGATCTATGCCCACGTTCGTGGTACTGTACGATCAGGTTGAGATAGACAGGATGATCGGTGCAACGTCAAAGGACAAGTTCCAAGAGTGGATAAGGGACTGCATCGACATAGAAGAAATCACACCCAGCCCAGACTTTTAAAGGATAAACTTAATGGCTGACAAACTAACCAAGGCCCAGAAGAGCGTCGATGGCGCTCTTTCTTCATTCCGCAAGGCTCACGCTGCACTAGAGAAGGCAGAGGCTTCACTCGATACTGAGGCCGAGAAGATCGCTGCCCAGATCGCAGACCTTCAGGCCAAGGCAGAGGCTGCTCAGGCACAGAAGGAGCGCACTGCTGCCGTCAAGGAAAAGATTGCGGAGTTCGTAGTCTAGTGCCACAACCATCTATCGATATCGGTGGATGGGAACACGTCGGAAACTGTTACGTAGACGCGGGTCTCATTTGGATAGGAGACCCGTGCTACGTAATGGGCGACGATGCATCCAGCCGCGTAACTGACTGGTCAGAGTTTTGTGACAAATTGTTTGCTTGTGAAGTGGACAACGTCGCAAAACCTCTAGGCGAAGGCACTGGCATTACAGTCGGTTCTGGGTATGGTGATGGCGAATATGCTGTCTATGTCCAGCGCAGCGACGGACGTATCGCACGTGCAATGATTGAGTTCATTGGTATGGACGACTACTACCTAGAGGACGACGAAGATCCTGAATGGGATCATGCTAAATGCGGAGAGTGTGGTGACTACCTGGATGAGGTAGGATACTGCCCTAACTGCGAGCCAGAAGAACAATTCTAGTTCTCGTCTCCGTAGTATAGAGGTAGAACAGATCTCTCCTAAAGATCAGGCCTGGGTTCGACTCCCAGCGGAGATGCTATGATAAAATGTGACTGGAACGGCCACCACGACAAGGGATATGATCCCGACACCCTTTGTCATGGTCAATCTATATTTGAATTGATCGATCCACCCATGACATATCAAATCTGTATAGATCACGCAGAAGCCGCCGAAAGGTATGTGGAACGTTCTGGTGGTAGATCCCGCATCGATAGCAAGCCTCAGTGTAGACGTGCAAAAGCCTAGAAGTCTTTCAGATCTAATGAATGAGAGAGAAGAACTAGAGTGCTGCCTGCATTGTCAGGAAAACATCCTTGAGTTCTTCCGCCGAAACCCTACTTTCCTTGAGTATTTGATTACCGAGTGTGAGACATGAAAACCGTAGGCTACGATTGTACTTATTGTGGACTATTCATCCCTTCACTGGACGTACATTGTCCTCATGATGAAGAGTGTCCGAACCACGACTGGTGTCAATGTGACAACTATGCCCATTCTGAATGTTGCCCCGAGTGCATATGAGGATACTAGAAGGCATTAGATACTGCTCTATCTATGGCGGCATCGTGGAATGGGAAGAGGGCGAAGAAGCAGGCTGTCACTGGTGTGGCCCTGATACTTTCTTTGATCAGAATCATTCTGAAGTAGCAGTCCTAGAGTAACACCCCGCCTCCTTAGTATAATGGCTATTACAGTTGCCTTGTAAGCTCCAGATCTCAGTTCGATTCTGGGAGGAGGCTCTCCCTAGTAAGAGAAAGATAGTATGCAAATACTTGTTGTTGAAGACAAGCACGACACTTCTTATTATGCGGCTGATACTGAAGAACACCTTTATGCTGCGGCCCTTAAGATAGTTAAAGAACGTTATAGCGATGGATGGTATTACTCTATGGGGGACGAAGTAGCATGGCTGCATAAAGCTCTTGATGGAAATAATCCACAAGAGTGTGGCATGGCTGCTTGGAGACTCCTCAAGGCTCGCAGGGATTATGAATATGAGAGATGTTATCTAGATGACGTATTCGTGGTGGAACCCGCAAATGTCTAGGCGATCCAAGCGCAAGGCAGCAGAGAGAGCAGCAAGAGAGTGGGATAGGGAATACGAGAAGTGGTGGATGGAGCAGTTTGCTCAAGGCTACTCTCTCGGTCCTAGCATTCCCAAAGAACAGCAGATTGCAGAAGTGAATGCGATTGCTGTAGAGATTTTCGGCGGAAGATACTATTGCATCGGAGATGACGTTGAGTTCACGCTTAGTTCCTAACGAACCCACGTATGATGAAGTCCCAGTAGACATCTATGACCAACTAGAAGACATAGATAACGCTCCTTATTTTGACGAAGACGGAGATTTGATCTACTATCCATATGAAGACGATTACAACGAGTACTTCTCGTACGATGACGATGAGTACCTGGGCGCTGAGGATGACTATCCTTACGACTGGGTCGATCCATATGGAGATACATAACTAATGGCATTCCTGGTTAGACTAGAAAAAGAAGATGCAGAGTGGCTCGCCAATCTAATGGCGACAGGTATTGAAAAAGCCAGTCGGCTAGAGGGCGGTTGGGCCAACCACATCGAACGACTCTTGGCTATCCAGACTGCATTAGAAGAGAAAGATAAGGCAGATCATCAACCTGGCGATAAGGTTGAGCGAACTCGCCGGACTAAAGAGGAGATCGAGGCAGAGAAGCGACAGGCACTCTGCCCCGATCATCCTAAGAACCAACTCAAGAAGCGCCCTAGCACGGATTGTGATGGATGCTGGAGTGCCTACGAGCGCCTAGAGCCTATGAAGTATGAGGCCGCACGCAGATCCTACGAGGCTTCAAAGAGGAAATGATGAAGAACTATATCGTAGATGAAGAATCCAGGAAATGGATCGAAAGCAACTACGGTAAGGGCTGCGAATATGCCTCTCCTGCCTATAGGGACAGTGCTCCTTACCTATTGGAGCGGGTTAAACAAGATCCCTATGGATACGGTCACGTCGGAATGCGGATGTGGTATGACACTCTACCCGGTAGCCAGAGTCAATGGAAATTGCTTTACGACGGCGGAACTGATACTATCATAGAGCCTTTCGATATTAAATTACAGTGTAGGCGTAAGTAAGTTCTGCGGCATTGGTGTTAATGGTTAGCATGTCAGTCTTCCAAACTGAAGGTAGGGGTTCGAATCCCCTATGCCGCTCCAAAGGAACAGGTTTGTGAATAATATAGTAGAATTAAAGGACACTCTTAGAGAGTGTCTTTCTTTTTGCCCGGACGACTACAGGGGTCCTGTATCCTTACATTCGAAGCCCGATGGTGCGAGTCTGTTTATCGTTTGGAATGGCGCATACTTTCCCACTATGAACCTACGCAGGGGTGTCTGTGGCTGGATTAGATCATATGATCTCTCCAATAATATCTGGAATCTCATCGGTCTCTATGACGAGAAGACTGGCCTTGTCAAGTGGACGGATAGCCAAGGTTATGTATATGGTTCTGTAGACGCATTCCACAACATGGTATTCGGTAAGGGTAGACTGTCATGCAAGAGGAAAGTAAGTTAGTTAAGTATCCTCGTACCATGCACCTACCGTGGTCTCCTGGCTTACAAAACGATGACAGAGTGATAGAAGATCTGTCAGTCCTAGAATCTTGTGACGATGTAGTAGTCACAGAGAAGATGGATGGAGAGAATACTACTCTCTATTGCGATACGGCTCATGCTAGGTCTTTGACGAGCGGCCCGCATCCATCTCGCGCCAAAGTCAAAGAACTCTGGCAAAGTCTCCGTTGGGATATTCCCCCAGGTATGCGTATCTGTGGTGAGAATATGTACGCAAAGCATTCAATCTATTATGACAGCCTCAGATCCTACTTCCTCGTCTTCAATATCTGGCTCGGAGATGTATGTCTCTCCTGGGAAGATACAATTCTCTGGTGTGGACTTCTCGGACTCGATACAGTCCCTGTCCTATACCGTGGCAAATGGAACGAATCAGTCTGGTCCGATCCATATCATGCCGAGCGGTGGATTCGTCAAGGGCGAGATGATCATGACGGTGGCTCCGAGCGGGAAGGATTTGTTGTCCGACTGGCTGAAGAAATACGGCTTGACGACTTCGGAAGAAGTGTGGCCAAGTATGTACGCAAAGGTCACGTACAAACAGACGAACACTGGATGTCGCAGGAAATCACGCCAAATAAACTAAGTGCGAACGTAGATAAAGATATCTACTAATCCTACATAAACCTATCAAGGCGGTGATGATATGGAATTTGTAGGAACTTTTGGTGTTGATGACTATAGCGCACGTACTATCGAGGAACGTTTTGAGATCGATGGCTGGTTACAGTTCCATGGTATCCTGCCACTCAAAGTGCAGAGTATTCGCATCGAAGATAACCACATTATAGTCAACGAATATTACTTGTCATCTGAGAATAAGATGATGTACGATCGTAAGACTAAAGAAGTCGCTACTACTGAGCGTATGTATCGACTTAAGAAGGACCCTCCATTCTGGAAGGAATGATATGTTCAAGTGTTCTGCATTGGGTCATAATTGGGTACCATTATGGTCAGGTATGGGTAGGCGTGGATGCTTGAGGTGCGGTAAGATATCTGAGGAGATCCCTAATGCACAGAAAAAACGCAAGTAACCAATCGCAGGGATCGATTTAATCCCACTCATTCCGGGGTAGTTCAGTGGTAGAACGGGTGACTGTTAATCACCATGTGGGGGGTTCGATTCCTCCCCCTGGAGCCAAGTAGAATAGGATAGGTATGTCTGCTAGAATCCATGTTTTCTGTAAGAAGCATAGCTGTTATATCGTTACCCATGAAGGACAGTTGAACATCAAACATCCGTTTGACCTACAGGACAGACGAGATATGTGGTGTCCTTACTCTACCGAAAAGAACATGTGCGCCAACGATCCAAACGATTGGCGATTCATAATTACATAGATCAAGGTCCAGTGGTGAACTGGCGTATATCACACTAGTCTGTCGAACTAGAGTAGGGGGATCGATACCCCTCTGGACCGCTTGGTATTGGAAGCATTAAGCGTCTTCCGACTCGAAACGGAATCTTATCCAATACCATATCAAGCGGGTGTATCTCGGCGGTTAGAGCAACTGAATTTTAATCAGTTGGTCGGGGGTTCAAATCCCTTACGTATCGCGCGAGGTGGCTTATGTTTATGAGAAACTTACGAATGTGGTTTTATGAAACTCTCATAGTTTGGGCATTCAAGAAACTTGGCTCTGATCAGTACATAAACTACAAAGAAAAAGTAAAGATCACTAAAATCTAGCACGTGTAGCTCAGTGGCTAGAGCAGACGGCTCTTAACCGTAAGGTCGCGGGTTCGAATCCCTCCACGTGTACCAAAAGAACAGGAAAACCATGTCGCAACTATACGATCCCACAAGAATCGACCTGAAATTAGATCCGTTCGAGATGCGGATGACAGGTACAGCAAGGCACGGAATGGTGCCCTTCGATGTACCTTACATCTCAGAGATCGCAGACAATCTATTCCAGGGCGGATGTGCTAACGATCTACTACTGCCTGAGAACATCAAGCATGTAGTGTCGCTGTACAAATGGGAAGCATATTCCTGCGAACATGAGTTAGATTCTGTAACTGTCGTTACTATGTACGATTCAACGTCCACACCAATCAATAGAGATCAGGTTGTGGCACTGGCAAACTGGGTGAATGTCTGTCGTAAGACTGGACCTACCTTAGTTCATTGTCAGGCTGGTTTGAATAGGTCTTCTTTGGTCGCGGCGCTTGCCCTGATCTTGGGGGATGGTTTGACTCCTGAGGAAGCAATTGCTACCCTCAAGGAGAGGAGATCACCTGCTTGCTTATGCAATCATGTGTTCACTGAATGGCTACTTGAAGAGAAGTATAAGTAGTCAACACGGGCTTGTAGTTCCAATTGGCAGAACAGCTCCTTTGCACGGAGAAGGTTGGGGGTTCGAATCCCCCCTGGTCCACGGGGTAGTAGTCGATGAAAGCAGAGCGTACGGCTGCATGAGGTTGCTATACCCAGTATTTCTTGGGCTAGTCGCATTGGTAAATACTAGTTGTTGCGGGTTCGAATCCCGTCTAGTCCACTGTGGTGCCTTTAGGTTGGAGTCACACAAGATTAACCGAAGCACAATTGCATGGTAAAGTGACCTGTAAATCATGCAGCCACACAATACGGGTCGATAAAGTTGCGGCTGAGATCGACAGTTGGCGGAGTCCGCAAAACTCACGGTCAACAACATGGTCTATTCGTCTAGTGGTTAAGACGCCAGATTCTCAATCTGGAAACGGGGTTTCGACTACCCCATAGACTGCTTATGGAAGAATATGAATGCGATCAAGAATGTGCCGTCCACTTTGATGGGTGTGACGGCTTTTGTGATCATCTCGACGGTCACGTAAACGGATGCTGGAGAAAAAGTGACTAAGGGTACTGGCAACAAGACAGAGATGTCGATAAACTGGGACTACTCAGAAAAAGCAAAGCGATGCCCAAAGGCATACAAGATCGTGAAGGGTCAATACCTTCGCGGTGGCCGCGGGGTAAAGAACATCTTCGGAAAGTAATACAATGCGAATCATGATGGCAGGCGACACACATAGCAACTTTGAGCAGTGGGAGTACCTATTCCCCATCGCTAAGGACCTTAACGTTGATGTCATCATGCAACTCGGAGACTTTGGATACTGGGCGCACACCAAGGGTGGACTTAACCACCTTGATGCTCTACACGATCTTGCTGTAGAGTACGATATCCCAATCTACTGGCTGGATGGCAACCACGAGAACCATGTGCACCTACGGGTGAACAGGATCGCAGTATGGAATATGTTCTGTCTTATGGCAGGCGTAGATCCTGGGCCATTCGTCCCGATCCGCGGCACGCATATTGTGCACACGCCGCGGGGTGCAACCTGGGAGTGGGACGGCGTTAAGTTCCTAGCAGTTGGCGGTGCGTTCAGTATCGACAGAGGCTGGAGAGATGTTGGGGAGTCCTTCTGGTTTGAAGAGGAACTCACTGACGCTGAAGCAGACTATGCTTCTAGAGTTGGGAAGGTCGATGTGCTGGTGTCACACGACGTTCCGATGGGCACGGATATGGCGTACATGTTCATCCGACAGGGTAGGTCGTACAGACCTATTCCGCAGGCTGAACCTAACCGCCGACGCTTGAGGCAGGTGGTCGAGGCCACGAAGCCTAACTACATATACCATGGCCATTACCATATCTGCTATAAGAACTACCTCGAACTTAATAGCGGACACACCATTGTCGTCATGGGCCTCGGTGCTGATGGGATGGAACAGGATTCCTGGACTATTCTTGACACTGAGGACTTGACAAATCCGGTTGGATAGTTTACTATCAATAGACCGATGAGAAAAGGAAACACAAGAAATGGAAAACACGTAGATTTCTAAACTGTATGTCATCACAAGATCAGACTTCAGTTGCGGCTATCAAGTAGCACAGTCTGTTCACGGTGGCATGGCATGGGCTATGGAAAAGTCCCATTTGCTAGATGAATGGTCAGGGACTGTAGTCTGTGTAACAGTAGAGTCTGAAGCCGATCTATATTGGTGGGCTTCTGAACTCGAATTACGTGGTCAAGAGGTATCCATTTTTAGAGAGCCAGACATTGGTGATCAACTAAGTTGCATTGCTGTTCTTCTGAATCAGGAGCAGGCACAGTGGCTTTGTAGGTTGCCCTTGGCTGGCTCTTGTGGTTTACCACCATAGGTATCGTCTCCGAAAGGAGGTGATACAGTATGACTGAAATGGAACTTAAGGCTGAAGTAGCATCACTCCGAAATGAGTTAGCAACACTTCGTGACCTGATTGCAGGCGGCGATCTAGCGTCTGGCGTAAACCGCCTAGCACAAAAGATCGAACGTCAGCGTCAGGCTCTTGATAGACTGCACACCCGTGTGGTCAATCAGCGTTTCCACCTTCGCACTCTCGATGAGTTAGGCCGCGGTCTAACCAAGGATGAGTACGAAACGGCTCGTGCAGCAGTGACTAACGAGCAGGTTAAGGATCGTCTAGTAGGCGTCATCGCTTAACCAATAGTGCCAGGTCAGACAGATCTAACGTAAAGTCGAGAATTGTAACTGCTGGCACTCTCGCCCCGGTAGCTTAACGGTAAAGCAGCGGATAAAGAGACTCAGTATCTCACGGTTTGGGTCTCTCCGTCGATGGTGGTTCGAATCCACCCTGGGGCACCATGGAAGAAATAGTGTAACCCGGTAGCACAGGCGACGGCCAGGCGAGGTTCGAATCCTCATCTTCCACCACGCCCCGATAGCTTAGTGGGAAAGCCTCTTTCTGGATCCTGTGAGGCTAGCAGGGAAAGGTTAGAGTAGCGCGCAAACACGGAGGTTCGATTCCTCCTCGGGGTACCAAGAGCCTGTAGTGCACGCCGAAGCGTGACGTAACATGAGTAGCCATACGAATCCTAGGCCACCCTTATGGCGAGGGGTGTTACGGTAGTGGGAGCACGACCGCCAGAAAGCGGTTAGGATGGGTTCGAATCCCATCAGGTTCACATGAAAACTAAAATAGACAGAGACCTTTTATCAGAGTTAACAACCAGTACAGAACTTGAAGGCTGGACAGTGCTTCAGGATAAACACCTTCGCAACAAGAGGTGGACTGAACAGCGGCGCATCGTCCTAACCAATCCAGAGTTCCCTGGCATATGGGCTTTCGATTATGAAATTGGACTTACCGAGATGCAGGACTTCTCTTGGTATGACCACTACCCAGAAGAGATAGAGTTGTTCCAGGTTGTACCTAGAACAGAAACGGTAATGGTGTATGAAAAAGCCCCTGTGGAAGAGCACGATAGTAATCTGGACTGAGTTCGATCCATACGATACAGAGATCGACACTCTAGCGTGGCACGCAATGGAAGGCGACGGGTATTGTTCGCGCCACATTGCAGATCACATAGCAGATCCAGAGTCAGATCCCGATTGGGATGGAACAGAATTCTTCTGGGATCCAGAAGAGTAAGGCTTGAGGTAGGGTGTTCGGGTGTGTGCGCCCTGCCTCAAATTTGCTTCGGTAGTTCAATGGTAGAACAGCGCCCTCTAAAAGCGTATGTTGAGGGTTCGAATCCCTTCCGAGGCGCTCAAGATCACGTAGCTCAGGTGGATAGAGCAGCGCAAAAACGGAGGCGTGGTATCTAGAGAAGGTTTGCGGATGCACCGGGACCGGGCCGCATGCAGTAATGTATGTGGTTGGGGAACCTTAGCCCCCGGCAGGGAAGCGCGTTATCCTAACTCTAGCGTTGCGGAGGTTCGAGTCCTCCCGTGATCACATGAAAACATATCAAGATATATTCGAAAGCATTGTCGCATTACTTGATGCTCCTGTTACAGATGACCCGGTGGACATTCTCAAGTTAATCGCGGCAGAGTGTGAATATCCAGGTGAGTACACCTACTTTGATAACAAGGGTCAGTGGGTAAGATACCCTATAGAAGGCGAGTAAAATGAATTTAGTTACCTGCACATGCGGTAATGATCAGATCATAATCGTAACTCCCGCAGTTCATAAGTCTAGCGAAGAGATTGAAATCGTAGACAACGGATATCAAGCCTGGAACAGTGACTCTAGTTGGGAAATATCTGACGAAGACGGAGCAAGGTTTGTTTGCGAAGAATGCGACCATTCTTGGAAAGTTGATCGTCCAGTTACTTGGGAGTGGATTAACTAGATGAGTATGTCTACTAGAGTAGAAGCCTACAAAGATCCAGAAGACGAGAAGTACATACAGTACAAAGCCATCTGGGATGCATGTAGAGAAGCATACGTTCAGGTCCCTGATGAAGTGATGAGTTACTTCGGATATGAAACACCTGATGAGCATGGTGTAAGGGTGAACTTAAAGCATGAGAAATTCTCTGATCGTGATTCGGTAAGTGATGGTATTATCATCAAGGTAGCAGACATACCTAAAGATGTAACTGTCATTAGGTTTGTGAACAGTTACTAATTAGTGACAACCGCTGGTAGCTCAATGGATAGAGCGTCTGACTACGGATCAGAAGGTTGGGGGTTCGAGTCCCTCTCAGTGGGCCGCGCAGGGATAGTATAACGGTTCATTACATATCTATGGTACAGATATAATCAGGGTTCGATTCCCTGTTCCTGCTCCAAGGACCAGTAGCTCAGCCAGGCTTAGAGCATCCGTCTGATACACGGAAGGCCGGGGGTTCGAATCCCTCTTGGTCCACTTGAAGGTCACGTTTATTCGTGGCCTTTTTCTATTTGTCCCCGTAGGTTTCTTTTTTAGGGCGCACATTGACTAGCACATTTGTAATCCCAGACAGGTTGTACTTCTACTCTGAGCGTGTAGCGACTCAGAAGGTTGACGAGAAGCAGAAGTATGGCAAGGAGAACATCTCCGATGCGGTAGATCCTACTGAGGCCAACCTTATATCTTCTCTTCTTGAGAATGGCAATCACGCGCCGGTCATTGATTTCGACTACCCGATCGAAGTCATCCCAAGCACTACGCTGGGACACTTCCATCTCTACATTCATAAAGAAGTAGAGTGGAACAAATACAAGAACGTACTTAATGCACTTGCCAATGCTGATCTTATAGAAAAAGGTTACGCCAAGGCATCAATGCATAAAGGTTTTAGTGCAGTGCGCCCACCTGGCGTGCAAAAGTTGAACGCACCAGAGGTATCAGATACTCTTGGTGAGTTGGCTAAGGCTAAGCGCCGCAACTTTGAACTAGAACTTGAACTAACCAAACTGCAAGGGCAAGTAGCAATGCTCAAGGCTCAGTTGGGCCAGCAGGGTGAGCATACGTGCAAGTGGGACTGTGGCTACAGTACAGACGTGCTGACAGATCTCAACTACCATTACTTTGCTTACTGTCCTTTAGCAGAACAACAAACACCACCACCTGGAGAGGAGGCGAAACGCAATGGCACTATACAGGACGCTTTTTAAGGGAATCTGTGGGTCTATAGCCTACGGATTAAACCACGCAGACAGCGACGTAGATGAACGTGGCGTGTTCGCCTACCCTACCAATGTGGTCCTCGGGCTGGACATGCCAGCCGAAACCATCGAAGTACATGAGCCTGACGTGTGCCTACATGAGGTTGGGAAGTTCTTGCGCCTTGCAAGGGCGAACAACCCTAACATCCTAGAGATGTTCTGGCTCGAAGAGTATACAGAAATGACCCCTGAGGGCTATATGCTTCTCGGTGCTCGTGACATCTTCTTGTCTCAGAAGGTTCGTAAGACTTATGCGGGCTACGCTATGTCCCAGATCCATAGGCTAGAAGTCAGAGCAGAGAAGGGTGACGCATCCTTTGGGTCAGACCTTCGTAAGCGATACTCTAAGCACGCGCGACATTGCTTCAGGTTAATTCAACAAGGGCGTATGATCCTTGAGACTGGTAAACTTGTCGTCAAGGTACCTAACCGAGATGAACTGTTTGCCATAGGTGAGATGGAACCAGAAGCATTGATTGCGCGATTCAATGAAGAGTACGAAGACTTCAAGAACGTCAAATCTGACCTCCCAGAGGAACCAGACAGCGATAAGATCAATGAACTTCTTCTGAAGATCAGGCGACTGAACTACTCATGAAGCGCATCATACATATCAACCAGCACAACATCAAGGCTAACGCTAAGAACGGGAGTGATCTACCCGTGATCACAGTCAAGACATACAAGTCCAATGACTATGGTCACGAGGTAGACATTCTCGACGCCGTGGGTAGAGTTGTGGCTAGGATCGTATACCCAGATAAACCTTTAGCCTGCGGCGCTAGAGTGTGGATAGAGACCGAGAACGATGTCAGAATCAGAACAAGAACTACCCAATCTAAACAACTGGGTAATGACAGCAGCATTTCGTAAAGAAGTTGTAACGATTGGTACGAAAATCTTTTGGCGTGATTACGTCTGGGAATCAGAGCAGGTAACTCTCTTCGATGACGGCTCCTACGAAATGGATCAGGTCATCTCCACAGTCTCAGAAGTAAGTAAGAAGTTCTTGCCTGGGCATTGCTGGTACAGGGTCAATACCGAATGGGATTACGATTCCACCTATAGGTATGAATATGTCTCTGGATGGCGAAAGCAGACCGAAACAGAGCACAAAGATTACCTGAAACGCCTAGCCGCTCAGAAAGAGGCCGAGAAGAAGCGTGCGGCCAAAGAACGCGAACGCACTAAGAAGGCAAGAGCGCAACTAGAAGCAGAAGAACGAAAGACGTTAGAAAAGCTGCTAAAGAAATACGGAAAAGAAATACAATGACCATATGGTTTACCAGTGACCTTCACTTCGGTCACGCTAACATAATCAAGTACTGTAACCGACCGTTTGAGTCTGTGGATCACATGAACCAGGAACTCATCCGGCGCTGGAACGAGAAGGTCCAGCCAGAGGATACGGTATGGGTGCTAGGTGACGTGGCTATGGGCAAGTTGAAGGAAACGGTTCCACTGGTCGCTCAACTAAATGGCGACAAGCATCTGGTTGCTGGTAACCATGACGGCTGCTGGAAGTACCACAAGAAGGCTGACAAAATGGCAGCCCTCTACTTCGATGCCGGGTTCCGAAGCATATGGACCGAAGCATGGTCGACTCTTCCTTTCGGGGATAAAGACATAAAGTTTCAGATGCACCACTTCCCCTTTGTCGGAGATAGTCACGACACTGATAGATACAGTGAGATGCGCCCGATCGATAAGGGTCAGATACTTCTTCATGGTCACGTACACGATGCCTGGAAGGCAAAGCCACGCATGGTGAATGTGGGCTGTGACGTATGGGGCTACGCTCCTGTTACATTCGATCAACTGATGAGCGCAATCGCAGAATGTGAAGACTAATGATAGTAATTGATATCGTGTTTATGACTGTAGTGCTAATGTTCTGTGTTGCTTTCGCCCTTGGTTTGGCCATCTTAATCAAGATGCTCTGGCAGGAGTTGATGAAATGAAAGACTTGTATATGGTCGTCTGGTCTGGGGGGTATGAAGCCCCTCAGTACCAGGTGCTAGACACAGACATTGCTGCTTGGGCACTAGCACAGTCGTGGGCAGACGATATGGACGACGAAAGTGATTGGATTGATGTTCTACGCATCAACGGATCAGATCTTTCAGTAGAACGATTAGGTGAATTCCTTGAGCGATAAAGACGATTCATTTCAGGTAATGTTCCCCGGCAGCTACAGACCTGCCCTAGAACGTTGGCTTTCTAGCCTCAACAGAGAACTGGTCAAGTACCCTTTCACTGAAGATGATGACCTTCCCACTTACTTCCTGGGACTGCCAAAATGACCTGGGTTGTCATAGAACAAGATGAAGGGCTAATGGTCGACTACCGTGCCCAGGCTGATATTGAAGTTCTGTTCATTGACTACGATGAGTCAAAACAGAACAAAGAGTACGCCAAAGAGAAGATGATCGATATCTTAATCGGGCACTACGAAGAGATTCCTTCCTCTATTCTGGATGGAGTTGCCAAATGCTTAGAAAAGCAACATCCCGGACTCCGTGCGGAAATCTTTAGAGAAATAGAAGGGAACATATGAATTACTTTGCGTGGTTTGATACAGAAACTACAGGACTGGATGACGACGCAGCACTCCTAGAAGTTGGCTTCGTTTTAACTGACTCAGATCTGAACATCTTATGGCAGAAAGACTGGCTCACGGAGACTATTAAGACCTGTATGTTTGGTCCTGTCGATGGAGTCAGAGAAGAGCAGGCTCTCTGTAATGACTTTGTGCGAGAGATGCACAACAAGAACAATCTATGGGGCGATAGAATGACCAAGCCTCTAACAATGCCAGGAGCCATGCAAGAAGAGATTGCCACCAAGATCTACGAGTTGGGCATCGAGGCAAAAGAAGTTCCCATGGCAGGCAGTACGGTCGGATTCGATCGCGCCACTCTCAAAAGAGAGATACCCAATCTAGAATCCATGTTTCACTACCGCAGTATAGATGTATCAAGCATCAAAGAACTAGCCAAAGTATGGAACCCAAGCGTGTATCGGCTCCGTCCGGGCCAAGACGAATCCAAGAAAGAACACAGAGCCTTAGCTGATGTGTTAACCTCTATCGAAGAATTAAAGCACTACCGTAACCTCTTCTTCTTTCGTCAAGTATCTAGCGTATTAGGAAACTAAATGCCGCAAATGATCTATATTGCATTCTGGTGTGACTATGGCGACTGGGCTTTTGATACAGATGAAGAGACCGGTGGTTGGCTAGGCTTCTCAACTGAAGAAGCGTGCCAAAAGAGGATCGATTATCTCAACGAGCGTGACGGGACCTATCGTGGTTCACCTCGCTGGAGCATTGAAGAGATAGAGGTTCGCAATGCCTGATATCATCAAGCCTACAGGAGACTACTTCTGGCAGTGTGGTGAGTGTGGTGTTCAGAGTCCTGAGGGCTCTGGTCTCTCCACCGAATATGATGCACAGCGTAGTTTATGGGCACACTACGATGAAGAGCATGAACTTCTTTGCGAACGCTGCGGCTACCCCGATAGTGGTGAATGGGGCGGACTATTTCCCCTTACCGTAGAAGTAGGTGCATCGCATGAAGAAGGCTGGGAAAAATGGCAGCAATTCATGTGCGCCGACTGCTGGGATGAGATGCGAGATGAACTAGAAAAGTTTGTCTATGAAGTATGGGGCATCGACAAGAAGAAACGCTTCGGCGGATGGTCTTTCCATGCCGAGTGGGAAGAGCGTGAGAACTCTAGGTACAGATTATGAGAATATCTATATGGTGGCATAAACTAAAGGGCCACACCCTAGAGATGCGTAAGGTATCGGTGCCGCTCTTTGATATTTCTGCTCGTGGCGAACTATGGATCTGCTCGTGTAAGAAAAGATGGGCGCTATGACCTTCGAAGAAGAAGTCGACGCAGTCACCCCCGAAGAAGTGGGTATGGCCATCCTTAAGATGTTCAACGCTCTTCTGTTACTGTATAAGTTCGACGGCACGGTGCCCTCCTGGGATCCCGAGGCGGAACCAATTCAGGTCCCCTTTGCGGATACTGTAGACGAAGCAGTAGAGGCTTTCGATAAGCCTGCTCTTCGTCGCAAGTTAACACAATTACTATGGCCGAACGGATACAGGAACAGTGGCATACAAAGTCAAGGATCTTAAAGATCTACTAGAGGGCCTACCAGACGATATGATGGTCGTCCTGTCTAGTGATGGAGAGGGAAACTCTTTTAGTCCCTTAAGTGGATACTGGGATGAAGGTTACTACATCCCGGATAGCACTTGGAGTGGCGATGTTCGTTCCCTTGAGGATATGGAGGATGAACACGACGAAGATTATTACGACGATGAAGATCAGCCCGAGTTCAAACTGCCAGAAGACGCACAGAAAGTACTGGTCCTATGGCCTACGAACTAACTGACGAGGATCTACTTAGCCTCAAGTACACAGCCATGGACATGGCAGAATACGAAGATGATAGTTGGTCATGTTGCGGCGAAGAACGTAGAGACCGAGTCTACAATTGGGAAGAAGTTGTTTCAGTTGTCATTAGGGAATACGAAAACATCAAGGCTAAAAATGCTGGTTGAGTTCCTGATAGGCACTGTGTCTTTATTGGCCGGAAGTCTTATATATGTTCTCTGGATGCTATATCAGATAGCATCCTTGAAATGGCATCGACACCCACATGACCCAAACACCTACAGATATATTCAAGGACCACGATGAACACACCTAATTGCCCAGAGTGCGGTAACCCCATGGCCATCATGGGTAAAGGCGGCAATGAGAACAATGGCATGATCTGGTATTGTGACGGACCCAGTTGGGAACCACCGCGGCCAGGATGCTACTACACAATGAGCGCCATGCAGGTTTCAACTTTCACTGGTGAGGTTTTCTAATGACCAAGTTCATCGAACTAAAGTGTCTTGTTTCAGACCCAGGAACCTTCAATCAAACCGAGAGAATGGTTTTAGTGTCTTTGGATCACATCTCTCACGTATTTCCTCATAGGAATCTCAAGGATAGATGTGTACTGGTCCTGAATAGTAGGATCAACATGGCCATAATGGAATCTTACAAAGATGTCACGAGAAAGTTAAAGAGGCTATCCCCTACTAAAGTCTAGGGGATAACCTCTTTTTTTATATAAAACGGGGGGATGATATTTACTCTTGCTGTTTATTCTCCTCGTGCACTAGCACCTGTGCGCCCACGACAATGCCGATTCCTGTCATTGTGAGAGCAAAGGCACTCATTTCATAGATGAGCAATTGTTCGCCGCTGAAGGGTCCGTATACCATGAGTGGCAATGACAAGAGTACTAGTATTACACCCATCCTGAGTTGAGCATGGGCCGATAGTGAATGTAGGAGCCAATTACCAACCTTGTCAATATACTTCATCATTAGAAACAGACCCCCATCATACATACTACTGTACCGTCTGGTTGTTCTGGTTCTTCTGGGTCATCCGGCGCTGGCTCAGGTTCTGGTTCTGTCACCGGCGCTGGCTGCGTCGTCGGGGGAGTCTGCTCTTCTTGGACAGGAGCAGAGCGGCCAGAACCACTATCACTGTCCCTGACAATAAAAGTGACGTTGGACTCCTCTGAATCTTCTTCCTGTTCATCCGCAGTTTCCTCCTCTGTTGGGTTTACTGTGGTTGTGGTAGTTCCGATACCAACTTGCTCTAGTCTGTCTTGCGCTAGAGCAAGATCATTCTTGGTCTCTGCGTACCGGTTTCCCACTATGTAGGAAGATACCATCATGAATATGATGAAGATAACTATCGCCAATTCTCGCTTTGGTGTCAGTACTGCGTGAGCCATAATCGTACCCTCCTACTATGACTAGTACTAACTAACTACCAATTCAATAGTTTTTTTAAACCTTCATCTTAGATGCCTGGCTTACTTAAAGACGTATGTGCCACCATCTTCAGCAAAGAGGACGTATCCGTAGTATACCCCAGAACTATTTGTCAGTAACTCGAAACCACAAATAGGCTTGTTTAGGGTAATTCCCTTTGATGGAACGTCTCCTCGTAGCACATTGTTTCCTGCTACCTGATTGTAGGCATGGACTGTTCCGTCTGGCTTTACAGCGATGAACGTAAGCCTTCCATTGCTCTGTAGTTGTGCTCCTGGAACCATTCTAGCCCCAATGTACTGTCCTGTCATCATTGCCTCCTGTGGCGTCTTTGCTAGTCTAATTGCTACTTCTCTGCGGAAGTCGTTCATGTCGATACCATATGGATCGATTTTTCTGGTCGGTGCCCATTCCTTGTGGCCGCATGTATAACTGGCATCGTTTCCAATTCCATCCAGCATTGCTGCTACAATTCTGTAGTATGCTTCCAACTGAACCAGTGGCCAAGGCTCACCCCTACCGTCGTTGGCTGCTTCGATCCCTAGCGCCTGAGTGTTTAGAGTGAAGCCCTTCCATGATCCGGCACCGGCATGGTTTGCCTTACCTGATGCCACCATGTAGGCGGTGCCATCGCGACCTAGATACACCTGACACAGCGGTCCTGGCAGGTCAGACCTTCCGACCGTAACCAGCCTCAAGCCTGGGGCGCTCGCTGGCCCTGCGATAGCGTCATGGTGTACAATTACTACTTCTGGATTGAGTGTGGCATCGCCACGGGTCGTCCAGCCATCAACGAGTTGTACTTTAACACCGTACTCTCTCATCTTATCTGGAAGCCATAAAACTCTTCCGCTCATATTTATCCCCTTCGTTCGAATACACTACAGATAGTAACCACAAAGGTGGTATAATGGTTGACATGAATACACGATACTTTGACCAAGAACAGCCAATTGTTGTGGGACTCTTAGGTAATGCTGGTGCCGGGAAGACTAGTACCGCAGATGCCATTGTTCCTCAATCTCTTATCGCTTCTGAGGGTGTCGTAAGGTGGGATCATTTAGTATTGGCTACGCCACTCTATGAAATGGTTACGACCAAGCGAATGACCACTGGAGAGATAAAGGGTAAAGAGAGGCAACTATATGCTCTCCATGACCTACTGGTAGATCTATTCGGTGGCAGCCCACTATATGGTGCACCCGACTATGACGATTTAGTAGATCTAGTCCGCTACATCCAAGGTGTCCCAGTGCCACTAGAAGGCAAACCCAGGACATTCATGCAGAGTGTAGCAACCCTGTGCCGAGAATATGATCCAGACTGCTTTGCTAACAGAGTTCGCAAGACAGTGATGAAGCAGAACCTCCACTATCAAGAACAGGACCTATTCTATGCGGCGCTTGTTTCTGATGTCAGGTTCATCAATGAAGTAAGCATGATTAAGAAGCAGCCAAATGGCGTAGTTATCAAGTTAGATGCTTCGCCTGAAGTCCGTGCTGCAAGGATCGAGAAGCGTGACGGTAAGGCTATGACTGCCGAAGAGTTGAGCCATGAGTCTGAGAAACTCGACATCCCCGAAGAGATGATTGATCTTCATATTGACACCGATCCGATTGGGATCCAGGATGTTGCCACCGCCGTCAAAAAGGCGTTGTTTGACATCTTCCCTGGTTTCCAGGATCTAACCGTAACAGAGGAAGAATTAACGAATGCCTAACCAGTCAGTAGATGCAGCAGAGCAGGTAGAAGGGAACTTTGTAATACAAGAGTTCGAACGTGTTCTGCCTAACATCGTAGTGTCAGGTGTGCCGATCCTTACATCGGGCATCAACCGCAAGATTAACATCGGCAACTATGAGAACATCGATGTGTTCGCCGCTATTTCATTACCACTCCCCGAGACGAGCCTAGAAGAAGTAGAGGCCCTTAAAGAGATTGTGGCTATGGCTGCGGAACTAGGATTCTCTATGATGGCTAAGGAAATCAACGCACGTTATGCGGCCATCAAAGAACTACAGTCGCCACGTAAGACAGAGGATGAAGCGGCTACTTAACCACTACAACAGTATCAACCTTCGTCTTTAGACGATTAGTTGTTTGCCTAAGGGAATGAGTTACACTTTCTAACTGTTCCCTTAGGCTTTTTAGTTCTTCTAGGTCTTTTTCAGGTGACTCAGTCTTAGGCTTATTCCAGATAAACATAAGGTTATACTCTCTTTCTGAGTTCCTTCCGATTATCAGAAATTTCCTCGACCACGTCATGCATCACTTGATTCAACTGCACTAGGGCAGGAACGATTTCTTTTCTGATGTTTTCGTTTAGAGTTTTTACTTCTACTTGAAGTTCTGAGTTCTCTTGGCGTAGGCGATCACGTTCGCCTGTGGTAGTGAGTTTGTCGAAGATAACGAGCAGGAGCACAACGCCAAATGGGCCGCCATGTGTAATGTATGTGACCCAATCGATGTCTGCGGGAGAGCTAGCCTGACCAAGAATTGAGACTACTCCCCAAACTGCTGTAATTGCTAGCGAGATAGCATATACCATTTGAGGTTCCTAACGTTAAGGTGTCTTTGGATATATTCTGAAATTTACTGTAGTCCAACTACGAGAGACACCATTCGGCTCATCTGCTGGAGTTTCAACTCCCGTTATACGCCAAACAACATACTCTTTACCTTGTTCAAAGAACACACTAGAACGTTCTTCCACTTCCTTAGGTATAACGTTCTGATATATTTTCTCTACACAGCCCGGATCTCTAGTGCCTATGCCTTCTCCACTCGCATAAGCACCACCCGGAGGCTCTACCGAAACCCAGGAAGAGCGACCTTCTACAGTTACTGGGTTGTTTGTATTATTACACTTGGTACCCACAACCTCTACTGTATCTCCCAACCTTAGAGCAGGAACATCCACGCCTGGTAACCTGTTCATAACTTCTTGAACTGGATACTCTCCAAGTGGGTCATACTGATCTGGTTGCGCGCTTAGGCGCAAGAAATAAAGTTGCCCCACAATAAGTAGGGCCACCAGGAAGAGTCTCAGTGACCAGTTGGTTGCCTTTGGTGTAGAAGGAGTGCTGCTCTCCTTGCCACCGTTGTAAATTCTGTTGTACACAGCCTCTTCGGATGTTGCCCCTAATGACATAGAAACTCCTAGACCAATAAGAAAAAGAAACTACATACAATAGTAAAAGGGACAAGCCAAAAAAGAGCCTGTCCCTATATAAATCTATCTAGCTATGACATGACTATTTTAGTAGAATCACCAAGATAGTACTGTCCCAAGTCTAAGATTTAAGCATCTGCCCTAAGTACGTCTGCCGCTGACCTGTATAGCGTAGTGCCCGATGGCGACCCATATGTAACAATTGGGTTTGTCGAGGAAGAATTAGAGGTCGTCCAAATTGCATTGGCATTCAGTGTACCTGAATTATCAATGGTAAAACCTGGGCTAGTCAATGTCTTTACACTACCGCTAGGAGTTGCGACAGACCTCTTTAGAAAGGGCGAACGATTACCTCTACACGGGTTAGATCGTCTACGTACTCTTCTGGAATTGCACGTGCTGCCAGCAATGTTGCGGCATTCTGGTCAGAAGCGAGAACGCGGGTTACGTCTACGATAAGATCTGACTTACCCTTCTCACCCTCTTCTGGATGCAGTACTACTGCGTATTCAAATAACTTCACTTTGTTTCCTCTTTTTGCTTTCTTTATACTGTCCCACCAATCAGGTGGCATAGCGTTCAATGTCTGTAGGAGTATGCTAGCCTGTAAAGCGGTTGCTTCACGGTCTCTTTGGCGTTGCGTAATTGTTCCACAAAACGACATCTACTTAACCCTTATATCGTGTGGAGCAGATTCTATCACACCATGAGGGGTTACACCAATCAGTTGTGCTTTCTCTTTGAACTCTGGGAGCGTGTGTGCACCCACATAAGACATTGCACTTCTTAGTCCGCCCATCAGGTAGTTGATAACTTCTTTTACTGAGCCTCTATATGGTACAAATCCACTGACACCCTCAGCATGTTCTCTGCCGCTGGCTTCTGTAGACGCCATGCCACGGTAAGCCTTGACCTTTTCACCATCCAGTTCGATCACCTCACCAGGGGCTTCATCGGTCCCTGCAAATAGACTACCGATCATAACCACATCTGCACCAGCGGCAAAGGCTTTGGCTAGGTCACCTGGGTTGCGGATTCCACCGTCAGCGATGATTGATACATCAGCAAACTTTGCGGCCTCAGCGCAATCCATAATAGCAGTAACCTGAGGCACACCTACGCCAGTCATGACGCGGGTAGAGCATGCTGCTCCTGGGCCAATGCCGACCTTAACAGCATGAGCACCTGCACTAGCCATTGAAAATACGGCCTTGCCTGTGGCTACATTACCGGCCACAATCCAGACATTGTCTGCGTACTTGTTTGCGATGTACTCTATTGTATGCAAAGCATGCTGGGAATGGCCATGGGCAATGTCGAAGACAATAGAAGAAACCCCAGCATCCACTAGAGCATCGATTCTGTCGTAATCTTTAACCCCTACGGCAGCGCCTACAGCGAGGCCATCGTCGGCTAGGAACTTAACCTTCTTCACTTGCTTCGCTGCGTACATGTTCCTATGGATAATACCTAAGCCACCGTTGTAAGCCATGGTTGCAGCCATCGCCCCTTCGGTTACTGTGTCCATGTTAGCAGAGATAAGTGGGATCTGAAGATGAACAAACTTATCGCCTGCCTTCATCTTGGATGAAACGTCGCAATTGCTTCTTGATGCCACGGTTGAAAACTCGGGCACGATAAGAACGTCATCGAATGACAATCCCATACGTAGTGACATAGTTCTTCCTCTCTTTAACAGAGGTAAGTTTATCAGATGAGACCCTCGGCTACAAGTGCTTCGCGCACCTTTAGTCCGATCTTCTTGAAGTGCTCACGAACTGTGTTGGGATGCTCTGTGATCCTGTGTGCTATGTCGGATGATTTCTGACCATCTACATACTTCCACTTAAGTAGCTGACGCTCCTGCATATTGAGAATGTCGAACGGGAACATAGCAGTATCGCCTATGACCCAGAACTCATCGATGTCCTCTGCTCCTATCAGATCCTCCGCTGAAGGCTCTGACGGCCCCTGGAAGCCCTGTGGCTTGTCGTCTGTCTCACCGTCGCCAAAGTCTTCATCTGTTATTAGTGGGAATGTATTACGACCGTTCTGGTCGATTAAGAATACGTCTACATTCCTCTTCAGCTTGTAGAAGAAATAGCGGTATAAGAATCCACTGAACGGTACGTGACCTCCAGCCTTAGATTCCTTACGCTTGTAAATGCTCACACATTCAAAGAGTGTCATGTTAACAGTCTGACGGATATCTTCTTCGTCACCGTAACGCTGCACCATGTAATGGATACCACGTACTGTCTCGTTTACATGCTTGTGTCCCTTGGCATTGAGTTTGTTCTTGCGAAGGTACATACCAACCATCTTATCAGTAACATACAGGCTGATGAACTGGCGAGCATCGTAGTCGGACAGTTTGTACTTGGCGTAATAGATTAGATTGACCCATTTGGTCAAGAAATTGGCGAAGATGTCGAGTAGTTGCTGTTGCGCTACCCCATCCCCGGCTTTCACCCTAGCGATAAGAGCCTGCATCTCTTCTTCTTCTAGGTTGTAGTAGGTTTCCTTAAAGGCTGGCTTCTTTTTGACTTCGGGCATCCCTGTATCCTTGGGCGTTAATGCGACTACACTCTCTACAGAATCTATGCCGCGCTGTATTGTAATAAGTATTATCTTCGGTGTATTCGTGCCCCTTAGGGCAGTGTGTGATGAGTCTCTTACCTCTAGAAACATTCTCTTTGCATGTTACCGCTTCTAGATGCTCTGGCCTTACACACTTCCTGTTCCTGCACAAATGATCAATATGCAATCCGTCTGGTATGGGTCCAAAAGACAATTCATACGATACTCTATGAGCGTATTTGTTTTTTGACTTCCCATTCTCACGAACCATGAACTGACCGTAACCGGTAGGTTGACATGACGCCGTCCAAATCCAGCAGGCATCTGTTCTGTCTACCTTAGACCAAAATCTATCTGGCTTAGGCTTAGTGGTAGACATTATTGGCCTTCCCATGTAGGTATACGATCTTTGTACTCTTTCCTCATATCCTGGTAATACATAAGGATTGGAATCCCTAGACGCTTGAAGAACTTATCTGCCTTAGTGCCCTTCTCGCAGATAGCATATAGTTTGGCAAACTCTTCGGGGTAATTCTCTTTAAACCCCATCAACTTAGAGAACGTGCCTGGCATAACGCGACCCTTTACCTCTACCCAGATCTCTTCTCCTTCATAGTCGAGTATGTGGAAGTCGGGTAGATAGGCCACAGCAGAATTCTTAGGTCTGTCGAATTCAAATAACTTACTCTCGTATTCCCACTTGATCTTATTCAACTTCAGAACTCTTGCAAAGTTCCTCTCCCATCCGCTACGATACACCGTCTTCCCCAGGTCTGGGGCAGTACCGGCTCCGATACGTCGGGGCTTGCTAGAAACTTTTACGGTTTTGATTTGACTTTCCCTAGAGAGAGCGAGTATTCTGCTCCGCACTGAGGTTTCCGACCGGTTAGGAAGAATGAGGGCCAGATCTGAGACAGTAAGAAGTCCCGCATTTCTGCGGATGATTTCATCTTCTCGTTTGGTCCACGCCCTTCTTCTAGCCATAGTGAGTATCCTTAAGTGTTAGTTAATATAACTACAGAATACAGTAGTCACAGAAAAAAGTCAAAAAAAGATACATTTCAACTTGCAAAGACCCATATAAAGGTAGTAAAGTAACCGACATGAACACATTAGACAACTTCACATCATCAATCGCAACCGAAATCCTAGACAATGTCTACACGACTTTGATTGACGCAGGACTCGACCCAGGTGTCGCTTACCAGCGTGCATTCAACTCAGACTATGACTTTGCTCTAGACTTGGCAGAGAACCCAGTCTCAGCAGAAGAGGCCGAGGACGAGTTAGACGCTTGGGTTCCTAGCGTCTAATCTCTACCCTTGAAGCCCTAGCCGTCCCTGTCGAACATACCCCGTTGTTAAAGTCACACCAGGAGCAGATTCGTTTATTAGACGTGGTATGAAAATGCCGTTTGTTTACAATCTCGGCAGTAATTTCCAACAACCTAGACTCAACTTCATCAAGGTCACTCCTGCTAAAGGTGTGGCCTTTTTGAGCGCCCGAGCGCAAGTAGTAAAGGTTGGCCGTAACGGGCTTGCCTCCGAAGATCTTGTCTGCTGCTAGAGCATAGATACCTAACTGTAGATTCTTGGGGGCTCCTTTTTTGGATACCTCATGCTTACCGGTCTTGTAGTCGGTGATGACAATCCTATCGTCGTACTCGTCTACACGGTCGATAAATCCGTTGATAAGAGCAGAGCCTACCACAATTGAGAACGGCATCTCTTTACTGTGAATGGGGATCTCATCGTCTTGATGGCGATCAGCAAACTCAGTAAGGATCTGCTTGCCTACCTCTATTAGTTCTTGGCCTACCTGATCGTCTGGATCCCACTTAGGTACCTGGGCTTCAAACTCTTCCATCAGTTGTTCTAGAGTGAACTTCTCATTAGGCTGTAAACGTTCCTCTAGGGTGCTATGAACTATGTTACCAAGGGTAGCAGCAGCGCCGAACTGACGCGGCTCCTTAACGATGTAGGTGTAGTAATACTTAGCCCAGCATCCAAAACTACCGTAGACTGTCTCGATCCTCGTGTTGCTCATGTCGATCAGGCTCAATCGCTCCAGATCGCTTACTTCCTCCAGCAGCCTTACTGCCATATGTTCTCCCTGTTAGGTACTCAACTAGTTTTGGATTGTTCTGTAGCGCATTTAGTAGTCCTGCTGTCATCGTGGATACGATACGCTCTTCTAGGCCCGAATCAAAGTTCTGTGGACCTCCAGCCTGCGCCCATACAACATGCAGTGTCTCATGCAGTAATGTATCCTGCATACACTCATGCGTCTGGTCTGGATCTAAGAGGATTCTTCCTCCCCTGTAGTCCATGTATCCAAAGACCTCATGCTCGTCATGTTTACGAGCGAACTCATAGTAGTCTTCCTTGTCGGAACTTACTTCAAACTTCATAGGCCCGACAACTAATGTCTTTGGGTGAGGTAATACTTCCTGCTTAGGCATTCGCTTTCTCCAACTTCTCCTGGATGCGGTTGATCATAAAGTTCAAATTGAAATCTATATGATCTCGATTTGCTTCAAGATAATCACAGATCACACCGTGCTTTTTCAGCAGGTTTTTGAGTGCTTCGTCAATGACAATTGCCTCTTCTTCTGTCTGTGTTCTACCTTTTGGATTGTAGGTCCTACTCTTATGTCTTTTCAAAAACACGTTGTAGTTGTTAAACGTATTGAAGGTATGTAACACAAACCTCTCAAACTCAGGACCCCAATGCTTGCCGTATTCTAAGAGCAAGAAGAGTGGCGAGTCTGTAACGATGACATCTACCTTGTCATCTAGAATAAACTGCTTATGGTGCTGCTTCCCCAAGAGGTACAACTGATCCTTAAGGACTGCTATACTCTCTTCCCAAACCTTATGCTTGGCGAATTCCGAAACTAGCTCGCAGTTATAACCGCGCCACTTGAGTTCGGCAAACAACTGTGCTGCCGTAGTGCTCTTCCCTGTTCCGGGACCGCCATATAGGTTAACTACTAGGGCCATCTTCGTCCTCGTCTTCGAAGTCTTCGGGATCTAAGATCTCGTTGGTCAGAGTGTTTAGGTAGCGGCCATCCTCTAATGCGACTAGGCCAGTTTTACCAATTTCCATGTAATCTTTTTCCATTATATCACCACCGATCCTAGCACAAGTAGAACACCGAGTAGCACCACAGTAGCAATGAATATCATTAGCCAATTGGGTCCACCACCCCCGAACATGCTGTGCTCTTCTTTTTCGTATAGTTTCATAACTTCCCTAAGGCCGTGGAACTCTGGCTCTCTAAACTCTAAGCCACAGCACCCTCCAGCCCTAAGGAAGTATCTGTTGTGCAGGTGAGGCTTGGTGTAGTGATAGATTCTCAACTGCACGTTAGACTCATCTGCGTCGTAATACGAGATTGAATCCGCTTCTACCTGGCTCATTATTCGTTGTATACCTTGATGGGATTCCAGTTGGGATTGTCCAACTTCTCCTGCATGTCGGCAACATACGAATCCCAATCGCGTTCGTCTTCGGTCTTAGATTCTCTCTGAATCGATCCTCGGAACGGATTGCGACCATACTTAGTGATGATGACGCGGCCTTCCTGAGTCCTCCATCGGAGAACGCCCTGGGTGCACTGACAAAAGTCATCCAAGTGTGGATCGATCTTGCCGTTCATGTCGAATCTACCACTGCATGAGTTGGGTAGTGGGCATGCTGAAGTGCCCTTCTTACTGCATCTACCACACGCTGTGCAAGTCTCCCAGCACCCCCGTGTAGAAGGATCTCTATATGTGCCTGGTGCGGCCATCTGTACTCCTAAACCATATTCTCGATGTTATTGAGGGCAACGATGGTTTGCAGCCTATCTTCTACTTCGATAGAAGTGCTAGCCTTAAACTTGATCGTTACCCTGTGAGTCCCTTCGGGGTATTCGTAATACACCGGAGAGTCACCATTCACGCTATTGATTATAGCACTTATCTTGTGAATCTGCTGCTCTGTCAACTTAGAATTACCCTTCAAGAAGATGGGCCTGCTACCCCTTAGGTATGCGGCGTCCATCTTAGAGAAATCCAAGTAGTATATCTTGTAGATCGCACTCTCATCTTCGCCCTCCTTAGCAACCGTACCTTGTAGGATTCCGATTTCGCCTGTCTGGAAGAAGTCCTCTGAGACCTTGTCGGCATTGTTGGGGAATACGATTACCTCAACCTCGCCGGTAAGATCACTGAACGTCAAGTAGTACATCTTCTTGCCGCTCTTGGTTGTCTTCTTCTTTACTGATGTTATGATTCCGGCGACCTTCACAATACCCATCGTCTCTTCTAGGTCAGACAAGACTGTGTTGGTCTGGTTCTCTAGGTAATCCCACACCTCCAATAGAGGATGGTCTGTTACGTAGATGCCCAACTCATCCTTCTCGCGATTCAAGAGATCAATCTTGATCTGCCTGTCTACTCTGGGCTGCTTGAACCAGTCAGGAATGATTTCGTCAAAGGCACCTGAGCCTGCAAGGTGGTCCATAGTTCTCTTATTGAGTAGGACTGGATCACACTTACGTAGGAAGTCATAGATGCTCGTGTACTCCCTGTCTTCTTCTCTCAGCATGGCGTTAACCATAGCGTCACCCATACCTTCAATAGCGCCAAGACCAAAGAGAATCTGCTTCTCTCCTGAGACTGTGAAATCTCTCTCTGAGCGCCTGATAGATGGCGACTGAACCTCTAGACCTAGCCTTCTGCACTCGTTCAAGTAGAGCGACAACTTGTCCTTACTGTCCGTAACACTAGACAGTAGGGCGGCCATATACTCTTCTGGGTAATGAGTCTTCAGGTAGGCCGTAACGTAAGACACCATAGCGTACGATGCTGCGTGAGCACGGTTGAATCCGTATCCACCGAAGTATTCGATGTCTGAATAGATCTTGTCAGATATATTCTGAGCAACATCGGCCACCGTTTTAGCACCCTTTACGAATGCCTCACGGAACTGACCGATCTTATCCATTTGTTTCTTGCCGATAGCCTTACGAAGATCGTCAGCCTCACCCACCGTGAAGCCTGCTAGTGTCTTGGCTACATTGAGTACATCCTCCTGGTAAAGCATAACTCCATATGATGGATCTAGCACTTCCTTAAGGATTGGATGAGGATATGAGACCTTTTCTCTGCCGTGCTTACGGTTGATGAACATCTTATCCATGTCTGATCCGAGCGGACCAGGACGATATAGTGAGATGAGTGCCATGACATCAGAGATGTCTGTAGGCTGTAGCGCAAGCATCATTGATCGCATACCTGGCGACTCTAACTGGAAGATGCCAACACAGTTGCCTTGTTTTAGTTGCATATACGTTGGCTCGTCATCAATCGGAATGTCGTCAACTTCGATATCTATACCACGATACCTCTTAACATTGTTAACGCACATGTCGATGACACCAAGGTTACGTAATCCTAGGAAGTCGATCTTAAGTAGACCGTTCTGCTCTACTCGGTTCATATCCCATTGGCTTACGATGATGTCTTTGTTCTTGCCACCGACCATTACAGGGACGTAATCTGTGACTGGATCACGAGAGATGATTACTCCCGCAGCGTGAATTCCAGGTTGTCTATATACTCCCTCAAGGCCTTTTGCAACATCAATGATGTGTCTGGCCTCAGGGTCATCTCTGTAGGCTTTAGCCATGTCTGCGGTTGCAAGTGATTCTTCAATGCTCTTAGTGACTCCAAGTACCGGGTCGGGCACCATCTTGGCCACCTTGTCACCGATTGCATACTCATATCCCAATACCCGTGCTGCGTCTCTAATAGCAGACTTCGCGCCGACTTGGCTGAAGGTGCAGATATGTGCGACGTGGTCAGCACCATACCGTTCGCGAGCATAGTTGATGACCTTTTCTCGGTGTCGATCATCGAAGTCGAGATCGATATCTGGCATGGACTTTCGTCCCTCCACCAAGAAGCGTTCGAACATGAGTCCAAACTTAATAGGATCAAGATTGGTAATGCGTAGTGCGTATGAAAGGATACTTCCAGCAGCGCTGCCTCGACCCCATCCCACTCGGATACCGTTAGCCTTAGCCCATCCAACCAAGTCTGAAACCACAAGGAAGTAGTCTCCGAATCCCATTCGCCCGACAACACCCAACTCATGAAGTGTTCTCTCTCGTACTTCGTCAGGGATGGGATCACCGTACCGTTCTTTGATGCCTTCCCAGACCTTTTCTTCGAGATATTTAGTTCTATCCACCTCCTTAGGAAGAGGGAATTCGGGGAAGTATAGTTCTCCAAACTTGAGATCGACATTTACCATCTCTCCAATTAAGCAGGTGTTCTCTAGCCACTCTTCATCGAAGGTTCCTACCATTTCTTCGTAGGACTTCAGATAGAAGTCTGGTCCATTGAACTTGAAGCGGTTCTCTTGGTCTACAGTAGCGCCGGTAGACACACACAGCATGGCATCGTGCGCCTCTGCGTCGTGCTTGTGGACGTAGTGGCAGTCTCCCGTAGGAACAACCTTAGCGCCAATCATCTTAGCGATTCTTAGAGTATCTTCTTTTACTCTATGCTGCTCTTCTAGACCGTGATCCTGGATCTCGATGAAGTAGTTCTCTTTACCTACGATATCCTGCATCTTACTAGCCACGTCTAGAGCGGCCTCAAAGTCGCCACGAAGCAACGCCTGCTGGACTGCCCCATTGAGGCATCCGGAGAGCACTATGAGGCCCTCAGCGTGCTCTGAGAGCAAGTCTAGATCAATACGAGGCTTAACGTAGTAGCCTTCTAGGTATGACCTGGACGAGAGTTTGATGAGGTTCTTATAACCATCCATATTCTTAGCAAGAATGCTGAGATGGTACGGGCCTCTCTGGTCCCATTCGTTACGTGCGGGACCTGCACGTTCTTCTTCGTCACGATCGAACCTCGTCTTACGTGCCTGGTAAGCCTCTAAACCAAGGATGGGTTTGATATCATGCTTCTTGCACGCATCATAGAAATCGGGCCAACCATGAAGGTTGCCGTGATCAGTGATCGACAGCGCAGGCTGACCCAACTCTTTTGCTCGCTTGGCATAGGATTCGCACTGACCGTGTCCGTCTAACATACTAAAGACGGAATGGTTATGCAGATTCACCCAATTCTTCAACGAATACTTCTCTCTCCTCGACTAACTTTGCCCACCATTCTACCACAGCAGGGACTTCTGTTGGGTATGGAATCGTATCGTGCGGCCAGAATTCTGTCTCGACTCCAGCAACTAGGATTCTAAAGTCGCAGGCAAAGACCTCAGCAGCACTGTTATGCCATCTGCCGGGGCTACCATGTCCATTGTGGGTTCCTGTGCGTAGTTCTGAGTAAGCATCTTCGAAAGGCTGCTCGTCCATACCGCGGATGATCTCTGCCCACCACTGAATATGATGCCCGTACTCATGAGCAACTAAATAGCGCGTCATGGCTGGATGAAGTGGGATCCTCTTGGCGCACAAGTAGATGTGGCTAGTTCTTGGGTATGAACCATCTTCACGCTGATTCCTATAATCCCAGCACCGCTGAGAGAATCCATTCGTACGCCCAAGTTCGTCCTTGTTGGCGAGCCATAATGTTAATGGATTCAACGGCGGGAACTTCTCCACGCAGATATCTAAGATAGGCTGCGCGTGCTCTCTCTTGTGAGAGTAGCTTGGGATGGGGTCTAGTTCTGCTTTGCCACTCCACCCAGCATAAGCATGGTATGGTACGCCAGATCTATAGTCCCAGAAGAGATCCTCATCCCGAACTTCTTTAATTTCAACTTCAAACATGGTTACTTTTCTTGCTCGGTTTCCAGAACTAGCGTCGGCCAGTCCTTGGACATTTCGGGCATTTCTTGTCCCTCTGGGACTTGAATCTTTGGATCTCTGGTGATGAATCGTATGATCTCTCTACTGGGGTCGATGTACACCCCAATGACCTCATCCTCTAGCCCAAGCCTCTTTGCAACATTCTCCCAAGTGAACGCCCAAGCGCACCTATACTTAGGTTGGCCCTTGTATTCTGGAACGGGGTCCCATCCTTCTTCTATCTTTGCCATTACTTGTTGTCCGTCCTATAGAATCCGCTACCCTTTAGGATAACTCCACCAAGCGAAAAGACTCTCTTCAGATCCCCATCACAACCTAGATGCTCACCGAATATGAGATCCGGTTCAGCATGCTCCACTGAAAGACCGCACTCTTTGCACTTGTATTCGTAAACTCTTGCCATCGCCTTAGTCTTCGTCGTCGTAGTTGTTTCTGATGGTTGGATCTACTTTATCATGAGTGATGCCGATTCCACGACGTGAGTCCTGACGATTTAGATACTCATCACGATTTGCACGGGCGTCAATGATATGCACTACCCCACCACAGTACTTGCATGATGGGCGCATGAAGGAACTTCTCTCCATGTAAGACGCTGGCTGGTCTGACTTACACTCGATACAGATACCGATATATTCTCTTCCGTCTGCCATTACTTTCTCTTTCCTTTTCTCTTTCCACCTGGCTTTATTGCACTAACTGTTTTGGTGCCCTTAGGTGGCTTGACGTATTTAGACTTAGATGGGCCAACACCGAACCCCATACCTCCACTGGACACAGGCATTACTTATTCTTCCTGTCACTTTTCGTCCCATCCTTGATTTGCTTTAGATGGGTCTTAGCATTACTGTCAGTGGTCTTGGGTGTGTATGATTTGGCGTAACCGTTTGTCTTAAACGGCTTCCAAGTTGGACTCTTTGCTTTAGCCATGTATATCTCCTTAGATAGGTTTATACTAGACTAGTAACCTAGTCCTTACGTTTATACCCGAAACGTATAGGTGATGGCGAGGCTGTCTCGTCTGTCTCTAACAGTTTACCATTGATCTCTACCCATTTCCTCTTGGCTTCAAGAGAACAGTCTCCACACCCTACGCCTGCACCGTTGGCACGTTCGCATGAGTATGGTCGCCCACCGATACCTAGTTCGCGCCGCCTAATCCAGTCCTGAATGTGAGCGTTCGAACGCTCCCAACTGTAGTCGGAGCAGTTCTTTAGGATTTCGTGGAGGTAGAAGAGGGCTTCCTCGTTGTACGAAAGGATTGATAGAAGGAAGAGTCTTGCCTCATGTGGGAGATCCTTGTTCTCTTCGGCATACTTCCACCAATCGAGAATAGCGTGGCAGCCGTCGAAAAGAGATTTAGGATCGAAGTCCCTATCCTTGTCGACCTTCTTGAGCATCTTTGTCCCATGCTTTGCAAACCTCTCTAGTAGGTCTTGGGTTGTGTAACTCTTGCCTTGCTTTTCTTCCTCTAACCGATATGTAAATTCCCTGTACCATTCGTTAGACTTATAGTCGAAGGACTGCTCTGGTACAGGTATTGGGTCGGGAAGTCTTGCTCCCTCTTTGATTGCATCCACAGATCCAGAGAGTAAGAGATCTTCGGATAACTCAAACTTATATAGTCCTGTGACTTGATGTCGAGTGTAGGGGATTCTCCACATTCTTCTAGAATCGTACACTTGGAAGTCCAGAGTTTCGAGTCTAATCTCGTCTCTAACCCGCCCTGCAATAAATCTAAACACGCTCGCAAGGTTCGGTCCTGGGGTAATACCCAAGGCGATAGGCTCACACTCAATATGGAATCCCTTATATCCAGTGAAATAAACTCTAATCGCGCTGGATGGAATTGACTCGCGAAGTCTCTCATACAGTCGTATGGCATCGCCCAATGAGGCTCCAAGGTCAGGTGAATCGAGATCGAAGTAAAGTGGTCCAAGTGGAATACTATTGTCGACGCTGGGTCGGTTGTATTGCCATACACTTGTATAGACTCCCGTGTGATTATACTGTTCGGAGAATCTAGAAATGTCTCCAATATCCCAGAAGACTGGGGCTTTATCATTCTTCGGTCCTTCCTGGATCCTAACCACACGCTCAAGATTAGGCATGTATGCCATGACCTCTACGTATTTGAACTGGCTAGTGTACTTACTCTTGTCATTGGGAAGCCTCATTCGACCTCGGCCTTACCTTCTGTCTCGCCCTCTTTCCAGAGGACTTGTTTCTTCCATCTAAAGTTGTCTTTGTGAAGTTTGGCGTATGTAACTTCCAGAAGGAATTGCTCCATACCTCGGAGCAATCCCAACCTCTTACTTAGTCTTATCTCTTTTTCCACTTATCCACCAATGCCATCGCTAGTGGTCTCCATAGTCCTGTGCGCTTGCACTCAATGCAGACGTATGAATACTCCACATACTTATCGCTCAACTCTGAAATGTAGACGTAGATCGGCTCACCGCAGGAGCAGTTTATGCCAACCTTCCATCTTACTTCTTCTTGAGAAGCCATCTCTCTTCCTCTACTTCTTCACCATCTAAGATGTAGTGCAACTTAGAACAAAGGTGATCAGCAATATGGAGGATCATTTCCATATTATTGATTGGAACTGTCTCCGGGATTGGTGACCATGGCCCTCGGTGAGTGCGAATAAGTCGGAGGATATTATACGCCAGGTCATCACCAATGTACAAAGTAGAAGACTGGCTTTCATTGGCAAATGCTTGATCGTCTGCTCGGACTAACCTAACCAACTCATCCACGGTGTATGGATACATGGGATCATATTTGGGAAACTGACCCTCTGTGCCATCGTCAATGAACTTTGTCACATCGTGAAGAATGGCAGCCGCAATAAGTACGTCTTTCTCATCTTGAGTAGTGCTGTAAGAATCTGCCAGCAGAGATACTGCACGTACCACCCTGCGGGTATGAAGAAGGAGTCCGCCATAGTCTCCTTCGTCTGGAGGGAAAGTCCCATCGTATGTTGATGGAGCATCCCAGAAGCATCCTGCTCGTAGCATGATCGCACGGACGAAATATTTGACTCCTTGATCTTCAATAAGATCAATCTCATCCAACAATGGCATGAGAATGTAGTTCTCTTTCTCAAAGTCAGATAGTTCTGTTTCGTCCGTGTTAATGATGTCATCTAGCATCTTACTCATAGTCGCCCTCCTGCGTCTGGCTTAGTTTCTCATACGCCCTGTACATAGTGGCTATGGATTGTCTCATGAGGGTGTGTGGCGAAACTCCCTGATACTGTGCTATCAGAATAGCCATTTGGGTAGTCTCTTCGTCTAACAAAAATCCTAATCGCATACTTCTGGCCATGCCTTCCAGGTAGAACAAGGTTTGTCGAACGGACATCCCTTACAGTACTGAATCAGTCCACGACGCGAGGCGAATACTTTACGTCCGTGCACTTCTGTCCACGCTTCGTTGGCCCAATAGTTTAGAGCGGCGATATCCTCTGGGTTTACATCCGCTATATTGAACCCCGGATGAGTAGAGGCTAGATCATATAGACCATACTGGACGTTCAGAGTCTTTCCCTCGTTCCGGTAGTCGAAGGCTACCTTTAGGGCGGCGAAGTCCAGAATCATTGACCCTGGTGATGGGCGCTTCACCTTAGATGACCATTTAATAACACGGTACTGATCCTTGGTTCGTAAGACTAAATCGAACTCACCAGTAAGGTGTATGTTCCTGCGTAGTGGCACCGTAAAAGACTCACCAATTAGAAGCGGGATGCTTGGATCGTTGGTGAAGTCTTCGTAGAAGTTAAGCAGTGCTGCGGCAGCATCAGTGCTGTACGATGCCTGGTTCTTGTAGAACGATTCGTGCTGCTCTACAGCGATGTCATAAGCCGTGGTGTCCTTGTTGAACCACAACTTCTCCCATCTGTTAAGTAGAGCAGAATATGATGGTACTGAACCGGCCTGCTTCTTGTAGAAGAAGAATGTAACGACCTTCTTTAAGGTATTCTCAAACCTCATCGCCAAAAGATCACGCCCGTATATAGGTTCGTACTCTTTCTGTAGATGGCGATAGTCGTACAACCTCTCGCATGTCTGGAAGTCCTTGATGCCTTCTACATCGACAGTCAAGAGATCTTCAATTACTAACTTTTTGTTCATGAATGAAAGCCCCCATCCCCCAGGATGTCTTCAATTGATATTGGCCCGCTCTCATAAGCGGCGTCGTCAATGTCTGTGTCGAATTCGATGTATGATTTGATGCTATCGTCGTATCTTACTAGTGGCGGATTCAGAACAAACTCCGAACCTGTAATTCGATTCTTTGGAACTTGCAATTGCATCACTAGATCGTCCTCTGCTTCGTCATCTGTGACGAGTTTCTTGGGCGTGATCATGATGATGACGGCACACTTCTGTACGATGGCGATAGAGCCACCTACATCATACTGTTCGGCCACTTCGCGCTTCTCTTTTGCGGCCATAGTGTTCTGTTGTGCTGTGATAATGATTACACAGTTCATGTCCCTAGCCAGGCGCTCAAGACGAATCATCATCATCTCGTAGTCAGCCCAGCGAGGACCATTACCCTTACCAAGCAGTGACTGAATAGTGTCAATAACTACTACGTCAGGGATAACTTCGTTGTGTCCAATTATATCACGCAACCATCGCTCAAGGTCGTCAAAGTAGGAACTATCTGGATCGTGACGGACCATGAATTTCTTGCCCCATTGAGTGAGGCGATCCTGAAATGTCTTAACCCTGCTCTTCTTCTCTTCTTCTGTCCACGTCTCAGCATTGGCATAGACGTTTTCCTTGATTACCTGAGTAAACAGGATGGTTTCCCAATGGGCTTGTGCCTCTTCGTAGTTAACGAATAGCGTGGTGTAGCCAAGATCTGCCCAATGGTTGACCAAGTTCTTGGCTAACGTAGACTTACCTTTGCCGGATGGGGCCACGATAGCGTGGACAGCACCACGGAAGAAACCTCCGTTGTCTCTATAGCCCATAGCCCTATTCAACGATTTGAATGGTGTCGGCAGGAAGTCTGGCAACTTAGTCAACTCCCCTGCCCTAGATGCAATATCTATGGCGGTGGTGACAGGAGCCAATGGATCGTAATCTAAATCGCTCTCTAAGGAGCGAATCTGTTCCGTCAACTGAGAGATAGACTCAGCGTCTTTATCGTTCTTGTTGGCCTTCTTGGCCAGGAGTAGTTGCAACTCCTGTACAGCGTTTAACTGCTCTCGCTTGTTCGCTCGGTATCTGAGAACCTTAATTACAGATTCTACAGTTGATAACTCTTGCTCTAGAACAAAGTCCATGAAGGCACGTACTCCCCCGGCACCACCGAGGGAGTCTGTGATCTCTGTCTCTGAGTCCAGCCACGATCGGAAGGCAATAGGATCCACTGGATCCAGACCAGTCTTGTCGTGGAAGGTTAGCAACGCTTGATAGAACTCTCCTAGACCCGTATTGCCGTGGATCGTTCCCACCATGTGTGCAGGAAGTTGTTCTGCGAACGTTGAGATAGCCCCTTCTTCCTTAAAGGCCAGAGCGAATGCCTGATACTCCAAGGGGACTTCTTCATCTAAACTAATCGTCGTCTGATTCATTCTTCCTTTTATTCTTCATCTTTCGGTAGGTCTGTTTGCGGTAGTCGCTATTGCGCTGCTTCATTTTCTCGTAGAAGGGGTTGCCCTTCATAGTTCTTCTCTCCATTTTAGGTGCTTCGGGGGCTGACCTAATAGCCTCCAGCATCCTTTCAAAAACTGCATCGTCGGTCAGTTTATCACAGTACCTAAATACGATCAACGCAATGCCCTGTTCTTTGCAGAGTTCTATCTTTCTCTCATCTCTTAACTGTCCCTGCTCGAAATCATACTTATCCTTGTGGAACAAGTTAGAGTAAAAGAAGTGCTGCCTTCCGTGGTATTCTGCTGCCAACTTATATTTAGGGCAATAGATATCCAGCATGAGGCGCTCACCGATATGGTGCTCATTGATGACTTCTTCGCCTGGAAGAAGTTTCTTCATGATGTCAGTTAGAGCGGCATGACCTCTGGATAACTTGCGGTCCTTCCTTCGTACCCACTCTAAGCCTAGTTGTTTGATTCTTTGTGATGTTTTGGCGGTGTTCCAATCTAGTTCCTTCGCTATGTCTGAGATTGACATGTTAGTGGTGAATAAAAGGTCTGTAAGGACTGCATCTTCGTCCCAGAAGTCTCCTGTATCCATGACTTCTTCCTTTCGATTAGTCTTAAGTTAATCTCCCCAAGCAAAGGGAGTTTTAGGAACCCTACCCTCCATTACTTCTACGAACACCCTCTTGTATACGGGGGCGAGTCTTTCCCATGAGATCGATTCTGCTATTTGATTAGACCATTCACTGAGTTCTTCTACTAGTTCTGGTCGCTTGTAAAGTTCATCTACCTTAGTAGCCATATCCAACTGATTGATTTCATAAACGTCAATCATACTCTTGGTCATTATCTGTTTGGAGTGTGTTGCGTCGACCAATAATTCAGGTCTTAGGAACCCGCTCTGCGGAGATACGTTAGACATGACTGTCGGCATACCACAGGACAGAGCCTCGTTCAAGGGTAAACATAGGCCACCGAACTTCCGGGGCATGATGAAGACATCGCCCGATTCATACAGTTCTGCACTGTCTTGCGTAACCGCACTTACGATATTGATACGGCTATCCATATTACCCTTAAACCTGCTCTGCGTTCTGATTGTCAATTGAGCATCAGACTGAACGTGTCTCCACGCCTCCATTAAAGCAAGTGTACCATTCCTGTCTTCCCCCGTAGGGATACCTCCGATATGGAGGAAGTGGTTCGCTTCTGTTCTCTTTTTGAATGGAAACTGAGAACGATCTACAGGCACAGGGAGGAAGGTCTTGTTCGCAAAGGGAACATCATCAAAGCGCCATAGGCTGGGTGCCATAAACAGATCAGGCTGCGGCAAATTATGATCCCTGACGTGATCCAGGAACTCAAAGTTATATTGCAACACGGTCCTAATACCACGCTTACGTGCCTCTGTTATGAGGTAGTAGTCATACGGTGTCTCACAAGTAAATACTAGGTCTACACCGTCCAAGAACTCATCAATGATTCGTTTAGACTCGGCACACTGGCCTCTGGTGGGTTCTGGGTACGGAGTGTACTTTAGAACCTGCGCCCCAGGGTATCTGTTCCAGTCGTTTTTCTGATTGTTAAGATGACTAAGATCTACCACCAGAGTCCTGAAAGGATTCATATGCCGGTAGAACGCATGAGTCTGCATCCCTAGCCCTGTGTAGTCCGCACGGGCTATAAGTCCTACTCTAACCATTCTCCACCGGCCTAATATCCATATCGTACTTAGGGTCTTCACCGCGACCATCTAAGTGATAACTGCGCTTGATATTTCCCTCCGGAGTATACATCCACAACCTATGGATATACCAGCCGTCTAAACCATTATCCTCACAAACACTATGAACCCTACCATGCATTACATCCTCAATCATGGTCTTGCTCTCTGGATTGAAATAAGTCTTTAGCATGTGTTTGTAGTAGAAGGTGTTGGATAGGTGCGGCCTCTGACTCCATTGCATAGTGCGGCGCATAGGTACGTTATTTACGATCTGAGTCTCTTTGTCGAACATCATATGATCATGGTCCGGCAAGACTAATGCCTCGTGATGGAAACGAATAGTATACGCCTCACCCATTCTAATGGTTGTGATCATGTCGTCCCATGGTAGGGTGAAGTCTGGACACAATGGCGCATCGTGCTCTACGAAAAGAATCGTGTCTGTCTTGACTAGATCCAAACACACACGAGTCATCTTAGCCTGGTGCATATGCTCTTCAAAGACAACAGGTAGCACGTTATGCCACTTATGATGCGCCATCCACAGAACCCTGCGAACATACTCTTCGTAGTCTGCGACCCTGTTAGCCTGTTCTTCTCTAACTCCATCCAGCATGAGAATGATTTCACTCTCGGGTAGATGCAATCTGATGTCTGCGATACATTTCTCTAACATCTCAGTGCTGGGGTGTGCAGGGATGACGCTGCTCGGCATCAGTACAGTTACGGTGCGGCGTTGATCCTTGCAAGGATCTAAGCCTCTAACGTCCCTGATATCATCGACCAGATCGTGCGCCATCTTACGCTTCATCTTCATCCACCACGCAAAGATTCGATTGGAAAGTTTCTTCCATTGATCTAACGCATCCATGGTGTACGGGATAAGATCAGAGTAGTTCCTGATGACAGGGAATGGAACTATCTCCCCGAAGAAGAACTGCCAGTAGTCATCACCAAAGTCATCATTGTTCTTCGATGATTGAACTCGGGTGTCAGCCATCGGCACACACCCTGCTTCTAGTGCCTCAAATAGGCGAAAACTATCAGGAGTTTCAGGACCGGATGGAGCATAGGCTATCTTAGCCCTAGCCATTTCACGGTAGTAATCTACTGGATCTAGCCCCTGCGTGAAACCGGGCGTAGGTAAGTAGTATCCTTCTACCTCATCCTGCTCTAATAGTAACTCCAACTGCTGACCCAATTGCATACGTCGTTCGTGTGTAACTTGACCGGCGAAGTACCAGTCGTTGTCCCTCTCAGGCATGTCGATCTGTGTTAGGTACTCTCTAGCCTGTGGCGGATAGCCCGTCCCCAGAAAGCGCACGTTGTTGTATCTTTCCTGGCGACGTGGCGACATGACCCACAACTTCATGTTGGGATGGGACAGTTTCTCAAACGGAAACACTGCCTCTTCGTCTCCAGTCAGCATGAGGATGACCCAATTGAGAGGCTTGATCAGTTCGTTTAGTTGATCTATATAATGTACCTGTGCCCTAGCGGGGAAGACGATGATTGCACCGTCAGTGATTCCCTCTAGAGACTCAGTGTGTGTAAATTCTGGAAGATGAGGGGCGTCCCATAGTTCGTGACTGAACAGAGACTCTAACATTCCCTGATCCCAATACCCCCTTCCCGGAGTTGTTGGGTTCAAACTTAGCCACACAACTGGAATCATTATGTCCTCACAAAAAGTAGATTGAACTGCGGCTCTGAGAAGTCATTGTCCCACGGCCTCTTGTCGGCATCTGCATAAAACGCCTCATAACCGCAACTAAGAATATAGTTTACCATATCTGGATAGGTGTCGTTGAAGCACGGTGAGATTTCTATCAGAGCATAGTTGATAGACTGAGTCTCAAACATGAAAGAGCATGTCTCTACGGCGAATCTGTCATTTCCTTCCAGATCGCACTTCATTAACTCAATGCCATGGGTGATAGAAAGGGTGCCGAGGGAGCCATCTATCCATTTGTGTTGGACAGAAACTAGATCCTCCACTCCGTTCATGCGTGCGTTATCTTCTAAGGTTAGAATATTCTCTTGGTCGCCCTCGTATCCCCACGCTACATGCCCATGTAGTGCGGCCAGTATACTGAACCACCCAATATGAGTGCCGAAGTCTAAAACAAGACTTTCTTCCCTTGCGTTCTGTAGAATCTCAAGCACACAACTGGTTTCGGCTGGCTCCCAAATACCATACAGAGACAACGTGTTACTTATGTCATCTTGTCCGGTGCAGTAACCCGCAAATCCCTTGTACTTATCGTAGTCGTACACAGACATATCAAAGGATAGATCCCCCGCATGGCAGGGGACTATCTTTCTATCGTGTCTTTCGTGGCCTGCTTGACAGGTGTTCATCTTAGACCTCTGGCGTGTATAGAACGTGTAGTTCGTGCTGGTAGTCTAGGATTGTTTCCCTGTAACCGAAGTCCTTGATCCATCTACGGAACTCTGCTGCGTACTCACCGTACTGATGGAACATAAACTCAGGATGGACCGAGCCAATGATCAGTGGCTTATGCTCTCTGACCGTATTCTCTGCACCCCTCATAACCTGCCAGTCACTACCTTCGCAATCGAATGTAATGATGGTGGGGACAAGCCCAGTGCGCTTTACGTAATCATCGATCTTGATCTGAGGTACGGCGCTTGATTCTTGATATAGTTCCCTGAATCCATGATCGCCAATTACTGGACCATAGGCGCACACTGGCCAGCCGTCACGATCGCCAACTTCAAAGTCTAGGTTTGGTGGATCTTCTTCGGTGCTATTGGAAGCAAAACCTACAAAGTATCCAGCAGGTGGGATTAGGCCATTTGCGTCCCAGATAGCACGAATGTTAGGCCATACCTTTGCATTAGGCTCAAAAAGAACAACGTCTGCTCCCCATAGGCTACAGAGTGCTGGCATCTCGCCTTCCTCTGCGCCGACATAGAAAACCATATGATCGTCTCTCGCGCTGATGTACTCGTACATCGTGGCTAGTCTCTTCTTTTCCCAGCCTTCTGGAGTGTACCACTCAGGGCGCTGTGCCCTGTGCATGGGCAGGATGATATCAAACTGTCCATTAAGTGTTGCTAAAACCATCTCTGCCATTAAAATACTGTCTCCAAAATCTGCTGTGCTCTGTTTACGTAAGTGTGATGTTCTGCGGTTTTCTTGTGGCAGTAGTCGCGCACCGTCTCTCGTTTTGCGTCATCTTCCAAGAAGTACTTAATTAGGCTTTCGAGACCACCAAAATCACCCCATCTATACCATGGGATCATATCATCATACATTTCTCGTACTGCGTCAATTTGAGGCATGATGAGAAATCCACCTCTGCCGGTGGCTTCTGGTACCCTGTCCGACCAGTAATGGGACTTCTCCTTCGGTAAGCACAACGAGTCACCAACTGTGACTTTGGAACTCCGGTAGAAGTCGTTCATGTTGTGGTCGCGGTCGATCTTCTCTTGGTCGCCACCGGGATTCTTGAAACTCCATCCATTGCGAGCGCACATGTCTCGTAGGAAGTTTACGAGTTCCTTCCGGTACATCCAAACATCCTCATGATAACCGACTCCATTAGATCCAACAAACGCCACATCGCACGCGTACTTCTCCTGGAAGGTACCCGGCGTGGTGGCATCGTGTCGTACCGCTGGAGGTAGCCATATGTGGTTCTTTCCGAATCGTTTCCACTCATCTTGATAATCTCCGTCTGCCGTGAAGATGTATGCGGTGTGGAACATAGGGTTCCTCCACCATTGTCTGTTGCCTCTGCTTGTGCCCCAAAATGTATCTAGATGTAGAGTGGCAGTTGGCTTGTTATTCTTGGCGCACCATTGGAACACGTCCACCATGTCCACCAGAGGTAGTGCCTCGTCCCACGTTGACGTAATCAACAGTAGATCAGCACTCTTCATAGTCCCCCAAATAGTTGCGGGATCTGTTACGTTCTCCTGTAGTTGAATGACCTCATGACCTAAGTGTTCAAAGGCTTTACGGACATCATTCTCTGTACTGTATGGAGGGCCGAAATTTCCGACGTATGCTACCCTCACACTCTTCTCCTGTTTCTTGCGTCGTTCTTGATCTTATGGTACCAGTAATCTTGCTTGTTGAAGGTGCCAGTGTTGCGGCCTTCTTTACCGACCGAGATTCTATACACTGCTTCCGGACACTGTCCAATCGTAGCCCCGGCTTCTTCCATTCTCAGCCACAATGCCCAATCTTCAAACATGGCCTCGGGACCAAAGCCACCCACTCGAAAGAAGATATCAGCCCTACACATAGCGCCGATGACAATATAGTTTCCTTCGACTAGTGGCTTAGATGGGATGAGCGCTGGTTCATCATCTTCTGTACCATCAGGCCATACACCCAACGTAGAAGGCTGACGAATATCTCCTGTTCCCTCTAGCATCTTCTCGATATATCGAGGGTCAAGAGTATCATCGGCGTCCAGAAAGATGAACCAGTCCATTTCGCTCATCTGTATGGCTGCTGTATTACGAGCATTCTGAAGGTTGAGGCCGTGATGCCAAATCCAGTTGTCTGGCATTCTGGTCTGCGCTTCGATTGACGCCCATGCCGGTTCCTTCACCTTCTCCCAATGCTCCTTGTTGCCATAAGTAGCAATGATGACTCCGACCTTATCCATTACCAGTTACCCCACGGTTCTAGCACCGGGTCAGGATCTATGATCGACTGGATATGCTGAAGTGAGTGGAAATTACCCTGATCCAAGGTCATGTACCTCTCATACTTTGCCTGCTTATCCTCATCCTTCATGTAACCTAAGTGTTGCATAACTAGCGGAGTATCTCGCATGAACTTACCGCGTCGAATCAGAGTCTCTACATACATAGGTTCCGAACCGCATGCCAACTTCTTGTCCTTGAACCTGCCGCCTAGGAAGTATCGGTACAGCCTGAAACTACCTGATGGCTTCCATGCCTTGTCAACCCTATAGTGAGTATCGTTCCACATATGGAAGAATGTCACGTTGATTACGTCAAACATGGGCTGGCTCATTAACTTGTTGATGTTGAAGTTTGGTTGCGTACACCACAACTTCTCGTCACAGTCAACAGACAGAATCCAATCACCTACGTCAGCGTGCTTCTGTAGGTTCTTCCATGCGGCAGTGCGGAGCAGCCCCTCATCCTCAGTGAAGAGTGGGCGCTCGTTCTTGTAGACAGTAGCATACTTGGCGGCAATTTCTGCCGTGTTATCATCAGAAGCATCGTCGGTGAAGACGATGTGATCTACGATCGACCTCAAGTGATCTAATACTTCTTCTAAGTAACGGTCAGCCTCATTGCGACCAACCATTTGCGCCAGGAGCATTACCTGTCCTCATTTTTATCTAGTTCTTGCTTAACCATAGAGTGGAGTCTCTTCGCTTCCTCAAGAGTTTCTTCTATCGTGGCGGCAGGATGTCTCCATTGTCCCTCGGGTACAATGGTTTCGATTCGCTCTACCAGGTACGCCGTATAGGCTCGTAGGGCGGCCTCAATTGTCCGTAGTTCGTGCGCCCTAAAGCCATAGTTTGTTTCTACGTGCATTACAAATCCTCTTCTTTCAGAAGGTATCTATTCAATTCTAACCTTCTATTAGCAAAGTTGCAATAGGTTGGTACCTTTTCAAAACCAACGTACTGCCGCTCTGATTGCTTCGCTGCCCAAGCGACTTGTCCAGAACCCATGAATGGATCTAAGATCAAGTCCCCTTTCTCTGAAGAATAAGCTAAACATTTATCTACTAATTCCAATGGTAATCTTGTGGGAGTCTTAATTGAATTGGGCCAGTACTCCCGGTTAATGACCCATACATCTTCCATGTCTTTGTATCTCTTCTTCGTCCCATCTTCATTCGTGTCACCTGCCGAAAAGCGTGCTTCGTTATCGAAGAACCTCTTAGCCTTTGGTTTGGCTACGTACAAGCAGTGATAGTGGGAGGATACAAACTTGCGACTAGTGTATACACCAAACTGATATTTCCAGATGATATGGTTGATTGTCTCTAGTCCGCAGTCGTCAATGGCGCAGAGTATATCCTTGAGGTTATTCCACCCCGAAAAGATATACATTGCGCCATCGTCTTTTAGAACCCGAGTGCACTCCTTGAGCCACTTCATGGTCCATTCGTAATAGTCTTCCTCGGCCTCTTCGTAACCCTCTAAGACGTTCTCATCGTTGCGGTTATAATTAGCCTTCTTTGCTTCGAACTCGATACCAAACGGCGGATCAGTTACGACTAGATCAACGGAGCCAGTCTGGAGTAATTTCAATCCAACATTGACTGAGTCCATGTTGTAGATTCTGTTGGTAGATAAGTTCATGTTGCTCATTCCAAAATGCACAGTCTGGGTGACCACAATGCGATGGGCCGTAGTCTAGCATATGAATACAGTCAGGCCTAATCAAGGTAGCCAAGTCTATCAATGCACTCTATCATAGCCACACAGCATGCTGCCACCTGGACTGCTTCGTATCTAAGGTTTTCGTCTTTGACCCCACCGAATCCATGACGATTAACTTCTGTAGCCAGTTCACCTAACTCTTCAGTGATGATACTTAGCCACTTAAAAACATCGTGATTTTGCTCACCCCACTGCTCGTCTTGTGCCTTGTTTTCTTCTAAGATTTCGCAAGTTATCTTGTGTCTACGAAGGTGCCTACCAATTTCGTATAACTTCTCTTTTATCTCAGTAAACTCTTCATATTTCTGCTCTAAGTTAGTCATGTTCGATGCCAAGGGTATCACATGCCTCTCTAAATATCTTCTGGCTCTTTAAGAAGAGCGGTCTTAGTTTTGGGTCGGGGCCATTAGTTGAAGCCATCCACGTGTGACCTATTGAAATGTTTCCGTCGTACCATACGTTATACCCAAGATGGCGGGCGAAGTATGAACACCACGTTTCCTCAAAGTAATGGGGAGTAGGAAGGAATGCACCCGTTGTACCAGGGAACATATTCTGATACCTGGCGTTGTTGGTCATGGCATTCCACACGGAACGCTTGATGAAGTATGCAGATCCTGAGATGGTTACGCACTCAATACGATCCTTGTATAGTTTATCTTCTGGATCGTGTTCATTCCATCCACGATGGCGTGGCTTTGTGTTCTCTCCGATTATCCCGGCGTGTCGGATGTAACCGTTCTCGTCACGTTGTTTGGGTCCTAGGATATGCTGGTTTGGGTATCTCTCGAATGATAGGAAAACCTCAATTAAATCCTGCTCTGTCAACCATACGTCAGCATTAAGGAGTCCAATGATCCAACTCTTGCCTTTTGACGCCAACTGATTACATGCTGCCGAGTAGCCAATGTTCTCATTGAGATAAAGGTCTTCCTCATCTAAACACAAGTAAGTCCTTGTAGCCTCTTGTAGAAACTCTGCTGTTCCATCAGTAGATCCGTTGTCGGCAATACGCAACTTGTACGAGGGCATGCAGGCGGTGGTTGATTCTAGTGTGTCTAGAAATCTCTCAATTTCATTTCGATTGTTGTGAGAGACTACACACAGATCAATCGCTGTCATATTCTAGTTCTTCCTTGCTGTAGAACTCATTCCAGCCGCAACTCTCTTCGCAATAATATGCGTCGAAGCATACGGCGTACTGTAGCGCATTACTGCATCTTGGGCATAGGCGCTCTATCATGAGTTCACCACCTGATGGAATGCTTTCTCTGGATCCATTCCGCCCAACACCAAAGCACTGAATCGCTTAGTTGCTTCGGCCACCTTATCTCCATCGATGTACTCAATAAAACGGTTGTACCACTGCTGAATGGTAGGTTGTGGGGGCTGGGGCTGAACTGCCCACAGGAACCCCACAACTCCACTGAACACTAGTGTCCCGATAATCAATTTACCAATCATCGTCGTCATAGACCTCTTCTTCGACAAGGTTCTCTTGTGCGCTTTCCCAGATATACGAAGACCACTGAGCCATAAAGCCCTCGCCACCTTCGTGCTCTAGGGATAGATCACCCAAGAGTCCCGCTAGCCATTCCCACTGATCTAATGACATGATTACAAAAGACTCGCCCGGCTCTAACCGGACCACAGCCTTAGTCTTCCTACTCAACGGACACTTCTTTCACTTTAGGTTCTTTGTATTTGATCTCTGCATTCAGGACTTCTTCTTGCGGCACTTGGTAGACAGACAGCACTTGGTTGTCTGGCTCAAACGCTAAGAAGAACACACGCTTGTCTTCTAGTTTAGATCCCTCGGGCGGCGGCGAATTGAGCGCCACGTCCTTCTTCTGGGCAGCGTAGACCTGACTATCGTTCATATAGAGTACGATATAATTGGTCTTAGTTGCTGGCATTAGACGGTCACCACCTGCTCGTTAAAGCGTATATCAATGCCGAAGGTACCGGGAATCAAGCGGCGCTTGACACCTGCTTCATCTAGCATAGTGTAGGCGATTGCGATGGAATCTAACCAACTCTGTGACGCACCGTCGTGAAGTGTAGTCTCGTGTCCTACCACCTCAGTAATACCTGCCTGAATAATAGCACGGGCACAGTCTGTGCAAGCAAACCAAGGACAGTACATCGTAGCGCCAGCAGTCATTACTCCATTCCTTGCGGCGGCGAAGATAGAATTGCGCTCAGCGTGCTCCACATACGAATACTTCAATGGTCTTACCCAACGCTCAGATAGATTCTGAACGCCGTATGGGAAATGGTTAGCACCGCGAGCAACGATTAGTCCATTCTGCACCAGGATTGCACCGTTTTGTGTGCTGGGGTCTGTACTGAAATCGTGCGCTACTTCGTATGCTTCTCTTAAAAACTCTAGTTCACTCATTACTTTCCTAAATATTGACTACAGCAACTATGCTCCACAGGAATAAGATTAAACTAAGGACAAATGCTGTAGTCCTTGTTGATCCTTCCGAACCAGTGGAGAGACTTGCTAAACATGCGGCCCAGAAGAATCCGAAGGTCGCTAAAAACAGTAACAGGGTATTAACTATCATTCCTCTTCATCCATGCTTCGATGGCGTTAGGCCAATGTGGCTTGATTAGTTCGTGCACGGCTGCCGCATACAACTGAATCTCTTTCTGGGCGTCATGCGCCAATCTCTGATCTAAGAAGTGTAGCACACCTTGTAGCGAACAGGTCCAGCGCCAGCGAACGTATAGAGCGTAGGCAGGAAGAAATAGGCGTGCTTGCTCTGCGGCCACACCAGCCTCTAGAGCCGCCTCGTAAGCACCTAAGCACGTGCCGTAGATGCTATTAAGCCAAATGGTCCAGTCAATACCATCTTCGGCAGGGAGGTTCTCACCTGATCCTTGCTTGGAATTTGCTGGTGCGCTGCGCCATTCTGTGACACCAGGAGCATAGAACTCTGGCTCTTCGGTAATATAGCGGCGACTTGATTCATTCCATGCGAATACTGGATCACGAAATGACAATTCCGCACCGATATCCTGATGGTCGCTACCAATGACATACTTGTACCACTGATTCTTTACGATCATCGGAGCGTAGACTTCAAATTCAATTACGGAATGTCGGAACGGAGAGGTATGATCCTCTCTTGCGAGGAAGTTCAGTAGGCCCTTGTCCCTCTTGTCTAACTCCTCAGACTCCTTATCGTATGAAACGCGAGCAGCGTTAACTACGCTTAAGTCCCGGCCCATATGCTCGACCAATCTTACATAGCCGTGATCTAATACATCTATCTTATTCATTAAATACCCCTCGTTTCTACCCATCTAGTCCCTAGGGTTTGACGCATTGCTAAGAGTGCCTCATAAAGGTTACCGTCTACATATTCTGATTCGTCCACAGCAATCATGTCCACGTTTTGCGCATGTGTCGATCGACTATTGCCATTGCTAATGAACTTGATATAGCCCCCACTATATCGAAGCATGTCGCCGGTAAATGTCAAGCCTGGCAGATCTTTCAGTTCTTCTACTAGCATATCTTTTAGCATCCTGGTATTGGACATCATGGGAGCAACCACAAGCACACGGGTATCTGAATTGCATCTTACAAACTGAGCAACATGGCTGACCAACATGGTGCTTTTACCTGTACGACGATCACCCGCAATCTCTAATCTACTCATCTTCTTCGTCTTCCTCATCTTCATCGCAGTCATCACAAGTACAGATGTCTGCTGTCAACTCAATGAACTGAGTGCCTAGATCGTGGAACATTCGGAAGATGCTGATAGCCTCTTCGGGGAACTTCAACTTGTCGTCTAGGGCGTCCACAATCATTGCGGTAACCTGTAGTGCCACACTGTTTATGATCTCTAGTGTGTGAGCCATTTCCTCTACTTCTACAGGCTCTACCTTGAAGTCGTTGTTCGCAAGAATGTCTTGGAACTGCGACTCAAACTCTTCTTCTTCCATCTTCTTCCTTAACTAGAAGGGGGAGTATTTCAACTCCCCCATTCTATCTTCTAGGTTACTTTACGGGCAACTCACAGGTGTCATTTGAGCAGAATTTATCTCCGTCTGCGTCCTGTGCGTCAGGATTATCGTAGAGCCTATCCCAATTGATTGGCTTTACTTTCTTGGTTCTGACGTAGAATTCATCCGTAGGCATTGCTTCGTATGGCATCTGCGGGTAAGCGCCCTCTTCCCTCATAGGAAGGAATGACACTGACTTTAACTGACCCTCTACTGCACGCAGTAGTGACTCAATCTGGTCTGCCTCGTGCTCACCAAAGGTTAGTGTAACAGATACTTGGTTGTCGCTCCAATAACGTTGGGCGAGAATGGCAAGATGAGCCTTCTCCCAAAGTGAGACTTCCTTCTCGGTTCTGACAGCAGGACCAAGAGTGGGTAGTTCCACTACAGAAGTATACTCGGGTGTCATAACGTCGTCTTCTACGTGGTAGCCTGCGCGCTTTAATTCCTTGATGATTGGATCTGTGTGGCTTAGGCGCATCCTACGAATGTAGGAGTCGAAGACTGGCCAGTGGACACCGGGGGTAGCGCCTGCGAGGAGGCTTACGGTTCCTGAAGGCTTTACTGAAGTGGTCTTGATTGACTCACGTACAGCGAGCCACTCTGAGTACTGCTTGTCCCAGCGAGTAATTTCCTGGTAGCCCAGGTTCAACCAAGTACGCAATTCAGTCCATCCACGGCTCTCAGCGAACTGAGCAACGCCAGACACTGAACAACCGATACGACGGTTACGCTGCATGATGGCATTAGTCTCGGCCCAATGAGTCGGCAGTAGGGTAACAGTCTTGCCGTAGAGGTAAGCGTACTTTAGGGTGCGCTGGTAATCCTCTAGGCTCTCATGTCTAAATGGGAAAGTCTCTACGAGAGTGCACATCTCATTTGACTCTAGTGACTGTTCAGAGCATGGGTTGGTTCCGGCTACTCTGTAATCCTTATAGTTCGGTGGGTCAATCAATCGTCCGTAGTCGCGGCAGATGTCTAAGTAGAATAGACCTGGCTCGCCGTTGTCAGCGATACGATCAACTAACCAACCGTAATCCATACCTACCTCTGCGAAGATGGAATTGTTTGAGGTCCATCCCCACTCAGCACGATATGGGTTCTGCTCGTAGTTCTTTAATTCTAGGAAGTCCTTGTCGTCAGCATCGCCCAGAGCAATCTCTGCTGTCCTGCGGCGACCGCCTGACACTACACAGCGACCGATCATATTCTGCAAGTCTACGATGTCAGCAGACGTGATCTTCGTACCCTCGCGACCAGTGAACAACTTGCGGATGTTGTTGTGTAGTTCGATCAGAGGATTCGGTCCTGGCGCAATGCCACCGAAGGTCTTGATTGGTGCGCCTTCTGGACGGATCTCGGAGTAATCAAAAAGAACAGTTGGTCGACTTGAGAAGAAGTACGACTCAAGTAGGTGACCCAATGACTCAGCCCAACCTTCACGGCTGTCTGGAATAACAAAAGTCCACGACTCAGTGGTGGGTTCGTGGATCTCTAACTTACCTGCTCCCTTTGTATCGAATCCAACGCCAGTACCGAGCATGGACATCTCCATAAGTCTGGTGAATGGATTGATTGCCTCTGTCACATTGCGAGAAGAAATCTTCTCAGTGCTCAAGAAACTGCAATTCTGTAGTGGTGATGAATCCTTGTACTTGTTAACCAGGATTGTGCCCATGTGCTCAATGCCACGGCCAGGTGGTAACCACTTGAATTGGAACATCCTCTCATATGCTTCCTTAGCAGAACGCTGGCCCTGTGCCTCGTTCCATGGTAGACGCATAGACTTGATGTGGTCTTTCTGAATTGAGTACATACCCTCAATAACGCGGCGGCATGTCTCGTACCATCTTTCTTTGGTGCCATCTTCCTTCTTGCGGCTGTACTTGGTGAAGAAGGTAAGTTCACCCAGAGTGTTGCCACCCCCAATGCCGAAACCCCAATCAACCGGACGGGTTCGAAACTCTTCGATAAAGTCTTCGGGTAGTCTAAATGATAAGTAATCATCACTCATAGTCTGCTGTTTGCTCCTAGTCGCTTCGTAGTTGCTTGACCAAACTCTGGTTGGTCTTGGATAGTTCTGCCTTCTTGATCTTCAATACCTGCTCGGCAGTATAGGTCTCGAAAATAATTCGCTCAAAGAAGTAGCCTGTCCTCCAATTGAGAACTTTCTTCAAACGATGCTTTTCCTTGATAAAGATGCTGCAAATTACGTTACCTCCATAAGCAAGGACTAGGTTCTTATACCTGCGCTCCATATCTTGCTTATTGTCTGGCGTGATAACTCCTGCGTGATCCGCCTCAGAGTAAAGCCAGTTGAAGGCTTGGCGAGTTACAGGAGAGTATTCGATAGGATGGACTACACCGAGGCTCAGGCTCTGATTTCTCCACTTTTCGATCTCTGTATCTCTCTCGATAACATCCTGTAACAGGCTGAACCAGTCACGCTCGTTGAACTGCGTGTAACTAGAAACCCAATACAGGAGATTCTCAGGCACCTCTGGTACCTTAGTCTTGTCGTATGAGGGAAGTAGTATAGCACACGAGAGGATCTTCCTCATCATGGCCTTCCTATCTTCGGGTGAATATTGCTTTGATGATAGGCGGCCCCACAGTTGTGCGATGTGGTGCTGCCAGTCGGCCTGACCGACATATAGGTTCAGATACTTTACTGCGGTATCTACATCTAGACTGTCTGTCTTCTCTTTTACAAGTACCTCTGACACGTTTCTCTCCATATGCCTCTTTGTATCTAAAGATATAAAGATGACCCCTTAGAATCGAAGCGGCCCCACCCCGTATGAGGCAGGACCGCTTCTAGATTTGAAACTCTCTTAAACCATGTGGAGAGTATAGCACCCCCGAAGGGGCCAACTCAATTAGAGTACCTTGGTATTCTCCAACTTTTCGTTTGCGAGTAGGTTCTTGAATTTTAGATTGTAGAATGCAGTTGCTGTTGCGAAGACGATTGGGAGAGTCTTTCCGAGGTCTGCCCAAAAGGTCTCATTGAAAGCCAACTCGCCCGTTACGGCTAGGCTGGCTACGGCTGCGATAGCCGATGCAACACCACAGATAAGGGTCTTTAGTTCTCTTGACCAAGAAGGGTTCTTGAGAAGAGACGTGACCGGTGTGACTACTACTGCACCCAGGATGACTGCGAGAATTTCTGGTGTCATATTATCTTCCCCTTGCGTGTGAAATAGTTGCGGCTAGGATCCCAATTAAGTGGAATGGGTCTAGCCACGGTAGGAACTTACCAAAGAATAGATGCTTAGTCGTCAAGCCCCATGCCAGAACTACCAACCACCGTGACACTGGGTCTTCCAGGCCACGGCGGAAGGCTTCGGTAAGTAATTCTTTATCGTTCAGCAAGCCGTACAGATCATACCCAACGACGTAAGCCGTCAGTCCAATCCATGCTTTAGTGCCTGCTGGTAGTTTATTCCAGTAACTAAGACTAGATGTTAAGGGCCTTAGCAGAAGGGACGCCTCTCCATTCATTAACCCTATTGTGTCCACCGACATTGTCATATCCCTCCGGCTTCAACTGCCCCGAATCATTTAGAGGACGAGGCGTTACTCCCTTGTAAATGTGTGGAGCAAATGCGCCGAATGAGTTCGCCGTACCTGCTGCATCGACGTTGCGGTATGTGTGTCCTGGATCATTTAGCGGACGAGTGGTCACGCCTCGGTAGGTCCAAGGATCTAATAGCGAGAATGAGTTTACACGATCTACGTGCCCAAATCCATTCTTAAATACTGCCTGGCCATCTTCGCCACGCATTGCCATTAGGGTTGAAAGCTTAGTCCACCATGTTAATTCAGGTCCATTGCCTGAATTCTCTAGAGGGTAACGTGTATCAAGACCGGTGTAACGGCGTGACATCTGGTACCCATGTGGATGGCGGCCAGTACCGGGGGTGTGATCAGTATTTGGAGCGCCGTCTAGAACATGGCTAGTGTTGTATAGTGACCAGTTAGAATAGACGCCTACACCCTTGTATGGGTGTACACTATCGTTTGAATTACGTCCCTTAGTGACTGGCCTTGAACCCTGGTAAAAAAGTGCCATGATTGTCTCCCTTGTGTGTAAAATACTGGAGACCGCAGTCGTTCGTAACTACGGCCCTAAGGTAACCCTAGACTCCAACTGCTCTGCCTCGGGTTCTGCGGTCTCCGCTAGGATAAATAGTAACCTTCGTACTACGTATACTCCAGAACTAATCCCGACAAAGCCGGTGTACCCTTGCCTACGGTCTTATTGAGGGTAACCTCAACCCAGACTCGATTGGCTGGTGCGCCGGGAGGGGTAGTGACATAGATTCCCGAATTGTAACTTGTCTCATATATCAGCCTATAACTAAACACGTCGTCTAGTTCTGCGGCTGAGACATTCCAGATCTCAGGAGTGATTGAGTCTACTGACGTAATAGTCTCACCCTGTGGGGCGTCGAAACGGATGATGGTCTTGCCTTCGGCTAGGAACTTCTCATACCTGGCATCGAGTTTAGATAGCCCATATGAGTAGATTACCTTGCTGGCCTCACGAAAGTAACTCTCCTGCTTCAATGTAATCTTTAAGCCGGTAATGGGCTTGGGATCGAAGTAGAACATCTTAGGGCCGCAATCTTCGATCGTATCTCCAGACCACGCACCTGGCGCAACCCAACCTACTGCATCTGCTTCTCCATCATACAATTCGTTATTGTTAAGAGGAAGCCAGTTATCTGTGTCGTTGAGAAGCAAGTCGGTGTCGGTCGTGTAGTATACACCTACGAGTTCTGCGCCCATCATTGGGAAGGGGTTGATATAAACGGCGTTTGTGTCCTCTGTTACGGCCATATCGGTAGGGAATCTGACGTAAAGATCCACAATAGAGTCTGCGCCATGAGCACTGTTTACGATAACGTTGCGCTCCCACACCTTGCCAACGTGATTGACAACGGCGAAGTAAGGCTCTGAAGTGTCGATGACGGCGACTGAATCGTCTGCTGTGCCCGAACGCCCTCTAACTACTGTCTCGAATGTAGAAGGAACTGTAAAGGATCCGTCATTGTTAACAAACTTCAACTTAGACACAGACCCACTAGCCACCTTAGGTAACACAAGAAGTCCTGCTTGGGACTCATGGTAGCAGCGGTTGACTGATGGAATTGCAAACTGTGTGCCTTCAAATCGTGCGTTATCGATCTGAGATGATGAGTGGAAGGTGAGTTTGTTTTCGCCCGCCTCAAGCACAGAGATGCGATCCTCTAGGTGGTCTACCATCTCCTGCATACCTACCATATCTTTGAGTAGGCGCTGATATGCACGCGCTAAGTCTTCGTCGGCTAAGCCGATCTTGTTGTAGAGGTAGATGAGATCCTTGTAGTTCTCCTCGATCCTAGAGTTATAGTCGTCGCTATTGGTAGGACCTCTACGTTGAGCCGTTCTCTGTTCGGTATATAGACTATCTGGCATTACCCCTCCAACTTCCTTACACGTTCACGGAGTGACTCAATGCGTGCACTCAGATTATTTAAGCCTTCCAACACAAGATCTTCTTCTCCCGGAGTTGCGTCTAGTTCCCACGCTACTTCCACTCCGGTCATTGCCCCGCCCTCAGTATAGTGGCCCGTAATATAGTCGAGATTATCTCTTACTATGTCGTACCTTATCTTGAGGGTCTGTATATCATAGTAGAACTGATCCATCTCTAAGTTGATTTTGTAACTCTCGCGCGGACCACGAAGACGATGACGCCAACGTGTGAAATTCGGCTGATGGACTCGGTTTGTATTGTCTACCGGCTGAAACAGTACACTTTCTGCTGTCTGTGCATTTACACCCGGACTATAAACTACTAGAGGCATTTTTGTATCTCCCTTACAACTTTATTCTATCATACTTAACCGAGTATGGCGATGCTGCACCGTGGGTGTACACAAATCCGATACCGTTAGTAATCGGGAAGGCGTTTACATACGCTGGGTTAGTGCTGCCTGTGAATGAATCGAGAATCGTACGCGACCCAATCGACAGTGTCGACCCGGATCTTGTGATCTTCCGATAAGCCACATCAACGAATCTGCTCGTATTAGTGAAGTAGGCACTACCGAAGACGTAGACATCTCCCGTTGCAGCCCAGATTGCTGCCCCAAACCCATAAAGACCCGACTCGTAAGCGGTCGTGAGATAGCTGACGGATGCTCTCTCCGTAAATCCAGTAAACGAGGAGGAGTCCCATACGATAACGTAGTTATTGGGCGTCCCGGCCGAATCTGTTAAGTGTCCGACAATGACGGCACGCGTTCCGTCCCACAGCATTTTCACACCGTGATTAGCCGTAGTTGTAATAGCATAACCAATCGATACCTCTACCTCCGATGCCCACGTCCAGGCCCCTCCTGAATAGGAGGCCGTACGATATCGAATCCCTTTGCCCGAACCAACAGCGCCAGCCGACCAAGAGGCGTGAACCCGTTTCGTACTAGAGTCCAGAGCTACGGACGGGAAAGTGTGAGTACTGGTTGCATAATCGCCACCAATGACCACTTGCGAAGCGATAGAAGAAAGGCTACCACCGGCAGAGATAGTTCCAAGGTTATATACAGCGTAACAGTCCGTCGTGCCTTTGTACGACCGCACAATATGCGCTCTACCGCCGGTACTTTCGGCGTGAACTACTAAATCTGGATAATCGTATGCCGCGCCAGCCTCGGGCATCGGAGTGGAACCAAGAGGGTCCCACGTTAACGTCGTACGGTCAGAGCTGAAAGTCCCGACCATACCGTAAGTAACTCCGTCTGTACGACCCCCACCTGTTCCCGATTGTTTCCATACGGCCACAAGTCTCTCTGTGCTACCGCTATCCACATATGCGGCGATCGATCCGTTAGACCACCCAAGAATGTCAGCGGCGTAATATGACCAAGTTACACCGCCATCATAGGATCGATAAAATCGAGCAGTAGTTCCAATATCACCTACGACAACCAACGTTCCATCGGAAAGCTGAACGGCCTTCTTCTGGTTACTGTACGCGGTCGAGGTAGATAGAATACCGATTGAAGAGTCTGAACGAACAGGGAACACATTCTGTGCACCGTCGCCGATAATTGCGTAGAGGAACTCGTCCGCTCCCGGCGCAGCGTTCCATGTTGCACTCATACTGCTTGTACCGTAGGACATTGTGGCGGTCTGGGGGCTTGAGCCGAAGCTTGGGTTGATCAACTCGTAGTCTGAATGCCAAACGCTATCAACACTAGTCGGTGTGACATTATCGTTTTCGGAAATAGCTGAAAGGCGTTTGGTTGTGAGGTCTGTTGCTCCGAGCATCCAGATATTGCTCGCAAACGGATTTATCGTTTGGCGTTGCGAGATAGTGCTGAAAATTGCAGCCCTGGGTGTAAGGTCGTGCCTCGACTCAATCGTCTGGGAGGTTCCCGTTGTCCCAACGAAGGCCCCGAGTTTTGACGAGATCCCATCAAGACATAGCGAGATAACACTGTACTGTGTGCCAGCCGTCTCTGCGAAATAGATCGTGAACCCATCAGAGTCCATCGATGAATATGCCCCGCGTTGAGATACGGCCTCTGCATCGGTGGGGAGTGCGATGCAGCAGTCGGTGCGCTGCCATCTAGATGCGTCCGAAGATGCCTGATTGTCCTCCGACCAAACACCATTAGCCCACTGCTGACCGAACTTGTTCATGGCTCCAAAGCCAAAGTTCGCATTGATGGACGAGGCGGGGAGAGATTCTGAGCTGTTAGCATAAGCGTGCAGGACGAGGTCCGGCGAAAACCCGACACCTGTCGCACTACGGTTTCCGGCCGACACTCCAGTCGACCAACGAACCACCTTCGCTCCAGTGAGGCCGGAGATGATCATGTAGTTAATGACCTGACCACCAACAGCGTTGGTCGTCCAGTTCAGCCGCATCGACGTAGATGACGGAAAGGGAGTCGCCCCCATCTCGGCTTCGAAATAAGCACCCGCCCCTGTATTCAGGTCCATGGTGATCGCTTTAGCCGCTGTCCGCCGCGCCGTCGCACTTGTCGCCTGGTTGTCATCAGACGTAGCGGAGACAGCGTACTGACTGACCGTACCTCCTCCGTTGGCAGCGAAACCGAGAGACACGTAATAGTGCGGGTCCCAGGTGCCGGAAGCACCTTGATCGTTGGACGTCCAAAAGACGACTGCCCAAGATCCCGCTGCGGCTGAAGTCAGATCCGTAGCAATGGTGATGTCCTGATTGCCCGTGGACGCCTGTTTCGTGAATGAGCCGACCTCGACCTTAACGGCACCGAAGTGTGATGCTGTAGTTCCTAGTGGTTTCATTATGCGATCAAATCTCCTACCAGTACCCAAGTATCAGTCGAACGCTTGATGAGCGTAGCGGATGACCACTGCGTGCGAAGTTTCAATCCAGGAGTAGCGTTGATGGTTACGCCTGAACCGGGAGCAACAGTTACCTGACCTGCTCCTGTCTGAAGAATATCGATGACAGTTCCAGTTGGGTACGCTACGGATGAGTTCGGCGGAACAGTTAAAGTAATTGCCGAGGCATTACTGCACTCGACTAACTTTCCACGATCAGCAAGAACTAGCGTATACGATGTACCGCTCTGCTGATTAAACGAGGTTGTTACGGAAGTCTTTCCAGATACTGTTAAATCTGTATCAACGATTAGAGATCCCGCTGTGCGTAGGACAGCAGAAGAATCTACGTAAAGAGTTGCCTGTGGACTAAAACCAATCTGGATGCCAGCCTTGCTAGATGGCCCCACATCACCCAAAGATACCTCTGTTGAGAGGTTGTACATTGCGTAAGACCTTCCTACAGCCCTTACTGTCAATGCGCTCGTGAAATGGTCATCTGTATACAAAGAACTGGTTGTAGCGCGATAGAGATTCGTATCTGTTCCGAATGCAATGCCTTCAGCAGCGGTGGTTCCTGACTTTAGGTTAAGACCCGCAGTGGCAGTTGATGTAGATGTCCCGACACGAACAGCAGTATCAACCTCAAGGGTATTCGGAGTCCGAACGATGCCCGCCGATGACCGATAGATCCACGTATCGTCTGCTGAACCCAGGGAAATAACCGGCCTAGGACTACCGATGCTACCGATTGTGATTGCGCCAATCGCAACTGCATTAGTGGCGTCTAGAGCATGCGCCCTAATGATTCCAGTTGTAGTAAATCCCGAGGAAGCCTCAACATGCAGAAGATTGCTGCCGTTGTAGTACATCGCCACGTTCGTTGCGGCAGATCCTCCACCCCATTCAAGTTTACCATTGGCGTTGATGACGAATCGGTTGTTGGTGTCGCCAGTAACATCAAATGTCAGCCCGTCATCCGTAGTTGCCGAGAAGGTGTTATCCAGAGGGAATGTATTGCCTCCCCCTCCCCCTCCAGCCCCAGCCGCAACCCAACCGGTATTACCCGAGCCGGATTCCTTGACGTATAGGGTTGTAGTAGTTCCACCATCGGTTCTTAACCATAGTGACCCTACGGGTGCGGTAACTGCATTCTCAGGAGCACCTGTTCCGGTTGCGATCTTGGTAGTGTTCAGGTAGAGAATCTTGCCTGAAGCGATAACAAAATCATCATCCGTCTTGAGGGTATCCGACGCCGAACGATAAATATTCGTATCTTCACCAAAAGCGATACCATTAGCTGCGGTTGTTCCGGCTGCGAGATTTATGCCTGACGATGCGGTCTGGTGAGAGTTCTCATGGGTATCTCCAACGAACAACCAACTGTCTGACTGAAGCGAGTTTCCTGACAACAGGGAGTCAGTTTTCCACATGCTGACGCCCGCGTATTCCGCCCACAGCGAAACTCCATTAACTTCAATTCCAAATCCACTTCCGCCAGCGGATGACGGCGTGCCAACCAAGATACTTACAGCACCAGAACCGGGATAGAAGTTAAGTCCAGTACTATCGATGTAGAAAATTGGTGTTCCGCCTGAGTTCTGTACTTGGAAGAAGTCGGCAGTTTGCGAAGCATGCCCTTTAACGATCAGCCCCACATTGCTGCCTGAGGATGGCTGGAATGTCTTAAGCCCGGTAATCGTCTGAGCACCTGTTTTCAGTACAATATCCGAAGTATCAGCAATGCCATGGACACCTGTTGTGTCAGATGTGTGTGCATCTAACTCTTCCTGAGTTGCGAGGTCAGTACTTAACTGCCAGTACCTGGAGTCTCCTCTGGTGGTATTTAGATACTGAGTATGATCGTCATCCTCCAGGCCATCAAGGTCTCCGTGATCCGTGATGTTGACATCCGCCTCGTCTGGGTCGATCGGCACCTGGATTTTTATGATACTTTGAGGAGTTCCGTCAATCGTAACGCGAAGATAATAAGTGCCAGGATTGGCGTAGAATGTGAGGTTGCTAAGGCTGTCTGTCAGAACGGGCTGCGTTACGGTTGCACCCTTGGTCCTGTCCGTGTATAGGGTTGCGAGAGTAGTAGCTCCAGAATCTGTATAGATTCGAACTTCTCTACCTGACCCAATAACAAAACCGTTAGTCCCGAGAAGTGCCTCAGGACCCCACTGACCGGCAAAATCAAAAGCCATAAGTCAACTCCAAGTCACATAGTCATACGACAACTATGTACTTAGTAGTACCTTTTTAGTCGTTCTCCCCGTATAAGAAACGCAAACGATAGGAGTCTAAGGTGGGCGTGACGTTTGGATTGAGGATTGAGCGGCCAAACTCTGCCTTTAACCGTACTGCTCCAGGGGCTGAATTTGTAGCCTTGGCATAGCGGAGGCGGAAGTTGTCTGTTGGTTTCCTGCGCGATACAATCTCACCATTGACAATAGTGAACGTCTTTGGCTGCCCAGTCTCGTTAAATTCCATATGGAATGGATCGATATACTTCCAATTGGCCAACTTAACGCTACCAAAATCGTATAGATCCGAGGTGGACATAAGGTCCAATGTTCCATTGTGGGTATATGGGAACTCTCCTGTGTTCGCTGGAATGTTAATCATGAGGCAGACGTGATTAAGCCCCTCATTGAACTTCCAAGGCAAAACAAGATTGTCTGTGCCCTGCGGCAAATCGCCAATCTCCCTACCGTTCAAGAATACCTTTACATCCCACTGCTGAGAATTGCTGTCAGCCTTTCTGAATTCCTTCAGTAGAAGATCCTGCTCTTCTGCGGAGTCAAGATAAGTCTCTACGTATACGCTACGCCCAGCCATACCTACATCTCCACCCCAGAAGAATTCGTTTCCACTGTCAATGGTTCCGTAGGCTGTGCTTGCTGTAGCAGTACCGTTGATGTAGTTTGTCCAGAATGACAGGCCAGTCTCTAGTGCCTCGGCATCCAGCGCAACGTGCATGATGCGGGTGGTATTAACGCCCTCTTCTAGGACGAGAGATTCTTTAAGGACATCTTCGTTAAATGCGGCGATTCTATAAGCCTCATCTACACCCTGGAATACCGAAGGGCTAGGATTACGCAATCTCAAATCGTTATTTGTCGCATCCAGAGGGATAAGAGGAAGATAACTGCCGTCCAACTCTCCTTCATCTGGAGTGCGAATAAACTTAGAGAATGACAAGGCACCATCGAAGCGGATGACAGTATTCTCGTTATTCGTTATCCCATTGCTGATAGGGTCAATGCTTCTCCAGTTGAAGTCAGAAACCTCTGGCTCCTCTTCTTCTACATCTGCGGCTACGTAGTATTTGATGCTAGTATCTGCGGGTACAGACTCCTGAACTACTAGCGATACGGCATCGATTACATTGTCGTCTACGAGTTCCTCTGGAATATATAGTGGCTGAGAAACCCAGATAGCGTTATTGTCGTACACATGTTCGGTTATGCTGATTTCCTTAGCGCCAAAGATGTACCTGTACTTGATTGTGTTGTTCTGAGTACGGGTGTAATCTGGGGCTGTCTTTCTAAGCGTGATGAACATCCTGTGCACTTCGTTGGCGGGATGGACAAAGACCATCTTGTTTGCGCTGGTCTTGATCTGATCACCAAAGTCGAATCTTGTATTAGAAGATGCCTTAGTTGCCTCTACGAAAACCTGAACTGGAGTCACACCGAACGGGTCGAACTCAAGCCTAGAAACAGTCACGGGTTCCTGTGCTGTACCTAGTTGTATAGCGATCTCACCAATTACTTCTACCGGTTCTGATGTCTCTACCTCAACGCTCCAGGCCGTATTAGTTAGGCCATCTAGCGCGCCAGTAAAAGGCGAGATTACCTCAGCCCTTACTTCTTTGCCTGCTACAGTTGCCTTGAAACTCGTGCTGGTTACTCTACCTGCGGCCATCTTCTTGGTCATATTACTGACCGTAGGAAGTGTCACGCTACCAGTCGTAGTATCAACGAACGCGGTAGTCATGGAGATGTCTGTGTAATCTAGGTCATTGAACTGGTCAGAAACACTTAGGTAATATCCGTCAGTGTTGTAGATACTGAACATGTAGTCATCAATAAGAGTTTCGATAGCCACCCTACGTACACGTAACCTCTCCAAGTAGGCTCGGAGAATAGTCGATAGTGTCATAGATTCGTTTAGGTGCTCTCGGCATACCTCGTATAGAATGTCGAGGTTGATCTGAGAATTTGTGAACAGTTCGTTAGCCTTGTCTACATTAGAACGTAGGCCGTCACCAAAGTATTCAAGTGGCAACTTGAGTGGCTGTCCTGCGGGATTCTTAGCAAAGAAACGAGATACCTCAGTCAGGATGTCGACTAGGCGTGGCTTCTCGCCCTTCGAGAATAGGATCTTCGAAGTTTCTTCAAATACTCTTTCTGTCTGAATCTTTGAAATGCTCACTAGCGCAACCTAACTTTCAACTTGTAAGACCTAACAATAGGACTAGACGAAACCTTGTCTGCTGGTCTACTCATTTCAATCTTCAGTCGAAGAGAGTTCACCGTGTTCTTAACCGTCCTATAGTCAACGCCATCCTCTCTAAACTCTTCTGGGAGAGGATCATTGAATGAGATGACTTCCTTGATCCCAAAGATATCATCTTGAACTCTTGAGATCGGCACCCAAGTAAGACCGTCGTCTGGGCTGATATAGAACTTTACCCAAATCTCATCCGTACCGAAATTACTTGGGATGAAGATGTCTGCCTCAAGAGCAACTCTGTCAATTATACCATTGACTCGGAAGGGTTTCGTAACAATGTAACTTGTTTCGTTGTATTGAACTTGCTCAACTGAGCAATCACGTATTCCGATAGCCCACCTCTGACCATTGAAGTATTCAACCTTCTTAATCAGATTGCCCTGTACAGCCTCACTATTCTCGTGATATCGGGTCGGGTCCGTAATCGGTGGCACTGGCCCTAATACTCTGCGATTTGAGTTCTCGCCCTCTACATAGTAAACGTGACCGATGTTAGAAGAAATTGAGTTAGGCTGTTCGATGCTTAATCTAATATATCTGACTTCCTTCTGATCGAAGGGCCAAACTGCTGTGCCGATTACAATCTCGTCGCTAGCCCGAGCAGCCTGGATGTTAGCGTCTGTGCCAATCCACACCGCCTTACTGGAGATAGATTCCCAGTTGGTGTTGTCGCTAGACGCATGAACTCTAGTCACTTTTACGGGATGATTTTTGTTGTCAGTCAAACCATAAGGCGTATAGGAGATATTGTTAATTGTCTTGACGCTACCTAGATCAAACTCTAAGTCTAACTTCAGCACGTTGCCAGATGGCCCAAGTGCCCAATTGATTTCAGATGAGTCTGTTCCAGTCTCTTCATCTACGTTGGCATAAGTGAAGTTGAGATTCTTGGCACGGTTTCTATCGGCTTCGGATACGAAGTAATGCTCGTACTCAAACCATGTGTTAGGTTCGCTATCGATGACAGAGTCTAGGTCCGCACGGCGATCTGTAAGGGCCACAAATCGGTAATCCTTCTCGTTGGTGGTAGGATTGGTAGTGGCCGTCATTGGGTCTTGGATCTCTTGGTTGTTTCCCGCGAAACCATTGGACGTAGGTAGTATTCGCACTTCGGCATCATCGATGACGTTAATCGATTCATTCCTTCTGCCCAGGCTTAACACCCCAGCAGAAGTAAGAGAAGCCTTACTCGCGGGATCGATCATATCGCTATCAATAAACTCTTCGTTGATGAAATAGTCACCGAAGTTGACTAGGTTAATATCACTAGCCGTTGAGTATAATTGAAGTGTCTTCATCTTGCCAGCGACACGGGCATTCTGATGCTCTGCCTTCTGAATCTCAGTTGAGATGAAGTTATGGAGAAATACTGTAGAAGCCTTTAGGAGATCAACCTGATTCTGCATGAGGTTGACATCATGCTGGATGGATTCTGTTATCTCATTCATACGAGCACTTAACGCAGGCTCGCCCTTTACGAATGGCTTAAAGTTCATGATTGGGGTTTCAACGCCAGAACTGTACTTACTGATCAACTCGGTAATAGCATGGCCGATCTCTTCCGCGGTCTTAAACTCGCCGGAAGCGTACTTCTTTTTGAACTCCTCAAGAAGAACTATGGCCTGGCCATACAGGAGTGTGGTAGGGGACAACTGGGTCATGGAAACCTCTTAGAAACTATATCTTGCGTCGGGCTTACGAGTCTTTGCCTTGATCTGGAAGGCGTCAACTTGTGGGCTGACGAAGTTCTTGTCATTTACTCTCAACACGATACGTACCCTAACATTGCTGGGCTGGTATTGATAGTAAACCCTAAACGCCTGAGTTATCTCCTTATTGAAGATAAGACTGTTGCCGGTGTGTAGGTATTCATACCTCTCTGCTGAACTATCTACTCCAGCCTGGCTTCCTCCCTCATAATTGGTCAGGTTGGTGGCGATTGTCCCGTCCTCTAGCCTCACGATGATTGGCTGATATGGTGTCATACCATCTGCGACAGTATATGAACTATCTGCCACTCTGTCCCTGTCCACGTAAGGAGTGTAATCTAGAGGAATGATAAGTTGTCCATTTGTTCCAGTAAACCCTTCTCCTGCACCGCTCTCGTCAAAAGATGAAACTAGTGGAACATCACGGAACCCTGACTCATAGAAGTTAACCACGGTGTGGTCTACCGCTGGAGTGTAATCCACAGTGAATACATCCTGAGAAGTGTAACCAATAGACGTAAAGTTGACAGACTCAAATGCTGTACGTGAAGAGTTTAGGCTTAGGATGTTTGCTACATCGGTTAGAACATACCCGTTCTTGTAGATGTTGATAGGACTATTGACTCCAGCCTCAAACCTAAACACAGCCTTACCTTGAGCGTCTAAAAGTAGGCGCTCCCCAATAACTTCAGTCGTACCTACTGGCATAATTGGCAGCCAGTCTGTTTCCTTCATTGGGTTAGATTTGTTTGTCACTGAATATTCGACAGAGGTGATTCTGGTTGAGTCACGATCGGTGTCTAGTATTGAGTAATTAGAATCCTGTGCCTTTAGTTTGATCTCGCCTACGTCACCAGGTGCTGGGATGACATTAGATACAAAGACAGCCTTGAATCCCTTGGCACCGCTGCCAATCTCAATTGTGCGGATACCGAGATCGTATTCATAATCGAATCCTGGCTCGTCCTTTAAGTACGATGTCTGATAGGTGCTACCAGGAACGACTGGAGAACCTAATGGGTTCGGACCTGATACTCGATTAAGTAAGTTTTCTAAGTCTTTCAGTACCGAGTCAAATAGTTGCGCCGAGGCTAAACCTGGTGCTGTCCCCATAATCTCTGGGTTATTCTCAAACAAGTTCCGCCTTATCAACTGAGACATAATCTGCGCTGGGCGACTGTTATTCGTCCACACGCCAAATGAACTCTGTCGGTCCTTACGGAGTCTAGTCACTAGATCCTGTAGGCTTACTCCACCGTGGCGCTTCTCGAAAGAAGTCCTTGGAATGGAGTTCTTGAACATCTTGGCAAGCGTGCTGCTGTTATTTATGGCGTTCAGAAGCATTGTAGCGCGGATCATACCGTTGCGCTGGCTCGTGTAAAAGTGACCATCAAAGTCAGATGCGTTAGAAGCCTCTCTGTGCTCTTCCTCTGATGAAATGCCCTTCTCTGAAGTGCGAGTATAAACTCCCTGACGGAGATATACCTTGAACTTGTATACAGACTGCATCGTGAAGAAAATGCTAGAGGCACTATTTAGAGTCATTGGCTCAGATAACAGATCTTCGTATTTGGTCTCTCCAGAGTCTTTAAAGACTCGCACCTGAATTACTTCACAAGGAGTTTCGGTGAACGGACTTATTGTAATAGTGTCACATGGGGATGGTTGGGCCAGGGTGTACTCGATAACAGCCAATGCTCCTGGGTAGGACACCTTACCGTGATGACCCTTAAAGTCGTTTAGGGTTGAGTTCAGTGGAGAAGGGGCGCGGACAGCCATACGCCATCCGGTATTAGATGCGGTGGTTACCGAGTTCTTAATTCCCGTGTCCGACGTAACCAACCCTTGTACATTGGTCGCAAGAATCTTGGCTGTCATTGGGTAGTTGCTACTAAGTTTTCCGCCGATTGACAACGTCCCTTCTGCGCCGTTTATCTGAGCATAATCTGATGGCCTAAAGGTTAGTCCACCTCGGTCTGGTAGAATCTCAAAGGACTTGTCCATACCACGGCTATCGCTGAATGACTCAAGAAATGCGTAGTCATATGCCTTAGCATCAGAGAGCAAGAAGGCGTAGTTAGCCACAGCCTTTTCTAAGGAGTCTAGTTCTTTTTCTAGGCTTGCAACATCTGACATCAGTACTGACGCATGGCTGTCTAAGAGTAATGAGATCAGGTTTGACTGACGGTACATTTCCTTGATGGCAAGATCGGCACTTCGTAAGTTGCTTGCAACACGAGCGCCATTAGTGCGACCCTGCGTATCTTCTGGGCTTAGGACAATATTGGCCTGTGAGACAGATCTAGAGATCTTATCTGCCAGAGTGCTTAACTCTGACTTCTCAACCTTAGCCTCCTCAAGGAGGAAGGCTGCGCGTCTCTTGTTGCCACCGCGCAGTGTCTGAATGTAATCATCAATGAAACGCTTCATTAAGTCCAACTCCTACCATGGAGATCTTCCAACTTATATCTTACACCAGCGGTGATGTTACGCTCAATAACGTTGATGATCTCCTGCTCCTTCGGGAACTGAGTCTTTAGTTCCTCTGGCAGACGGATGATAACGAAACCACCCTTCTGATAGGAGACCCCTCCACCAAAACCGATATCCCAGTATCCAATTGACTCAGACACCATACGACGAATCTCTTCTAGGTTCAGAGAATCCTTTGCTCCACCACCACGGCGGCGAGTATCTAGAATCACCAGATCATTGATATCTAGAGCGGGTGCGATATATACCACACCCAACTGGACTGCCAACGGATCGTACTCTGGATCTAGAGGATCGAAGATATTAGTATCCATCCTAAAGCGCAAAGTCCTTGTGTTGACTGAGTCTGTTATCACACTTCCGTTTGAATCCTTCACAAAGGCTGGGACGATGTAGATGTAGACTGGGCGACCAACTAGGTTTCTTGTGTTGCCTGGGTTGGGGTTCAAGTTGAGGTAGCGCCCGTCGTATTGCTTAAAGTTGTAGACTGAACGCTTAGTCGTGTAATCAACCTTAACGAGATTAGCCTCATCTGACGCTAATGGGGAAGCCAAAGTGATCTCGCCGGTCGAAGCATTGTAGTCTGCAATGTCGGGCCAAGATAACTCGGTCCATGGAGATGATGCTGTCGACCTCGTGTATACCTTTAGGGCCGGACGAACTGGATCAGCATATGAAGAACTGACGTTGCTCGGTTCCTTAACCATCAGCAGCGGTGCCTGACGTAGTTGAATTGTAGTTTCGTCAATTACCACAGGATGTTCACCCTTGATATCTACGTTTGGTCGACCGTGTAGAGTTGACCATCCACCCAACTCCGACTCTGGAATTGAGTAAAACGCACGTACATCTGAACCCTGATATGAACCCAAGTATCCATCAAGTGGTCCTTGGTTGCGTGGGCGGATCTTTACCTTACGGTTGAAGCTACCAATGCGAACTGGCACAGGCCAAACGTCAGCGGCACCTAGGTTCTCTGGAAGCGGCTCAATCTGGATCTGTGCACCAGACTTAACCTTCACACCGTAAACAGGCATCGCCCAGCGGAATGGGATCTTGGGGGCATCTGCCGAAACAGGTAGTGTGTTGGTTGTGTTCAGTTCGTAGTTTGAGATAACGCCGACATATACGTTTTCGGGTCCGCGGTCTAGATATTCCATGTAAGTCATTTCTGGAATACCTGAACTATTGACAATGAATTCCTTCTTGCGCTTGTCGTAGAATCCTACAAACACAGAAGCATCGTTTGTGGTAAGATCCACACTTAGGCTCATGTAATGACGCTGAGTTTCATTTGTTCCTACCGATGTAGGCATGGCGGGGAATCCGGCTGGTTTACCGTCCGCATCGCACAGTAACTTGATGCCATCAGTCTTCCTGATCCATCCTGATTCTGGTGCTATGCGACGATTTCCATTCTCGTCCATTGAGTACCATGTTTCACTTGAGCCTGGCTCATACTCGGGACCGAATGTGTATCGACTATTGACGTGATTAACCACGATATTGTTACGTAGTCTAATAAGACCACTTGAAGTTGCACCGACGATAGAAACCTTTGGGTTGTTTACTGTAATGTTTGTCCAGTTTACATCACTTAAGGTTCCCGAAGCGTAATCGTGAGGGTTAGCCTGTACCGTGGTGTCGTATCCACTACGCACAACAACGTTACGTCCTGAGGCGTTGATTGGATAATTGTTGATGGTTACTTGCCTAACTACCTCACGGCGCTCTGTCTTCTTGCCCTTGCCGTAGATCAAGATATCCTTGATACCCAGCATGCGCGAATCGCCCCAGCCCGACTTACCATTCTGACCAACACCAACAATAACAACGTTGCCTTCATATGGTCCTACGGGGAAGTATGTACCGGGTCCATCTGGGATAGGTAAGCCTAGGCTTGTTACTCTAGCCTTGCCCATATCATAACCACCAAGATGGAATGGACCGGGAGCAGAATGGGTCTTAACGTCAATAGCGTGGAGAAGCATCTGCTTGCTGTTTCCCTCAAGGTAGGGGGTAATCTTTACTCCGTGGATCTTGTATCTGTCGTCAAGTTCTACAGAGAATACGTCCCAAATATTGCCTGGGCTATTCTTCAGATCTGATCTCTTGGCATAGTATGTCTGAGCATTCCAGTCAGAGATGTGCTTCTTCATAATGCGGCCCTTTGGCCAATCGTAAAACTTTGTGTAGTCCCTACTACTAGTCGGACCTACTAGGCTTCCCAGATTGATTACTTGATATCCGATAGCAGCCCAAGTCTCGGCGTCTACTACTCCATTGCGGAATCGTAAATGGCATTTAGTTTGGAACTGCTTGATGGCCTCTTCGGTTTTCTTACCATTGGAACTATTATCGTAGCGACCATTAACCTCTAGGTATTCGGTGTTCTTTAGGAACCCGAAGAACTTCAGTTTGTTCATCGTCATCTGGACGAACTTAACCCAATCTGAAATGTTCCCCGAGCCACCTTTCTCTAATCTTACGGTCGCTCCCCAAAATGGCCAACTCAAAAGACCACCTGCTAAGGTGCCCTTTTCATCGCCGTAATAGTTATCATCCTGCCAAGTACGAAGGTAGTTGGGATGCTTAGTGCCCTGATCGAACGCACGTCCAGAAGTAAAGGTGGTCTTGTTCTTGCCGTGAGAAGACCATGACATGATGATTTCTGTATCATCATCGACAGTTACATTCTCGTATTCTGTAACCTCACGGGTTAACTTAGCAGTTCCAGAAGCAGTCCAGTCTACAGTCTCTTCTGTTGAATCTTGAGCAGTTGCGTTGTAGTTTACTCGCACCTGTACGCCATATGGTTTTGGTGGGTATTCGCGGTAAACGTATTGACCCTCTTCGAAATCGCCAGTTACTAACTCTTCCCTAATTACGTGAGGACCGAGGTCAATCGGTACTTCGAACTTTGGAGTGTATGCTATGGTCCAGGCGGCAGGAATAACGCTGTCACCAAGATCCTCTGGAACTTCTACATTAGGGTTAGTTACCTCAATCTGATAGGTTCTTGTTGCTCCACGAACGCGCTCTAAATCAGCAGCAGAGATGCTAGAATCAATGATTTGCTTAAGTGTCTGCTCTGAAAGTATGCGCTGCCATACGTTTGTGGGAGTTGCTGATGCAGTTGTGAGAGATACGAACCTATTGGCGTCCTTCTCGCGCTGTGATAACGCCTCTCCATCAATAACCCATGAAGCCTTCCAAGGCGAAGAGAATGTCCATGAGGTTGAGTAGTCTGTCTCATCCCTTCCATCTAAGGCGCGATCTTTGACGGCCAGAAGGCAGAGATTGTAGAAGAACTTGTACGCACCCTCTACGGTGCTTGAATTAACATAACGGTTGTAGTCTGCCCTTGAAACTTCGTGCCCAGCAGTATCGAATCGATTACGTGCAACACGCTTACCGGTTACATGAGAGAACAGCATGTTAACTGCCTCAAGTGAACCGATCGTAGAGAAGATCAAATGCCCACCATTTAAGGTTGGCTTGTGTAAGAGACACGGCTTGTACTGACCAGAGTTATTCTGGGCTTCCATAAGTACGATGTAGTCACCTGGGTAATCTAAGATGTACTGGCAGTAGCCATCCCCGAATGTTCCATATCCACCGTTCTTATATGGTGATATTGAGTTGTATTCATCGTCTGAGCCGTCATTAAAGTTCCATCCACCGTACTCTTGATCTGCGTTCCACAAGAAGTACTCGTCATTCTTTGGTCGGATGGTACCTCCATCGATCCATCCATAGTCGCCTTCTTCGGAGATACGGCTAGCGTCAGCGGCATTAACGGCACATGTAGTCTCGATACCGAGTCCCTCTGGGACGGTGTGGTTGTGCATGTCAATGATAAGAGTCTTTCCTAGTTGTTCGGTGAAGTATCTGATCTTCTGCATGTACGGCTGGAAGTCGAATGAAAGCACCCTTGGGCACCACAGTAGTATGTCGAATTTCCTTAGGTCGCTGTAACTAATATCATCAAAGTCAACGGTCCAGTAATCTTCGTCTTCCTGGTCATCGACAGATGCAGTATCTTCCTCGTCGGTGTGTAGAGGATTGATGAACTGAATCTCGGTGGCGTTGTAATCACTACGCATGAGATTGAGGAATGCGTAGGTGGCATCGCTGTGTCTATTTCCGTCGGTGATGATAACACCGGCTTTGATGGCTGCGGCTTCCTTGGATGGATCTACTGTGTAGTTCTCTGTGAAGCTAGCCTTTACTCTCCATCTGAACAGTTGGAAGATGCGCGGATCAGCCATAGCCTTCTTGGGCACAAAGATGCGATATCCTTCTACGTCCGGATGAGGCTCACCTAGGATCTGTTCCTTCAGGGTGGCTGGCTTTGTTGAGTACCACTTCTTGTTGCGGTTGTTTAGATCTACTACGTCAGACTCTTCTGGCCTGTATGAGTAGTATGCCTGAGGATTTAGGATCTCTTTGTATGAGAGTTCCTGATTCTTCAACTTGCCGTCAGTGCCTACCTCGACCTTATTGTAGGTTAGGTACAGGTTCTCGTTGTCGTCTACATCCACAAAAGCCCAGACACGATAAGCGTCTGTAGTTTGGTCGGTATCTTCAACTGTGGTATTTGCTGGTGTTATGCGGATTTTGTATCGCGCCCTACCCTGCTCATCTACATAGTCACGCCCATCGGCGTCTACCACTTTGATGTCTTCAAGTTCGAAAGTCCTTAGTTCTGATCCTAAGGTCAACCCCTGAAAGTCTACATGGAAGTAACGGCTTACGTGGACGTAAGGCAAGATTGAGTCTGATGTGTACTCAGATCCTGGGGTGGATAAGAAGTCTTCATCTATTGTGAATACGTCAGCGACAGCAGGGAACTCGTCCTCCACTATCTGATTACCGCTCTCGTCCTCTAGAATGCCCATTCGGTTGGCATACATGATTCGATACTGGTCTGCTACTGACACAGTGTTCTCTTCGACCACATTTGATGTGTCGACAATTACCACATTCTTAGATGGGGTCAGTGATGGCGATTGAATCCAGGCAAGATTGACAGCATCCTCGGGGACTCTTACGCCTCGCCTAAATGCCTTTTCATTACCTTCGGTACTTCTGTCTTCAAACGCCTTCATCACTAAACATCCCTGTAGTCCGGGTGCATCGACTGCAAACCATCTAACGTAACATCATAAAACCCTGAACCTAAGAAGCCCAACTGGTACTGGTCGTATCGCGGAATTGCGTACCAAGCCGGTGGCTCCCATTCTATAGTAACAGGTGTCGCTGCGCTATTAGGAGTTGCTTCGTCATAATAAACAGGATATCCGTTTATATCAGAGTAATATGGGTTAGTGTCTGCTGCGTTTGCCATCTGGACTAGAGGAACCGACAGATTGGTGAAGCCCTCTGAGCCGTATTGGAGATCAGGTGTCTCCAGCCAGAATACAACGTCACCAACCATGTCGTATTGAGGGGTTGCCGATGCAGAGACTCTGTCTGTTTCGACCATGACAAACCAGTAACCTGGATCCCATGGCGTTGCAGCCGTGAAGGGACCCACGGTGAATCGTCCCAATGAATCTGCGGTGACCGACCCATCGTATGGTAGGTCTGTGTTTAGTACTGTGTAGATATCCCTACCCTTACGGTAGTTAACCTTGGCCGAGGCTACTGGTAGCCGAGATGAATTCTCAACCTTACCGAATACCCTAACCTTGGTCAATCCATCGGCAGGGATGGTGTCTACTTCGGGTAGGGCAGTCAACCTATAAGATGGGGTGGCTGACTGTTCAATGTCGAAGTTGAATGAGGCAGATACGTCACCGGTGATGGTCACTGTTCCTGTCATACTCGCAGTAGAACCGCCAGCGGTCAGGAATACAACTGCGCTACCGTTATCGTCTGTCAATACAACGAAGTTGGAACTTGATCCATTTCCGCTTGGGATAGCGAATCCGTCCGCATCCGTGACAGGGATATCGAACTCTCCCCATGAGGTGCTCATGTTGAAGGTTTGGTTTGGCTTAGGATTGCCATACTCATCAACCGAACGAATAGTGATAAGCATATAATCCTGGCCGTCTGCCAGAAGTTTAGATGGGCTGTACCTTACTTCGATTCCTGCTAACGAGTACTCTTCAAACGAGATGAAGAGGAACCCTTCTTCCACTGTCGTATAGAATGTGTTTAGCGGCACGTCGATTGGTGTAGCCTCATCGTATACTGAGTCCTCATAGGTTACAGTATACCCACTTGCACCGAAGTCTACAGGCAACTTATCGAAGACCAACTTAGTTCTTTGGCTGCCGTCAGTATGGATGTAATCGTTGTATGCGTAGAATGAACGGTTGAGTTTGTATGTTACTTCGTAGATCTTGTCGCGATCGGTTACACCTACAGTACTGATTTCGTTTGTAAATGTCTCAGTGTCGGCCTCAACAGGTAGACCGGTCTCTAGATCTGTCACGGAAACCTCATACAGATCTTCGTAACCCAGGAACAGTTTGTTGGTGCCCGACCCGTAAACATTCTGCTTACCACGGAGAGTTAGTCCTGGCGTTGCAGTGTCATAGAATGCTACCTGACGCATCAACTGTGGACTGGCTTCGTCGGTATACACAATAATGGGAGCACCCTGGCGAGCGACTGACTCAAGCACTGGTGTGGCTGAAGTGACTGTCTCGTCCTTGCGATTGGCATATAGGTAGTATTCGCTCTCTCGGTCATAGAACCACCCAGAGTGAACCTGTGGATGCCATGCCGGGTGAATGCCTGGGCGTAGGCGTGCTCGGATTGCTATAGGAGAGTATGCATACACTTCCGAATCGTCATCCCACTCCTCCTCGATAGCATCATCGGGGTAAGTAACTGATGTTCCATCATCAAAAGCGGGCTTAACTGTGTTGCTATCCATCCATACAATAACGTTGTCGTTATCTAAGACTTCTGCGCCCATCCAGGTTACAACGAAGTTCTCGGTATTGGGAATGTTGAAGTCATCCCTATTGAGGATAAGGCTAGTCAAGTAGAAGTTCGTGTTGCCAATAGGGGCAGGCACTCCGTTTCTCCATGGACCGTTCTCGTCTACGTATCCCTCTACTTCTGTGGTTTGTGTTGCCTCGAAGATATTCCACTGACCACTCGCCACTGGGTAATCTGTAGCACCAGAGCCTATAGAGAATTCTAGGGTTGTAACAGCCGTTGAGAACTGCCTGACTCCCGCCCCATCCCAGTTGGCACTGCCATTGACTAGTAGATATTCCTTCGAAATGAAGGTTGAGTTAAAGTCGGGGTCAACAACATATGCTCCGTGTGTGCCGTCATCGTCCTGAGTAATGATTTCAACTTCATACTTCTTATTTGGAGTTGCTTCCAGATATGGGTTCCATGAAATTTCCGGAATGGTGATTGTCATACTCTGCTGAGTAAGATCAGGCACTGCTCCATTCATGAGGATGTTGAACATCTGCTTCTCTGACTTCCATCTACCAATAGTGTAGGAAGTTGTTAGCGGTTCAAATACAACACTAGGGGTTCCTGAACCACCGTAGGTTAGTGCAGTCTGAGCATTGTTTGCTGTCAACTTCGACGCAGAGTTATCTGACCACCATGCTCTGGCATTGCCAGTTGTGGGGAAGTCTGCAAATGCTTGGATATCTGGATTGAATCTACCGAAGTAAAGAGCAACAGAGTCCACATCGTTAATATGAATAGAAAATGGTGTAGCGGCTGAAGTATCGTATTCGTTACCTGACGCATCGTACCAAATCTGCTCATCGTCCAGGTGTCCGTCTTCTGCCCAGATCCTGTAGGTTGCGTAGCAGTTGGCTGTATTTGTGGGGTTGGCTGCGTCTACGTTGCTCTTGCTTGAGAGTTGGAAACTGTGGTAGTAGACAGATGGTGTCGCTGCTGAGTCGGTGATTCGGACCGTCAGCCAGTCTTCCACTGTCGGATTGTCGTATACTTTACGGTCAGCAGATCCGTAGATGTAAACGTCTGCTGCAACCTTTGGATATAAGTTGACTGAGTCGCGCTGTCTACCTCGGGCCTTTAGCCTAACAGTAAACTGCTGCGTGCCACCTGGTGCGTCTGGTCGGATAACCAATAGGTCGTCACCATCACCAACACCAGTCTGAATGTATTCTTCCGGAACTGGCGTAGCATCTAGCCTATATGGCAGGACTGCATATCCCTCGTTCTCTAGGCCACCAACATCCCAGAACGATTGCTGCCACTTGAAGTATCCCCAGGTCGTTGGGTACTTTTCGGCAAGTTGTTCAACCAATGAATAGAATCTTGGGTTTGGCACATTGTCATATCCCATATACGGGGTTGCGCCGTCTACATCGTCTTCGATGTCAGACATCTCTAAAACGTACGGTGTAGCCCCTGCATAGTTTGAGTCAGGAGTTGCGCCGAACGCCTGCCACAGATTGAGTTCTCGACGTAGAGCCAACTTGAATGCTTCGACGCCAACACCTGGCCTATTGATATGCACGTCGAGAATACGGATCTTGTACGTTTCATTATCTTCTAGGAGGTGGCGGTCAAGGTCTACCATTAGACCAAAGTCATCGAACCAGTTCCATACATGATGGGGATTCTGATTGTAGATTTCTTCGTTGAGTTCTAGATTCTCATACGACTTGCGAGTGTAGACAACCCTCTTGAGTTCATCCCAGAAGAATACATCTTCATCTTCTCCTGCGGCATAAAACTCTTCTAGGCTGGCTGTGCGAGCCAACTGAACGTCATCGCCAACAATGCTCCACAGAACCTCGGGAGCGTCAGCCGCAGCGTACACCCAGGCAACCTGAGTTACATCTGCCGTATCAATATAACGCTGTAGGTCCAAGTAGTTAAGACCGTAATCTAGATCATCTAGCCACTGACCGGCTACTGCATTGACTAACTGTGCGCCTACGCTAAGTGGGGTAGCAGACTCGGAGTCTAGATCGCGAGTCTCCATCCATTCTGGGAATGTATCCAGAACGGTTCTGGTTCGGTCGTAGAGTGGTGCCATGACTGGAGTGTCAATCTCAATACGAATCAGAACCTCTACGCCAATATCAGCGGTGTCTAGTGTGGTGTTTAACCTCAATACAAACCTAGCGTATCTGTAAGAATCAATGATGAAGATAGGATTATTGGCATAGTTGTTAGTCTGGCTTGCCCACTCATCTGGATACTCTAAGTCGGGATCGTCAATGGTGTAGATATCAAGTATGGGAGTGATATCACCTGTTCCGGGGAGATTTGTAAACTCCACCTGATACGACATGATGTCGATGCGGCCACTGTAATCAATGTAGCGGCCAGAAGAGATAATTCCGGAGTCTGTTACGTTTGCAGATATTTGATTGATACCCGTCCAGGTGCGATCACCCAGAGAGTTTAGACCATAGTTTGACTTGGTAGTCGAGTAGTTCTTGTAAACATCATTATTATACAGGTCTATAACCTCAGAAGACCAGACCGCACCGGCCTGGTCAAAATCATCCTGAGTTAGACGTAAGTAGTAAACCTTCACTTGTAAACTCCCTAGGGCTTAACAGGAAGCTAAGCCTACATAATTAACACCTACAGATCGGTGAGTATCCTTGAACCAACCCTTACATGACTGACATTGGTACTGCTGGAAGATCGCTGTTGTAGTACGGGAAACTCCGCGCTTCTGGACATGCTTAGATCCACATCTTGGGCATCCTGCGTCCACGTTGTATAGCCTTCTGTTTGGTAGGTTTGGAATCCATGGCAGTAGTTCGTGGTACATGTCTTCCATCAGGGTGACATCGCGCCTATTGTAACGCTCCATTGACTTCCACGCCTTAGCATCACCTGCTAGGCACTTCGCCCATAGTTCGAAGCCTTCATGCTGAACTTTGCCCTCTAAGCCTAACTGCTTGGATACATGCTCCAACTTCCGGCTCTGAAACTTAAACTTCTTGGATAGGCTATAAAGATCAACATTCTTGTACGGTGACGGTGGACCCATCTTTGCTTCTAGAAACTCTCTGTTCAGATGAGGGATGTCGAAAGTGGTGCCGTTGTAGTGCATCACTGCGTCTGCCTCATCTAAAAGGTTCCAAGCGGCTTCGATCATTTCCTGATGGCCATCTTGAGTTGAGAAGAACATAGTCTTCTTCTTCTGATCGCCTAACCATTTTGCCGAGAAACATATGACCTTGGCGGTCTCCACAATCTGGTTGAGTCCTACGTTCTGGTCCCAAAGGCCCCAAGTGTAAACTAGGTTAGGTGAAGTCTCGATATCTAGGAGAAGTATCTTGGGACCTTGCCCAGTCTCTCTGATAATCTCATCTAACTTCTCTTCGAACTCCAACTGCTTGTTGACCTTGTCAGCCTCGCGCTTACACTGAGGATTGTGGTACTTCTGGTTATGTGTTCTAGGGGTGAAATATTCACCACACTCAGAACTTGCACACTTGATAGTCAAATCGACTCCTCTTATTGTGTTACTGCTACTTCAATTCGCCCAGCAACAACTAGTTCGTCTTCGTTAGGCTTGTAGTTCTTCCGCAACGTCTCTGTGCCGTTTTTGGCGAATGTAGTAATATGTAAGTCACTGATCAGGTCTGAACTCTCTAGAACGATCTGAACAAGTCTATTATACACCAAAGTCTGGCCGGGTAGTAAAGAATTCAGATAACGAATTACCGCAATCCTTGCCCTACCTGCCACTACGTCAGCCTGCGCTGACGTTAGACTCGGTGTAATTAGTGATATCGTAATGTCAAATGGGACCAACTCTGGATCTTTGACAAACATTGTAACACCGACAGGACGTACCGTTTCAAGTGCCGATAGAACTTCTCTTCTAACACGAGCCTGGAAGGTAGTATCTTCTGCGGTTAGGATTACCTCGAAGGACCCCAGGCCGTAAGGTGCTGTACGGATTCGGATATCTCTAACACCGTTGATGCTCAATGCTTTGAATCGAATAGCCTCCACAGTTCCAGATGCTGCGACCCTTACTGACTTGATGATTCTGGCCCTATACGTAGCATCGTCTTCTGAACTGGCTTGCTGCTGAATAGACTTGGGATTGGTGCACTTAACTGATGCTCCTGCTGGAGACATAAAATTATGCACAGTTAGGGATCCTGCACCGGCCGTATGTACTGAATCATTGAAGGCTGGGCGGATACTACCAAATGCTCGCGTCCTACCGGCAGGTATAACAACCTGCTCTGTCAAGACGTAAGTGAACTGAGCACCTACAAATCCATCGATGCTTGAGTAGACCCTGGTACCAGCAGGGATGGTGATATCTGTATGATAGGGTGAATCTAGATAGAAGTAGAAACTACCACTTCTCTTGTCGATTGCGGTAAGTTCTGAAACCGTCTTACGCTGGACGTTATACAGGGAGCCAATAAGGTCTAAGGCTCGACCTGTAGCAGTAGACACAACGGACTGTGCCAAGTTGTAGTCAAGAGCGTCGTAGGCATCACCGATCTCATTGACAATGGCTTCGGTAAACGCCCTGGCGACGGAGCCTGGTCCGATGGCCGTAATCGGTGTTTCATCTTGCAACTTCTGCAAAGCCTGCCTAAGGATGTCTGACTTCTTCTTCTTCACATATAGCGCCATTATACTACCTCTAATTCCTGTTCGATAGATAGAAGCAGTGTATTCTGGCTGGGCGACCCTACGTATAGATCGAACCTAATGGTCTGCGGACCTGTAGGTACGGCGTTGATCGTGATTTGCTTACCGTTGAATCTACCCTCCCTGTTAAGGGCGGCGCGGATCAGGGCTTTGCCGAACTCTGCTGTTTCTCTAGTCTGAGGCTCTCCATACAGTTTACTTAACTCTGTACCGAGGCTTGGGTATAGCGTCCAATCTCCTGGCTCTGTCATAAGACGAATATAGGCCTGCTGTGCATCGTCTCTCCAGTTGGTGCCCGTCAAAGCCAGATCACCATTAGGAGATAGTTTGATGTCACCTGATTGCGAAAAATAAAAATCTGCCATACTCAGCCCCTGTTCATAATACTAGTAGCGGACCTAGGCCCTAAACGTCGGTCGACCATAACCAACAATCTTAGCATCGATTGGCCTATTGCGCCTATATACCCCGCCACCATTGGTCTGGGATCCTGAGTTACCTGATGCAGTATTGCCTTCTATGGTCTGGATTTCAGTTGAGGAGATAACCCTCTCTACAATGCCGACATGATTCACGTAATATTCGTTGGTATCAAAATCGTAGAAGACGATATCTCCTGCCTTCGGACCTGTGGTAAACCACCTATTTGCTTTCTTAAATCCGTCAGCCATCGTAACCGTCCAAGCATCTGGATTGGGAATAGATACTCCTGCCTTCTTGGCCATAGCCGCAATAAAGGTAGCACACCATGATTGGTTGTTTGGGTGGCCCACCTGGGCAGCATACTTGTTGTCGTTATTGGATCCCTCTATATACCCCACCTCTGCTGCTGCCACAGCCAAGAACTTCCTAAGAGTTCCTGTGCTACTAACAGTGTTGTCTACGGATTTAGTGGTGGTTTTCTTGGTGGACTGAGTCTTCTTCTTGGAGTCTTCGAAATCATCTTCTATTCCGCGGTATAGGCTCTTGAAGTCATCATCAACATCGTGACTAGTCAAGGTGGGTTCAGAGAACTTTGTTGCCTTAGAGTTGAACTTCTTGTCATTCCACTTGAGGCCATCGTCCTCATTTGTTATTACCTTGACTGTATCCCCAACAAAACTGACAGACTTAGTCTCGGGACATATGACAATGCCTACACCATCTCCCGCGAAGATTTCAATGTCGCCATTGTCTCTCACCCTGAAGAATGATGGGTTGTCAGGATGGGTTAAGCCTACCTCACGGGGCTGGAACTTCTTCTGTTCTTTTACGATCTTTGTAGGTCTCTTGATCATGATTACATCCTAAACAAAAATCTTGGCACACCTGTATCGGCATTGGTTTGGCGATCTAAATCGTACTTAGCATAAGAGTGGTTATAGAAATGAGTGATAACTGGATTGGCTTCGGATGCCCCTCGGAAAGCCACCCAACATAGGCGACCTGGCTCGGGTGCCACAGGTTGCACACCCAGCATTGTGGGGCATGGTACGTGTTTGATAATGTCTGTCGGAAGATCTGAGTCTGATGCTGCAAGGAGCACAGTGGCAGTATTTGCCTCTATATTGTAGTCTATGATAACACCTTGCCTACCACGTGGTTTCTCTAGTTCTCTTTGGTCAATCAGTTTTCTGATGTGCTCTGTGAACTTAGGATTCATTGGGGCCATTAGACATCATCCTCTTCTTCTGGTTCTTCTTCGTCTTCTAGAAGTTTCGCAAAGACAGGACGGCCAAATCCCTGGACTCCTGAGGTTTGAATGTTTCTTGTCTTCCGCCAAACACCGCCACCGTTATCTTGTGATCCAGATTCAGAAGAACTTGTATTCCCCTCAATGGTGATAATCTCATTAGCTGAGATTACCTGCTCAACGATACCTACGTGCTGGATGCGATTCTTTGAATCATTTGGGAAGTCAAAAAAGACGATATCACCCGGCTCTGGGGTTGAAAACCATTGGCCCGCCGCCTTAAACGCCTCGGCCATCGCTGGAGTATAGGCAGAGTCGGCCCCTGGCGGAAGGGTTACATTAGCCTGCTTGCACATGGCAACGATAAATGTTGCGCACCATGCCTGACCATTAGCATGACCTGCTATCTCTGCGTATGGATTCATGTTTGAGTTTCGTGGATTCTCTGTAGTACCCAATTCATCTGTTACATATGTAAGGAATTGACCCACTTCACCAGAGGCTTCAATGTTTACTTTGCCTTCTGTGGTTGTGTTGTCAAAGTATCCATTACCAAATCCATCCTTTAGCATGATGTCAAATGGCAATAGGCTTGCGCGACCTTCACCAAGAACAGCGTTTTCCCCCCCGCCCCACTTCAATAACCCTTGCAGATCTGTCGATAATGTCTGATTGAAAGCGTTAAGGGTTGATTCCTTTGGGCGATATAGGGCAGCACCTTGCATGATGTCAGATATGCTCAAAGTTGTTACGCCCACCTGAGGGATGCCCCTGTTTGAAGCAGAAGTCTTCATAGGTGGACGCCCAGAAAGTTGTTGACCAGATGTCTTCTTTACGAAGCGTTCAGGTTTAGAATCATCGAAGTCATCAATTGTATATCTGAAATTCATGGCTAGTCCTTATAGGCGTCAGCGCCACGCTCTGTGTCGTTGGTTAGTAGATCCTTGAAGTATATAGTAGCGAGACCTGACATAACCATAGCCCAGTTTGCGGTGTAAGGACGGGAATCTTCCATATAGGAATCCCATGCGATAAGCGGATGCTTCTCCGCCAAGCCTCGGAGAACCGTATCCCTATCTCCTGGTGGAGTTCCTTGCGGAACGTTGTGGAATACTACCGCTAGCAAACGAGCACTGTCTGTGCTGTCGTACTTATTATACCTGTTGTAGCGAAGGGCGACGGTAGGCTCATAACCTGCTGCTTTTGGATCATCGATAAGAATCTTCTTAAGATAGGCTGTAGCCAAAACCGATCGGGCACTGTTTCTGTTTGATGAAATTCCCTCGTCCTGAGGATCCTGGAACGGCATGTTCTCGCCGGTAATTGCATCATAATCAAGTTCGTAAACATCCCTATCGTGGATCTGCAACTCGGCGGTGTTGATACCAGTGAGACGAACCGTAACTCTACCGTGCTCGGTTTCAACGTCGATGGTGTCACCGTCCTCGATATCTACGACAGTTCCGATTTCGACTTCTGGCTTGTTTAGCGCAATCTCGTCCGGAGTTCTACCTGCCATTTCCATGATCTTCACCTGAGTCTGAGCATTCCACCAACTTACCTCACGAACTAGGCGTGTGATGTCGATTGGCTTCCAACCAAGAGCAGATAGAAGATCATCTGACCGAATAAAACTATTCCCATGTTGGTCTTGTGTGTTAACTCGCACGCCCAAAATACCAGGCAGTAGGTTGATGCTGTGATGCCTTCCTACCGCTACACCCTGTGCGTATGACAGCCCTGCATCCATAGGCTTACCGTCTTTGTTTAGGTACTGGATGTAGCACCCATGCTGATCTAGGAGATTATCCCTAACCCACTTCCAAGCATCCCAAGCTAGGTCACCAGCAGCAAGGCCGCCGACACCGCCGATGACAGCACCCGCAGGACCGCCACCAAGGAGGAACCCTGCGCCTGCACCCACCACGGGAGCGAGGCCAGTCGCAGCCATAGGAAGTAGAGCCTCAGCCAATCCGCCACCCTGGTTACCAAGTGCGCCTACATTGACCAATCCCATCTGCGAAGCAGAAGCCAAATCCTTAACTAAAGCACTTGAACCCTGAGTGTATTGGAGGTGGCCGTACATCTGAGTCCTCATAACTTCAGCCAGATTTCTAGATGTGATCTTCTCAGACACAAAGTAACTCTCTGCATCTTGTGTCTTGTCGATTATCTGACGTACATCGTCTCGCATGTTCTTAACTGCCCACCAACTCCAGATCCAAGAGATCATTGACCACCTTGCGGGATCGTTGATCGTTACAATAGCGTTAGGGGTAACAGATGTGATGAACCCTTGATCGGGAGTAAAGTGATGTACAACTTGCTCAACTTCGAACATACCGTAGCAACGCTCGTAAATATCAGCAATGTAAATTAGATCGTGAGGTCTGATATCTGGGTTTCCAAGAAGGATTATTTCTCCACTGTAGATATCCTTCAAATTTTCCTTAAGATGCCATAAGGCAACGCGCTTCGACAACATTTCGTCAGCAGATCCTGTAGTTACCTTAGCAATGCTTCGTGCTGTTTCAATTGGATGAAGCAGTGGATGCAAGAACCCAAGGATACCGCTACCTTTAGCGTTATCCCAGAATAGGCCAGTCTCTACCGCAATTTCAGTCTGCCTTTCTGGCGGCGCACCCTTGTCCATATGGACTGTTACTGGATACTTACCGTCAGAGGTAGCCGTAACTACTGTTGCAACATTGCTATTCTCTTCAATTTGATTAGAGATGATGTGCTGGAATGAGTTGATGTAGTGCATACGCTGGAATGGCTCACGCACCTCAACTACAGGTTCTCCATATTCGCGAGTGAATGGGTTGTCTGCTAGGCGCAGGATTGAGCCCTCTTCTCCAGCCTTGAAGTAGATAGAATCGTTGAATACCTTGTTTAGTAGGTTGGCCTGCTTCTGCATTGAACCCACCATGTTTAATCCTTGCCCCATGGTCATCATTGACATACGGAACATAGATACTAAACCAGACAATCCTGCGCTTACTGCGGTGAGCAACTTCCCAATAGTTGCGTCAAGTGCCTGATCAATATCCTCAAGGGCAGCACCAAGTAGAGAATCGGCTTCGTCACCTTCGGAAGCGTTCTGTTCCATCCATGCTTTTAGTTCTTGCTCGAAAGCAGATATTGGCATAGGTTCGACTGTGGAATGCTTGATCCTCATGTACTCTTTCCACAGCTTTTCAACGCGGTTAAACTTCCAACCTTCGCCCCCAAAGATAGCGTCAGGAGTGAAATCGAACAATTCTCCGGTATCGCCCAAGGCTTCAATCGAGTTGTCGGTGAAGAGTTGACCCTTATCAACCTTCCTACTGACGACTACCACTACCCAAGCACGACGCCATGGATCCTGCCATAGCCACTTCTTGAATTCCTCAATATACTCACCATAAAGATCTTCGTTGTCCTCATGGTTTTCTAGTGTTATCTTCTCCCACTCTCCTTCTACCGAATCATAATCTTGGAATTCTTTTCTGAACTGATCCCAGATCTCTTCTGCTTCGTCTACAGTTCTCTTGCCTATGAGTCTAGCCGTAGAGTTTTCGCGCTCCGCAAATTCCTCATCATACAGAAGCCTAGCAAGGTAACCGATGTTCTGGGTTTTGTCATCCTGGTAAAGTCCAGATCCCCTATTTATATATACGGGCACGTTCTCTTCTAGGCCACCCTGCTCAAACTCATACAGGCCAGCGCTATCGGCACGTTCTTCATCGAACCAGTCGAAGGTTCCGTCTGAATATGTGTTTCCATCAGACGATTCTTCTAGTTCGATTTCTTCGTCTGAGGAATCTGCAATCGCTTCCTGGCCACCTTCGCGATCTGCGTTTCTCATTCCTGGTGATCTACCAGATGAATCAATGCCAGTGATACCTGAAGAAGCAAGGCTTGTTACTGGACCCAATTTAGAGTTGTCGTCAACGAAACCAACCCAAATGTTTGTGTCGCCGTTCTTGATCCCTAACACTTCAGCAACATCGGGAGATACACCAATGTGGTGACCTGTACTTGGGCTCGGTCCTTTATCTCCAGGAGTACAGACACATGCTCTGCCATTGTTAGCATTGAATACAAGGATTCTTGATCCCTTCAATTCATCACGCTTCACATGTGCACTATCCCAGTACATATTCATGTACCAACGCTCTGACTCTGGATCTAGAACGCCAAAGAATCCAGTTCGACCCGGCCAATCCGGATTGTCACCTTCCTTAATCGTGCCGCCCTCTGAGTATTCATTATTCCCGTGAACACCACCCACACCACCTTGTTGACCCCTTGCCGAGCCATCGGAAGACCGGTCCATATAGAATGGATGACGCTTCTCTGGAGGTAGTGTCGATGATTGCTGATGTTGCTTCATGTCTTCCTCTAGGCTGCTGCTAGTTGGAAGATGCATCTCTTCTACAATGCTTCCTGTTCTATGGGGCAGCAAGACTTTTTTGGTAGATTCATCTCTATAAAGTGGAAGAGTCTTAAATTCTCTCAGCGCCCAATCCGGAACATCTACTGATCCATTTGGCTGAACCTGCTGCATTGAGAACGGATGCGATTTCTCTAGATTCTCATAAAACTGCATTTCATTCTTAAGATCCGCTAGAGGGTTAGCGAGGCCTGCCGCATTTTGCAGCATTCGCTCCAACTCTTCATTAGAATCCTCGACCTTTAGGGTTGAACTCTTAGGAATACCTGTAGTCAAAGGGATTACACCCGAGGTATACAGCCAATGTGGCTTGCCATAGAATACTGTTGAGCGATCTTCAAATGGTCGAACTGCAACTATGTAGTTTGGTAGAAGTGCTGCACAGAGTCTAAATAAGTCCCATACGGACTTCATGTATGTCTGAGCACGGAATGATACTTCATCAAATCCATTGACATCATCGTCACTATTCGTCAAACCAAGAGCCTTCATGAATGGGTGGTTCTCGCGGCGTGATCGTACAGCCTCGAAGATTCGAGGATCAGTTGCGGTATTAATGTCCCCTCCGTCTAGGGCGACAGCAACTTCATTCGGATCAAGACCAGAATTACGAAGTGCTCGCGCATCATCATCCTCACCAGAACTTTGGACATCTGCTATAGTGGCATTCGCTTGTGCTTGTGCGCTTAATCCGTCAAAAACTCTAGTCTCTTGAGGTGTCTTTGAGTTGCGACCCTCATGCGTAGCGGCCATGGTTAAAGCGCCGTCCATTAGGTCGCCACCCAAGTACTGAGCAACGCCCAATCCGTTTCCTGGATAGATATTTCTCTTGAATAGTTCGTAGTCTCTGCGATTTACAAAGTTAGCCCACATATTCTGCATCAGATCGATAGCAGGTGAGCGGATCCCCTCTCCAGCGAGAGATGAGAAAAGTGTCCCGGTTCCATCCCCACCGGATGCAAAGAAGCTTGTTAGGCCACCAAAGGCTTCACCTAGGCTACTTACGGGATCATTGCCTTCTAAATCTCCTGTAAACTGTTGTAGGTTATTCTTTACAATCTCGTATCTGTCAGCGTGTCGCTTTTCTTCTCCATCTGACATTGGCTCGTAAAGGATGTGCCCAAAGTGACGGATTCCGAATCGGCTCTCTGAGAAGATCTGACCTTTGAACGCATGAGCGATCTGCTCTTTAACTCCACTTGCTCCCATAGACAGAAGTCGCACCATAAGATCTCTTGGCTCAGATAGCCACATAGATCCCATGAAGCCTTCGTTCATATCTCCGGAATGCCCCTTCTTATCAGTAGTGTTGATAATAGGGCTTAGTTCAATAGCGTCTGACTGGCAAGTGATCGTGATGATGTCGCCAGTTTCAACAGTTGTTACGACGCCGTTAAATACGGTTGGTAGTGCGTTTGGATTGGCACTATATCCCATACGTAAGTGAACCCTAACACCAGGCTTAAGTCTGATATTTTCAATCTCAACAATATGAGAATCTACTGTACCGCTCATTAGGTTGCGGCCTGCGTCACGGATGGTGTCGATGACGGCTAGGGCCATATCTGGCTCTTCCTCATCGGTGAGACGCGTGTCAGTCTTCCCGTTGATTACGGCCTTGTATTCCGAAGATAGTTTGGAGTATAGGTTAGAGACTCTAAGGATCAAAGTATCGCCTAAGATGTCTTCGGACTGAACTATCGAAAAGTCAATAACGGACTGTAGCCCGTAGAAATTGTCGAACAACTTAACGCCAGTGAAGTATCCACCCTCATCAATTAGCCACAACATATAAGTTGGGAAGGCTCGAACCATACGACCAGACAAGTCACGGTACTGTGCATCCTGCATCATTAGATGGAACTGATGGTTGGGATTAGCTGTACCCTTGTCTTCGTAAGGGTGACCATAAGATGCAAATGGTGCTGTATCGGCGGTTGGTGTAGTTGGTTCAACTTGAACTCTTGATGCAATGTCATCATCTACATTGATTCCACGAGCAGCCCATTCGGTCTGTCCAGTGTCGATATCTTCTTTTCCGAAAGCCCAGCCGTAGTCATCCAACTCAATAATGGAGTTGGACTTCATATCCTTATCATATACACCAAGGTTCAACTTGTACTTGTGGCTGTAACCTTCTGCTGTGCGATCCTGGATGGTCGCTACTTCTCCCAGACCTAGATCGAGTTCCCTAGTTAAATGGCTGACTGACGGAGTGTAGTCCTCAATTGGTGTGGTCTTGTTTGAATCCTCGACACCAAGGTAGTTAGCCAAAGCCTCATATCCGGTTGTTGCTTCTTTTCTTTGCAGCGATCCCTGAACGATATCGTCATCAATGGTCTGAAAAGCGTGGAAGTAATAGTCTGGGTCCAGGTGCCCTACAATCTTTCCATCTTCGTCTTTCACAGACAGAGGGAAATCTGGGTATGCATTAAAGGCACCCCAGAGTTGCTTGATTCTTAGGAATGGGTTTCTCTTGCCGAAAGCCTCAACCAGTTCCTTCTGTTGCTCGCTGGACAACTGCTCACGCATCTGCTGCTTTACATCAAAATCTGTAAATGAAAGCCTTACACTGTAGACGCGTGGGAATCCTGGGATTGTATCCACTTCGAATGCTAGAGGTAGAACATACTTGATTCCTGCAAGTGCAGTTAGAACATTCTTAACGCCCATGAATCCGAGCACTCCGTGTGCGTGCTCTAGTCGGGCTAGGTTATTGACGTGGTTGTACGCTTGCTTAAGACGTATAAGTTCTTCCTCACCAAAGACAGTCATGGAGACATCGATACGTGAGTCGCGGCCACCAATATGCTGATGAACTGGTTCTTCCTGCATCTGTAACTGGAGCCTTGCAATATTGTTAGCAATAGTTACGCTCACGCCATTGACGATTACCTTAGACCAGTCAATGGGGAGACGAGCCATAGGAACTTCCCATTCACGGATCGTTAGGTGGGAGTCTTTGAACATTGCATCTTCAAGGTACGCCTGGAAGTAAGGTGTAGTCTTGTAATTATTGAAGATGTAGTCAAACCAATATAGAGCGGCTTCTAGGTTTAGCTTGTCAATAGCCGCATCTGTCAGTGAACTTCCAGTTCCTAGGACCGAAAGATTCCTATAAAAGCCCTGCCACTCGGCCATCTTCTCTAGTGACATTGCAGAAGGGTTGCCATAAAGTGAATTATCACGAAGGTAATTGTGTAGAACACTCCTAGTACTTGATAACTCAGAAGCGGAGATCCTCTGACTAAATGAAGAGAGGGTATCAAATCCTAATTCCTCCCATACGTAACCAGGGGCGGTGTCTACGTCAATATTCATAGCACCTAAGAATGACTCCCACCAAGACTTCTCACGAACGGCATCAAAGTCTTCGTTCTCACCTGGTTGCCTGAAGTTGGCTAAGTCAGGGCCGAAAACCTGAAGAGGAGTCTTGATTGGGTAGTAGATGTTGAAGTTTTTACCATCTAGCCATTCTTGCTTCTTGTTAAAACTTGTTGGGATCTCATGTTCATAAGCAGGCACGGTCTGCATTGCGTCTTCTGGATTGTTTGGGTCGATCTTCTCAACCATACTATCTTGACGCTCACTGAATATGCCGTACTCTCCATAGTATGAGACTTCCTTCTCAATAAGGAATCCCTGAGTAGCAGAGGCGGCCAATTGCTTTGCTGCACGACCCATATACTGACGGTACTTACCCCAGTGAATAGCGTTATTGAAGTCGTGAATCATAGGCAAATATGCCTTATGGTTAAACTTCAGTAGATTTAGGTTTACGGCGACACAGAATGGGAAGTCTTCAACCGTTGAGATTGTCATGCTCTGAAGCACGACTCCGGTAATGTCCCATGTCTGGTTGAGGTACTGGTTCTTTATAGGTAGGAATGGAGCATACTTAAACTGAGCAACAAGGCCACGCAGTGACGACAGGAACCTATCTACCTCTTCCTCATTGCCATCCGCGTCGAAATTGATGTCAATCTTCTCTCCATCTGAACTATCTAAGAATGAGGTTGCATCCATGTCCCCACCCCAGATTGATTCTTGGTTTGGGAAGTACAAGGTCATAGTGATCATGGTCTCGCTGTGGCCACTATTGAACTTGGGCGCAATCTGCTGCCTTAGAGCACCGCCCGTTAAGCTTCCTGCTCGTCCCTGCTGGCTAACATTGATGTTTAGCGGCGGGACCACAAACCTAGACGCACCGATCCTGCACTCCCATGGGAAAACTGGTAGTGGTGCTACGTTCTCTCGGATATGCTCATTGAAGATTTCGCCCAGGCGAACCTGAGTATCCAAATATCCAAATGCCATCTCAAACCCAGAGGCGCTGTCACTACCACGACTGAACGCATCTGCGATTTGGTCTAAGATATATTCGCTACGGTTCTCTCCCTCCGGGACTTCCAGGTGTGTCTGGTTGTACCATATGGTATACGCGGTCCAGAGTTCTTCGGTTAGGGGGAACCACTTGTATAGCTTTTTCTTGAAGGCGTGTGCGTTCGAGTCAGAGTAATTGCCGAGCCTATTCAACCAAACCAAGTGTTGTTGGGTGGGATTCCCGGCTCGCACTGCCGAAAGAACCGTTTCTAGGTTCTTGATAAGATCCTCAAGTCCATGATCTACAATGACGCGAATGAGTGCTTCTTTTTCTGCTCTCTGGGCGTCGTTATCGAAGTCCACGCCCTGGAAGAGAAGTTCGTCTGAATAGGCTTGTTCGACGGCTTCGTCAAACTCCTCTGGCGTGGTAGCCGCCCAGAGGTCCTGTTCTTCTTCGTAACTTAAGCCATCTCCGTCACCGTATAGGCTCATTCCGCCAGATTCAGACATTTACATCTCCACACTTAAAACAATCTATTGAGGCGCATTGCCTTCTTTAGTCTCATCATAGAACTATTAGGAGTGCTACGATAAGTGTAATCAAAAACATTCTTACTTATTGTACCTACTCTGTTGACCGGATTGCTAGTCTGAACCCCCAACTTAGTAGGTATTCTCATGCCGCGAGCCTTTTGCGCTCCTTTGGCCAGATAGCCTGAGTCGTTCATTTGGATGGGTGCTGACGACCCATGCATGTAACCTTCCCAAGAACCGCCTCGCTTACTAGGTGCACTAGTAACCGAAGATCTCCTATTCTGACCTAAGGAAACTTTGACGGCTTCTCTTCTTTCTGCGACGTTATCATTTGCGACATTTCGCTTACCAACAGCCGCTTTGTACTTTGAGTGCTGGTCGTTTATTGATCCGCTCATGGCCTATAGTCCTGATCGATGATACTGAAGATGTCTTCAAATCCTGGAGACGCATTATACATTGAGCCTGTTGCTGGTGCACCAGTCAGCATCTCTGCTTGAAGTAGTAAAGTATCTGAGTGAACATTACCGCCACTTCCCCTTACCCTATATGTCACACCCTGTCCACTAGAAGAACCACGAGAGTATCCCATGTCTGGCATTGGGTCGGTGTACATTCCTTCGTAGAAAGATCCACCAGGAAGGAAGTCTGGCCCAGAAGCATCCTCTGGGGTGACATCCTTTTGAGACTGGAACAAGAAACTGAAGCCAATAAGACCAGCCGCTATCATTGCGCCGCGATTTACCGCTTTCACATCCCACACTTTCCAAAGTTCATCCTTGCTGATCCTTGTAAGGTCTTTCATCTTTCTTGCAGCACCAGTTGCCATGGACTTAACAGCAGCCTTCTTCGCACCAGGGACGTATCCTTCTGGTAAGAAATCTCCAACACTAATCTCTTTAGCGTGCATTCTACGAAGGTGCTTTAGCTGATCTCTTGTGAGTCCTGGGAAATGAGTCTCGTGAATCTTCTTTAAGTTGCCCCCTGTCAACATTCTGGCTGTAGCGACGTTTGTTAGGTCGGCCATATTTGCAGCCTTCCCTGTGCGCCCCATTAGAACGTTCCAATCTCTACCCTCATTGTGAGTAATCTGCATAAGCGCACCAATAACGCGGAATGCCTTGTTTCCTGCCTTGCCGTCTTCAAAGTTCTCAGCCATAGCAATAGCCGCAGCGCGATGTGCCGATCGGAATGGGTCTTGTTTATGAGCCATCAATTCCAACAAGTCGCCAGGGGTATCTGTTATCTGATCTCCCATTGCTTCGTCAAATGCGCTCAGAACCCTTTGGGCCGATTCTATTTCCTCTGGTGTATAAACACCCTCAATAGCCTCTTTGATCCAAGGTGTCTTTGCTACTTCTTTCCTTGCGATTTCTTTCGCTGCCTCGATTTGGAGTTGTCGTGCGTGCACTGCTCTAGACCATATTGCTCTTTCATCTTCTCTCCCCAGCAAATACGCACTAAGGTCATGGTCTTCGGGGCTCAACCCCAACCTTGCAGCAGCATCAGCCAACCCGGCTGCAACGTTTGCCTTGTTCTTTAGCCTTTGCTCTACTAGCAATTGATCTAAGCCTATGTCGATACCTTTAGCCCTAGCCACAGCCAACAATTCGCCTAGTGCACGCTCGATCCTTGGCATTTCTGTGTTCTCAAGTTTTGCTACTGCTCTTGGATCTGGGTTAATGACAGCGTCAATGATTGACTCAGTGTCTAGTTTCAATAAGGGGTTTGCGTACTTACCCTTCTTCGGTATGGTTGCTAGTTGATCTCCGAACTGATTGTTAAGGTAATAGACCAACATATGGACGTTCTCAAGCATACCGAGAATAGGCTTCGCTTGAGCCATTCTCTCCGCTACTACCATTTGCTGGCGTCCCAACCTAATACCGCTAACATCCATGATTTTCTTTTTCAACTCAAATGGAGCAATTGTAAGAGCGCGATCTAGTTGACTTAACTTGTCCTCACGTCTAAGACTCATGAACTCATTTATGTCATCTATTCTTCGTATGTGCTCCTTTATAAGGTTGCGCTTCTCTATGCGCGCCTTTTGCCATGCCCTTTTAGCAGAGGCATCAATGAGATGTATTCCATCCGCTGAATGAAATAGCATGGTTTCATGTAAGTTTTGCAACTGTGCGGCAACTGTGTCCATGCCCTTCAGTTTGAATACGTGCTTAAGCGTGTCAATATCATCTTCGGCAATATTGAACACTCCAAACTCACCTGCTGCTGTAGGTGAACGGAACGATAGCAGTTTAAGATTGTATCCGCCTTTACCTTTGTTGTCCCAGACTAATCTACCAGTTAAAGCGTCGTCTAAGTCCCATCCACCGAAGGAGTGGTAAAACTCATTTGGAATATTCTGCTCTAGGATCCATCCAATATTCGGTCGGAAAGTAACTTGATTTTTGGCGAGCCGCAAAGGCTTATCCAGTAATCCAGACTGGTTGACAGTATGCTGGTCGATAATGTATCCGCGCATAGCATCAGGCACTTCGGCTCTGAATATAGGATTACCGTATCTATCCTTCGACTCCATCCATGCTACGTACGAATCCAGAATGGCTTTCTTCAGCACTGGGCTGGTTCTCGCGTCCAGTCCCTGATCTACATAATCGATTACAGACCTAGCATATGATTGCTTTTCTAGAAACTCATCTGTAGACATATTGCTTGGCTTTTCGCGCTCTAGGATTTCACGTAAAGACTCAATAAAGGCTTCAACCTTACCGTGCGTTCCACTGCCATTAAGATCTTCAATGAATCTCTGGAACTGCGTATCATTGTACTCAAGGATGTTATTTACATCGTACAAATTACGATGGGCCATCATTGACTGGATGTCTGAGAATACGATTCCCTTACTAGACTTACGTGCATCTAAAGAGATCCATCCGTTCATGTGGTCAGCAAAGCTTAACTGCTTTGTGATTCCGCTTTCGTGAACAACGATATCGGAACCAAAAAACTTACCACCCTTAGCAAAGGCTGCCTTTGATCCAATAAGGACGTTTCCCTTGATTTGACCCTTACCAACATTAAGACCCATTGCACGCATGTTAAATACGCCGCCCTCGTTGATGGCTTTGTGTAATTGTTTGGCGGCAGCGTGCATCTTCTTTACTTCGCGTCTACCCTTGACGGCAGCAGCAGTTCTTTTTCCGGCTAACTTAATACCCTCTTCATCGGCTCTCTTCTTTAGGTTCTGAGCCATGGCACGAGCAACCTTAGGGTTGATAATAGCGATACCGTCCTTAGACCTTAGAGCGGCTTCTTCTGTCATGCCGGGGAACATACTGCTAAGATCATTCCATGCAGCAGTGTTTACCTTAAGTTTCCTATCAAGAGAAGTGGCGTAGCCACGCTCACTGAAAAGTGCCTTAAGTCGCTTAGAAGACCTGGCAAAGTCTTTGGTGTTATCAACATCCATTTCTAGACCTAGGGCCTTCATGGCACTTTGGGTGTCTAGTTCCTTACCGCCCTTAAATACGCGTACGACAGTATTCACATCTTGATCAGTAACGTGAATACCATAAACCTTGTTGCCCTTAGTGAACCTACTCTTATACTCTCCGATGTTGGTTCTGTCGAGATGATAAGCCTCTCTAACAATATCCAACTTACCACGTATAGCAGCCTGTTCTAGGAAATCGTAATAGAGCGGTCCATTCTGAGGTCGGACTCCACGAAGATGATTACCGCGCGTCCTGCTACCTAGGAATTCTTCTCGCTTAGTTAGGCCGGTGCTGTGTATGTACTTCAAGAACTCTGAAGGATCCGAGAACTCCTGATGACCTAGACCTGTTGTGCCCAACTGAACCAATTGGACTTTGCCATTCTTTACATCGATCCTATGTGTGATCCTATTTGTTCTATCGTCCTCACTAAAGAGTCTCTTTATTTGATCACCATTCATTAGACACCCAACTGCATCTCTAGTCTAGTTCCAGGATAAGGAGTTATCACTGGGTACACATCGCCGTTCACGCCTTGCTGACGTAATAGTAACCTCAACTGCTGTTCTACATTCCTTCTTGAGGTGTCGTTATCAAAGGTTGGGTATGATGGGTTGACTAGGTTTGCTTCACGAACTTCCTGAGGGAAGAATCCCATCTGCGATAGATCTAGACCAAGGCTCTGCCCGATCTTCACTTTGATGTGGTTCATGTTAGTGTTGGGGTGCCACCCTTCCCAGTTGGCATTAGGGAGTTCGTGCTTTGAGAAGTAGTCCACCAATTCTGGGCGCGCCTCTACTGGGCGGCCCCAAGCAGCCTGATAGATGCGGCGCTCTAGTCTACCTGCTGTAGATAGGATCTTCTCGTGTTCCTGTTCTGGAGCGAGAACCATCTCACGGAAGTGTTCTCTCTTTCTTCTTGGTAGAGCCTGCGCTAGTTGTTCTAGGTTAGCGTTGTAAATATCCACACCATACATTGTGCTCTGTGCCATGTTTCGGAACTGTTCGGCCATCTGCATGTCGCCAAGCATACGAGCATGCTGCATACCTTTCATGCCTTTAACGTACTGAAGCATGTCAGTGTATTCTTCCAGCGCCAATTCCTGACGACGACGCTTAGGGATAAACCTATCTCCGGTAATCTTCTCGTACACATCTCCCGCGATGCTGGAGGTTGCACCAATCGCGCCACCAATCACCGTTCCAAGTGCTTTTGCTTCGTGGCTAGCCCCAAACATTCTACCTACGGTACCTAAGGCCAAGGCAGAAATGATGGGATTACGTTGTGTTGCGTTGTAGGCCATTGGCTTTAAGAAGTCCTCAATTGGATGAGACCACTGAGGGAAAGTAGCCCCATAAACGTTTTCGCGCTCCCAATCCTCAAGGGCGCTTTTATGAGGAAGGAACTTAGTATGGAATGGTGTATTCCTGTGTGCGAACGCCTCTCCAAATCTACGCAGTGCAAACTGAGTATCGGTTAAACCTAACTCTTCTGGGCTGCTGTACTTGTATTTGTATGGGTGGAACTCGTGACGACGAGCCTTTGAGTCAACCTGCTGACGAGTCTGCTCGATGAGCATATTCTCTGCGGCATTATTGCCCATACCAACGGCGCGATCTACCATACGGTACGCGTCGGACCATGGTGCCACATCGCCCAAGATCTTATGCTGATCTACTAGACCGTACTTACCATACATGTCTGAATGAAGAGTGTTAAATCTCTCATACCCCATACCAGGCAAACGCATCTCACCTTCCTGAACAGCAGTATATGGGTCACCATTCTTGAAGTTCATGAAGTACTCTGAGCCAGGCAGCCACGGATGCATCATACCCAGTTGATTTGGGATTGGGTTTATGAACTGTGTGCCTGTTCTCTCCTTTGGAATGAATCGACGTGCGATTTCAGAGAACTCTAAGTTAGCTAAGTTACCCTCAATAGGTAGAGGAGCATCACCAAGACCGCCCAGGTTAAGATCCCAGAACTGCCTAGATGACCCATATGCTGCTGCTGAACTTGTTAACCTTGGGATGTTGTCAGATAGATCTGCACTCCCTAGGCCAAGTTGTTCACGTATGGTTCCGAAGGCGAAGCCGTAAATACCGAACAACTCCTGGAACTCATGAGCCAGTTTCTTTCCTTGGTATCCAAATTCACTCGTAGGCTGAGGGTTAACTCCAGCAATAATACGAGGAGTCATAGACCCTGGGGATACAGGAATTCCATACGATCCTGGTCCGAAAGTGTTAGCCCCAGAAGAAAAGCCAACTGGCGAAACTGCACCGCGAGGTGTTACGCCACTTGCAGCAGACAACATTGCGTTGCTAGTGCTAATGGCTTCATTGACCATGTTTCGGGCAGTATTACGTGGAGATGCTGCTCCCGCATAGCGCAAGTTCATAGCAGACTGAATACCGTCACTTGCTGGACCATCCCCACCAGATGACCCCTGTGGGCGCATAGGAGCACCAGGGATATATGCGCCGTATTCTCCGACTGGAAGTATTTGACTTAGGCCGAACTCAACCTCATCCTTGTGCATCTTTACTTGTGGCTTAAGTACCTTGCCGAAGGTCATGTTCAGAGCCGTGGTAATTGGACCCCATGGCCCAGTAAAGTATTCACCAGTCACCGGGTATGGGCGCTCGTCATAATGCTTACGCTCAAACCTATATGGATCCAATGGGCGCAATGGGGAGAAATCATAACCAAAGGCTAGGCGCTCTAATGGAGATCCAAAGGTCTGATCTGTGTAGAGATGTCCAGCCTGCAATCGCCGGTACCAAGACGGCCTGTAGTATTGGATGCGACCACCCTTAAATGGTGTGTTTCCTAGAGGCCAGAATCTACCAGACCTAATGGCCACTTCACCATGCTTAAGTTGGTCTAACTTCTCCTCATAACCCATACCCCACGGCATAATACCGGAAATCGCTGCCTGTGCGTGTACGAGCCCTGTAGCGGCCTTTCCGACGAAGTATGGCGAGTACACCCTATCGCCGTATTCGTCTTTAGGATTCATAAATCCACCGATAGTACGATCAGCAGTAAGGGCTACGGTACCACCGGCCACAATCGGGAGGACCCGCTTACCAACCATACCCCTAGCGTAGAAGTCTAGAGGCCCTGAGTACTTGGTTGGGTCAATACCGATACTGGCAGCAGAGAAGTACCTGTTCATACGTTCGAACATGTGTGATACTGGAACAGATGCGCCAGAGAATGCAGCAGGATTAGACCAAGTGTTACCACCAACTACGCTAGATACTGCGCCCCATCGCTCTTGCTGCCATGCAGTTCTGAATGTCGGCACGAATACAGTGGAAGTATTGCCGAATGGATTATATTCAACTCCCTCAAACTGAGCAGGTGCTGGAGAGAATCTTCTTCTCATAGCGGCAGTAGCAGCATTGCGCCAAGGCGATCCATGCAAACCAAGTTGACCAGACGCCACCGTTCCAAGGAGATCTTTTGATGATTCTCTAGAAATCAGACCAGAAAAAACACCTAAGGCATTTTGTAGTGGGCTGTTCTCCCTTGAGTAGATGAAGAAACTCTGATTGTCGATTTGCATAGACAACAGGGCTGCGCGAGCTTCTGTGAATTCAGCCTGGCTGATTTGGCCGCGACTTCTCATCTGCCCAAGTTTGTTCATTAACTTAGGAACTTGATACTGGAACTCTCTACCGCTTCCCAAGATTCCATCTCGAATACCCAGGTAAGAGTAGAAACTTTGCCTGAATTCGTCCTGGCGTGTAGAGATTGTTGCGTTACGTGGACCCTTTACTGTTGAATCCCAGTAACTGTCAGACCCCGAATTATCTAAGTGCCTCCACAGCAGAGATCTCTGAGCGCGCCTAAGTGTTGCGCCCTCGTCTGCTGCTAATGACCTTGCGTGTCTAGCGTCTTCACGCAGAACTAAACGAGCCGCCTCTTCTAACTGTGTGGCGCTCGTTAGGTCTGATATCTTTGTTTCGCCCATCGGGCCGGGTGTAAAGGTAACTGGCTTAGACCCTGTGAATCGGTAACCGAACATACCAGATAGAGAAGAGTCTGCTTCGAATTCGCTCAGAACCTTAGTGCTTAATGCGTTTCTACGGATGGAATATCCCATCATCTGGAATGCCTTGGCTACATCCGCTTCACCATATAAGACTGACCCAGATTCGTCTACAATTCTGTTGTTTTGTAATCTGTAGATCGAACCCTTTACCTTGATCTGACCCTTAGACATAAACTCCGCCATTACAGTCGGGTTGTTGATGTCTAACTTGCGGTTAGAGAATCGCTTGATATATCCGAGGATTGAGTTGGACTGGTTGGGATTGACATCGAAGGCATTCTTCATCCGACCGTAGCGAGTGTCGTCAGAGTAACGACGCTCACCAAGATCCCCAATGGCAATACGTGTCTGGCGAGCAAAGAGACCAGAACCGCTAGTGTCGCCCGGTCTGAATAATCCCTTTATCTCGGTAGCACCTATGATTCCAGCCTTGTCTGCACCTACAGCGGTAACCCTACCTCTTGTTCCCATTCCCTTTGATCGCATCCAGACATAGAAGTCTGCGTTAGCCTGTTGCTGAGACTTCCCAATGAATGGCTGGATGGAGTTACCTGGGCCAATGTGTAGGATGGCGCGCTCACGTGCTTCTCTAACTGAGTCATACCCAAATAAGGAAAGTGGCTTGGTTTGGATAAGTGGAATCTTGAAATCGTCAGCTACCTTGTCTAAGAACCTTGTGGCCCTACGACGAAGCATGGTTGTATCTAAGATCTGTCCAGATGAACTTTGATAGACGCCCTTCATCTTGAAGAGACCCATGGTATCCGAAACTGGGTCGTTTACCGCTAGACGTGAAATGATGTTAGCAATCTGACTTTCAGATCTATCATCGGTAGCAAAGTATCCCCTGTTTAGACCCTCTGAAACCGTAAGAGCCTTTAAGCCAAAGATATTCCTTCCACCCTTGGTCCAAGGTGCGGATATATGCTTCTTGCCAACCAAGAATGCTTTAAGTTGTTCTGGGTTTCCTGGATCAAAACCTCTACGTATTAGATGTGAGTTAACCACACCTTCAGAGATTCTTCTTCCTGTTGGGTCCGCCATAGTTAGGCCAGTGGACTCTGCGGTCTTTCTGCGTAGATACTGAACCTTAGAAGCGTTCAGATCATAGAAATCTTCGTACGGCAACTTGCCATGACTCAAGAACCCACTAGCGAACTTGGGTGCGATCTTGCCTTCGACAAGATTCCACTCATGGCGAATCTTGCTGTCTAGAAGTCTCCTGTACTCCTTGTTTCTAAAGAGAACATCTACATTCTTGATCGACTTAGAGATACTACCCGCAATAGCATCACGATCGGCGGATTCGAACATGGACAGTCGATTTTTGAATGCCGCCATCCAATCTGATTCATTCTCTGGTAAGATATCACCCTTGCCGAATCCTACTCTGGCTGCGAGGTTGAATTCATCATCTGCCGAACCCGGCAAACTAAGCCGCGCCAAAGATGAGAACTTATGAGCAACTTTGTCGTTAACTCCATTGTTTCTTAGTTCTCTAGCAAGTAAACGACTGTACTCGTTGGCACTGACAATCTTATGGAATTCGCTCTGACCAAACGCTTTGTTTCCTGACCTAGCGCCACCATTGCCATAAGACTGAAGCCTGCCTGCCAACTCACTGATTGACGAAGACCCAGAACCCAACATAGCCTGAACGTTTTTCAACTTGGCTGGGTTAGTCTTATAGATTTCGTTATATCGTGAAGCACCGAGTCTTAGATACTCTGCGTAGTCGTCATACTGCTCACCAATTCTTCGGTAAGTAGATTTGGCCGCTCTGATTCCTGCACCCAAACCACGGAATGGTCCCGGTAGAGCGTTGTAGATATCAGCCATCTCACCTGGGGCACCGATGGCTGACTTATTCCTAAAAAGGAAGTCAAAGCGAGCGCGCTTTCTTGTGGCCTTGTCCATGGCTGCACCAGCCATACGCGCATCAAGTGCCTGAAGTCCGTGGCGAGTCTTGTGGAGGTAATCGGTTAGATGAAGGCCACGCTGGCGTGCCTCATTAACTGCGCTAGAAAACGCACCTGTGCTTTGAGCAGAGAACTTAACACCCGCGTTCAGAAGGTCTGTGGCGTCAGTGCCAATCTTTGTAAGCACAGTGCGCAGCATAACTGAGCCTGTCTGAAAGCGCTGCTGGCGGGGCGACAGATTAACCATGTCATCGCCGTAGGTCATAGCCTTTCGCCAAAGATGCTTTCCCGATGCTGCACCCATCTCGAATGGGGTGATCATAAAGGCAAGGTTCTTCGTGCTTTGTGTTACGAAGTCTGTGATTACATCTACTGGGTTGTACCAGTTAATATGCTTCTTATTCTCATCCGAGCCGAAGACATTATCCGTAAGTCCGCGCTGCACGAAGTATGCTGCTGGAAGTTCGTAAGGAAGGCGGCGAGCCTGCGCGACCATGCGCTGCTGGATTTCGTCACGCCATAACCATTCGTCTGGCTGCTCAAGTCCGAGGCGCTGAGCGCGTTCTTTTGCGCCCTTGGAGAAGAAGAACCCTTGTAGGGTTACTGTATCTGAACCAGATTGAATCTTCCCATCAGGCCCCTTAATGAAGAGTTTGCCTGTAGGGTTATCATCTTTTAGGGTTCTGGTAACGCCCTGCCATTCGTCAAGAATTTGCTGAGTCTTGCGAACATCTTTAATCAGGTTGGTCTGCCAGGCGACTCCGCTCTCCTGCATTTGGTAAGCAAGTTTGATTCCGCCTTTACGGATCAGGTTTCCACCGGCCACCATACCCACCATAGTGGCTGCGGACGCGGCAAAGAAGCGCATGACCGGATGTCCCCGGAACGCTTTAGCAATTACACCTGATTCGGGGTCTATGCCCTCGGTTTCACCTTCATCCCAACGAAGATGCTGACGACTGTTGACCCCGAACCCCAGGTTAAACTGAGGTCCTTGATCTCTCTGCATTGGTTACCTTAGTTCGCTCATAAGGCGAGCGGCAATTGGGTCGTCTGCGCGAACCTTTACTTTACCAAACTCATCCTTCATTTCGATAAACTCTGGCTTTTCCTGAGGTCCCTCTTCCTCTTCTCCGTGGAAGTTTAGATGTAGACCCGAGTTCTCAACGCCAACTTCTGCTTGTCGAACTTCGATGACCTTCTCGGCTAGGGCTAGTAGCTCGGCCAACTCTTCGTAAGTGAATTCATCTAATTCGTGTTTCTTATAAGAAGGCATAGCCGCGATGATGAATGCGTACATCATCTTCCTGAACTCTTTGGCTTCTTCGCGCTTCTTGTATAGAACTTCTTTAGTAAAGGTATCTCCTGGCAGGAAGCCTGATACTTGCAGGATCTCTCCTGCCAGAGTCGTAATGATACCTGCGGGAATTCTATCCAGATTTAGGTTGTAAGGATAGACAGTACATAATGATACGATGACATCTTCCGCCTCTGCCGAGTCAGATTCGCTATCGTAGATATTAGCGATTTCATCGAACTCCTTAAATGTCAGAGCACGGAAGACATATTCAACGTTCTTAATCTCTACGGAATAGATCCTCTTATATCGCTTCTTTAGTTCAATAAGAGTTTCATCTTCCATTAGAGTTGACGCACCTCTAGTGCCACGAAGCCGGATGCATCCATTACTTCCTGTGCGATGATGGTGGCCACGCCAGCCATCTCCTGAACCAACTGCTCACCGTTTAGGCTCGGGAACAGTAGACACTTTGAGGCGATATACTCTTCTTGGTACATCTGAGCCTCTGGTGCGGTTAGTTGACCTGAACTAGTAAGACGCTCCATGTCCTTGATCATTGCCCTGTACTCAAGGCGTGACATAGTGCGCCAAACATAGTGCTTGTCCATAGTTAAAGACGTAACGTATACGTCACCGAACTTTTCTTTCCATGCGAGGATGCTACCAACGGTAGGGCCAGAGGGCCACAGCTCCTCACTTGGGTCTAGGTCTTCTAGGGCTACTGGCTCCCCAAAGTCTTCGAAGTCGTCACCAGTCTCGCCTTCATCTTCGACATCGACTGGATCTGGAGTTACGATAAGATCCTCTACTTCTGGTGTCTCGTCGTCGTCTCCTGGGATAATTACATTTGGCATTGTTACCTCACATTACCTGTATTGCCAGCATCAAATATGTCTCTGGCAAAGAAACTGTACACTTCCGAACATACTGCCCCATCTGGGGTATACTCAACTTGCATTGCATTTAACTCTACGTTTTCGATGACAAACCTCATATGTGTAATGGGATCTGACACCAAACGTTCATTCTGGTCCATCATTAAGGTGTAGTCATCGTCATTGTATGCCTTCCTTAATTCGTCTGCTCTTCTAGTTGGATCTTCGACAATACTCGTAGACTGCATTCCGTAAACGCAAACAAAGTTAAAAGGCGGATGACTACTAAAGATACGCTTACTCTCCAGTGTATATGGATCTACGTTGCGATGCCAGTATTTCTCGATATTGGCTTCGTCTGTATCTAGTCCTCGTATGTGGAAGTCGTAGCCCTTTTTCTGAACCCTCGCAGCGGCAGCCTCACTGATGAGGTTCTTCATATAGTCTGTTGACTTTGTGGCGATCCTGAACTGACCGGTTACAATTCGAGTGCCGCGCATGACCGCATCATAAGTGTAACTCCAGAAACCATAGACTGGAGTCTTCTGCTGCTGAATATTGAAGGCGAAATCCATAATAGGTAACTCGCCATATTCACTACTCTCCGCGCCGTCTACGTAAACACAAACGTCTTGGCCAGAGAAGTAGTAATCATAATAAGAACTGGCTGCTAACTGGCCATTGGCGTCTTTTGACCACTTGATATCGAGGGCTGGGTCAAGTAGATGAAGTGTTTTTGGATTAGTAGTATTTCTTGCTATAGCCTCAGCAGTTCTTACCTCTGTAGCGGTAAGGCTTTGGCGAACTGTTTCTTGTCCGTCAACATCTTTCCTGAATCTAGGTGACGACATTACTGTTCTCCCGACCTAAAGATGACACCACTATTGTATAGGGAAGAACGAGCGCCCTCATATCCGTGTGGCACATATGCAGTTAGCGGCTGAATACCTCTAGCCATGAATGTATAGGTCTGCTCGGTAATCAAGTCGTCTACCGACATTGTGGTTCCTTCGTCTACAATGGTGCAGCCATAGATTTTCATCTTAGAGAATGATCCCAACTCATTTGAGAATGTGAGCACAATGTCGAATGGAGGAAGCATATCTGCTAGGCAGTAGACATTCTTCGTGGAAACCAATTCAGAGAACTGCTTCAGCCTGTAGAAGGTGTAGTAGTTGAACTGGGTGAATATCATGCTACCGGCAATAGTTCTAGAGCCTTTTACGAATCCACGTGGATTAACTCTGCCGAGCGTTCTAACAGGAGTGTTCTCTCTGTGGAGTGAGTAGGAAATCGTCTGTAGTTCGCCCAATTCCAAAGGGGTAGGCTCGTTAGGTAAGACGATAAGAGCGGCGATGTCAACACCGGCATACGATGTGTACTGATAGTTCTCTGTGATGAACTTGTTGGGATCGTTTAGGTCCGGTGATGCCACATTGTTGACTTCTGCCATGCTTGTCTCCACATATCACATAGGGTGCTGATCTATTAGTAAGACTCTTTCCAGAAATAGCAATGAGGGCCACCGAAGTGACCCTCACTACTGTAACCCTGTATTGGTTAGAGTTACGGGATGATGATGTTTGGATTGAGATCGGTCGCTGTACCTGGAGCAAAATCACTTAAAGCGTTTACTCGGTACATCGGGCCGACATCGCGTGCTACGTAGGTCATGGTCTCCTCGATGACGATGTCATCCATTGAGGCACCTGATCCTTCGTTTAGAAGTTCTACACCGTAGATCTGACGCATCGAAGCGTTACCATACTCGTTCACGAATGACACTGTGATGTTGAATGGGGGAATCTGGTCAGCGTACCAAGGTAGGCCCGAACGAACATCTAGTGCTCGCTGGTCATCGTGAGGTACGATACCACGGTTAACTAGAACATCTGAGTTATCCATGCCAGGCAGGATGTTTGATGCTCTTGTGAAGAACTTCATGTAATCCTTCTGAGTCTCCTTTGCGTTTACGATCAGATCGTAAAGTGCAGGGCGATCAAAGACGGTGAAGATCAAAGATCCAGCGATACCACGCTTGCCTCGTGAGAATGAGCGTGGGTTTGGTGAACCCATCGTATAGATTGGAGCCTTTTCACGAGTTACCGACCACGTAATGCCAGACAGGGTTCCAATGATAACGCCATTGAAGGTTGCCTGAATGTCAGCGCCCGAGTAAGTTGTGTAAGTCGCTTGGTATCTATCGTAAAGAGGATCTGTTTCAGCCATTAAAAGTCACTCCTCCTATTAGAGTTGAACTGAGACGCTAACTTCGATATTGCGTAGTTCGAATGCTGGCGTTAGGATGAGATCGATAACGGCCTTATTCTCGGCTCCAATATATGAAACCGTGAAGTCGCTGGCCAATAGTGCTCCTGCTAACTGCATTGAACGTAGTCCAGACGTGATCTGTGTCTCAAGGGCGTTTCGTGCCTGGATGCTTGATGCCTCACCAACGAATGGCTGAGCAACAGTTCTGACGAGTCCAATTGCATCGAAGGCAATTCGAAGAGTCGTTAGACGCTTGAAGTCCGATGTGGTTGGGCTGTAGGTCTGGGCGTCAACCCAGATTGGGTTCCTGTTGAAATCTACAGCAACTGGAACGACACCCTTGTCAACTAGGTTGGACTGCTGTGTGCGAGTTGGGCTATAGCGCAACTTCTCCACGCGGTAGATAACCTTGTTGGTTGGTGCTGAGAATGCTGGAAGACTTGCTACAGCACCTGCGTAGTATGCCGCACCATTTGAGTATCCGAACTCATCTGAATATCCAAGAGGCTTGATTTCGGCAGCCACAACTGAGACGTAGATACCGTTAGTCATTGATGCTCTTGAGTAGAGGTTTGACAGGGCTAGGTGAGTTGACACCTGGCTGGGGGTCATTGCCTCAGTTGAGCCTGTGTAAGGCTTGATTCCCATGACAGCGAAGCATGGGGTGGCGTTAGCGGTGATGTCTGCAATCTTTGCTGCGACCTTGTAGGCCCATGAGTTGGTGCTAGCTGCATTGTCAGCGTGGAAGCCCAACTCTGCGTTGGTAACCGTTGCCCCATCGTCCTCGTATTCACTTGGATGACCACCGCGACCCCAAGGTACGATGATATCAGCCTGTGCAGTCTCAACTGCCTCCCACAGAGTATCCCAAAGGCTCACGCCAGAGTTTGCTGCGGTGAAGGTAGCAGATGAAATTGTACCTGCGCTATGGTTGAACGCTGTATCTGAAGGAAGAGCAACTAGAGTGATTCTCTGTGCTCCACCGGTTGCTAATTCCACATAGGCCCTGTGCAGCATTGACCCTTCACCGAAGATATCAATGACATCTTCTTCGCTAGTAGCGTTGTATGGATCTAAATCGGCTACGTCGCCTTCACCATCGTCAGTATCTCTGGTGCCGATAGCTAGAACGCGAGGTCCTAAAGGAATGTTTGTTCTGTTAAGGATAGTGAACCCATCCTTGATTCTTGTATTGACTCCAGGGAGTGACAACTTAACCTCCAAAGTAATGTGTTTATCTAAGCTATAGATACACCAGGTCAAACTCAATAGTAACCTGAAAATTATACAAGTTTAGTTTTGACAAGGCGTGGCCCGGAGTGGTAAAGACTAAACTTCTACACAAGGTAGTAGTACCTAGGAGGGGATCATTCCACCTTTAATACCAGGATGGAGTTGCCGAGTACGTGTCGGTCAGATTGGCTACAATCGGCGTAGCACCGTCGTCTGGGGGAGCCATTCCTAAAGTCTGGCCATTTAGATATAGGCGCAGATCAATAATGATCTCTGTAAGCCTTCCTTGTGGGATCAGGCGGATCTTCTCTTCCGTCATCTGATAGGCCACAGTCCTAGTCAAAAAGTCCTGTCCATGATCTTTTACATCGTTGTCGGGCATTCGTCTTGAGTAGAAGAACTCGGATACACCCATCTCCTTGAAGATTGGAGTGCTCTCAAGCATGAAATTCTCGAATGCCTCTATAGCCATGTCTGCACGGAAGGGGTCGTCTCTGTCAATGATGGTGAAGGTTACGATATTGACGAACCTCTGGGCTTCTACCCTGTAGGCATTTCCGTCTATAATGACTTCTTCTCTAATTCTAGGCTTTGGCTCACTAGCGTGAGACTTCCTAACCTCTAACTTGTGAACGATGGCTGTATTGAATAGCGAATCGTTCACCACATCACTTGTAAAGATTGGTGAGTTTGCGTGGTACATCGGAACATCAGGATGACCCTGGTCCCATAGGTAGCGAACCATCTCAAGAAACTCGATATAGGTGATATTGGCTTTCGCCTTTGATCTGGGCTGCGGATATCCGCTCTCTCTAATCATTAGACTCCTGGTCCTACTTCTACTCCAAAGGAGATTTCTCTTACGCCCATATATGGACTTAATGAAACCTCAACTAATACACGCCCCTTCTCTAAGGGGTCTTTGATCATATTCAGTTTGTAATCGCGGATATAGTTATTGCGGACCATCGAATTCATGAAATCCTTTACCTCACGATTAAACTGAGGATAGTTAACCGTACCGATCGCAGCCCTACCTAGGGCTCGAATATGTTGGATGGTGACGTTTACAATTCTAATATTACTTACTGACCAGAAGTCAGAACCGTCTGGGGTTAAGGTGTTATCAGTCGCCATAACAATCTGGAATGGCGTTCCCCTCTTTGCTTTCGGAGTGCGAATTGCGGGGTTTACCTTAGCGTTACATAAGGATGATATCTCTGCCTTGGTTAGATCCCTACCTACTAGGCTCGCCGTATATGGCAACCGCGAGTATGTGAATCCCTTGTTGACTTCTTTCGAAGCTAAGATCCCTGCAACGCAGGTGGCAACCGACCCAGTATAAGAGAATGGCATTTGGGGTAGTAAGTTTACTCCCTCGCCAGCACAAATGACTACAAACTTTCCTGAGTCAGTATAGTCATTTAGACGTACATCATTAGCCATAGCCTCGATGTCGTCAGTTGTCCAATTATCGATTCTTGTGCCTATGAATCCGATACGTGGATTGCCAGTGTTGCTCATTGCGTCTAAGCAGTGATCTGCCAACTGCGTTAAGAAGTCTACGTCGTGAGCATCATAAAATGGTGCTTCTAGCGGGACGAGTAACTCTACCAAATCCCACTGACGTAGTTCCTCATATGTTGCCTCTAGGCGATCATAGTATTTCTCATAGAAATTCTTATCGTCCCACTCTGCTCTGGGTGTGGTTCGTGCGGCTAGGTCTGACACGTATTCGCGCATTGGTGCTGCGGCCACTAACCAGATGTCCCTAGCACCAAGGTTGTAAATCTCAAGAAGGGCACGGACGAGTGGAGACTCAGTATCGGCACCCATCCTATTGATAGCCTCTTGCATGTTAACAACCTGGTATGGGTCGTTGATTCCCATTCCGTCAGCATGACCGACTAAGAAGATTCGATCTGTCTCACCAAAGCCAAGATCCGTGTAGCGGAAGTTTTCCTTTATCACACCGTATCTACGTGGTGCGTCCAAAAGAGTAGACGCCTCTGGGTCTTCTTCGCTTATCTGGATCTCGTCATATTCGTAGGTGGTTTCGCCATCAATGACTGCGGTCCACTTACCTGTGTAAATCCCAGGTGTCGCATAAGTAGGAACTTCGTAGTCGTACTGATAGCGACCTAAAGAGAGGCGGGTAATATCACCAGAAGAATAACTGAAGATATTGGTTACCGACTGTGACGCATTTCGGATGATCTGAAACTGGACACTGGTTGGGTCAGTAAGTGCACCATCACTATCATAAAATGATTTAGTAAAGGAGTGAGTATCTCCCAGAATTACAGTATCCATATTTACATCTCACTTATTCTAGGGTTGCCCCTACAGTCCAATACTCAACACGACCACCTACGCCACGATTTGGAATAGCGTAGTCAATCGTAAAAACACGTGCAGTCTTATCTGCTACTTCACCTTCATAGATTCGGTCACCAGACGATGGGTTAGCATCCCACCTGAAATAGAATACCATATCCGCGCTATGGGTGACGCCTGGCATCTGTTCGTTGGCGACTATTGGTAGCGACCCGCTACCGGGGTACATAGACCTGACGGTATGGCGCTCTAATACGTTCGCAAACTTCTTAGTAGTAGCCTCTGTCTTTTCGATTCTTCTCTGGAGGAGAACGTCGTGGCCATACTTCTTTAGGATTGCATCCATAGATTTCCGTGCGTCCATTAAAACCTCTTTAGTTTACGATGAGGTATTGGGTTAGCCCAGTTGGCTGACTTGACTACACCTATCATGCCCGTGTTTGCTGACACTAACTCATTCCTAAGAGCGTATGCCAACTCACACCATGTGGTGGCGTTACCGCGAGTAATCTTGCTCTTAGCATAGTTTCTATTCGTAACGGATAGGTCACCTAACCTGAATGACATTTCATCAGCAGGGGATAACTCATAAGTCTTACTCAGGGTGCACGACACTGCTGCACGCACGTAGTCGAATACTAGAAGGGGAATATCCTCTTCCTCTAAATCATCGTCCAGATCGAGTAGGCTCTTTGCCTCGGTTGAGTAAATAAAGATTTGCTCTGCGATGTCAATTAGTGGAGCCTCAGGAAATGAGACTGCGATTTCTTCAGCGGAGATATACATTGGGCTTAGGCCAGACGCAAAACTGAGAATAACGTCTTCGCTAAGTGAATTAGTCGTAGTAGATGAACTCGATGACCCAACTGTGAAGGATTGGTCAATGATGTCGGTGCTTCCGTCTGAGAACTCGCCAGTCATGCGAAGGATGAAGTCACCCTCTTCTGTGGGCGTCCAGTCTACATAATACTCTGCTGTGTCGTCACCAGATTCAACGTCAAGGCTTGTCTCTTCATCTGTGTCTACGTTTATGACGACGGCTGTGACTGTATCTGGATCTTCAGGATCGGCGTCACCACCCTCCGACCATTCTCGGAAGGTTACCGTCATTCTGATCGTATCATTTACATATGCTGTTGACATTTTGCCTCAGATCTGGGGTTTATGGGTCTATCCGTATGGATTTGTCAGACGATCTAGAAATGACGCTACCTTCTCCTGATCGACCAGACATCCTTATGTCTGAACTGCGACGAGATACTGAAGTGCTAGATGACTTACCCGTGTCAGCCTCCGTTATCACTTCAATAGTACTGTTTCTTCTTAGGATAACTATTGTGCTAGAAACAGTCTTGATCAGTACTGTGGGTGCGTTTGCCTGTGCAGTTCCAGAGGCTGCTGTAGCCTGAACTTCCACAAGACGCTGTGTGGTTATCGTTGGAGCGTTTGATGCAGAAGTTCCAGTAGCAGTAGGAGATGAGATGCTCGTAGATGTTACCGCTGTAACTACTGGCTCATATGCGACTGCTGTTCCAGAAATAACTGGGGCTTCTATGGTCGCAGATCTAGTTATCGAAACTACAGGAGTGTGAGCGGCAGAAGTTGCGCTCGACACAGGGGCAGATACACTGCACGATCTAGTTGCCGAGACAACGGGAGTGTGTAGAGTTGCCGTTCCGGTTGACTCAGGCGGTAATAGTGTTACCGACCTTACGACTGATACAGTTGGAGATAACGCCTGCCCGGATGCCTCTGCTGCGGGAGAACTTATGGTCGTGCTCCGCTGCGTCGTTATAGTTGGTACGCTAGATTGTCCAGTCGCGGTCGAGTTGAGTGCTTGGACTGAAACGTTCTTAACAGCCGAGACTGTAGACTCATGAGACTGAGCAGTTCCAGTTGCTGTAGTGACAGAAATAGATACGCTAATAGAGATACTAGGCGCACTTACTTCAGTAGTTCCCGTAGATGTAGGAACGCTTACTGAAACATTTCTTACTGCCGAAATTGTAGGATTGTTTGACTGACCCGTAGCCGTAGAGGTTGGGGCGGATACTGAAGTATTCTTTACTGCTGTAATTGTGGGTGCACTAGCCTCTGCACTGCCGGTAGCCGGGGGTGCGTTGATCTGTACAGAAGATCCAGAAACAACCGTAATCGTAGGAGCATATGCTTGAGCAGATCCGGTAGCAATTTCTCCGATTACCAATGGGGCAGCAAAGATCCAACCCGTGTTGTTAGATACGTTAGTGGAGTTCGTTGCGTAGAACTTAGCTCCACCTGTCGCCGTACAATCCCGCATCGATACATAATCAGCTACAACTCTATGTCCTGAGCACGACAGCGTGAACGCTGAACCAGCCGCAGTGGTGTTGATGGTCAACAGGTTCCCAGAGGTTCCGCTGATAGACATATTGTTGGCTGTGATCGTCTGTCCCGCCGTAACGGTGAGAGTTCTCAATCCGGCTGGATTAAGATCGAAGTTGTTGAATGTTGCACCAACAGTTATAAAAATAGTGAATGTACCACCGCCAGTATGTTCAAAATCGTTGTAGGTATGTCCGCCAAAAGATAGCGTTTTGTTTCCGCTGCCGTTATTCGTTACAGCAATTGTTGATGTTTCAGCATTGATCGTTAATCCTGTGGCTGCTGTGTTCCAGATCGTTGTAGCGCCGCTCTGACCGTGAACGGTCCACGTTCCGCTACCCATGTTGAGGGTTCTGGTCGATGTGCTTCCTGCTGAGAGTCCACCTACTCTTACATCGAAATCATTGGCGTCAAAATTTCCACTGTTGTATTGCAGAAGACCTTGACCTGTAGCGCTGAAATCCATATCTCCCAACAGGGTGAAGGTTGCGTCCTGACTTCCCTCTACTCTCACATTTCCTTGTTGAATGTTGCTGGTGGGAGGATAGATGGTGACAGAACTTCTGGCAGCAAAGATAAATGGAGTCCAGTTGGCGGTAGAGTTCCACATCATGTATCGCATATCGCAATTGCCCATATAGTAAACTTCCCAGCCAGCAGCAGGTCTGTTCCAGAAGAGTCTGGCCGCACCCGTATATGATGACATGTCGAAATTGCGGCAGAAGAACATGGTATTTGGAGAGATACCTTTGTTTGTACTTCCGCTGAATGAGTTGTCGTCAAAGACAATATCGTCGTGGGCAAGGGGGATATCTGTTCCGGCTGATCCGCCAGAGGTCAGTGACCAGTTTGAGACGGTGTTTGAAGCCTGCGATGTTGTGGACGTGTTGATCCAGTAATAGGTACGTGACGCTGGAAAAGTGATTCCACTGTTCCCTAGAGCATCGCCCACTCTACTGCTAGACAGATTCCATGACGCTGAGCCTGCTCCTACAATATCACGTAAATTCACATTGTTTATTGAAACAGTACCATTGCAGATAATACTTCTTTGTGTTGATAGAGTGTCGCTTTTAACGTTGATAGGCCAACTAACACTACCGCCAGACATCGTTAGAGTACCGTTGACTGTGATATCTGAGGTTAGGTTTACAACCTCTTGTTCACTTACCGCATGACCAGTAATAGTTAAATTGTTACATGTAAAACTACCAATATTTGCTAAATTGCAATCAATCTCTAGGTTATAGATCGTAAGTCCACTAAATCCAACAGTACGAGTTACCCCAGCAGTATTGGAGACAATAGATGTTGCAGTGCCAGCGGTTAATGTCATACCGGTTGCGCCTACGTTAATAGTTCCTGATCCATAAAAGCGCCAGGTACCGCTACCCATATTGATTGCTCGGGTCTGAACACCAGCAGCAGAAACGTTTCCACCGCCGCCATTGAGGACACCAACAGTGACATCGTAGATGCTAGAATTAAATGTACCCCTTGTGAGAGTGAGTGTACCAGTTACGGTTACAGCAGAATTTAGAATATAACTAGATGATGTACCAGCACTGTTGTTACTTAGGTTAACAACGCTTTTACCAGCAAAGTCTAATGTTTGTTGTGTGGCGCTAGTTGACTGAATGCTGACGGTGTTTGAGCCACCCCAAGTTAGGGTCATTCCGGATGAGAATTTAAGGGCAATGTTACTTGCCCCTGGCGTAGACGTACCAATGATCCAACCGATAGAACCAGAGGTAGAAATCGTTCCTGCAAAACCTGTGCAGTTAATTGATCGCATGTTGGCAGTAGCGCTAATAGTCGTTGTTCCGGTACCACTATTAGCATCGAAGAAAACATCATCTGCCACTGTAGGTACAGACTGGTTGTTAGCCCCGCCCGAAGTCGAAGCCCAATTCGTAGGCCCTGTTGCGTTCCATGCGTTTGATGAGCCTCCACCAACCCAATATCTATTAGCCATCTATATCATATCCTAAGTGAACAAAGAAATCTCGTTCTGCACCCGGCCCAACACTAAGAAAGCCACAAGTGCAGATACGACAAATTTGACCGTCCACTGTGTAGCCGGTCAAATCCTGTCGATAATGCACATCTTCCTGTGGCTCTAAGTCGCTCAAGAGGTGCCTCCGTTATGAGACTGTGAAGGTAAAGATCCCGTTCGCGTGCCAAGTAATTACAAAGTTGCCCGAAGAAGACACTTCGTCCTGACCAAAGTCTACATATGCAATCAAGGGCTTAGTAGCCGCAGTTGCTGGAGTGTCATCGTATATGACAGCATATCTAGCGGTAATAGTCGAGGTGGACCATGTTACGTCGTCAGCATCAAATGTAAAGGTGTTCGAACCTGCCGTGTAGGTAAGGCTCTTGCTTGCAAGAGTTGCACCGCCTGCCGTGTAGTTTGTTCCAGTTACCTCATTGGCGCTTACGTCATTCCAATAGTCGTGGGCGTCCTGGTCTGGAGTGTATGAAGAGGTCAGAAGCGCCACCTTAATGGTGTCACTGTCTAGATCGATCTCCTTGTTGAAGGCTGATAGTATCGCCTTGCCGTATAGTTTTGCTGTGACAGCCATTATGTCTCCTAGTTAGAAACTTCTTGTGAGATGATAATCCGATACTTGTATCCTTCTTCGAAATAATCCGAGCCTGTAGTTGCGTAGACTGGAGTATCATCCAGAGAAGGAAAATCGACGTAGACCCAAGGCTTTGTCGAATGCTTAGAAACTCTTACATCAAGAGTCTCCCAGCGAATAGGTGTTCTCTGAATCTTCTTGCGCTGCGCCTTGAAATAGGTTGAGTTAATGAACTCGGCAGAAGGGTCTTCTGAGAACTTAAGGGTCATACGTCCTTTGTTGTGGTCTGTGTCAAGTAAGTATTCACCGTGCTTTGGGTCACTACCAGTGAATGCAAACGAATCAGATCCAGCAGGATTGACCGTGTATGGGGAGGTGAAGATCTCAGTCTTTATAGAATGATCCTCGACCATTACCGGAGTCTCGGTAGTTGGCACCTCAGATTCGTCAGGCGTTACGCTCTCGCCTATTGTGAATGTTACTGATTCGTCTGGAATGGTGTTGCCAGCAGAATCTACTAATCCAGTGACTGTCAGTCGGTAGTCAGTATTGGCCTCTAACTTACCTTCGTTCCAGACAAGGACTAAAACTCGTGAGATAGAACCGTAATCTGTTTGCAGATTGATTGTTTCAAACGGGTCTGAGATTGTAGTCGGTGTTGCGCCCGAGATGTCTTCGACTTCAAAGGCTGCGTTAACTAGACTCGTGATCTTTGGTGTCCTGGAGAACTTCAAAGTCACTGTCGTAACAGTGATCTTGTACTCTTGGATTAAAGTTGAATACGCCACGAAGTACCCCTTCACTAACCGGTCAGGTATATAGTAAAAGGGGAGTCGGTTGTTACACCAACTCCCCTCTCAGTTAGTCCCCGTTAGAGGGCTTAGGTTATGCCATCTCGTTGGTGACCTGAACATCGTAGTTGCGTGCTAGGCGTACGCCCTTGGCAACCGTGATGCCCTCGCCGTCTCCAAGAGCGACGATATCGTAGCGTTCCTTCATCTTTAGTGAACGGATGTCACGTGTTGGGTCATTCCACTCGTCAGTTGACAGATCGTCCTTGACTAGAAGAACTCCAACCTCGCTGCGGTCGATCAGGAAGACATCTGACTTCGCTGGGGTCCCGCCGCTCTTAGCGGTGAAGGATACGAATGGTGAAACGATTACGTTCAGACCGAGAGGAGCAGTGCTGTTTACAGCGCCTTCCTTTGAGCCTGGCTTGAAGTTCCAAGCACCACCGTAGTTAGCGCCACCTGCGTGGAATACGCTGTCCTTGAGGAACAGGCTCCACATAAGTGGGTGGAGGATGAAGTCGGTTGGGACGTGGTTCTCTGCCATTAGAGCAGCAGCCATGTCGACTACGTCATCCCAAGTTAGGGTTAGGTTAGCGGCACCATTGATATCGCGACCAGTGGTGTCATCACCTGTACCATCGTTGTTGAATACAATCGTAGCGGCTTCGCCAAAGACATCAAGAGCAATCTGCTCCTTCAGACGGGCCATGGCACGACCGGCTGCACGTACGTGTAGTCCGACGATGTCCCATAGTGAGTCAGCGATAACTTCCTCTGTGAAGGCGACCTTCACACCCTTCTTTGAGACCTTACCCTCGATCTGCTCAGCGAATGCTAGAGCCTGCTCTGGGTATTCCTGACCTTCAGGAATCTCTGCGGCCTGGATTGCATTGATAGCAGGGAACTGTAACGAACGACCCTTCCCAAGACGAACAGTCGAAAGGAGAGGAGTTACGAGCGCCTGTGGTTCTGCTGCTTCCTTAAGGGTACGTGAAATAACCTTAGGGAACAGGATTGGGGCATCTGGAGAAGCGAATGCTTCCTTGATAGTAACCCGGTGGTTGTCATCTAAGTAGCCATCTTCTGCTAGGGCATTCTGCCATGCTGGCAGATCCGCTAGTAACTCGGCAATTTCTTTGCTCATCTTAGGAATTATCCTCCTGTTAAATTATTCTTAAAGAATTAGGTTTGCGCGGATTGCGCCGACAGCCAAGTCAACATCGAGGTTGGCGCGGATGCCTAGCTTTCCACTGTACGGACCAGTCTTGGTCAACTCGTATACATGCTTTAGTGCGCCTGGGTCAGCAGGAAGCTGCATGTATGAAAGTAGACCATCGTCGTAGTTGGTTGCGAAGTACTCGACCTCGATAACCTTGGCTACGTTTAGGTGTGCATCAGTTCCAGGGGCTGCTGCGCGAACTGGACGGCCCATGTGATCAGCGCGAAGGATGTCTCCAACCTTAACACCGTCGTTTAGGCCCTGAACCATTGGCCACTCTACGTAACCGTGGGTGATCCAGCCTGCGCCCTGTGAGGTACCCTTATCGAACATGCGATACAGGTCGTACTGAGCGCAACCAATTGGTGTTGACTTAGCAGGAACGATAACTACATCCTCATCGCCAGTGACGTTGGTTGGAGTAGCGCCTGAATCGTAGTCAACTAGATCTGCATCGCCCCATACCTGGTTTGATGAAGTTCCGTTAGCAGGAACCAAACGAGTGTCATCAGTTGAAATCTGGATGGCACTTAGGATGGTACCCTTAGTCATTACGACCTCGAAACGATCGTCGTAATCTGAGTGATTCGTGTAAAGAGTTGGAAGACCCTCGTGTGGGTGCGCCCAAACTGCGGGAGCGATACCCTCTGAAACCACGAAACGGCCTGAACCCTGCTTGCCGAATACCTTGCGGAATGTTGCCTTTGACATACTAATAGTCTCCTATAGTTTTAGAATTGTAGGGAAGTTCTACCCATTAGAGCGTCGACAAGGATATCCTCAGCGACGGCCTTTGGATCAGCCGAACTCTCGCTCTCTTCAGAGTCGATAGTAACGACCTGCTCCTCGTCACCAACAACTTCGGATTGCTCCTCCATGTCGATTTCGGGAGTTACTGGAGTTGAACGCTTTGTTGGAGCCACTGAAGCAAAATCACGGATTGAATCTGCAAGTGACTGAGGCGTACGAGTTACGTGCTCCTCGATTGCAGTCTTACGGTCTGTTGCTTCGATAACTCCTGCCGCAATCTTTGCATCTACAGCCTGCTCAGCGAGCTTCTTGTGTAGTGCCTTCTTTAGGCGGGCATTCTCTTCCTTCAGAGCCTCTACTTCTGACTTCAACTCTTCCACAAGTGGCTCAGTGACGGATTCTTCCTCTTCACTGAGTTCTGCGTCGTCAGTCTGCTCTTCGGTTTCGGTCTCTGATTCCGCTACCTCTTCTGACTCGTCAGTTGACTCGTCATCTGATTCACGGCTAACTGGTGCTCCTTCGGAAGTGTCAGGATCAACGTCTTTGTTACCTGGGGTTTCTTGCCCCTCAGGTCGTTCTCCCTCTTCTACTTCCTCGGACTCGTCAGTTGACTCTTCCTCTGTAACCTCTGCGGTCTCTTCGGTTTCATCATCTGACTCGGCTGTCTCTTCAGCCTCTTCTGCTACAGGGGTCTCTTCATCCTCTAGTCCTTCGACTACAGAAAGAATGTCATCCTGCACATCTGTATTGGCGTTTGCCATTGAGGTCTCCTCGGCTAAATCATCAGCATCTGATGAACTAGTATTATCGATATCGGCTTTTACACCTTTTTCTGCTTCTTCTATAGCTAAAGCTGACAAAAATGCTCCCTTGAGTTTTAGATACAGGGGAGTTGCTTCTTTCTTCTTCATATTAGCCAGCGAATCCACAGTACCGGACTCTGTATACTCCACGATTCCTTCACGCCTCATATCTAGTGCAAAGAAGTGTGCTTGTGAAGATACATCTTCTGCCTCAGCCTCCGAAGCGGTGAGGATTGATCTTACAGAAGAATGACTATCTGCTGGAACGTTTACAAATGAGTATTCCTTGAAGCCGATCTTACGCATGTCCATGTGAGCGATCTTGCCACGATATGACTTGCCGCGCCTATGTGCACAAGGTAGTCCCGTTCCTTCGTACGATGCCCAGTCCTTATTGCAGATATTGCAAACTGCCTCTTCGGCTTTGCCACCTACAGATCCAGTGAGGTATCTTTTGTCCTTTACCTTCTGGATTGCTTCTGGTGATGTAATTGCTACCTGAAGCATAACGAACGGGCGACCGTCTGATTCCTTTGCCATACGGGCACCGATGACTCTACCTAGAGGCTCAGTGTGAACGTCGTGGTTCAGGATGATTGGCTTCTCGTAGGGAGTCGTCCAAGAGGGGAGTGATGCTTCTAACTCTGCCTCAGAGTAATGGTTGTAGTTTGAGGTTGTGCCCTCGTGAATAGCAGCGATCTCAATGATCAATCCGTGGCTCTCTGTGAACTCTGAATTTGAGAACTTTGAAAGGCTCTCTTCCACATCAGGTAAGGCCAACGTAAGTGTTTCTGAAAAATCGAATGCCATGTATCACACTCCATAAAGATAGGACGCCCTCGACGGGGCTACGTAAAATATAGTAACCAGTGACCATTCTGAGTCACATTTTTACATGTTTAACTAGGCGCGCGGATCGCCCTCGCGCTTATACTCATTCAGCATCCACTTATGCATGATGTGTGGAGTGTAGAGATTTGTAGCACAGTAGAGTTTGAATCCATGCCTAGTGCATTCGGCTGACCATCCCAAGTCTTCACCCTTAGGGTGCCATTCATACCTGACAGATTTGAAGACCTGTGGTGTCATCATTTTGGATGCCATGATGATATCTGCCTGAATGACAGATCCAATGTCATATCCATTTGGGTCACGGCGGGCGTTTCCTCCGACTTCGTTAACCCAACTCATAATACTAGGAAACGCAGTGCCCCTTGGGGTCATATATGCCAGGGTAGACACTGCGTCTCTAGTGTGCGTTAATTCAACTAAAGTAGATATAGTGTTAGGATCCCGAAGTAGTATGTCTGAATCTAAGGAAAAGTAGCGATCAGGATTGATGCAGTTTACTCTCTCCAGAAGGGAGTTTCGGAAGTTGACCATTTTATGGTACTTGGCCCAATTCCAGATTCTCTTATCTTCTGGGTGGTGGTCGTGCTTTTCGCCGCCGTCTTCTCTTACATCAAAGCAGAATACTTCTGGATGTTTTGCGTGCCATTCAAATAGTGCGTTATGTGTAGCCTTATCGTTTGGCCCTAATTCAAAGATAAATCCTAAATCAGAAAGGTCATAGTTCTGGTTCTCGATTGCGGCAAACCAATCGGGCAATATCCACTCCCTCTTATACACCGGACAACCTATTAGAACCTTAACCATGACCTTCCCCATAAACTAACCTTCTCCAGTATCGAATGTGGAGAAGTATTGCCTACAGTTTACGAACGCCTCGGTATCTGTAAACTGCGCTTCTTGGATTATCCCACGTCAACTCATAAACATGAGACTCCATTCCCTCTTCGGGGAGAGCGGCCATAACAGGGAAACCTAATATGTCCGCTAAAATGAATTTCTCAGTGATAGGAATAATGTAGTACTCTGGCGGCGTAATCGATTGATACGCTTGATCGCCGTCTCTGGGTCCTCCCCAGAATGATAAGGTAATTAACTTACTCCCCGCTGTCTCCATCTTCCTCTTCCACCTCCGGTGCGGGCTTCTTGCGAGTAGCCTTCGGCGCTGGTGTTGGTTCTGGCTCTGGAGTAGGCTCGGGTTCTGGAGTTGGATCTTCTACAGGTTCAGCCTGCTGATTAAGTAGTTGATCAAATAGAACAACTGCATACTCCATAGCAAGGCGTGTCTGCCCATTTCTTACCGCTCGACGGAACTCGCCGTAAGCATCTTGTACATTCAACTCGTAGGGAATACCCTTAGTTGATACTTCGCGGAACTTGCGCTCCCTGATTACATTTGACATTCTTACTCCTTATTGTCACCTTCTAAGTCTACACCATCACTTAGAAGTGACTCAACTTCTGTTAGCCAGTCTTCGTCTAGGTCGTGGCGAATATCGGGAGAGGTTCTCCTACCATGTTGGTTAGATGGCCTAATGATATTGCCTGCGCCTCTACGTAGGTTTTTCGGATTCGGTCTCCCACCTGTGGAAGACTTCTGTGTATCTGCTTTAGCGGCTGCCGGTGTAGTGTCAACCAACTTAGGTGCGCCCGGAGTTCCGGCTGCTGTCTTTGTCTGCGTAATTGTGTCTGGAGTCATACGAGCCATGAGTGCCGCAGCCGTCTTTGACTCATCCAGTTCAGGACTCTTCTTAAGAGCAAGGCGCGCCTCATCGCTTGTGGTGAGGTTGCTGTTGTACTTCTGCATCTCGTGAGTTTCTTTCTTGACCTGCGTGTCAACGTCAATCTCATTAAACGCAAAGTAGCAACGATCTGACTCGGTTACCATAGGGTTAGACATCGGATCAAAGCCACCCTCAATAAGAAGTTCGTTGAAGATAGTTCTACGGATCTCATCAGCCAAGTATGTCTGGTAGGTCTTTACCTTGTCGTATAGGGCGATATCTAAACGGTCGGTAGCCTCACGGTTACCACCTTCTGACATACCCAAGTGATGAGGATATAAACCTAGACCGTTAGCAACTCTGTGCTTCCAGTGTGTTAGGTATGGCCCAGCATCGAGCGCCTTACCTTCTGATCCAATTACGTCAACGTCGTGACGATGAGGTAGAACGATGCCGCCTTCTACACGAAGGCTCTCGATTTCAAACGCAGCCTTTTCTAGCTCTGCCTGTGTTGCTGGGTGCTCATCTGTACCGATCATATACTTGTACAGCGGCGCAAGTTCGCGGTGAACTAGGTTGATCGAATCTTCTTCAATCTGACGCAAAGAAATAACATCATCAAGAGCAGAGATAACGAATGGAGTACCGAATGCCCTACCTGGCTTCTTGTCCCAATGTAGATGGATTACATCGTTAGCATTCCATACCGGCCCTCTGCCACCATCATTGCCCCATCCAGCATCATCTAGTCGTTGCCTGTACCAGCGCGGCTTGTTGTGCTTATCTCGCAGGATCTCTACACGTTCTGTTGGAATGACGTAATATCCCACAATGGGGCTCTTGCCCTCCGGTGTATAGAGTGGGCCTGGGAAGAATTCTCTGAGTGAGTCGTTTCTCGCCTTGGCAATGAAGACGTTTGAGTACTTGACTAGTTGGTCTGCTACCTCAACTAAGAATGATTGGAATGAGCGATTCATGGCTACTTCTAGGTAGTCAATCCTCTGCCATAGATAATTCTCAGCCTCTGGGTTTTCGCTGACGATATCCCAGCCTTCTTTCCACAAGAGTTCTTGGTATTTTGAGAATGCTTGACGAACATATGAGTCGGTGTCAATTGCGGCGGTAATTTTGTCAAACTCGTAAGGAGATGTCTCGAACGTCGCACGCTGTGAAAGACTCGATGGTAACCCCTGGAACCCCAGAGCCAACGCACCGACCTTAAATACCTTACCTAAAGCCTTCTGATGCTCAGGTGGAAGAACTTGGGCTGGCTTTTTTATAGGTTTGGGTGCTGGCTTAGGTGCCGCCAAAAAGGGGAAATAGTCTCTAATTGCCATAAGGTGTATACTCCTATATAAAAAGGGTCACTCACTGTAATAGTAAGCGACCCATAGACATAACCGTATTTATATAGGTTAGACGAAGTCAGATGCTGTGGCTGGTTCCTTAACATCTGCCGACTCAGCCTTGAGAGCCTCTAGTTCGTCTGTTACTTCCTTAAGACGCCTAGCGAGGCTTTCCGCCTGATGCTCTAGCAGGATGTTGGTGGAAGTAAGTTCCCCTACCCTAGCCTGGAACCTAGCCAGTAAGCGATTGATCTCTTCGATGTCAACGTTATTCGGTTGGGACATCTTCGCTTGCTCCATTGTTTAAGATGTGGGTCTTGGCGTACTCTAGCCAAAAGACCAACTCGAAAGGATCGCAATCCGTCTGGATGTCGAAGTCGTCCTCTCTGATTGTAATTGCAATTTTCTTTTCCAATTTTACCTCACATGTGATTTTAACTCTATAAGTATACTACTCGCCTTGAAGTGCTGCAACCTGCTCCTGGAGTTCTTGAACAGCTTTAACTAGCAAAGTAACTATAATATTATAAGCTATTCCTTCGGGCTGGCCTTGATTATCTAGAGATACAGATTCTGGAATTGCATCAAACATCTCTTCGGCAATGAATCCGATATCTTCTCTTTGCTGCGAGATCCATCTAAAACGAGTAGGATTGAGTTCGGCTATCTTACTTAGCGCACTGTATTCAATGGGGCGTAGGTCTTCCTTCCACCTGATAGATGATCCGTTTGTGTAAGTCCCGCCGATAAGATTGGCGTAGTCACCTGTATCGTAATTAATGAACTGAACTCGGTTATCATCCGAAGAACCCTCATCGATAATAATCAAGGTATTAGTTTCTGTGCCATCCGAATCGGCCTGTAGGGCTATTCCTGCAATTTGTCCAGTGCCCCTCGCTTGCACCGGTAGGTTAGTGGGGCTAGCGTTTCCGGTGCTGATGCTTCCTGTAGAAGCGATCAGTTCGTCACATGTAACATCGCCACTAGCCGTAATTGTCCCGATGTTGACAAGGTTCCTAGAACTATCAACGATCTGAGTACCGTTAAGTTGATATTGGGAAGTGGCGTTAACTGTCGAAGGAGAGAATGTTCCTGTGGTTAGGGTGCCCGGAATGTCAACTGTGCCACCTGCACTAATGGTCAACCTATTCGATCCGGCGACTTCCATGAAGATATCCGAGTCCGCCTGGATATACATATCTCCACCAGTAGTGGTGTAGATGGTTCCCTCAGTATCAGAACCCGCAAGATCGTACCACTTGATCTTGTTGCTGTTTCCGGTTCCTACGATAAGTTTGATGCCAGTGCTAGCATCAATGACGACAGTACCTGCTGAGGCGGTCAGTGTTCCGGACACTGTAAACGAACCCGTGATGTTAGCGTCAGTGGCCGTCAAAGCTCCAGCAGGTGTGACCTGAAAAACAGTCCCTGATCCAGTGTTGATCTGTCCTGCGGCCGAAACCCTAAATGCAGTTGCTGTTGCATATGTGGATGTTGCAGGGTTACCCTGCCAGATGTTGCCGCTGTTATCTACGTTGAATCCACCAGAGGAACCAAGGCCAATAACACCCCTTCTGAAGTAAGCGAGTCCATCCGCCGTCAAGTAGAATGAATCTGTCGAGGCTCCGTCCCACAGCCTGAGGTACTTATTGGCACCTGTGGCGCTTGGGTCGATTTCAAACCTATGAGTTCCACCCGATGTTGGGGACTGAAACTTCACTGCGCCCGCAGAAGTTACATACATCGTTGCGTTTGATGTAGACGTTCCGTTCAGGAAGATACCATTACCATCAACATAAAAGCGTGTGTTGCTTGAGTATGCGATTTGGAACTTGTTCGAGTCCAATGTGATAGCACTTGTGCCTCCCACATTATGCCCCACAATACTGATAGCCCCATTTTGGAATGTAATTCCATCTTTACTTAGCCGGTAACCTTTTGGTGTCCCGCTAGGAGTGTATCCAAAACTCTGAATGAAACCATTAGTATCGATGATGAAAGTTTTGGCGGCCCATGTACCCTCAAGGAGGTTGTCTACGGATACCTCTGTTTCAAGCGTCGTACCACTAGCGACTGGGGAGTAACCAGTTGACAACTGATCAAACTGATCCCTTACCTTAAAACGGTAATAGTGAGTATCGGTGTCTGAAAGTTCATGGAAGTAAGTATCGGTTCCAGCGAGATCAGCAAGCGTTGACCAAGAACTCCCATCTAAAGAATGCTCAAGAAGGAATCCCTTATAGTCAAGCAGTCCGTCTGGTGGTATCATCGTGATACTGATACCAGTAAATACACCCACGAGAATAGGAGCATCTGTTGGATCTGTTGGGTCTTCGTTGCTGTCAGATCCAACCAAAGCCGCTGACTCATTACCGTGAATATCAACAGCCTTTACGGTAACCGAAATAGAACTCTGGAGAGAACCAAAGTCAGAAGTGTTTTGATCTCTACTGTATAGGAAGTATGCGTCTGTTACTTCGTAAACTTTCGTAATGGAGTTGGCCGTAAGGGTAACCTTATATCCCTTTAGGTCCATAAGCGTACTGCCGTCAGTATTTGTGGTTGGCGGCGTCCAAGTTACGATGAAGGCTGTGGCTGAGAAATTCGTAACAAGGTTGGTTGGTGCGCTAGGAGTACTTTCATCAGACATTGTCTCGAAAGTTAGAGATTCAGACCATTCTGACTGAACGCCTAGATTGTTGTTAGATCGAACTCGCACCACATAGCGAGAGTCGGGCAATAGATTAGGTAGAACTCTGATCACTTCGGCCATTTAGGTTGCTCCACTCATAACACTGGCCCACTCCACATTGTAAATCTCTTCAGATCCTACAGTTGAATCGATGGGCGTAAGATAACTAACTGCCTGCACATTGACCTCAGCACTAGAAGATCCCGGAAACTTACGTCCAGTGGCGCGCATCTGGAATAGGTGCTGCCCCTCTGTGAGGTCGTACTTCGTGTAGACAATAGTAGTGCTAGATTCTACGTTGAATAAGTCAACTTCTTCCCAATCCCCGCCATCTACAGAAACCTCCATTATACCCTTGTCCAATCCAACTTCTGAAGATAGTTTGATCCTCTCACCATAGGTGATGATAGACGCAACAGCATCCTTGCTTGATGCCACGCCGTCAACCCAGTGATCTCCAGGACGAGTGTACATGATTCGGTAATCGTCATACCTACGAGTTACTGTCCATAGATTCTCTGCATAAGTGGGTCGAGTTGGAGCGTTCGTTAGGTTCCAATTCCCGAAGTAAAGGAAGTACTCATCGTTCGAGTCACCCTCGTCTAGATTTCCCTCCAAGAAGAATCTGACATACTCATCATCTACCTCGCGAGCAAGGACAGTGTAAGTTGGGGTGGCAGCACCGTTTGAGTGAATAACCTCAACGTCAGCATAATCTTCGCGAGTTTTGCCTGCGTCGTAATATCCGAGCATGTCAACGGGGACCGTCACGCAATGGCCCTCTAGAACGTCTTCGAATTCATTTGTGAGTACTAGTTGCCTTCTAAATAGGTATTTAGCATTCCACCAAGACATTAGTCCTCCACTCTGTGGATCTGAACTTCATAACCAGCGTCGTCGCCATCCCATGCCAATGTTACTTCAATACCAACTGTTCCGGGATTTGTCATTACTGCCCTTTGGGATAATAGCCTAAGGCTAGTCGGAACATCCGGCTGATCTGACGTATCCACAGTTGAATTAGGGAGCGTGCCTCCCACAAGGTCAATACCACGAATCTTCTGGGATCCATCTAAACCTGTGTGGGCATGGGTGTTGATGTCAACTCCATCAATTGTAACACCTGGTTCCACTTCGATGTCGCCCGTGATGGTATCTCCCGCCTTTAGAAGATACTGCTCATGGGCATCATCTGCGTCTCTATCTCTTAGTTCTGAGTGACTAGAGTTGAATTCATCTACAACCGGCTGAATATTGCTCCAGGTTTCTGTCTCTGTTGGAGTTGGAGGAGTTGGGTTGAACTTAGCCTTTAGTGGCTTGCCCTTGACTTCTAGGTCTCGAATGGCCTTAACCCAACCGTCCCTGATCTTGAGTTGTTTCTTTAGATCCTCTGTCTTACTGTTGAAGATTTCATTGCGGCGCATCTGATCAGCAAGTAGCATCTGTAGGTCGTCGTTTAACTTGGGGTTAGTCTTAGTTACAGACTCTCCCAACATACCCTTGTCTAGAAGCGCCTGCTCAAAGTCCTTAGTTACAGCCAATCTCATATTCATGGCTGGACCTAAGAATCTCTTGAAGTATGCGTCTGAAAACGTCGTGTGATTCTTTGTGATTTCTTCTTGTAGAGAGGCGATCTTGTTATTTACTTCATTGAGTCTAACCTTAAAAAGAGCCTGGTATTTTGCGGCTCTTTCTCCATTGATAGAACCCAACTCGGAAGCGGAGATTGGAGAGACTTTCCCTCTTTCTTGGTAGATGCTCCGGACATTCCTCGTGTGGCGGAGCGCATTTTCCGCCCAGTCTTGAAGTAATTCGACTGTCCTCTTCTCTGATGCATCACTTACATCGCCAACGTAGTCATCTAGAAACTCCTCAATGTTAACAGCCTCATGGTGCACTGCCCTTGCT